>Ga0326727_10000562_pt1 | contig 151178 bp, 124 predicted proteins | sample MB2enrmetagenome_FD_207643 | JGI IMG/M metagenome (GOLD analysis project Ga0326727, IMG submission 207643) | Lab enriched peat soil microbial communities from McLean, Ithaca, NY, United States - MB29MY | ecosystem: Environmental > Terrestrial > Soil > Wetlands > Peat | place: USA: New York... | reverse complement strand
GCCTTCCAGCCGGTTGCGCTCATCCGCACTGAGTGTAATGCGATAACGGGGTGTCATGCCACTATCGTTTACCAAAAAATGCCGAACGTCAATATGCGAAATAAATAATGTTACGTGGTACTAGTCGGATTTCGGCAGGTGACAGAAACCGCAATGAACAAAGGCACTTTTAGCGAATTTGCCTCTGGCAGAAGTACCAGAGGCAGTACCGGAGGCAGAGATGACAGAGAGAGAACATGTGCTGGGCGAGCCCATGAGTATCCGCGAGGTTGCCCGCCTGATCGGCTGCTCGGCCTGGAGCGTCCGGCAAACCTTGTTGCCAAAAGGTCTGCCCCATTGGCGCTCCGGCCCGAGCGGCAAGCTGATCTTCTACCGCGATCAGGTAGTTTGCTGGCTGCTCGAACAGCAAGAAAGGAGGAACGAATGACATGACCCTGTACAAGCGGGGTCCCCATTGGCACTCGTACATCATGATCGACGGCGTACGTCACCGTCGGGGCCTGGGGACCGGGAACCGCAGACGCGCCGAGGCTCTTGAGCGCGAATTCCGGGATGAGCTTGAGGCCCAGGCCACAGGGTTCGCCGAGCTTCAGCCGGAGATGACCTTCGCAGAGTTGGCCGCGCGGTTTCTCGCTTCGGGTGAAGTGAAACCGCACCACGCCGACCGGCTCAAGATGCTTCTGCCGTTCTGGGGACCAATGGAGCTGCGCGCCATCAATCGTGCAAAGGTCCGTGAATATCGGACCGCGCGGATGAAGGGCAAGAAGCTCACGGAGACAACCGTTAACCGCGATCTCGAAGTGCTCCGCCACATCCTGTACTGGGCGGTAGACGAAGGGATCATTTCCGCAAACCCGCTGGCACGACTGCGTATGCCGCGTGCCCGCAAACGCAAACGCCCGATCCTCAGTTGGGAAGACGAGCAAAAGCTCATGGCCAACGCGTCGCCACATCTCGCAAGGATCATTGCTTCAGCCCTCGATACCGGCATGAGGCGCGGTGAAATCACACACCAACTCTGGGAGGATGTCGATCTCTCTCGCGGCGTGCTCTCCGTAACCCACTCGAAAACCCCGGAAGGCGAAGCCAGAGAAATACCGCTGACCGACAGGATGCGCGCAATGCTCACAGTCTGCCGCCAATCATCGGGACTGATCTTCACCTTCAAGGGAAACCCCATCTCGCGGATCAAAACAGGATGGGCTTCGGCCATCAGGCGTTCCGGCATCGAGAGGCTCAGATTCCATGATTTGCGCCACGCGTTCAACACCAGGCTTCTCGATCTCGGAGTGTTGACCGACGTGCGTAAGGCCCTCATGGGTCATAGCTCCGGGGAAGACGTGCACTCGATCTACACCCATGTCGAAATGCCTCTCAAGCGCAAAGCCATTGAACTGCTCAATGGCCAAATACGCGAATGGATGCACACCTTCAACCAAGTGGAGAACCGTCATGAGCCAACCACAGAGCAACAGCAATCAAGCGGGAGCGGAGGAACAGGTTCGCAGCCTGCTGTTTGACAGGGCCGCTGCAGTACACAGGCGACTACTAGACCGGATCGACGCTGCCGCCGAGGACTTAGGCAAAAGCAATGCCCTCGGCGTCATCGGTGCGATTGAAGGAGCGGAGGAAGACATCAAGGCGATACGAGCCTTCATGGTACTAGTCCGCGATCACTTTCCACTCACAACCGAATAGGAGGAATCATGTCCGCTGATAAGAAGAACGAACCGGGCAAAGCGCCCACAGCCCCAGCTTCCACAGGCCCCGCGCCCAATACGCGCAAGGCGTGGATACCGAAGTCGCCCATCGACGTAATGCTCGACCAGATCAGGAAGCAGGAAGAGAAAGTCTCCCGCCTCCAGGCCGAGATCGACGCCGAGAAGCTCACCCTGACCAAGCTGCGCAAGGCAAAGGAAGTTCTCGAAGCCAGCTAACCGAAAAAGAGTGCCGCAGTGATGCAGGCACTCTTTTCATACAAGGAGGCATCATGCTCAATCCGTTTGCAGCGTTTCTCGGCCTCATCTGTGCGGTTGTCGCCATCCTGGCGATGATCCGCGCGCTGTCGCTAAAGTCCATAGCCCAGGCAGCACAGCAAGGCGTGAAAGCCATCATCGCCTTCTTCGCCCTCGGGCTGTTCATCCGGATGCTTTTGCCCGAAATCTTCACCCAAGGTTTCCTTGGTGCGGTCGGCTCTTCTCTGTTTCTGGGCGTGGGCATCGTTGTCCTCGCGCTTGCCCTCATCCTCATCTCAAAACTCTTCTCATCGACCGGCAATCGCGGCGGCAAGTAGCAAAAGGAGGCAGGAATGAAACTACCCACGCTCAGAGGTAAGAAGCCACGTCCGGAATCGCTTGAAGCTCATGCGTTCTTTCAGGGCGCACACGGCGTCGATCTGAAACCCGGCCTTGAGCAGGTGCAAGCCAACTTCGACCAGGAAGCCGCCAAGTACAGCCATGAGGCGGTCGCCAGAGAGAAGAAACACGAGACGGTCTTGGAGCGCGTTCGGGCAGTGCTGCCCGATGCGGAAGCGGAGGCCGATCAGGTCAATGCTCGGATCGGAGACCGGAAGCCGCAGGTTGTCTTGCCAGTTTTTGTAGTTAGCTGCGCTCTGTTCATGGCTGCCGGAGAGATTACTATACTTGCCCCGGCTATGGATGTCCTGAACATTACCAATCCCTTCGTTCAGGTGTTTGCAGCCACCGCGATTATGCTGATTTCCTGCGTGGCATATCACTTGGCCTGGGACAGCTTCACCTCGGACCGTTTTCCGCGCATATTGCGCAATATAGAGCGTCTGATAGCCATTGGGGTCACGATAGGCCTTATATCGTGGGGCATCTTTCGCGGCAACCAGGTTGCCTTTGCCGCCAATCTTAACCACAACCCCCTGGGCCAGTTTCTATCCGGGCACCCGGTGCTGGCTTCCTCTTTCTACGTTTTCGTCACCCTCATTACGCCCTTGGTCGTGGCGAACGCCGCACAATTCGGTTTCCATAATCTCCGTGACTGGTGGGAGTGGAAGACCGCCAATGCCAAGGTAGACCGCCTCAAGGAAACGCGCGTCACCGCCCAAAAGCAGCTCGAAACGGAGCGCGAACAGCACCAGCAGGCTCTCAAGCAACTGGCCTCTGAATGCGCCCAGTGGAAGGCCAGCTATCGCATCCACCACGAGCGGGGAGTAAAGCACAAGGCGCTGCAAGAGCCAATGGTCTTGGTCTACCTCAAGACTGCTGCGACAGCGTTGATCGCGGGCGCTCTTCTCTTCTGGCTGCCGCTACCTGTCACAATCTGCGTGGCGCTGGCGGCAGGGCTTGCCGCATTTCTTCATTTCCGCCGCAAGCGCGAACACCCGAACGCCGAGCAATACCTCAAGACGCAAAGGGTGCAATTCGCGCCGACCATCAGGAACGTCACGCCTCCCAAGGAACCGCCTCTGATCGAAGCCGAGGTAACACCTCGCAGACGAAAGAAAGGACTACTCCAATGAAGGCCAATTGCGCATTGCTCGCAGCTACTCTCTTCCTCACTTCGTGCCATAGGCCGGTGTGGCAACAGCCGCCGACAAGGGACATCGTTGTGCTGCCCGACGGGACCGCAAGCATCGTCCCCGCTGCCCTAGATCAAGCCCTGCAGGCCATCGAGAGTGAGGCGGCACAACTCCGGCGTGGCGATTGCATGACCGTGATCCCCATCGTCAGCGACTCGACCGCAACCCCTGCCGACCAGATCGTCCGAATGTGCGTCCCGACCGAGCGCCAGCCGTACGATCAGGATCTTCAGGACTTCCGCAACTCCTTTCACCAGACTCTGGCGGAGGAACGCCGCCAGCTTGCCGCAAACCGGGCCGCGAAGACTGACATCCTGGGCAGCCTCAAACTTGCCGAGCAGGAGTTCGCGCTCGATGGCCCCAAGGTTCAGAAGACACTCGTCGTCTATAGCGACTTCATCGAGGAAGACGATACCTGGAACTTCCTTAAGGCGCCGGAGCTTGCCACGCCGGAGAAGGCCGAGCGGCTGGCGAATTGCCTTGCCACCGCCTCGGTCAATCCCCATGAGCAGCCGGACTGGTCCAACATTCGCGTTTTCTTGGGAGGCCTCCAGAGCACCGAGACCCCGAACATGTCCCCACAGCGAAAGGAAGCTATCAACCGCTTCTGGACTGCGTATTTCACTGCGCTGCACGCCCGCCCATTTTTCGCCGTCGATGGCCCCGGCATGAGCCTGCGTTTTCTGGCCCAAAAAGAGTGAGGTCAGCACTCCAGACCTGGGACCGCATGAAAGGCGGGCTCGGTCGCTTGGGCCGAGCCAATAACCCACAGCCTCAAACCGACTCGAGGAAAAGCCCGTGTTTCGCATTCTCACAGAAGACAAGAATGCCGAGCAGATCATGGCCATACTCAATGGCTTTGGGATGGACTTTACCCTCAAACAGGCGCTCGGTTCCTGGCATGGGAAAAGAGAGGAAAGCCTTTCCATTGAATTGGACGGCATCACCCTTGAGAATGCAGTGCGTGCAGCGCTGGCGATTAAGGTGCTCAACGAGCAGGAAGCCGTTCTCCTACAAGAAATCCCCGTCACGAGCTACCTGCTCTGAAAGTTTTCAAGTATCACGGTCCGACTGCTGATTCGTCTTTGCTGGAGATACCACCGGATGACAAGTCCATCCCAAACAATTAGCCTTTATCCTCAGCAGTGCATAAAAAATGTATGCACCTTCTTGATGCCAAGATACCAACTGAGTAGAAAGTAGGGTGGCCAGAAAATGATCTCGGGGATGTGCCATTGCCACCAAACGTTGGCATAGAACTCAATCACAAGCACGAGAGGCGCATAGAAGAGAAGCCCTATAAAGAAAATCGGGATGGCAACCAGCGTTCCAAGAAGAAAGGTCAGAATCAACATGCCCCATCCGTCAATCATCACTGATCCTCGCTCTGCGCCGCCCGCTATTGCGACTCTGTTTTCTAGTCGCCGCGTCGCGGGGTACGCTTTCTGCCCGAAATTTTAGCAGGTTGCTCACCCTCCAAAGCGTAGGGAGGTGCCTATCCTAATTCCACTCCCTTCGATTCAAACTTTCTGAATCTTTTTCTTTGTCACCGAGTAACCATAGCTCATTAGCCGCCGTCTGGCGCTGCGCAGGCTCACCTTGCTAAAGAATGGTATGTCGAAGGGTTTGGCCGAGGGGCTGATGATAGCATAGACGATTTCATAATCCGATGCGTTCGGCCTGATCCCCCTCGGATTGGTAAGCTTGTGTCCCCTCGGCAGCTTGCGATTCAGTTTCGCCCTGAACTCCCCGTCGCTTACGAAGAGCTCTCCAGAGACTGCGGCCTGAAAGAACAGATGGCTCAAGACACTAGAGCCGCTGCACTTCTTTACATGAATCATCTTGTGATTATTGGTGAGGATGTCACAGAATTCGATCTGGCTGTGACCTCCTCCGTGGACAATCAACTGTTGATCCATGCAACAGGCGATACCGAGGCTTTGTGTGGCCTGCGTGTTGTATTCAAATTCTGTTCCCCCTGTGTAATCAGGCAGCACCACCGTGGAGTCAGGAATACTAGCGAAATCAGCTTGAACTTCATCGGTGAACCCGCGAGCAATCTCATACCACTTCCCATTGTTCAGAGTGTAAATCTTGCCTTTGAGGCCAACTTCAGCGTAGGTGCATTGGAATGCTGACCATCGATACAACTGCTCTTCCCCGTCAGCGCTGATTGCGAAAACATCGTCATTCTTTAGATCGTCAATCGATATTTGTCCACTGGGAATCTCATGGAGAAAATCTTCCATGTTCAGATCATCACGTAATTCGGCGCGCTTGGCGCGAATATGGCGAAAGCCCGAGAGGTTAGCCCAATTTACCGCCTCTGGGACCGCCATCCAAATCTTGTCGAGCTGGCCTTGATTGATCCGTTGAACAAGCCGTGCATTCAACGCATCCTCGATGGCTCCATTCCTGACCTCGGAAATCTGATCTATCCAATCAAAATTCTGCTTGTAGTCATCGCTTCGATAACGTTCAAGACACAATGCCAGGAATTCCGTGATATTGCTTAAATCGACAGGCACCGATACGTGCAGCGCGTCCTTCCCGGTAATGATCTTGCCCAGACGGGAGTTATTGGATTTCCCGGTGACCGAACTGACCAAGTCCTGCTCGATGTCAATTCCAAAGTCCGCCGGTGCCACGTCGCGGCCCATTTGCTCTCTGCTGTGCTTCGGAACCGAACCAAGAGTGGTTTTATCGATACTCCGGAAACTCTCCCTATCCACAGAGTTCAACACAACTTTTAGGCCAAAACGCTCCTCGACGACACCTTCTTTCAGAAGATGCCTGCCGACGCCGAAGGAAAGGACGAAATTGACTGTTCTGTTTCGGTCCGTGATAGGCACCAAAAACACGCCCTTGGCGCTTGAGGTGATGATTCCGAGATCGTCCCCAAGTGCATCTCCAAAGAAATTCGTAATCCATGCAGGCGGACGCGGATGAGATGCTTCTGACACAAACTGCCCCACGCCTTCCACATCGCGCGGCCCATTTGCAGAATCGATAATATCTTCAAGCCGTTGATACTTGGGCTTGATCATGTATATCGTGAGCCGGTTCGTTTTGATGTCCTTTGCACGTGGCATGGTTTGTCTATCCCCTCTCAGTGCCTGTAAACAGTTCGGCAATCATAGGACGACACGTACCTGCTTGCTACATGCCAAAGGGACAAGGGCCTCAATGGAGAGGACTCCGCTTACTCTTCCCTATGCAGCTTCCTGGTACAGATACTTTTGGAATCCCACGAATACCTTGCTTATCTCTTCAGGCACACCAAGATCCTTGACGGCGTCTGAAATGGAATTGAAATACTTCAAGCGAAGCAACGGGGTCAACTTCTCCTGGGCAAGTTCATCCACCCCAACCCCGACATAGTGTGCCAAAACAAAGTCCAAAAAGGCCTGCTGCTTACTATTGAAGTGCGTGCTGATGGCAACCTTTGCTCGGTTGGCACGTTCTTCGCGCGTGAGCGGCGGCAGAGCATATGCAACGTAAGCGAGCACGTCAAAGAGGTCGCTCTTCTCGGCGTCTATAATCTTCTGCATTTCTGCCAGTTGCTCGTGTCCAAAACCTTTCTCCGCCAGTCCATTCAGAAGCATTTTTCTCGTATCAGGAGTGCTCCACAATGCGCGTAGTTCGGCCTCGTCTTTGAAGAACTCTGGCAGCTTGCCAAACAGCAATTCCATAAATTGCTGGGCAGACATTGGTGTGCCATCCGGGTGCCAGAAAGTGGTGCATACCATGTGCTGAATGGTGCGATCCTTGCCGTCGGCAAGTTTCACCTTCGCCCTTTTCTTCTTCTCGCACACGCACGGGCGTTGACCGCACACCTCGCATGGCTCTTTCGGACATTCGCAGGGTGTTTTCCCGCACACCGAACAGGGTTGTGGCGTTACCTTTACACATTGGCATGGGTAGGAGCCGCACTTCTCGCACGGTTCCGGTTCCAATGGCTCGCCGTCCCATTCCGGATCGTTGAAATGATGATAGGCCCTCACGAAGTCGTAAATCGTAAAGTAATCTTTCCCATCGTAAAGGCGAGTCCCGCGACCAATGATTTGCTTGAACTCAATAATCGAGTTGATCGGACGCATCAAAACGATATTGCGAATGTTCCGGGCATCCACACCAGTCGAGAGCTTTTGCGAAGTGGTCAGAATCGTCGGAATCGTCTTCTCGTTGTCCTGAAAGTCCCGGAGGTGCTGCTCGCCCAGTTCTCCGTCGTTAGCGGTTACTCGCTGGCAATAATTTGGGTCCGTGCTCGTCTTCATCTGATTGATGAGATCGCGTACAGCCAGCGCATGGTCCTGTGTGGCGCAGAAGACCAGCGTCTTTTCCTTCTGATCGATCATCTCCATGAAGGTTTTGACGCGGTGCGCTTCGCGCTCCTTAATCTCGATGATCCGGTTGAAGTCGGATTCGGTATAACGCTTCCCGGTCTCAACTTCTCCCTCCACCACCTTGTCATCTGGCGTGTAGACGTATTCGTCGAGCGTCGTGGAAATCTGCTTCAGACGGAATGGCGTCAGGAAACCGTCGTTGATCCCATCTTTAAGCGAATAGATGTAGACCGGCTCGCCGAAATAGGCGTAGGTGTCGGCGTTCTCTTGGCGCTTTGGCGTTGCGGTCAATCCAAGCTGAACGGCGGGAGCAAAATACTCCATGATTCCGCGCCAATTGCCTTCATCGTTTGCACCCCCACGATGGCACTCATCGATGACAATGAAATCGAAGAAATCGGGAGGATATTCACCGAAATATGGCGATGGTTTGCCATCCTTTGGCGGGCCGCTCATGAATGTCTGGAAGATGGTGAAGAACAGGCTGGCATTCTTCGGGACTCTGCCTTTTTTGCGGACGTCTTCCGGCTTAATACGGACCAGCGCGTCTTCAGGGAAGGCCGTGAAAGACGTAAAGTCGTTATAGGCTTGGGTCGCGAGGTTGTTGCGATCGGCAAGGAAAAGAATGCGAGGTCGGCGTTTTGGCTCGTCTCCGCTCTTCCAGTCGGTCAGATTCCATCGCGCGTTGAAGAGCTTCCACGCAATTTGGAAGGCAATGGAGGTCTTTCCAGTTCCAGTGGCGAGCGTCAGGAGTAAGCGATCCCGTCCGTCCGCAATGGCCTCCAATACACGATTGACCGAAATCTCCTGATAGAAGCGAATCAGCCATGTGCCGCTCTTATCAGGAAAGGGAACGGCTGCAAAGCGGTCGCGCCATGAGTTCGCTTTTGCGAACGTCATCTTCCAGAGTGCGTCCGGCGTCGGATAGTTTGGCGTCTCGCCTTCCTTGCCGGTCTGCATGTCGATGGCGTAGATACCCTGGCCGTTGGAGGAATAGCTGTAGCGAATCGCCATCTTTCCGGCGTAGTTCTTGGCCTGTGCCACACCCTCAGTCAATGCCTCGTCCCAGGCCTTGGCCTCTACAACGGCGAGCTTGATGTTGCGGTACTCCAGGACGTAATCCGCCGTCAGCGGTTTGCCGCGCCTTCCCTGGCTTTCGATGCGGCCGAGCGTAATCGGATACTCGCGCCGAATACGGCTGCCTTCGACGACGCCCCAACCCGCCGCTTTCAGCGCGGGATCGATATATTCGGCTCTGGTTTCTGCTTCGTTCATATGGTTCCTATAGCTCGCCTGAGAAAGCTTGGTTTAACAGCGACTTTTTCAGTTCGTCCAACATGGTGAGCTTCTGTTGATAATTGGATTCGAGGTGTTGAGTTTCGATATAGATAGCATCTAATCGTTTCCCAATGGTTGCTTGTTGGGCTTCTGATGGGAGTGGCAGCTCATAATCTCTGACCTGATTGAGATATAAACCCTTCTGGGCTACGCCACGCGCGATCGATTCGATGTGGCTCACCCGAGATTTGAGATAAAATGCAGCAAACTTTCTGCTTATATTCACGGGCAGTCTGATTAGAATCATATTTCCCATGATATTGAAGTCCTGGCCTTCTTCGACAATCGCGATTTTCCCGATGCTGCCCCGACTGCTGATAAGAATGTCGCCCGCGCGAGGTTTGCAGCGTTTGGCTAGTTGAGCATCAGTATCCGGAGAAATGAATTTCTCTGGCTCGGAGTCATCAATCTTGAAGTCATCTTTCACATGTTTTGAATCGAGCATCGGAATGCCCGATTCGACGTATGGTGGCGAGATGTGAGTCCCGTCCGTTATCTGGTCACTCAACTCTCCCAGCTTCTTGATGGGCCACCCATTACCATGCTCGGGAAAGGCTGACTGGAGATAGCTATCAAAAAGAGCGCGTGCATTTTGCACATTGACTTCGGCATTGGTTTTCGCGATGACGATAGTATCAAGTGCTTCGCCAAGCAGACCAACGATCCGTCGCTGTTCATGTAGCGGAGGTACTGGGATTATAAACTTCTTAAGACTCGCCGCAGCGAGGTTCGGTTGCGCTGCCCCATTCGCAAATTCTCTGATCATCTGGGCGCACAAATCGCTTTGAAGGTAAGCAAGGACAAAGTCGTTTAGGAGTGAAGGGCCAGGCCGAATGATAACCAGTGATGATGCAATTGCCCCTTCACTAAGATCGCCAACACTTGCAAACTTGCCAAGTGAGCCCCGAAGACAGAAGAGAATGTCATTTTTCTGTATCTTGCCATTTCCCAAGAGTTCGAATCTCTCGCGCGGAATGTAATTCATTTCGGAGAAATCAACTCCAGAGTCAGACAAATGTCCGGCATTAATGAATGGAATTCCGGAAGTGGTTTGAACGGACTTCGAAGGATAATTCTCTCCCCTGTCTCCATTCTCGAAAGAACAAAGTTCGCCCAATCGTCTTATTTGCCAATCGTTCTTCATAGGAGTGCCTTGATGTTCTCCAGCACTTCTGCGCTCTCAAAGTCCAGTGCGGCAATTTCATCCATAATGGCTTTCGGGCTGCGGTGCGTCACTTCCTCACCGCCGTTCGGATTCTTCACAGAAAGGTCAAGGCTTTTCTGATCTATGCTCTTTGCATCCACGGTCCAAGACTTTGGCGAGTCGGCAAAAGTCTTTTGCAACTTCACGAACTCCGCGAGGTCGTCATCATTGAGCGAATTTGTCTTGCCTAAATTACGGCCGGGGGCAAGCTGGTAGTACCAGATCTTTCGCGTGGGCGCGCCTTTCTCGAAGAAGAGCACCACCGTCTTTACGCCCGCGCCCTGAAAAGTTCCGCCTGGGCAGTCAAGCACGGTGTGGAGGTTGCAGCTCTCCAACAGGAGCTTGCGCAGGCTCACGGCCGCATTGTCTGTATTCGATAGGAAGGTGTTCTTGATGACAATGCCAGCGCGCCCACCAGCCTTGAGCATCTTGATGAAGTGCTCAAGGAAGAGGAAGGCTGTCTCACCGGTACGGATGGGAAAGTTCTGCTGAACCTCCTTACGTTCCTTACCGCCAAAGGGAGGATTGGTCAGGACCACGTCGTAGCGATCCTTCTCCTGTACGTCGGCGAGGTTCTCGGTGAGTGTGTTGGTGTGGATGATGTTGGGCGCCTCAATGCCATGCAGGATCATGTTCATGATCGCGATGATGTATGCGAGGGACTTCTTCTCCTTGCCATAGAAGGTGCGCTCCTGGAGTGTCTTGGCGTCCTTCGTTGTAAGGTGAGGCTTCGCGCTGAGGTAGTCAAATGCCTCGCACAAGAACCCGGCGGAGCCAACGGCACCGTCGTAAATCTTATCCCCTATCTTTGGCTTCACTACCTGCACGATGGCACGAATCAACGGACGCGGCGTGTAGTACTCGCCGCCGTTACGTCCGGCATTGCCCATGTTCTTGATCTTGGCTTCGTAGAGGTGGGACAGCTCGTGCTTCTCGCTCTGGGAGCGGAATTGCAATTCGTCGATCTGATCGATAATCTCGCGCAGGTTGTAGCCGCTTTGAATCTTGTTCTTGATCTCGCCGAATATCTCCCCGATCTTGTATTCAATGGTGTTGGGACCGCTCGCCTTCTGTTTGAAGCTGTGCAGATAAGGGAAGAGCTTCCGATCCACGAAATCGCGGAGATCGTCACCGGTCAGCGCTTTGTTGTGGTCGAGCTTTCCATCCTTGCCCTTGGGCGCTGCCCAACTCTCCCACCTGTAGGGCGCGTCGAGGATGTAGGTATATTTCTTCCCCTCCAGCGCAGCCTCGGTGCTCTTGTCCTGCTCAAGATCGTCCAGGTATTTCAGAAAAAGCAGCCACGAGGACTGCTCGGTGTAGTCCAGTTCGCTGGAACACCCTGCCTCTTTCCAGAGGATGTCATCGATGTTCTTGAAAGTTTGCTCAAACATAATGTGATCGGTTGTCTCCCAGGCGGTTCCAAACGAGAGCCTTAACGCCCCGAGAATGAAGGTTTTAGGGGAATGTGTGGAATCCCTTAAATCATACGTCTCTGAACTGCACTCGTCCAGAGGCAAAAATGACCGGGAATCCATAACAGAGTGCGTGGGTTATTTGACTCCGGTGACGTGTTCTGCGAACGCCAAATGGCCGTAAACTATTGAAAATAGTGCTCAGGAGGCAGGACTTGGACCGCCATTGGCTGGACAAGGAAAGGGCGGATTCGGAACACGGCGGCGTAGTGCTCGAACTTGTAGTGCTGCCGCCGCCCCCTGTTGTCTTCTGGGCGGGACCGACACGGCGCTTCCATCCCGCGTGGCTGTATTGCAGCGTCCAGAACGACTCCGAAGAGCCCATCTTCGTCTATGGCCCGCGCCACAAGTCGGACACGGTCAAAATTCCAACATCACTTTTCCTCTTGCCAGCCAAGACGCGCTCGCCGCGTTTCTGGGACTGCAAGGGCGTGCTAGTACCGATGGGCCAAAATGCTCTGGTGAAAAACCAGGTGGTTCACGGACCGACTGCTTTGAAATACCGCGACCTGCGGCAGATTCACGTCCAGATCAAGGATGGCGTTTACTGCTGCCCGCGCCCGAACGGAATACTCACGCACGATCAGATTGAGTTCCCAGTCCCTGATCGGACATACGAAGAACTGCTTGCCTGTCCGCGCCGCCTTGTTAAAGTGCGGTGACGCACACGCCTAGCAGGCTTGCTTTGCGGAATTCTATCTGGACGCACAGCGCGAAAAACAACTGGGGTCTATGGAAGTTGTTGAGGGATGAAGAACTTGTAGGCTTTCATTGCCACAAATTTGTCTACATTGGCGTTTTCGGAAGACGCCAGAATGGCTGTAAATTATTGACTCTAAATGGTCGGGGAGAGAGGATTCGAACCTCCGACCCCCTGGTCCCGAACCAGGTGCTCTACCAGGCTGAGCCACTCCCCGAACAAGGGTTGCAGGAGCGAAACATGGGGCGCTGCCTGGCGCGTTGATCCCCGTCTGTCTTCGCTGAAATCAGTGTAACAGAATCTTCGCTTTTGCGCTGCCTCCACTCTCTTCCAACACAAGATGAACTGAAGGTGCGGTCATGCTGGGATGTGGACATCCGCGTGGTTCGAGCAGAAGAGCTGAGTTTGCAAGCCATGGGCCGGTTTCTGGCGGTCAGCGGGGACATCCGGTTTGAGGCCCAGGACCGCAGGCGGTATCAGGTTCTCAAGCGGAGAATGTGCGGTGCGGGATCGCTGATTGCGACTACCCCATAGGGTATCTGGAGATCTTCGTACGGCCCCACCCCGTCTACTGCTCCAACCCAGGGAATCTGAAGCTGCGGAATGCCGGATTTGGCGATTCAGCCTCAAACTTTTGAGCGCAGGGTGTATCGCCGCCAACTCGGTATTCCATTCTCCATCGACACTTGCGTACGCCTCCGAGCGAAACATGCGAGCGGCTGAAAGCCCATGCGTCTTCCGGTCGTTTTGTGACACGGCCGAGGCCGTGCCCTTCAAGGCAAATACTCCATGGACTTCCATGTTCCTGCGATTGCCCTGGGCGTTGCCTCGGAACCCCGCTTTCCGCGGACGCGCTCTGTTAGCCTTGAAGGTGTAGCCGGCGGCAATCAGCCCTGGCTTGTTGTTCCATCCCTCAAGGTGAACATGCCCCCGGTTCTCAACGCGCAATCGATCACAAAACAGTATGGCGCCACACCGCTGTTCGAGCGGATCTCGCTGGCTGTCGAGGAGGGCGATCGCATCGGCCTGATCGGCCCCAACGGCTCTGGAAAGTCAACGCTGCTGGCTATTCTTGCCAGCCAGATTTCGCCCGACGAGGGCGATGTGGCCGTGCGCAAGCGCGCCCGCGCCGCCTATGTTCCGCAGGACTCGCGCTTTGCCGCCGGACTCAGCGTGCGGCAGGTGCTGGATGCGGCGCTGGAGGCCGTGCACGTGGAGCAGGGCGAGCGCGAGGGCCGTCTGCGCGAACTGGCCGGGCGCGCCGGATTTGCCGATCTGGCGGCCGAGGCGGCCACCCTCTCCGGCGGATGGCGCAAGCGGCTGGCCATTGTCGAAGCGCTGGTGAGCGAGCCCGATGTGCTGCTGCTCGACGAGCCCACCAACCATCTGGACCTGGCCGGGATCGAATGGCTTGAACAACTGCTGGCCGCCGCGTCCTTCGCCAGCGTCACTGTCAGCCACGACCGCTATTTTCTTGAGTCCACCTGCAGCCAGATCGTCGAGTTGAACCGCATCTTTGCCGGCGGACTCTTCCGTGTGAAGGGCAACTTCAGCCGCTTCCTCGAAGAGAAGCAGGCATTCCTTGAAGCGCAAAGCCGCCAGCAGGAGAGCCTGCGCAATCAGGTCCGCACTGAGATTGAGTGGCTGCGGCGCGGCCCCAAGGCGCGCACCACCAAGTCAAAGGCGCGCATCGATACGGCCCATGCCATGATCTCCCAATTGGCGCAGATGGACGCGCGCTCGGCGGTTTCGAGCGCAGGTATCGACTTCGACGCCACCGAGCGCAAGACCAAGCGGCTGGTCGAGTTCACCGACGTTTCCTACACTTTTCCCGCAACCGAATCCGGAGCCGCGCCCAGGAAGATCGTGGAAGATCTCAACTTCACCCTGCTGGCGGGCAGCAAAGTCGGGCTCGTAGGGCCGAACGGCAGCGGCAAAACCACCCTGCTGCGTTTGCTGCGCGGCGAACTCGTGCCGGATGGAGGAACTATCCGCCGCGCCGACGCTCTGCGCCTGGTCTACTTCAGCCAGATGCGCGAGTTGGACGAGAGCCTCACGCTGCGACGCGCTCTGGCGCCGGAAGGCGACTCGGTGATTCATCTGGGCCGCACGGTGCATGTGGCCAGTTGGGCCGCGCGCTTCCTGTTCACCGGCGAACAGTTGAACCAGCCCGTGCGCAACCTTTCCGGCGGCGAGCGTGCCCGTGTGCTCATCGCCAAGCTGATGCTGGAGCCCGCCGACGTGCTGCTGCTCGACGAGCCCACCAACGATCTGGACATTCCCACGCTGGAGATTCTGGAAGAAAACCTCCTGGAGTTTCCCGGCGCGCTGGTGCTGGTCACGCATGACCGCTACCTGCTCAATCGCGTGGCGACGACCGTGCTGGGGCTGGATGGCCGGGGTCGTGCCGGGCGTTTTGCCGACTACGCGCAGTGGGAAGAGTGGATGGAGCAGCAGGACTCCGCCGAGCGCGGCGCCGCCGAGCCCAAGGCCGCCGCAGCAAAACCGGAAAGCTCCCCCGCAGCGGCTGCGAAGAAGAAGCTGTCCTATATGGAAGCGCGCGAGTTCGCGGCGATTGAAGCCCGCGTGGAAGCCTCCGATGCGCGTTTGGCGGCGGCGCGTGCGCAGGTTGAGAGCCCCGGGATTGCCACCGACGCCGCGGCCCTGCAAGCTGCGCTCAGCGAACTGGAAGCCGCAGAAGCCGAGAGCCATGCCATCTATGCCCGCTGGGCGGAACTGAGCGAAAAGGCAGAGCAGCAGTCGTAAGCGGCTTATGGTGGGGGCTCACCGGAGCCCACTCAAAAGTGAGCTGCAAATGGATTCAGCCTTGTTGCATTTGCCGTCTTCCTGGCTTCCCATCCCTTTCCGCAAAAAGCGCGAGAAAGGATGCTGCATCCCAGTCTCCTGTCTCCAAAGCTGTTATCGAAACGGCGTTGTCCTCTTGAGCGGAGTATGGCCTCTCTTTGGCCAAACGGAGTCAAAAGATCTGCGGTCGTTTTGATGCTTTTCCATACGAATGAATGCCTCGCCACGCTACAGCGTTTTTTCGATTCTTCGCTTTACAGAAAGCACATTGCGAAGTGGCTTTTCCCCCGAGAAAAATGCCATCTTCGATGCACTTCCAATGTCCGCTTGTGAATCGAAAATGCTTGAGCAGTATTTTGTTGCCGGATCGCTAGTTGCCCTGCTCGCCGCGGTCGATGCGCAGCATGGGCGTGTGGCCGGCGGCCTGCACCCCGCGCACCACGTGGGGCGTGACCACGACAACCAGCGTGGCGTAGCTTTTTTGCTTGTCGCGGCTGTCGGTGGCGCTCAGGCCGGGGATATCGTCGATGCCCGGCGTGCCGGAGACGGCGCGGCTCTCCGATTTGTCCAGTTCGCTGGCCACCACCACAGCGTCGCCGTCCCTCACCGAAACCAGCCCCGAGTAGGAGCGGCTGTTGAGGATGGGGTTGCCGTCCAGCGAACTGCCGGAGAGCGCATCGATCTTCAGGTCCAGGCTCAGAGCCACGCTGCCGTTGCGCATCACGTTCGGCGTTGTCTTCAGCGTAAAGCCAAGGTCCTGATACTCCACCTGCGGAACCACCGCGGAACTGGAGGTGAGCGAGCTGAGCAGCGCGGCCAAACTCGACGAGGTTCCGGATGTGGTGAGCCCGGCAATCGCCGAGGAAGACAGGCCGCTGGAGTAGGACGAAATCTGGATCGGGTAGCGTGAGCCGAGGCGCAGCGTGCCGGCCTCTCCGTCGCCCAGCCGCAATTGAATGCGGTCCAGTTGGCGCGAGTCGGAGGAGTTCACATTCATGCTGAACGAGGCGCTGCCGGGCGCCAGGCCCGACTCCGTAAGCCCGCCGCCGAACAGCGCAAGTCCGTTGGAAAAGATGGAGCTGGAAACCTGCCCCGAGGCGATGAGAATGCCGAGGATCGCCAGCGGATCGTTGGCCGAGGCCAGGCCGGAAGAGATGATCTGCTGCACGAGGGCCGCGTTCGAGGTCAGCAGCGACTGCTCTTCGGCGTAGACGTTGAAGGCCGACATCGACTGCGGCGCCTGCACGCCCGTTGTCCGCTGGCTGGCATGCGCCACCTGGATCATGCGCACGTCGAGCATCACCTGGCTGTGCCCGTCCACCAGATCGCGAATGGTGCGGTTGAAGGCGTCGAGCGAGCGCGGCGTGGCGCGGATGGCGATGCTGCCGGCGGTGGCGTCGGATGTGGCCGACTGCGCCTGAAACACGTTCTTCGCCAGATTGACAATCTCGGTCAGCTCGGTGGTGGAGAGCCCCGAGAGATGCAGCGTCTCCAACTCCAGACGCGTGTACTGCTGGCGCAGCTCCCGGCTGTCGCGGGCGACCAGCGCACGGCGGGAGTCGAGCGGCACAAAGAAAGTCGTGCCCAGCAAATTGAGCGCCGAAGTGGCCTGCTCGAAGGTGGCGTCGTCGATGTCGAAGCGGATGGGCTGGGCGCGCACGCTGTCGTCGATGGTGGCTTGCAGGCCGTAGGCCTGAAAGACCTGCGCAATCACCTGGCGCAGGTAGGTGTGCAGGTGGAAGCTGTGCAGCCCGGGCGCCGGCGCGAGGGAAGTCGCTCCGGCAACCTCCACGGACGTCTGCGGCCGGGACTCGCTGGGGTCGAAGCGCAGCGCGTCGTCGCCAAGCTCGTAGAGATGCTGCGTCACCAGAACGTTGTGCGGATCGAGATTGAGCGCACGCGTCAGCGCCACGCGAGCCGCCGCCGGATCGTTGCGCAGGCGATCCTTGGCCGCCGACTGCACCAGCGCTGTGACGGCGTGATTGCGCGCCACCTCGATGGCCAGCCGGTAGTCGCGGTTCGAGGGGTCCAGATCGGCGGCTTGCCGATAGTCCCGCATGGCCTCCTCAAACTTCTCGGCCAGGAAGAGCTTCCCGGCGTTCAGATAGATTTTGGCCGCATTACGGCGATCGGCGGAGCGGGGAAGACGTGGGGCCGCATCCTGTGTGCCGGAGGCCGTGGCGGCTGCCTGCGGCGCTGCTGGCGGCGTGTTCTGTGCGGAAAGCGAAGCGGAAAGCAGCAGCACGCAGCAGCCGGCAGGGAAGCGGAGCTTCATGGCCGCTGCTCCTGCGCGGGTTGCGTTTGGGCCAGCAAATCGGCCAGCGACGACGCGCAGACCTCGGGGTCCAGCGCGGCCAGTTCGTCGAAGGAGTAGTGTCCGGTGGCGACGGCGATCACCGGCAGTTGGTTGGCGTGGGCCGCGGCAATGTCGCGCGGCGTGTCGCCCACCACGCAGACCGCTGCTTGCGGCTGGCCCAGCATCTCGCGCGCCTTGGCCGCGGCGTGGCCCACCATCTCTGAGCGGACAAAGAAATGGTCGCTGAAGCCGCCAAAGCGGAACCATTCGCGCAGCCCCGCGTGTTCCAGCTTGATCCAGCCGATGGCTTCCAGGTTGCCGGTGGCCACGCCCAGCAGGGCTTTGCGGTGGGCCAGATGCGCAAGCGCGGCCTCGACGCCCGGCATCAGCACCAGATCCAGCGCGGAGCGATGGCGGGCCACAGACTCTGTCATCGCGCTCAGGATGGCTTCGGCGTGCTGCTCAAGGAACGAGTCCGGCAGGCCGGCCTGGTGGCAGGCCTCGCGCAGAATGGCGGTGTCTGTGTTGCCGGCCAGCGCAACGCCCTCCAGCGACAGCTCAAAGCCGGTTGCGCGGCGCACGCCTTCGGCAAAGGCGTTGTAGTGGATGCGGTCGCGGCTGCGCAGCAGCGTGCCGTCGATATCGAACAGATACGCCGGGCAGGCATCCCACTGGAAGCCGGGCTGCAGGGCGATACGTGCTTCGGGAGTTTCAGGATTTTTGGGCATCGTCGCAGGCGTCGTCTTCAGCCCTGGCGATAACCCTGGCGGAAGACGCTGAATACAGGACGCTCCGAACGCGGCGGACGCTTGAGTCCCGCGCGAATCTCGGCCAGATTCAGGTCAAGGTCGGCCATGGTGCGGCTCAGCGTGTTGCGGTGGATCTTCAGCTCTTCGGCAGCCTTGCACTGGTTTCCTTTGTTGGCAATCAGCACCTCGCGCAGATACTGCCGTTTGAATTCGCGCACAGCCTCCTCGTAAGGGATGCCGGTTGAGTGCATTTGCGTAACAAGGCTTTCCAGTTCTCTTTTCACAACCACCTCAGGTTGCGCGCACACGTGACGAACCGTAGCGCACAACAGCGAAAGTACGAACTTCCTTTATACCAAACAATCGCCTCTTCTGGCGGCAAAGATTCGCGGCTGCGGCGTCTTCTGTCCGGGATTGTCTCCGGCGCGGGCGCGTTACAGACGTCAGCTTCTTGGATGCATCCAGTCCGGTGACTGCTCTTCGATCGCGCGCAGTCCGTCGCTCACGCGTCCGGCCAGTTCCGCGGGGCTCATGTGGGTGCTCAGGTGGCACGCGCCAAAGAACAGGTGCGGCATGCGCCCCTCGCTGAGCCAGTGCGCGCCGGGAAAAAAGGCCAGCGCCACCAGAATCGCCACGGTAATCAGCAGCCAGCCCTGCAGCAGGCCGAATCCCGCGCCCAGCAGGCGGTCCAGGCAGCCCAGCCCGATGCTGTGCACGGTACGCGACAGCAGCCAGCCGAAGCAGTTGGCCATGGCCGTGACCACAAAGACGATCAGCAGGAAGCCCAGCGCGTCCGCAACCGCCTCAAAGCGGACAACGGGCAGAAACAGCGCGGCGGCGTGGCCGTAGTTCCATGCGGCCAGCAGCAGGCCAAAGAACAGCCCGCCGGTCGAGAAGACCGAGCGAAAAAATCCCTGCGAGAAACCGCCCATCGCCGAGCAGGCCAGCACCAGCAGAACGATCCAGTCGATCCACGCCATCGGAGTGCTCCGCGATTCGCTTTAGAGCTTCAGGTCGCGGCCGGTCAGGCGGCGGAAGGCTTCCAGATACTTGGCCAGTGTGCGCTCCACCACGTCGTCCGGCAGGCTGGGCGCGGGCGCTTGCTTGTTCCAGCGGATCGCCTCCAGGTAGTCGCGCACAAACTGCTTGTCAAACGAGGGTTGTGCGCCGCCCGGCTTCCAGCTTGCAGCCTCCCAGAAGCGCGAGGAGTCCGGCGTCAGTACTTCGTCCGCCAGCACAATCTGGCCGCCGATGCGGCCAAACTCGAACTTGGTGTCGGCCAGAATCAAACCGCGCGCGGCGGCGTGCTCCGCGGCTTTGCCGTAGATGGCCAGCGTCAGCCGCCGCAGTTCCGCGGCGTCGGCCGCGCCCAGCTTCTGCTCCACAGCCGCAAACGAGATGTTCTCGTCGTGCTCGCCATCCTGGCTCTTCGAGGCAGGCGTAAAGACGGGCTCGGGCAGCCGCGAACCATCCAGCAGCCCCGCCGGCAGCGGAATGCCGCACACCGTCGAGCTGGTCTGGTACTCCTTCCAGCCGGAACCGGCCAGATAGCCGCGCGCCACGCACTCCACCGGGAACATGGCGGCGCGCTTCACCAGCATGGAGCGGCCCTCCAGTTGATCGGCGAACGGATGCAGCGCGGCAGGGTACTGGCTCACCTCTGCCGCGAGAATGTGATTGGGGACCAGATCGCGGAACAGGTCGAACCAGAACAGCGAGATTTGGGTCAGAATCTTGCCCTTGCCGGGGATGCCCGTGCCCAGCACGTGGTCAAAGGCGGAGATGCGGTCGGTCGCCACCAGCAGCAGGTCTTCGCCGACGGCGTACAGGTCGCGGACCTTGCCGCGGCCAATCAGGGGCACTACGTTGTTCAGATCGGTCTTCAAAAGTGCAGTCACTACGGGTCCTGGCCTTCCGGAAGGAAATCGAAACTCGATTGTCCGGCGGAGGGCCGGGTTTGTCAATCGTTCGGGAGAAATCCTGTAAGCGCTTTCAAAAGCCCGCTTCGAGTTCGGAAGCGCAGAAAAATGGAGCGAAAAGGTGGAAATTTCAGGCCTCCAGGATGCCATTGAAAGGAATCGCTAAAACCCGCATAAATACAGGGCTTTTGTGATGGACAACACCCTGTGACGACGATCACAGAACGCTTTCTCTCCATAAGAGAAACTTCGATTGTCAACATGGTTCAGAGGGCGAGTAAAATGCCCTCTTCGAGCCGGGCGACACGAGGCAGCAGTGGAAAGGGGAAGCCGCGGCTAGCTTCGTTTGTGCAGGGATCACCAGTAGTCGCGTGCTACCGACCTCCAGCGCCGGCTACTGGTACCCGTCTTTATCTTGTATTCATACAGGCGCCTCCGAAGCGAAGTTTTCCTTCGGAGGTGTTTTTCTTTGTCCCCGGAACCCGCGCATCACCGGTCAGGTCGGCCTTCTTTATCGATCCGGACCTCAAATAGAAGCATCGTGCCCCACCCATTTCGCAGGTTTCATCGCGAAATGGGTGGGAAAGCAGGTCAGTATTTAAGGGACGGAACAATAGAAGAGCACAGCTTTACATGCTGCGAAGGAACTCACGTCCGTCGGGGCTTTGTAGCAGGCCCAGCCTTGCAGGCTGCGGGAAAACTCTCGCCAAACGGGCTTTGTAACAGGGCATGGCTTCAGCCGGGCCAATAACCCGCATGGAATCGACAGTGCATTACAGGCTGCAGAAAAACTCAATCCATGAAGGGTACGGGCTTTAGCCCGTACGCTAATTGCTTTGAAATCAGGAGGGCTAAACAGGCTGCGGAAAAACCCTTGCCAACGAGGTTTTGTAACAGGGCACGGCTAAACAGGCTGCGGAAAAACTCTCGCCAAACGGGCTTTGTAACAGGGCCCGACTTCAGTCGGGCCGATAAACCACCTGGAATTAGCGGGGCTTTAGCCCCTGAGGCAAGTTTCTCAGACTCTGCGATGGCAAACATGCCTTTTTCCGCAGCCTGTTTAGCCCCCTGGGAATCAGACCTCCGGTTCCCCGATGAATTTGGTTCTTTTCGTCAGCCGAAACTGCGCCCCACCCATCGCAGCTTTATTACGATGAGTGGGGCGCACCGGCCGGCACTTCCAGAATGCCGCGCCCGGAAGTTGCGATCACTTGGCTGCCGGGGCCGCCTTCTTGTGCATCGTGAAGATGTGTGCCTGATGGCAGTTCACACACGTCCTGTCTTTCATAAAGGCATCGGACTTCAGTTGCGCCACCTGATCGGAGTGGCAACTGTCGCAAGCGCTCAACGCCGGCCTGCCCGCGAAGTCCTTGTCTGTCGTCTCGCCGTGGCACACGGTGCACTCGACGCCGTTGGCGGCATGTGGGCTGGCCTTCCATTGGTCATACACTGCCTTGTGGCAGTCGGCACAGGTTTTTCCGGCTGGAATCAGCCGATGGAAGATATGCTTGGCTTGCTCCTGCTGAGCCATGGCTGGTTGGACGGCAATCGCCAAAACGAGAAGAGCGAACAGGGCGAGACCGGACATGCGCGCACAAATACGATTCACGGGCAGACCTCCTGAGTACGGTAGCCAAGTATCGAAACCGGCGATGGTCGCAATCAGTGATGTACATCACGTATCCAGCAATGGCGCTCTTGCGATTTCCTTCTCCGCCAAGCGGCCAGAACCCTGCTGTAGGATGGGGGAACATTTACCTCCCGAAGGGAGGACCCCGGCCGTCCCAACGGGAGGAACTCCGCCACCCCTTCGGGAGATACCCTTTGCCGTTATTACGTTTGTGCACATGATGAATCGGTTGTCACAAATCCGTCAGCTTGAGGACATGATGAATCGGTGCGGCTACGCCGTGGCCCGGTGCTGGCTGCTGGCGCCTAGCTTCACGCTGATGACGCGGCTTACGCCGGGCTCCTGCATGGTGACGCCGTAGATCAGGTCGGCGGCGGCCATCATGCGCTTGGAGTGCGAGACGATAAGGAACTGCGTGTCGGTGCTGAGCGAGTAGAGCAGGTCGGCGAGACGGCCCACGTTGGTCTCGTCCAGCGCCGCGTCCACTTCGTCGAGCACGCAGAAGGGGCTGGGCTGGAACTGGAAGATGCCCACCAGCAGAGCCAGCGCCGTGAGCGCCTTTTCGCCGCCGGAGAGCAACAGCACGTTCTGCAGCTTCTTGCCCGGAGGCGAGGCCACAATGTCCAGTCCGCTCTCGGCCTGGTTCTCGGTGTCCGTGAGCCGCAGGAAGGCCTGGCCGCCGTGGAAGAGGCGCGTGAAGACCTGGCCGAAGTTCTCGTTGATGCGCGCAAAGGCCTCGTCGAACTTGGTGCGCGTGATCTGGTCGATCTCCTTGATGGTCTCCTGCGTGTTGTCGATGGACTCGTTCAGGTCCTTGCGCTGCGCTTCCAGGAAGCCGTGGCGCTCGGCGGTCTCCTTGTACTCGTCGAGGGCCATCATGTTCACAGGGCCCATCTGCTCGATGCGCTGCTTGAGGGCGCGGCAGGTTTCCTCTTCGGCGACCAGCTCGTCGCCGGCCATGTGCGCGATGGTTGCGTCTTCGCGCAGAACCTGCGCTTCGACGTTGACCTCGGCCAGGCAACTGGCCTCAAGGTATTCCAGATCGCTGCGCAGTTTGGCCAGTTCGCTGGAGCGCGCAGCGCGGGCTTCGCGCAGTAGGTCGAGCGCGGTGCGGCCGGTCTTGAGCTGCGCTTCCATCTCCGCCAACTGCTGGCGCAAGGCCTGTGACTGCGCGGCGATGGTCTGCGTGAGCGCCAGCGCCTCGGCGCGGGACTGGGTCAGCTCCTGCTGGCGGGCGGCCAGCGAAGCGCTCTCGGCAATGCGCTGGGTGCGTTCGGAGTCGGCGGCGGTGCGCTGCTGTTCGATGGTCTGCACGCGGCGCTCCAGGTCGGCATGGAGGCGGTCAATGCGCTGGAAGGCTGCTTCCGCGCCGCGGCGGCGCTCTTCAAGGCCGGCCAGTTCGGCGGTCATTTGCGCGGCCTGCTGCTGCACCTGTTCGCGCTGCTGGCGGAGCAGGTTTAGCTGCGCCTGCTGCTCGTCGAGCCCGGCCTCGGCCTGCGCGTGTTCCGCTTCCAGACGGGCCGCCTCTTCGCGCTTCTGGCCGATGGAGTTGCGCTTGACCTCGCAGGCTTCCTTGTTGCGCGCGGCCTGCGCGGTCCAGTCCTGCAGGCGGCGGGCGATGCGCTGGGCCTCGCTCTCCATCTGCTTCAGAGAAGCGCCCAGGTTGGCGGCCTCGGTTTCAGCCTGGCGGCGCTGCTCGCTGGCGACTTCAAGCCGCGCGGCCAAATCCTCCAGCGAGCGCGTGAGTTCGGCGGCGGCTTCGTCGCTCTGTTCCAGGTCTTCGGTCACCTTGAGCAGGCGCACTTCGGCGTCGCGCAGTTCGCGCTTCAGGGCCAGGGGGCCTTCGCTGGCGGGCTTGCCGCCGGTCACCGTGGCGTTGTGGAAGCACTCGCCCTCGGGCGTGAGGAAGTAGGCGTGCGGGTAGCGCATGGCCAGCGTCTGCGCCACGGCGGAACCATCCACCAGATAGCTGTGGCGGAGCTTGGGCAGGATCGCTTCCAGCGAGCGCCCGAAGCCGTTCAGCACCTTGATGGCGTCGCGCAGCGGGACAGCGCCGGGTTCGACGACCGCTCCGGCGGCCTCGTCGAACAGAACGCCTTGCGCGTCGGCGTGGATGAGGAAGGTGGCGCGGCCGTCGCTGGTCTTCAGCAGGCGGACGCCTTCTTCCGCGGCGCCCCAGTTTTCGACGACGACATAATTCAGCTCTTCGCGCAGGAACTCGTCGACCACGGCCTCGTGCGCGCCGGAGACCTCAAGAAAGTCGGCCAGCGTGCCCACCGGGGCCATGCCCTGGCCGAGCGAACCGGGCTTCAGCAGCTTGCGGACCGAGTCAGTGGAGTAGCTGTGGTTGCGGATGAGGGCCTGGAGCGAATCGCGGCGGCCAATGACGGCAGCCTGCTCGCCGCGCAACTGATTGGTGCGGGCGCGCTGGGCTGTCTCCTCGGCGCGGCGGGCCTGCAGGGTTTCGCGCAGGCTGGCAATCTCTTCCTGCAGGCTGCGCAGGGCAGCGGCGGCAGACTCGTAGCGATGGCGCGCCTGGGCCGTCTCGACGTTCAGGTTCTCCTGCTCGTTCTGGGCCTGTCCGATCTCGGCATGGAGGCGCTCGGCCTCGCGCTCCAGCGCGGCCAGGCTTTCCTCGCCCTGCGCGGTGTGGTTGCGGGCGTTGCCGGCCAGCGTAAGTAGCTGCATGGCGTGGCGGCGCTCGGCTTCCAACTGGCGTTCGAGAGCGAAGACCTCTTCGGCGGAGGAGCGGGCCTCCTGCTGGCGGGCTTCCACCTGCTGGCGGAAGTCGTGTGCCTCGCCGGCGGCCGAGTCAAGGAAGCTGCGCTGCTGGGCTCGCTCCTCGGCAATGCCGGCCAACTGCACGCGGGTCTGTTCCAGCTCGGCGGCGGAGGCGGCAATGCGGGATTCCAGTTCCGCCACGCGCTCGGTGTTGCCGCGTTCGCGGGCGATGGCGCGCTCCAGCTCGACGGCAGCCTGGTTGGCGGTGGTCTGTGCCTCGTGGCCTTCGCGGTCCAGTTCGTAGCCGCGCTCGGTGAGGGTGTGCTGGCTGGCTTCGAGCTCGGCGATTTCGGCGGCGGAGCCGTCAATCTGCGCGGACTGCGCGGCGATCTGCTGCTCCAACGCTGCCTGCTCCGCATCCATCAGCGCCATGCGGCTGGAGAGCACCACGCGCAGGCGTCCGCGCAGCTCGTCGCGCACGGCGGCAAAGCGCTCGGCCTTGGCGGCCTGGCGCTTGAGCGAGTTCATCTGCCGCGTGACTTCTTCGTAGATGTCGTCGACGCGGGCCAGGTTCTGCTTGGCGCTTTCCAGGCGCAACTCGGCAAGTCGCTTCTTGGTCTTGAAGCGGGTGATGCCGGCGGCCTCTTCGATGATGGAGCGGCGGTCGTGCGGCTTGGAGCTGAGCAACTGGCCGATGCGTTCCTGGCCGATGATGGCGTAGCTCTCCGGGCCAAGGCCGGTGCCCATGAAGATGTCCTGAATGTCGCGCAGACGGCAGAGCTTGCCGTTCAGCAGGTACTCGCTTTCGCCGGTGCGGAACAAGCGGCGGGTGATGACGATCTCGCCCTTCTGCGGGGTGCGCTGGAACTTGCGGCGGCGAATCTTCAGCACCACGGGCTGCGGTCCGCCCTCCGTCTGCGCCTGAGCGTCCGAGCCGTCCTCGTCGAGGGAGACGCCGGGTTGTTCGCTGGCGACGATCTCTTCCGCTTCGGCTGCTCGCTGGCGGCGCAGCTCGTCTTCGTCCCAGTCGGCGGGGCCGTTGTGCTCGACGACAACTTCTGGTTCAACCGGAACGGGGCCCTCGTAGGCGGCAGGGTCCACCATGGTCAGCGTCACCTCTGCCATGCCCAGCGACTTACGGTCGCGGGTGCCGGCAAAGATCACGTCCTGCATGTGCGTGCCGCGGAGGGTCTTGGCGCTCTGTTCGCCCAGAACCCAGCTAACCCCGTCCAGAATGTTGGATTTGCCGCAACCATTCGGACCCACGACGGCAGCAATGCCTGTGCCCGGCACGGTCAGTTCCGTGCGGTCACAGAAGCTTTTAAAGCCGAGCAGGTGGATCTTTTTTAGTTTCAGCATCTTCACTCCGGGTAGATAGGGGATCGCGTGAAGTTTCGCTCGTCCGGACACGGAGCTTCACCGCAGGACACAAGGTCCCGTTTACAGGGTGGAGGAGAGAGACGGGCAGGGTCAACGAGGGAAAACCGGGTTTTTGTGGATAAGGGAGGCCGGAATTTAAAGAAATATTCAATCTGCGGAAGTTTGGGGATGGATAGGGGCGGGAAAGTGTTCCTTTGCCGGCTTCGCGGTGATGCGGCGTGCAGGATCAACAGGGGGCTGGGGCCGTTTTCAACAACGGAGGAGGGCGGCTGGTGAGCCGGTAGCTCCTCTGGCTGGGCACTTTCAGTAATTGGCGCAATCGGCAGGATCGGAAAGGTTTATTGTTCGTCCGGAATGCTGCTGCAGAGGGCGGAGCCGAGGGGGCCAGGCGGTTCGGGCGCGGTGGCATCGCCCTGCCTGTGGAACCAGCTCATGTGGGGCAGAGGACGGGCGGGACGGCGGCGGATGGCGATCAGCTCGGCGACGATGGAGACGGCGATTTCCTCAGGGGTGACCGCGCCGATGTCGAGGCCGACGGGCGAGTGGACGCGCTGGACGAGTTCCTCGCTGAGCCCTTCGCTTGTGAGTTCGCGGGCCAGGGTGATGGCCTTGCGCCGGGAGCCGACCATGCCGATGTAGCGCGCCGGAGTCTGCACGGCCCAGCGCAACACGCGCAGGTCGTCGCGGTGGCCGCGAGTGACGACGACGATGTAGGCGGAGGGGCCCGGAGTGAGCGCGGCCATGGCCTGGCCGTAGTCTTGCGCGATGACTTCGCGGGCCTGCGGAAAGCGCTCTCGGTTGGCGTAGGCGTCGCGGTCGTCCGCGACGATGATTGCGAAGCCTGCAGCCGAGGCGGCGCGGGCCAGTTCCAGCCCCACGTGGCCTGCGCCGAAGATGTAGAGCAGGGGCGCGGGCAGGACGGGCTCGATGAAGATCTCCAGCGTGCCGCCGCAGACCAGGCCCGTGTCGTACTTGGGGTCCTGGTTCAGGTCGAAGCTGAGGGTGCGGGGCTTCTCGCTGGCGATGACGGCGCGTGCCGCCTCCCACACTTCTGCCTCTACGCAGCCGCCGCCGATGGTGCCGGCGATGGAGCCGTCGTCGCGGACGAGCATCTTGGCGCTCTGGAACGAGGGGATGGAGCCGCGCACGTTCACGATGGTGGCTACGGCGCCACTGCGGCCCGCGCGCTGCAGCTTCACGATCTCCTCGTAAATCTCCATGGGGTGGATTATTGGGGCTGGTGGAGGCGGGAGTCAATGTCTTCCGAGCCTTCAGCTATCAGCTGTCAGCTTTCAGATTGTTGGTGGCTGGGAGAGGGGTGTGCTGTCCCACCCTTTTCCGCAAAGGGCGCGGAAAAGGGTGGGGCACGGTGGGGGCGTTGCATGGGGAGGAAGACGTAGAGTGCGCTACGCACGCCTGCCAGATCCTCGCCGTACTCGGCTGAAGACTCGCAGCCCCAGGTGTGGCGTACGCCCGCCTGCGCCATCAGATCGCCCTCGTAGCTGCAGTCGGCGAAGACCTTTGCCTGCCAACGGCTGCCGTCCTCGGTCTGGATAGAGACGATGCGCGTGCCGGAGCGGGTGACGCCGGTGTGCTCCTTGAGCCGCTCGCCGAAGCGGACGTTGACCATGGAGTCGGCCAGCATCCGCTGGAAGATCTCCTCGCCGACGTGGGGTTCCGAGAGCCAGTCGCTGTGGACCTCCAGAGCGGACCGGCCATAATGGGCGGCGGCCTGCCGGTAGAAGTCGCGGGCGTAGCCGCCGATGACGCGGAAGTTGGCTACGTCGGAGGCAGACAGGCCGCCGGTGACCATGCCGCCCAGGTGATGGCCCGGTTCGAGCAGGATCACATGCATGCCTTCGCGGGCGGCCGAGTAGGCGGTGATGACGCCCGAGGCGGTGCCGCCGTAGACGACCAGATCGGCCCGCCCGCCCTCTCGAACGGGCGGGCTTCCGGCAGTTGCAGCGGCTGAGCATGCGAAGAAAACCAAAGGCAAGCAGAGAAAAGCAAGGACGTGCCTGAACATTGTGGAATGATGGCAGCCGACAAGAAGGCGCGCAAGTAACACGTCGTATGTTACGGCGTAAACGATTGATAATAAAATCTATTGCTTAAGAGCCTCGGAGGGTTTGCCAGCGCCTGTCGAGCGCTCTATACAACAGCCAGACCAAAAAACTACGAAAAATATTGCTAACTAGTTTTTTAGTTGTACGTCCATGAGGGTGTGGCAGGAAAGAACGAGCCTGCTGCTGCAAACCGACGAGGGAGAGGTTCCGGATGCCGCCAAAGAAATCCAACACGCTGACCGAAGCCGAGCTGAGGCTGATGAAGATGCTGTGGCGGCGCGGCGAGTCGGCGGTGGGCGATCTGGTGGCGGCGATGCCCGACGGCGAGGCGCTGGCCTACAACTCCGTGCTGACGACCATCCGCATTCTGGAGCAGAAGGGTTACGTGGAGCACCGGCAGGAAGGCCGGGCCTTCGTCTATCGGCCGCTTGTGGCCGAGGAAGAGGCAAGCCGGTCGGAGGTACGCCACTTGATGAGCCGGTTCTTTGGCAACTCGCGGGAGCAGTTACTGCTGTCGCTGCTCGGCGACGGCGAGATGACGCCGGAGGAACTGAAGCGGCTGAAAGAGGCGATTGAGAGCGCGGCGCCCGACGAAGAGGTGCGGGGATGAGTTTTTTGCCCATGGCGAATTTCGTGCTTTCACCTGGCCTTGAAGGCATGGCGCGCGCCGCGGCGGGCGTGGCCGTCAACTCGCTCTGGCAGGGCGCTGCGATTGCCCTTGGACTCGGCGTTTGCCTGCGCATCGGACCGCGTACCAGCGCGGCGCATCGATTTGCGTTGTGGCTCGTGGCGTTTGTTGTGCTGGCGGGTTTGCCGCTGCTGCCGCTGCTGCCGGAATTCCTGAGCCACGCAACGGCGGCGGCTGAGCCCATGTCGCAGGCGAGTGCCGCAACGCGCGGACCTTGGCTGCAGATCGACAGCCGTTGGAGCGCTGCGATTGCGGCGCTGTGGGCGACGGCGGCGTTGGCGCGGCTGGCGGTGTTGGCCGTGAATGCGGCGCGGGCGCGCGGAATCTGGCGTGAAGCGCATCCGCTGGCGGGGTTGGAAGCGCTGGCAGGCGAACGGCTGTTGGGCCGCGGCCGTGTTGAGATTTGCACCACCGGGCGGCTGCAGCGGCCTTGCGTGATCGGCTTCTTCCGCCCGCGCATTCTGATTCCCGCATGGCTCAAGGACAAGCTGACCGAGGGCGAGCTCCGGCAGATTGTGTTGCACGAAGTGGAGCATCTGCGGCGGCTGGACGACTGGACAAATCTGGCGCAGAAGCTATGCCTGGCGGCGTTGCCGCTGAACCCGGCCCTGCTGTGGATGGAGCGGCGGCTTTGCCGCGAGCGCGAGATGGCCTGCGACGAGGGCGTGGTGCGGCGGACGCGGGCTCCGCGCGCTTACGCGGCCTGCCTGGCCAGCCTGGCCGAGCGCGGGATGGAAGCCAGGTCTGGCGTGAGAATGCCGCGGCAGGCTGAGGCGTTGTCATTGGGCGCTTGGCAGCGGCGGCCTGAGCTGGCCGAGCGCGTCTACAGCCTGCTGCGCGGCAAGCAGACGGCAAACCCGGCGGTTCGATTGGCGATGGCTGGCGTGCTGGGATGCGGACTGCTGACGGTCGCCTTGGCTTTGGCGCGGTGTCCGCAACTGGTGGCGTTTGTGCCGGCAGAAAGCGTGACGGCGCGGCCAGTGGCAGCGATGGCGTCTGAAGCCGCATTGCCGCCGATTGCCGCAGTCCGGCGAACTGCGGCGCGTCGCCAGAGCGCCGCCGATCCAGTACGGGAAAGCGCTGCCGTCTTGTCTCATTCGGACGAGCGTGCGGACAACGATCGGCGTGGGGCGTCCGCGATGAATGAAGCGGCAATGGCAGTGCCTGTTGTGGCGCATCTGCATCCGCAGCAGGGGCGGAGCGCAACCGAAGAGCCTACGCAGTGGGTGGTGCTGGCGGTCTGGGAGCAGACGGTGACCTTCGCACAGCGCTCGCCCGTTGTGGCCGATTATGACGACGCAACGGACGCCGAGGCAGGGCCGTCCGGTAATGCGGCGGATACGAGGCAATTAATTTTGAAGCTTCTGCCGGCGCGTCCGGCGGCGGTGCAGCCTGTACCTGCGCCGATGCACGAGGGCTGGGTGGTTTTTGAGCTTTAGCTCCGTAGTCCAACTCTGAATGCAAGTGAACAATTTTTGCGGTCGAGGAGAGGAAAAACTATGCTGATCATAACTAATTCTTTAGTAGTAAGGGCAAAGCGTTTGGTAGTTCCGGCGGGTGTGGCGGCTCTGGCGCTGGCGGGCGTGATGGCGTGGAACCTGAACGTGGCGCATGCCGCTTCCCACGGCGAGGGCGCTTTGGGCGCGGCGGCTCCCATGGACGACAGCAGCGTTTCAACGCTGGTGGCGTTGGACAACGCCGTGGAGGCCGTCGCGGCGCGCGTTACGCCGGCTGTGGTCAACGTAGCCGTAACGTCGCGCGGCAACAGCGAAGGCGAGGAAGACGGCCCAGAGGCGGGCAGTCCGCAGGGTGCGCTGCCGCCGGGACTTGAGCAGTTCTTCTTCGGCCCCAACGGTCGTATGCGGGGCGCCAAGCCGCCGGCGCAGGTGGAGCACGGTGTGGGCTCGGGCGTCATCATCTCGCCGGAGGGCTACATTGTGACCAACGCGCACGTGGTGGACGGTGCAACGCAGATGCGCGTTACGCTGAACGACCGCCGCGTCTTTACCGCCAAACTGGTGGGCATCGACAAACTCAACGATCTGGCCGTGATCCGCATCGACGCGAAGAACCTGACCAGCATCGCCTGGGGCGACTCCACAAAGTTGCATCCGGGACAGACGGTGCTGGCCTTTGGCTCGCCCTTCGGCTACTTCCAGTTTTCGGTGACGCGCGGCATTGTGAGCGCGCTGGACCGGCCCAATCCGTACTCCGACGATCCGCGCAAGCCGGGCGACTTTATCCAGACGGACGCGGCCATCAACCCCGGCAACTCCGGCGGGCCGCTAGTGAACGCGCACGGGGAACTGGTGGGCATCAACACCTTCATCATTTCAGGCAGCGGTTCGTTTGCCGGGGCGGGATTTGCGATTCCCTCGCAGATTGTCCGGGCCACGGCCGAAGCTCTGATCCGCGACGGCAAGGTGCATCACGGCTATCTGGGCATTTCAATGAACGACGTGACGCCGGAGAATGCCGGGTTCTTCAATCTGCCGGACGCGACAGGCGCTGTCATCAGCCAGGTGACGCCGGACTCGCCAGCCAGCCGCGCGGGCCTGAAGAGCGGCGACGTACTGCGCGAAATCGATGGACGCAGGATTGTGAACGGCAGCTCGCTGCAGGTGGCGGTTTCGCAGATTGCGCCGGGAACCACGATTGCGTTGGGCATTCTGCGCGACGGGAAGCCTGAGACCGTCAAGGTGACAGTGGGCGAGTTCCAGGCGAAGACCGAAGTGGCCGGCAACGAGGGCGGCGAACAGCGCGAGCACGGCAAACTCGGACTGACTGTTGTCACGCTGACCGACGAGGTCCGCGAGCAGATGAATATCCCCGCGAACGTGAAGGGCGTGGCTGTAGACGGCGTGCGCCCGGCCAGCCCCGCGGATGAAGCGGGCCTGGCGCCGGGCGATGCGATTCTGGAAGTGAACCGCCACGCAGTGGAGAGTCTGGAAGGCTTCAGCAAGCAGATGCGCGAAGCTCCCGCGGGCAAGGGGATTCTGCTGCTGGTGTGGTCGCACGGCGGCGCAAGCTATCGCGTGGTGCACCCGGAGGCGAAACACGGCGAGGAGGGACCAGGGAATAGGGAATAGGGAGAGAATGCAGAAGAAGGGCCGCTGCCGGGGAGACTGGCGGCGGCCCTTTCTATTGGAGACGGACGCCTACTGCACGGTGATTTTGACCGTCGCCGTGTGCGAGAGGGCTCCGGAGGTTGCGGTAACTGTCACGGTGGTGGTCTGCGGGTTGTACTGGAAGGCGCAGCCCATCAGGCTGGCAGCCAAGCCGGCGGAAACGACGGCCAGCAGGAGCATCTGCGGCCAGCGGCGGGCGCTGCGGCGGAGCCTTCCGGCAAAGGGCAGCAGCAGAAGGCCCAGGGCCACGGGCCATTGGTGGCGGCTGTTGCGGAGGGGCGCTGGCAGCGCGGCGAAGGTTTTGGCCATGGCAACGTTGAAGTAGACCACGATGGCGGAAGCGCCGGCGGGCAGCGACGAGGGCGTGTAGGTGGCGGTTGTCTCCGGGGCCATGCCAGTGGTGGTGAAGGTAATGGCGCCGGGCAGCACCGTGCCCACTACGGGAGCGATGGTCAGCGGGAAGGTTGCGTTCTGGCCAAGGCCCAGGTTGGCTGTGCCGGAACCGCCGACGGTAAGAGTGAAGTCCTCGATCAACTGCGAGATCGGCGCGCTGCTGGCCGGGTTGTAGGTGGTGTCGCCGGAGTAGGCGGCGGTGATGGAATGTACGCCGGTCGAGAGCGACGTGGTGGTGAAGGTGGCCGCGCCGGAACTCACCGATCCCGTGCCGATCTGTGTCGCGCCGTCGTAGAAGATCACCGTGCCGGTCGGGGCTGTGCCCAGCGAACTGACGGCGGCGGTGAAGGTGACGGGGTTGGACAGGAAGATGGGGGTGGCGTTGGTGCTGAGGGTGACGGTTGGGGTCGCGGTCAGGACGTTGATGGAGACCGTGCCGGTGGCGGTGGTGTAGTCCACGGAGTCGGTCGGGGTGAGGGTGGTGGAGAGAATGTGCGAGCCCACGCTGAGGACGGTTCCCGCGGCGGGCGAGTAGACGAACGTGCCGGGAACATTCGTGGCTCCGACGGAGGCTGTGGCATTGAGTTGCGTGGCAGAAAGTGGCGTGCCATAGACGATCGGCGCCGGGGTGGCCCATGCGATCACGGGGGTCTGCTGGAAGATGACCGGGTCGGTGGCCACAACGTTATTGGAGAAGGTGGGGCTGGAGATGGTGGCGGCGATCTGGCCGGTGTAGCTGGTGATGCCGGAGGCGGAATAGGACGGGATGGAGACGGTGAGCACGACCGAGCCGCTGGAACTGGAGGGGATGGAAGAGGTTCGGGTGCAGGTGAGTGTGGAGAGGTTGCAGGACCAGCCGCCGGTGGAGTCGGCGAGGGCTGTGGGCGTCATGCCGGTGGGCAGCGTGAGGGTGAGCACAGCCGATGGATCGATGGCGACCGAGGTGCTGGTGTTGTTGGCGGTGACGGTGACCGTGTCGGCGGTGTCGCCCTGGTTGACGACCATCGGGGAGGGGGAGAAAGAGATGGTGAGCGAGGGTGTGACGACCGGCTGGACAAAGGCCGAGAGATCGAAGAGGGCGTATTCGAGCATCAACTCCTGAGGAAGGATGGAGGCGCTCTTGGGGCACTCCTTGGGGTAGACGACGTTGCCGTTCGACGACGCGTTGATCACGTGGTACTCGTTGAAGAGCACGCGGCCGCACTGGTTGGCGGCGGTGGCGCCCACGGGGGTGTTGAAAGTGAACTGCATGATGGCGCCGTTGGCGTTGGTGGAATTGGAGAGCGAGAGCCAGGACTGTGTGGGATCGATGACGGTAGTGAAGTCGTGACGTAGTGTGGAGACCTGGATCTCGTTTTTAGTGCCGTTGTAGGTGGCGCCGACGTTGTAGAGCCACTGGGCGATATCCGCGCCGCCCGTAAAGCCTGTATTGACGGTGGCTACGCCGGGATCCGGGGTGGGATTGTTTCCGGATTGCCAGTTGGCGACGCCTGTTGTGACGCCGTTCGCAGTCGAGGTGAATCCGGATTTGTAAGGCGAGGCTGGGTTGAGCCAGTCGTAGCTGTAATGGGTGGTAAAGAGCCGTCCGCCGATGTTGGCATAGTTGACGATGTTGGACATCTGGGCGGCTGTCTTGGCCGCGGGAGAACCCTGGCAGGGGAACATAATGACGTCGTAGTTATTGAGCTGGGAGGAACTGGAGATGAGTGTCGATTCGCTGGGCGTCGAGGAGCTGATGACCGCGCCGGTGGCGGTGACGCCTTTGTAGAGGTGGATGCGCCGCGTGAAGGTGGGGTCGGCGACGTCGTCGGAGAACTCCGTGTCGGCGATGCCCATGTCGTGAAAGACGCACTCGAAGCCGTCAACAGCGCCGGTGGAGATGGCAATGAGGGGAATATCGCCCTGGGTGTGGTCGGCAGGCATGTGGAGTTGAAGGCCGGTGACGGGCGTGGTATCCACCTGAAGCGGGAACTGGCGACGCCATTTTCCGGCCTGGATGACGAGCGTGTAGGCGGTGGAGACGGGCACGCCGGTGATGGTGAAGGTGCCGTCGACGGCGGAGGTGGCGTAGGCGATGGCGCCGGAAGGAACCGAGGCGGTGGTAAGGCACTGGACGCCGGCCGGCAGCGGGTCGGGTGTGGTGGTGGTGACGTAGACGAGGATGTGGGGCAGGGGGAGAGCGCTGGCTGTGCGCGGATCGTAGATGGTGCCGCTAACCGTGGTGGTGGCAGGGGCCTGGGCGCTGGCCAGGGACGCAAGCAGCGGCAGCAGGAACAGCACGGCCGATAGCAGACGCTTGCCTGCACAATGACGGTGGGCGATGGCTGCGGAATCAACGGGACGATCGGAACAAAGTCGTGAATTCATCGCTGTGGTGCTCCTCTTCCACGTTCGCCCGAAGTTTGCCTTGCGCGGGCGGAATCTCGCAACTGGTTTTGCCCTGTGTATCGTTTGCCGGTTGCTCTGCGCAGCGGCACAGAAACCGGGAAGCCGATTGCCCCGGCGATTTGGCGCGGATCCAAGCGCCTGGGAAAACTTAGCCATCATGATACAGAAGGAGTCAAGCCTTGCGCGTCAGGTTGTGGCAGAACCGGGCGATTGCATCCAAATCTCGCATGTCGCTTTCCGCGGCCGGTCTTGTAACAGGGCACGGCTGTAGCACTGCCCATTCAAGACAGAAATCGCCCGGATTCTCTCCCTCATGCGATGGCCCATCTGTGTGTCTGCCATCACGCTCCCTTGTGATGCGAGCGGCATAGCCTTCATTCCCGGAATCTCAGTACTCAGGAGAAACGCTATGAAACTCAATTCAGGTATCTTGCTGCTATGTGCGTGTCTTGTTCTTGTGGCTCAGGCCCGGGCAACGGACCTGCCCGATGCCTGCGGCAAAGACGCCGCCAAGTTCGACGTCACCAAGAAGGCTGGGCAGCCCGTCCCCGCAGCACCAGCCGCTGGGAAGGCGCAAATTATCTTTTTCGAGGACGGAGACTTTATCGCAACAGCTCGCTTTGGTATGGATGGAGTATGGGTAGGCGCAGACAAGGGTAACTCCTACTTTGCGGTCGATGTTTCGCCGGGCTTGCACCACCTCTGCGGCAACCTTCAGGGAAAGGGGCAATTCGATCTCATTCCTATTAGGGTCGAGCCGGGCAAGGTTTATTTTTTTGCGGCTCAGATCGTGGATGTGGCTGAGGGCGGACGGACTTTTGCCTTTGTGCAATTGAACGACGATCAGGCGGCCTACAGGCTCAAGAACTGGAAACAGAGTACCTTCAAACTCAAACCGGAGGAACACTAGGTTTCTGACTGAACGATTTCGAACCCCTGCATTTGCGGTATCCCAGGTCCCAAAAGCGGGACCTGGGGCACCCTGAATGGCGCAAACTCAAACGGTCAGAGATCAAAACCCAGCTCTTGTTTCTTCGCTTCAGAGGGCGTCCGTCGTGTATAACCACGATGGATGCCCTACCACCGCCCCATTCCTGGCCGCAAGGATTCCGACACGGTCGGCGGGCTGCACATGTTCGCCGAGGCGGAAAAGCTGATGCATATCGCCTTCGTGATGCCCTCGGCGGTCTTCATCGGGTGGTTGCTCGGCGCATGGGCGGGCAGCAAACTGCACCAGGGCAGGATGATGATCGCCGGCATTCTGCTGGGCTGCGTCTCGGGGCTGGTCTACGTCATCCGCATGGCCTTTGCCGCGGAAAAGGACGCCGCCCGGGCCGACGAGGCCAACGCCGAAGAGGAAAAACGGGAAAAGGGCGGGGAATCGGCCGGCGGAGGAACTGATACCTTCAAATCATGACCCAGGAATCGCATCCCATCGTCGATTTGACCACTGAAAGCCTTGACCGGATGCTGCGGCGCGCCCTGCAGATTACGCTGGCCGTCGGTTTGGCGGCAGCGCTCATCGTGCTGGTTGCAGCCGGTTGGCGCAGTGCGGCCATGCTGGCCGTGGGCGCGGCCATCTCCGCCGCCAGCATCTACGAGTGGCAGCGGCTGATCCGCGTCATCAACGCCCGCATGGACAACCAGCGCACCCCGGCCAGCGCGGCGGTGGTGGCTGTTTTCTTTGTGCTCAGGCTCACCATCTTTGCAGGGGTGATTTATGTTAGCCTGAAGTGTTTCCGGGGATCCGTTGCAGCGCTCCTCTGCGGACTTGCGCTTGCGGTGATCGCCATCGGCTGGCAGGTTCTAAAGCTGTTGCGCGACTGACCGCTGCTTCAAGGGCAGCCCGCATTTATTCTGCCCCGGAACAGAAAGATTCATCTCTTCATGGCTGAGTCGCTTGCTTTGACGCGCTTGTTGAACTCCATCTTTGGCGGTCCTGCCGCTTCGCTGCTTCATGCGGTGGGCATTCAGGCCGATCCCGCTACGGTCATCACCAATGCCTTCGCCCTGGAACTTCTGGTCGTTGTCCTGCTGATCGCCTTCTTCGCCCTGGTGCGGGTTTCGCTTTCGGTGGAGAAGCCCGGCCCGGTGCAGCAGGTGGCCGAGATGCTCCATGAGTTCATCGGAGGCCAGGCCGAGCCGATCATCGGCCACGATTACGGCAAGTTCCAGGCCTTCTGCACCTGCATCTTCCTGTTTGTTCTGTTGAACAACCTGCTGGGATTGATCCCGGGCGTGCCCGCGCCGACCACCTCGCCGGCGGTGCCGCTGGGGCTGGCCGTGCCCACCTTCCTGCTCTACAACTTCATGGGCTTCAAGGTGAACGGATTCTTCGGCTACCTGAAGCAGTTTGCCGGCCCCATCTGGTGGATGTCGCCGCTGATGTTTCCCATCGAGTGCGTTTCGCACCTGGCGCGCGTCATGTCGCTCACCATCCGTCTTTACGCCAACATGTTTGCCGGCGACCTGGTCACTCTGGTCTTCTTCTCGCTGGTTCCGGTCGGCGTACCGGTGGTCTTCCTGGGGCTGCACTTGTTCGTTTCGATGGTGCAGGCATTTGTCTTCACGCTACTGGCGATGATCTACCTGTCGTTGGCGGTCTCGCACGAGCACTAGAAAGCAGCTTCTAGCTGCTAGCCTCTAGCTCCTAGCCTGTTTGCAGGAAAGCGATAGACTCGGCTCTCGCGAGAAAGAGCTAGAGGCTGGGTGCTACAGCGTTTTCGATTCTGCTCTTAACGGAAAGCGCATCGCCAAGTGGCTTTTTCCCCAAGAAAAAGCCACCTTTGATGCAATTCCAATGTGCACAGATGAATCGAAAGCGCTCTAGTAGCTAGAAGCTGAAAAAAAAGCTTCCGCCGGAGTCGCATCCGCTCCGGGTCAACGGTAGCCGCAAGCGTGAGGGGGCCAGCACGGTGAGCCTCAACCACCCACTGGCGGCAATTCATAGGATTGCAGGAGAACTACATGAAGAAGCTTCAGTATCTGTTCATGGCCCTCGCGGCCCTGCTGCTCGCCACCCCGGTCTTCGCCGATGCCGGCTCGACCGCTCTGAACCTGATCCCGGTAGGCGCCGGCCTGGGCATGGGCCTGGCTGCCGGTCTCTGCGGACTCGGCCAGGGCAAGGCTGTCGGTTCGGCCGTTGAGGCTCTCGCTCGCAATCCTGGAGCGCGCGCCGGTATCTTCACCTTCCTCATCCTCGGCCTGGCCTTCATCGAGTCGCTGACCCTGTTCACGCTGGTCATCGTCTTCGCCAAGATGTAGTCAGCCGTCCCCCTTCAGGGACAAGAAAAGCGGCCCTCGCGGGGGCCGCTTTTTTCATGCGCCAGGCATTGTTCAACAGCTTTGAGGCGGAAGACTGCTACCCAAGCCGATGGGGTGAGCGGGGGATTGCGAGGAGGGGCTGAAGGAAGCGCGGAGCGGAACTGCGAGTCGATGAACAACGGCGGATAGAAGGCGCCGGACAAGTGGGCAAGCAGCCGCCCTCGGCGGTGCGTTCTTTTGAACATCCAACGCGGCGCGGCAGAAGATTGACTGATTGAACCGGCGGATGCGGACCCGAATACAGGGCGTTTTTTGCAGCAGCGCAGGGCCATCGGCGAGAATAGAAAGGTTGCCATGACCCTGACCCCACGCAATTTTGAACCGCCTTTCACCGATGTGCCTGGAGCGCTGGACGAGATCCGCGCAGGGCGGATGGTGGTTGTCGTCGATGACGAGGACCGCGAAAACGAGGGCGATCTGACGCTGGCCGCCGAGTTTGTAACGCCGGAGGCGATCAACTTCATGGCCAAATACGGCCGTGGACTGATCTGCATGACGCTGACCGAGGAGCGGGCCGACCATCTGCGCCTGTTTCCGATGACGCAGCAAAACTCGTCGCGCTTCGGGACGGCCTTCACGGAGACGATCGAGGCGCGCGAAGGCGTGACGACCGGCATCTCCGCCGCCGACCGTTCGCACACCATTCGCACGGCCATCGATCCCAAATCCACCTACACCGATCTGGCGCGTCCCGGGCACGTGTTTCCGTTGCGCGCGCGCAAGGGCGGCGTGCTGGTGCGCGCGGGCCAGACAGAGGCTTCGGTCGATCTGGCGCGCATGGCCGGGCTTGACCCCTCTGGCGTGATCTGCGAGATCATGCGCGACGACGGCGAGATGGCGCGCATTCCCGACCTGATCCCGTTCTGCAAAGAGCATGGGCTCAAGATTCTCACGGTGGCGGAACTGATCCGCTACCGGCTGCGCAACGAGCGCTACATTGTGCGCGCGGGCGAGACCCGCATCCAGACCAGGCATGGCGAATTCCGCATGATCGCCTACGAGAGCGAAGTGAACGGCGGAGAGAGCCATCTGGCGCTGGTGCGCGGCGAACTCTGCGACCACTGCCCCGCCTTCCAGTGCGGGCCGGCGGGCGAAACGGGTGCTAGCTGCGAAGGGCTGAAGGCAGCCGAGGGCGAGCCGCGTCCAGCCTGCCAGCGCGCGGTGCTGGTGCGCGTGCATACGCGCTGCACGGCTGGGGACGTGTTCGCCGCCGATTGCCACTGCCGCGAGACGCTGGACGAGTCCATGCGAATGGTTGCCGAAGAGGGGTGCGGCGTGGTGCTCTATCTGCACAACACCTCGCGCGGCTTTGAGATTGAGGAGACGCCGGCTCCGGCGTTTGACGCGGCTGGGCACGGTGCGCCGGAGACACAGACCGGGCGGCTGATTCTGCACAAGGAACTGCGCGCGCGGGAAGGCCAGCAGGCCCGCAGCGGTCGAATCTTGCGCGCCATCGGGTTGGGCGGCCAGATCCTCTCCGATCTGGGCATCCATCGCATCCGTCTCCTGTCGAATACGCCGATGCACATTCCCGCGCTGGAAGGTTTTGGCCTGGAGATCGTCGAGCAGGTCGCCATTCCGGTGGAGGCCTGCAGCCGGGTGAAATAGAGCACCGCGGAGAGTGGGGGCTGTTTGCGCCTCTCCGATCCTGCAAGGCGCATCCCTTTGGGCGGCAAGCAGAATTCATAAAAAACTCGTAAAGTTGCCGCGCCTGCCGCTGTATGATCGTGGCACAGTCCGGCGGGAATACTTGCGACGGGAAGCAGGGAGCGGAGTTCTAACTTCAGCTGCCCTTCACCACCGCAAATGCGCTCTCTGAGACCACCAGTACTCGCACGAGGAAAGGTTGGGTCCCGATGAGCGTTCATCTGGTGAATCCGAGCGACAACTCTTTTGGTACGGCGGTGATTACGCCGCGTTGGCTGTTTGTGCTGGCGGCGGCCACACCGCGGGAGGCGGGCGATCCCATCCTGGTGGATGAGTCGCTGGAGCAGATTGCCCCGGAAAGCATTCAGGCGGGCGACATTGTGGGCATCAGCGTGCACACCGGCAATGCCCTGCGCGGCTACGCCGTGGGCCGCATGGCGCGCAGCCGCGGCGCGTGGGTCGTCTACGGCGGCATTCACGCCACATTGTTCCCTGAAGAGGTTCTGGAGCGCGGGGAAGCTCACGCGGTGGTTACTGGCGACGGTGATGTGGCATGGGGCCGGGCGGTTGCCGATTGCCTGGCGGGCACGCCGCAGCGCATCTACGAGGGCGGGCGCGTCGAGGGCGGCGAGTTCCTGGCCGCCCGCTGGGATCTGATGAACCCGGCGAAGTATATGTGGGCGTCGGTGCAGACCATTCGCGGTTGCCCGAAGCACTGCTCGTTTTGCAGCGTGTGGCGCACCGACGGGCAGAAGCCCCGGCAGCGCAGGTTCCAGAGCGTCGTGGACGAGATTGTGACACTGCGGCGGTTCGGGTTCCGGTTTATCGCGCTGGCCGACGACAACTTCTATCCGGTTTCGCTGACCGATCTGCGCCTGGCGCGCGAACAGAACAACACCGTCAAACTGGAAGAGCTGACGTCGATCCGCTCGGAGCGATTCCAGTTGATGGAAGAGATGGCCAAGCTGCCCAGGGACATGGTGTTCTTTACGCAGATCACCATGGAAGCTGCCGAGGATACGGAGTTCCTGGACGCCATGCGGAAGGCCAACATCAAGGGCGCGCTGGTGGGTGTGGAAGCGGTGACCCCCGAGGGCTTGAAGGCGGTCTTCAAGGACTGGAACTGCTCGGGCGACGAACTGGCCGCGCAACTGCAGAAGTTCAAGCAGCATGGCGTGCACGTGCTGGGCTCGTTCATCTTCGGCCTGCCCTCCGACCGGCCGGACACCTTTGACGCCACCGTGGAGATGGCGCTGAAGGCGGGCATCACCTTCGCGCAGTTTGTCATGATGACGCCGTTTCCCGGCACGGTGGACTTTGGCCGCTGGGTCAAGGAACAGTCGGTGAACCCCACCATGGTGGGCGATGTACCCATCACCCAGTACTGGATGATTCCCCCGGAGGTGCGGCCCAAGATGTTCACGCCGCATCCCACCATGAGCTCGGACGAGATCAGGGAGCGCACGCAGAAGGTGTGGGACAAGTTCTATGCGTGGCCCGCGATCTGGCGGCGTTCGGCCTGTACGCCGAACCTGAAGTCGAGGGTCGCGTTCATGTTCCTCTCCAAGCTCTATCGGCAGATGTATGCCGGGACGGGCATCTCCACCGACAGTGCGCGGCGCAAGAAGGCGAAGGCCGGTGCGCGGTGGTCGGCGAAGCAATGCAAGAAGCTGTTCCAGGCCAAGCCGATGCCGGAACTGGAGTTCCCGCAGTGGAACCTGGGGCTGAGCGGAATGGCGCAGGCCGCCTTTGCTACCGAAGTACAGGAGACGGCGGGGCCGTTCGTGACAATCACCAAGGACTGAGTCCGCCCAACTGCCGTGGGGCGTCGGATGGAGATGGGGAGGGAGCCCGCAACGGGCTTCCTCCCAGGCTTTTGTCCAGAGAGAAGAACGGCGCCGGGCTTGTGCTCCAACTCGCTGCTGGCTATGCTCTAATCGAACAGATAGAGCAACCTGCTCTGGCGGTGAGAGGCGTTCATGCGCGTACTGGATCGATTGCCGCGCACACTCGCAATGCTGACGTGCGCTGCGCTGGCGTTGACGACCGGATGCACTTCGACTGGCAGTATGAACTCCTCAACCAGCAAGCTCACGGTGTCATTGAGCGCAAGCGGCGTGGTGGTGGGGCAGGACGGTTATCCGTCCACGCTGGGACTGCTGGTCAGCGGGCCCGCGGGCACTGAGACGGTGACCGAGAGCGGCCTGCCGACTGGGGTGACGGCGGCATTTACGCCGGTGAACGGAACACTGTCAGGAACCCTGACCTTTACCGGCAGCACGGCCGCTGCTCCGGGAGTGTATACGCCCAGCGTGACCGTGACGGTGTCCGCAGCCGGCCAGACCACGAACCAGAGCGTGACCACGAGCTTTACGCTGACCAGCGCCGTGGTGGTCAAGCCCGGTGTGGGCGTGAACACTTCCCTGGGCGTGGGCGGAGCGATGAAGCAGGTGATGTCCACTGGCTTCCAGATCGCCGAGTGGTCGCCGGACTTGTTCGGCTCGGGCGCAACGACCGCGACACAGGAGACGCAACTGACGGCAATGGGGCCGCAGCACGCGCGTCTGCAAGCCTTGTCGGCGGCGATTCCGATGAAGTCCAGCAGCCTGGCTTCCACTTCATGGGACTTCACTCTGTTGGACAAGACGGCGCAGCCGGTGCTGGCTTCGGCCGATCACGGCGCGGAGTTCCAGATTGCCGCCGCGCCCGCGTGGATGTGCCTCTCCAACGGCAACTTCGACATCGCCAACCACTTGCAGGACTTTGCAGACTACGCGGCCAATCTGGTGCGCTACTACAACACGGGCGGCTTCAACTGGGGCGGCGTGCATTTCCAGTCGGCGTCGAGCTATCCGATTACGTGGTGGGGCATCTTCAACGAGTTCAACCTGAACGGGCTCACGGTTTCCGACTACATCAAGCTCTACAACACGGTGGTTCCGGCCATGCTGGCCGTGGACCCCACCATCAAGATTGTGGCGCTGGAGCTCTCCGACTACGGGCTGGGCACGGGGCAGGCCGGCGATCCGGAACTTTATCTGCCCGCGTTTGTTACGCCGGCCAGCTCCGGCGGCGTCAAGGCGCAGGTGGACGCTGTGGGCACGCACCTCTACGCAGGCTGCGATCAGTCGTATTCCGACGCGACGCTGTTCGCCGCAGTGCCGGACTTCGTGTCGAACATCGGCTACTTTCGTCAGCAGTTGGCGTCGCGCACCGACCTGGCCAATGTACCGGTGTGGGTGACGGAGAACAACTTCAACGCAGACTACGCAAACGCTTCGGGGATGAGCTCCTGTGCGCCCACCAAGACCTTTGTGCTCGACACGCGGGGCACGAGCGTCTTCTTCGCGGCATGGCGGCCCTATGTGTTTTCGCAACTGGCCAAGGCCGGCAACCAGGCGCTCTTCCACTGGGAGTACACCGGCGACAAGCAGTACGGCGAGGTAAGCACCAGCGGCGCTCCGTACCTGAGCTACTGGGTGGACCGCGCGCTGGCCAACGCCTTCTCCAGCAGCGCTGCGGGGAGCCAGTCGATGCTGTCGATCGCGAGTACGGATAGCTCGGAAGTGGAGTCAATGGCTACGGTGACCAGCAGCGGAATCCTGCGGGTGCTGGTGGTGAACCGCGCGTTGGCCTCGGCCAGCGACAACAACGGCACGGGCGCGGCCCGGACCATCGTCGTGGACCTGACGAACTACTCGCTGTTCTACGCGGCCAGCCAAACACAGGTGGATGCGAATACCAGCCTGACCGCCGGTCCGCCCTGGGCCGGGGTAACGCCCGCCGCGCGCATGACGGTGACGCTGCCTGGCTACGGAATGTCGATTCTGCAACTGACGCCGTAAAGGCAGCTTCTAGCTGCTAGCCTCTAGCTCCTAGCCGAAAGCGAATTCCTGAGAAGCGGTCTTGGTATGATGGAAGGGCTATGAGCAAATGTTCCACGAAAAATGGCCTGATGGGCAAGGCTGTGACCGGCAAGCCGGTGACCGAATGCCAGGACCTGAGCGAAGTATTTGCAGCCGCGTTGCCGGCGTTTGGCGGCGCGTACCTGCGGCGCGTCTTTGAAGCCATGAAGGCGGTGATCGAACAGCGCATCCCGCTGGTGGTTACCTGCGCCGGACCGATCACGGTCTCCGACCAGCACCGCGCCTGGCTCATTCCACTGATCCGCGCGGCCAACACGGCCTACATCACGGTGACCGACGCCATCTGCTACCACGACGGCCACGATTGCCTGCGCAAGAGCGGCGAGCGTGTGATCCGCGAAGTGAATCTGTGGGGCGACGATGCCGAGTTGCGCGAGAACGGCGTGATTCGCGTGACCGACACCGGCTTCGAAGAGCAGGTGCTCTTCGATCAGGATGCCGTTGCCACCGAGATTCTGCAACTGCCGCAGTTCCAGAAGCGCATGACGACCACCGAGCGCAACTACCTGCTGGGCCTGGAATACGCCAAGCGGGAAAAGGCTCTGGGCGTTGCGCCCGGGCTGATGAGCACCTGCGCCGAACTGGAGTTGCCGGTCTTCATCGGCGCGCCTGCAGACGGTTCGCTCTTCCTCAACTCCGTCAAGCTGTGGATGCTGAACCGGCTGGGCAAGACGAAGTACGGATTCGACTACGATCTTCACGAGGACGTCTTCGAGTCCTGCGCCTATCACCACTGGGGCTTGTTTGGTTCCGAGCAGAAGGCGATGGCCATTCTGATTCTGGGCGGCGGCGTGCCGAAGAACTACTCGCTGCAGCCGGAGCCGGCGCTCTCGCAGATCTTCTTCCTGGACAACATTCGCGGCTACGACTACGACGCGCAGATTGTCTCCTCGCCGGTGACCGATGGCAGCTTGTCGTCGTGCGCGCCGGCTGAGGCCGTGTCGTGGGGCAAGGTGAACCCTGAGACCTACACAACGCAGACGGTGTCCATGCAGGGCGATTACTCGTCGTACATGCCGTTCCTGGTGCGGGCGCTGGTGGGCAAGGATCTGCTGCACAACCCGCCGGAGCCGCTGCGCCTCTACGCAAAGCGCGAGGAACTGAAGACGACCCTGCTGAACAAGATTGCCAACGACGAGGGCACGATGGAGAAGATCATGGAAACGCTCTCGCTGCCGGCGGTGCTGAAGGTGTAAAGGCAGCTTTCAGCCTTCAGCTTTCAGCTTTTCGCTCTTTCGCTCCGGCGGAGGGCTTCATCTTGATGTGCGTTGGTGGCTCATCGGGTGATTTACGCCGGGGAGGCAAAAATGCAAAATGCCCCAGGTCTGGATTTCCAGACCTGGGGCATTTTTGTGCGTGCGGGTGTTCTATGCCTTTTGCGCTTCCAGCAGGGTGTTGAGCTTGGCTACTACCGCAAAGGCGTCGGCGATGTAGACCACGTCGGCCTTGCCGCGGGTCCAGCCGCAGTTGGGGTCCAGCGAGATGGCGCGGCGGTCGCCGATGAAGCGCCAGCCCACCACATGCGGCTCCTCGCCGTGGCAGCAGGTGGAAAGGCCCTTCTGATGGCGCGGGGTTGCGCCCGTTTGACCGATCTGGTTCATGTGCGTCAGGAAGGGCAAAACGGATTGCCCTTCGCCGCCCTGGTCCACCAGCGACTTCGAGCTGCCCAGCGATGCGCCCGAGGCGTGCAGGAAGCCGAGGATAATCTCCGCGGCTTCGGCGGTGTGGACCTGGCCGTCGGGCTGCTTCTTGGTCCAGCCTGCGCCGGCCACAAAGAGCATTTTGGCGTCGGGGCGGATGGTCTGCTGGCCCTGTTCCGGAGCGCGTGTGCCGGTGACGGTGGTGCGCGTCGCGGGCGCTTCCACGGCCACGGCTTCAGCGGCGACAGCGGCGGGCTCCCCGGCGAAGGCCGCGCGGGTGCCGGCGTCGAGCAGCAGGAACCAGGGCCGCGTGGAGCGGGTCACGACTGCTTCGATGCGCTGGCGGTAGAACCAGCGGGTGGCTTCAACGCCGTCGGAACCGCCGAGGGCGGTGATGTGCGTGTCAACGAATCCGCCCAGGCGATGCGCCACACCGGCAGCGACGCGGGCAAACCGCGAGCTCTCCGGCGCGAGCACGATGGTGGCCTGCGCGGCGCGGCAGAGGGCTTCAAGGGCGGCTGCGTCGGTGGCGTAGCGCGGCTGTGCGAAGGCTTCGCCGGAGACGGAGAAGAACTTTGCGCCGGTTGCGGCCACGGCGCTGAGCGCTTCGGGCGCTCCGACCACTCCGATCGAGAGCGGCGCGGAGAGCCGTGCGGCCAGTTCGTGGCCCGCGGCTACGGCTTCCAGAGACGCCGTGGTCAGCGCGGAGCCGTCCGTGTGAGTAAGTACGAGAATCGATTCCATCTGTTCAATCCCTCGGGGGCTGAAGCCCCCCAAATTCCTTGTGACTGGATGTACGGGCTGAAGCCCGTACCCTTCAACTGCGTCGGCTACTCGCTGGCAATCCATGCGGCCAGCTCGGCTGCGATCTCGTCGGGCGTCAGGTTCTTTTCCACGCGCGTCTCGCGCTGCTGCTTGGGCAGGCTGACGGAGGCGTAGCTCAGGCCGTTGGCGTCGAGCTTTACAACTTTAGCCTTCATCAGGGCGGGCATGATGGTGCGCATGTTGGCCATGCCGATCTGCGGGTTGTTGCGCGGCTCGGCCAGATTGCCGGTGGCCCAGCCCAGAACGGCGGGCGCAGCCGAGCAGACCGAGACCTGATGCTTGCCGCCTTCCACGCGTTCCAGCACTTCGAAGCTGCCGTCGTCCTTCATCTCGATCTGGTCAACGCCCTGGAACTGCTCGGTGATGCCGAGGCGCTCGCCGATGATCTGCAGGGTGACGCCCGCGCCGCGCGAGGCCGACTCCCAGCCGCCAAAGATCAACAGTTTCGACTTGTCGAGGCCGGGCAGAGCGCAGATGGCGTCGGCGAGGGCGGCGGCTGTGGAGTGCGCATCGGGGAATCCGCCGATGGGGCCGTCGACAGGGACCAGCTCAAAGGCTACCTTCTGGGCCACGGTCATCATCACCTGCTGCAGCTTGGCCTTGGGGCCGAGCGAGACCAGCCAGAGCTTCGAGCCGGGGTTCTTCGCGGCCAGCGCAGCGGCTTCATAAAGCGCGCTGGCAGCCCATGGATCGAGCACGGCGGGCAGAACCATTTCGTTCTTCAGGCCGGGACCGGCGGGTCCAGTGGTTGGCTCCAGGGTTTGCAAGGGGTCCGGAACGATGCCGGCACAGACGACGATTTGTAGTTGGGTGGGCACTCTTCAGTCCTCTCTGGGAGCTTTCAGCTCTCAGCTTTCAGCTTTTTCCTGCTGGCCGCAGCTTTTCCAGGAACGCGCCAAGCATCTTTGAAACTTCCTCAGCCAAGGAATCTGGCTGCACAAATGCATCGGCAGACGCCATTTCCAGTTTGCGAGCCACTAGAAGTTGGGTTTTCAGTTCAAAAATCGATCCTTGCGCGATTCCGAGAAACTGCCTGAATTCGGCGGGATTCAATCGCCCGCGCCCTTCGGCGATATTGCTGGCCACGGAAACGCTTGCTCTGCGCATTTGCGCAGAAATACCATACAACTCATCCTTGGGGAAAGATCGCGTCAGCTGATAGATGCTCACGGTCAGATCGACAGCTTTCTGCCAGACGACGAGGTTATGAAAATCCTGCGCCACGCAATCTCTCCTGAATTTTGAGCCTTATCTAATTTATACAATCCTGGCGTACCGTCCCGGCCCGCTGGGGCCAAAGTGCTGAGAGCTGAGAGCTGAAGGCTACTCTCTCTAGTTCTCCGCCGAATGCAACCCGCCCGAGCCGGCCTTGAAGACGATGTTGCTCAGTTCGCCCGCAGGGGGCTCCGCGCAGTTCCACAGGCATGCGCCGCAGTGGACGCACTTCTCGCGCTCGAAGGTGGGGAAGCCGTCGTCGCCAAGCGTGATCGCCTGGCCCGAGCACATGCTGACGCAGGTTTTTTCCTGGCATTGTGCGCACAGCGCCTTGTCGAGGAAGACGACGTGATCGGCATAGCCGGGTAGGGCCTGTACCTTGCCGCCCATCAGCAGAGCATCCTGGTGGGTGATCAGCAGGCGTCCGTCGAAGGGAATCTCCGGCCAGCCGCGGGCGCTCATCAGGGCGTCGTGCAGGGGGCGTCCGTCGGCGAGCGCGACGGCAGCCACCTGCTCCACGCTGAGGCTGCCGGTGGAGTGCGCATGTGCCTTGCGAATCTGCTCGCTGGCCGAGGGGATGTGTCCCTTGAGGGCCAGCCGCCCGCCGGTCATGCCGGCCAAAGCCATGCCGACAAGGCCGCGCACAAAGCCCTTGTGGAAGCCGTCGCGTGCGTGGAGGGCCTGCTGGGTTCCCTGCTCGATCCAACTGGCGCGGCGCTTCTTTTCATAGGTCTTTTGGAGGTTTTCCCGCGTGAACTTTTCCCCGGAGCGGAGCAGTTCCAGCACGCCCTCAGCCAGTTGCACGCCCGTGGTCCACGCCTCGTCCACGCCGGAGTTGGTCAGCAGGTTGGTGGAACCGGAGCCTTCGCCGATGCGGGCAAAGCCGTCCCCGGTCAATACCGGTTCGCCATGCTTGCCGCTCTCTTCGAGCGATTTCGCGCCCCAGGAGCGGAGCGTGCCGTCCTTCAAGTGCTTCCAGAGCAGCGGATGCTGGATGTAGTGCTGCAGATAGCGATAGGCGGTGCGGCTGGGGTCGCCCATCCACGAGGGGACAAAGACGCCCACCGAGCAGAGGCGGTCGGGATGTACGTAGAGGAAGCCGAAGATTTCAGGCTCCGGGAAACCGAAGGTGTGCCAGACGGTGCCGGGGGTGAGTTCGGTGTCCTCGGGCAGCTCGATGAGAAACTTCATGCCGAGAGCCCACTCGCGGCGGCGGTCGGCCGTCTTGAACTTCCAGTCGAGCGCGCGGCCGACCTGGCCGACAGGGCCATCGCCCACAACGGTTAGTTCGGCGCGAACATCCATTCCGGCCATGAATCCGTCGGCGGGTGCGCCGTTCTTGTCCACGCCCTGGTCGGCGAGGCGGACGCCCCGCACGGCATCGCCTTCAACCAGCGGCTCGGCGACAGGCATGGAGGGCCAGATCTGCACCAGACCGGTGGACATCAACTGCGAACCGACCCACTGATTGAACTGGCCGATGGAGAGCACCAGTCCGCCGTCCTTGTGCAGGAATCCAGGTGTCCAGGGCAACTCGAAAGCCTGATCCTTGACGCCGGCCAGAGGGCCCACAAGGCGCAGAAGGCTGTCGCCGAAGCGCAACAGGCCGGAGCGCTTGCTGGCATGGACCGGGTCAAGCAGGTAGAACATCTTTTCCTGCTGGACGTGGGCGGCCATGGGAATCTCCGCCGGGTTCAGCTCGGGAAAGCTGGCGCGGATGCCCTTGGCGCGGGTAACCACGCCGCTGACGCCCGCAGCCAGATCGTCGGCGCGCTCGTAGCAGAGCACCTGCAGCGGCATGCCGGGAGCTACGCGGCTCTCAAAGGCCGGGTCGCCGGGGTTCTCGTTCCAGGCGCGCACCAGGGTGGTGAGAAAGCCGCCCGTTGCGGGACCAAAGCCCACGCAGGCCAAATCGACCTCCATGGTCTGGCGGTCGATGGATTCGGTAGCGGCGGTCTCGGTGGTCATGGGTTCCTCTCCGTGGATAAATTTGTGGGCAGACAGTTCGACGCGCCCCTACGGGGCGCGGCGGTGTTCGGCTCGGCTGTCCCAGGGTTCCGCTACGCTTCACCCTGGGCTATTCTCGTTGCCTCCCTCCGGGAGGCGCGCTGGGCGAGGAGAGCATACCCGCAATTCATGCCGGTGCGGAGTTGACCCTTTCCCTGGTCCCCAACTGCGAGGGACCTGGGGCACCCGACGCCCTGTTCAAAAAAAGTTATCCTGCCGCCGGATAGTCCAGCGCTTCCGGGATCATGACCTTGCTGGCGGTTTCCGCGGCGCGGTCCTTGGCCAGGCGGGCTCCGCTCAGGCACATGGTTAGCTTGCTCTGCAAACGCAGGAACTCGGCCGATCCGGCGCAACCTGCGCAGGGGCCGGCCTTGTCGGGATGCGTTCCGTCGGCGGCAATCACGTCCACAGCCATGGCGCTGATGCCGGGCATGGTCTCTTCGAAGTCGTCGAGCTCGGCGGCGAGGAAGCAGGTGCGGTGCTCCTCCTCGTCCCAGCAGGGATGGCTGTTGTAGCCAAAGACCAACTCGGCGCAGATGCGGGAGACTTCGCCCGCGGCAGCCGCGGCCTGCACGTGGCAGAGGTCGAGGAAGAACTGCAGGGTTCCTTCCAGGCCCTCGGCGACGACAGGATCTGCCGGGCCATTCTCTTCAAGCGCCAGCACGTCGAGGATCTGGCAGCGCGAAGCCACCAGCCAGCAGAGCGCGTCGGCCAGTGCAAAAGTTACGCCCTGGCGCTGCCCGTGGTAGAGCTTGTTGCCGGAGGGGTCGGTGTTGTTCTGCAGATAGCCCATCGTCCAGAGCCACAGGTTCATGGCCGAGGCCAGGGTGCAGGCGCCGGTGCCGGGCTTTTTGCTGGCGATGGCGCGCATCTCGCGCGTCCAGGCGCGGAACTCGGCCAGGAAGACCTCGGAGGTCATGGTGACGGTCAACTGGCGGCGCTGGACGGCCTCGGGGCCCTCGTAGGTGGCTTCGAGCTGCGCGTCCATCCACTTGTTGGCCAGGAAGCCGGGGCAATCTTCGGTGATGCCGTAGCCGCCCATCAGGCTGACGGCTTCGCGCAGCAGGTTGGCCCCGTGGCCGGTGTTCCACAGCTTGGTGGCCGGGCACAACACGTTGGCCTCGGCGTCGAGCAGAACGTATTGCACCAGCGGATCGGCTTCCAGTTCGGCGCGGCGCGGGTCGTCCGCCTTCATGCTGAGCAGATCGATGGCGCTCTGCGCACTCTCGCGCAGAGCCTTCATCTCGGCGCGTCCGCCCTGGATGCCGCGCTCGGCAAGGATGGCGAACTTCTGCTTTTCGAGGGGTTCGAGCTGGTCAAAGAGGCGCGAGGTGGCAAAGCCGAGCGAGGAGGCTGCTTCGCCGGTGGCCCAGACATCGACAAGGCGGTGCAGTGCGTCTTCGCGCTGCTGGATGCCCTGCTCGTAACGGACGGAGCCGGGCTTGGTGCCCTCGGCGCCGCGGAAGCGCTCGCGCTGGTAGCGGATGACGGGCTCGACAGCGGAGAGGAGCTTGGCGGCGGTCATCACACCGACCGGAACGCGGGTCCGGCGGAAGACGGCCTCGATCACTTCCGAGTGGTTGAAGTTGGGGACGATGACGCCGTCCTTCACCGTGTAGCCGCCCACGATGCGGCTGGCCGGAACCTTCAGATTGAAGATGGGGTCGCCGGTCGAGGAGAGCTGGTGGACCAGCTTTTTAGTGGGGGTGCCGCGGTCGTAGATGCCTTCGTCGCCCTCTTCCAGAATCACCACGCAGGTGCCCTTGATGCGCGGATCGTCCGAGCCGACGGCGGCGGTGATGAAGTTGGCGAAGGCGATGCCGGTGATGAATCGGCCGCGCTTGTCGATCTGCAGGACAGGCTCCTCGCCTTCCTTCCAGTCCACAACGCGCATCTTGCCGCTCAACATGCCGGCATCGACGCCGGCGTAGGGAATGGGCTCGGTCAGCGCGAAGGCGCCGCGCCAGGGCTTGCGGTCCTCACCGGGCTGCGGCGGGGCACAGAGTGTCTTGTAACGAGTGACCTGCTCCTGCGTGCCGCGCTCGTGGATGGGCGCCAGGGCCAGGAAGCTGGCCAGCGAGGCCGTGGCCGCGCCGCCGTCTACCCAGGCCAGCTCAAATGCCGCCAGCGACAGGGCCAGATTCTTGGGGCCGGCGATGAAGCCGCCCTCCTCGGGCTCCATAAAGGCCGCGGTCACTCCGGCGCGGTCAAACTCCTCCATCATGGAGGCCTTGCCCGTGGTCCACTCGTGGGTGTTGCGCTCGCCGGCGGCTACCAGGCGGGCCACCGTGCCGCGCGCTACGCCGCGGGCCGACTGCACCAGCATCTGGAGGTCAAAGCGGTCGGCAAACCGCCACTGGATCTGGCGAACGGCGTCGCCGGGAAGGGTCAACATGGTCTTGGTCTCTGGAATGGCTAGGGTGCCCATCGTATGTTCCTCGTCAGCGGAATTATTGTCTTTGAGGACACCCCTTAACTCATGTGACTCACATCACCCTGGCCGGCGAAGCGTCCCATCTTCGGGTTGCCGAAACGGACGGCCGCGCGGAGCCGGAGCCTTCGCGGATTGCGCCGCGCAGCCCCTGAAATATCAGGAGGGCCCCATAGAGGCCTGGATAGAGCGCACATCGGAACACGAAAGAAAGCGCTATTTAATGCCTTTTCATTAGTTGTGATATTGGTCACAGCCACGAGGGCCGGTTGCAAAGCAGTTTCAAAGGAGCGAATCCAACAGCGAGGGGTCGGCCTGCCTGCGGATTCCATTTGTGACCTGCCGGAGGGCGCGGAGGGGAAGCCGCGCGCCGGAGAAAGTAGACGGCAGAATGAACAGAGCCGTAATTGCACGAGCGCCGGAGATGCGGGCGCGGCTTGACAGGCCCGGTCAGGAAACCGGTTGGAGCAGGGCAAGAAACCTGGCGCGCCGCGCGTTGTTTGCCGCCGCGGTGGCCGCGTTGCTGGCTGTGCCGGGCAGGCTGTGGTCCCAAGCCGAGTGTCTGGCCTGTCACGGCGACAAGACCATGCAGGATGCCAACGGGCACAGCATCGCCGTCGACGGCGACAAGTTCTCGTCCAGCATTCACGGCAGCCTCGACTGCAAGGGCTGCCACGCCGACATCAAGGAATATCCGCACCCGGACAAGATCGCCAAGGTGGACTGCAAGGGCTGCCACGCCGACGAGGCTTCCAGCCTGGCCGGCAGCGTGCACTCGTCCAAGGCCGATCATCCCTGCACCAGTTGCCACGGCAACGCGCACGAGATTCAGCCCAAGACCGACTCGCGTTCGGCGGTTTATCCGCTGAACGTGCCACGCACCTGCGGTCAGTGCCACGGCAACAACGGCATGGCCGAGAAGCATGGGCTGGCCAGCGTGTATCCCAAGTATGTGGACTCGATCCACGGCTTTGCGCTGAGCAAGGAGGGCCTGCTGGTGGCTGCCAACTGCCAGAGCTGCCACGGCTCGCACCACATCCTCAGCCGCAAGGACCCTGACAGCCCCACCTACAAGGCCAATATTCCCAAGACCTGCGGCAGTTGCCACGCCAAGATCAACGACGACTACATGGCCGGAGCCCACGGCAAGGCGGTGGCCGGCGGCAACCTGAAGGCCCCGGTCTGCACCGACTGCCATACGGCGCACCAGATTCTGCAGCCCACCGAGTCGGAGTTCCGCATGCAGTCCACGCCCATCTGCGGCTCCTGCCACACGGACAAACTCTCCACCTATCGCGACACCTTCCACTCGCAGCTTGGCTCGCTGGGCGGCTATGTGGAGACGGCGCGCTGCTGGGACTGCCATGGCGCCCACCAGATTTTGCCCACCTCCGATCCGAATTCGCCGGTAAATCCGGCCAACCTGGTGGCCACCTGCGGCCGCTGCCACACCGGCGCAAACAAGAGCTTTGTGCAGTATCAGCCGCACGCCAACGCACGCGACCGCAAGCTGAACCCCGCGCTGTTCTATGTGCGGCTGTTCATGAACCTGCTACTGGCCAGCGTGCTCACCTTCTTTGTGATTCATACGGCTCTCTGGCTGATCCGCGCGCGCTACAACCAGATCAAGCTGAAGGCCGATCACAAGGCAGCAGAGAAGTTGGCGGATAAAACGGGCGAAGGAGACAAGCATGCCTGATCTGGAGCAAGTTGCCCCCAGCACACAACCGGCTGAAACACCGAAAGGGCGTTTTTTCGTCCGCTTCACGCGCGAGCAGCGCTACATGCACGCGGTGCTGTTCAGCACCTTCCTGGGACTGGCGGGCACGGGTCTGCCGCTGCGCTTCAGTGAGAGCATCTGGGCGCGCGGAATGGCCAGCGCGGTGGGCGGCTTCGGCGCCATCCTGTTCTTCCACAAGTTCTGCGCGGTGGTGCTGACGCTGGCTTTCCTGCTGCACGTCAAGGAGATCTTCCAGCGCGGCGTCATGCATCGCCAGTGGGGCTTCTTCTGGGGGCCGAACTCGATGGTGGCCAACTGGAAGGACGTGAAGGACCTGGTGGCCCACATGCGCTGGTTCGTGGGCCTGGGACCCAAGCCAAAGTTCGATCGCTACGCCTACTGGGAAAAGTTCGACTACTGGGCGGTGTTCTGGGGCATGATCGTGATCGGCTTCTCCGGTTACGCCATGTGGTTTGCGCCGTTCTTCGCGCACTTCCTGCCCGGCTGGGCGCTGAATGCCGTGCTGGTGATCCACTCGGAAGAGGGTCTGCTGGCGATCCTTTTCATCTTCTCGATCCACTTTGTGAATACCCACCTGCGTCCGGACAGCTTTCCGATGGACATGGTGGTCTTTACTGGCGTGGAGAGCGAGGAAGAGTTCAAGCACAAGCGGCCGCTCGAATATGAGCGCATGGTGAAGGAAGGCAAGCTGGAGAAACGGCTGGGCGAAGCGCCGCAGAGCTGGCAGGTGAACTTCTCGCGGGTGGTTGGCACCATCGCCATCGCCATCGGGCTCACCCTGCTGGTGCTCACGCTGACGGCGTACTTCAGCTAAGGCAGCGAACAGCTGACAGCCAACAGCGAACAGTGGATGCTGGTTGCTGCTGGAGACGAATTGAACAAGAGAGCGTGGCTGCCTTGGCTGAGCGGCCGCGCTCTCTTGTGTTTGCTGCGGAGGTTTGAACACTGCACTGGTTCAAAAGGCACGGGCCGGTGTGACTCATGTCACGGCGGGAAAACGCCGCGGGGATTCTCCTCGTATGCGTGAAACCTCGCCCTATTTATCTCGCTCTATTTTTGGCTGCCGGCGTATGTGCCGGCGTGCTGCAGGCCGGCGCCGAGCAAAAGCTCAAGAACGAAGACTGCCTTGCCTGCCATTCCGACGCCTCGTTAACCAAGGACGTGAACGGAAAGGCCGTGAGCCTGGCCGTCGATGGCGACAAGTTCAAGCACTCGATTCACGGGACGATGTTTTCGTGTGTCGATTGCCACTCCGACGTGAAGAGTCTGGCGCACGACACGCCGCCCAAGAAAGTGACATGTACGCAGTGCCACGCCGAGGCGCACGACGCGTATCTGCTGAGCACGCATGCCAAGGCCAGCAAGACCGGCAAGTCGCCGGCGGCCAACTGCGAGGACTGCCACGGAGGCGTGCACGAGATTCTGCCGTCGGCCGATGCCAAGTCGCCGGTGAACCACGCCAACATTCCCTATACCTGCGGACGCTGCCATGGGCAGAAGTTCCTGATGGAGCAGAACGGCGTGAGCGCGCAGCCGTTCGTCAGCTATCAGGAGAGCGTGCACGGCCGCGCGGTGGAGAAAGGCTCCGACAAGGCCGCGGTCTGCACCGACTGCCACGGTTCTCACTCGATTGTCGCGGGCAGCGATCCCAAGTCGCCCATCTCTAAATTTGCGGTTCCGGCCACTTGCAGCAAGTGCCACGCCGACGTGGCCAACACCTTCTCGCACAGCATTCACGGCCAGGCGCTGGCGCGCGGCAATCAGATGTCGCCCAACTGCACGGACTGCCACGGCATCCATTCCATCAAGTCGCACAAGGACCCGAATTCGCCGGTGGCCGAGCAGAACCTGTCGGAAGACACCTGCGCGCGCTGCCACGAGGGTGTGCGGCTTTCGCAGGAGTTCGGCGTTCCCGCCAACCGCGTGCAGAGCTATCAGGACACCTACCACGGCCTGGCGGCCAAGGGCGGCAGCGTGGTTGCGGCCAACTGCTCCAGTTGCCACGGCGTGCACAACATTCTGCCATCGAGCGATCCGCACTCCACGGTCAACAAGGCCAACCTGGAAGCCACCTGCGGCAAGTGCCACCAGGGCGTGACGCAGAAGTTCATCCAGACCAAGGTGCACCAGGAGGGCGGCCTGGCCGGCGACCTGGGCACGCGCATCACCGGTTGGGTGCGGGTTATCTACATTGCGCTGATCTTTGCGGTGATCGGCGTCATGTTCCTCCACAACGCCATCATCTGGCGGCACAAGGCAGTAGCCATCCGCCGTATGCAGAATCCGATGATGACGCGCATGACCACCCACCAGCGGTGGCAGCATCTGGTGCTGCTGGTCAGCTTCATCGTGCTGGTGATTACTGGCTTCGCGCTCAAGTTCCCGTACACGTGGTTTGCCGAGAACTTCGGCATGGGCGAGCACACACGCGGCATCGTCCACCGCATCGCGGGCGTGGTGCTGATGGGCGCGGGCGTCTACCACCTGTTTTACCTGGCCATGCTGGCCGAGGGCCGCAAGCTGATTCGCGATCTGGCTCCGCGGCCGAAGGACGCGACCGACGCGTGGGGCGCCATGCTCTACTACCTCGGCCTGCGCAAAACCAAGCCGCAGTTCGGACGCTTCAACTACGCCGAGAAGGCTGAGTACTGGGCGCTGGTGTGGGGCACCGCGTTGATGGGGCTGACCGGTGTCATGCTCTGGGCCAAGGTCTGGGTCGGCAACACGCTGGCGCGCTGGTGGGTGGATGTAGCCACCGCGGTCCACTTCTACGAGGCGATTCTGGCTACGCTGGCCATTATCGTGTGGCACTTCTACCAGGTCTTCCTCGATCCCGATGTGTACCCGATGAACTGGGCATGGTGGGATGGCAAGATGCCCGTCGAGCACTACAAGCACGAGCACGCGCTCGATACGGAATCGATTGCCGAAGCCGAGCAGAGCAGGGAAGCAGGGAACGAGGGACCGAGGGAATAGGGAATAAAGAAGCAACAGCTATGAAGAATGGGGAGTTGGATGCATATCCAACTCCCCTTTCTTTCATTGCGTGGGTAGCGGGTTTCGGCTCAGATGCGGAAGTTGTCGGCGCGCCAGTCCTTGATGCGTTCCTTGATCTGCTTCCGGTTGAGGTTCTGTTCGAGGGCCTGCTTGGCCAGTTCCACCACCTCGCTGTCGGAGGCGAAGCGGAGGCCGATCAGTTGGTCTTCGGTGAGCCGATAGATCTGCGTGTGCCACTCGGCGGGCGCGAGGGATTGAAGGCGAAGCCGCTCTTCCAGGCGGATGACGCGGTCCTGCACCTTGAGCGGATAGAGCCTCAGCTTGAAGAAGAGGACAAAGACCGCGATGGAGAGGACGAGAAGCCAGTCGGCGGAGATGGTGCGCTGGCGGTAGAGGTGGATCACCGCGTAGATCAGGTTGAGAAAAAGGATTCCAAACAGGAAGAAGTGGAAGGGGGGATCGATGCGGCCGTGGTTCTTCAGGTTCTGAGGAGCCGGTTCACTCATGCGTAGCCATGCTTTCCCGCAGGCCGAAGTTGGCGCTGGCGGTTCCGCCGTCGGAAGAGGGCGAGCCGCCGGCAACTGCGCGGGGAGCCTGCGATCCTGCGCTGGCTGGATTCTCCCCGGAGTTGTATGCGGCTGTCAATGGCTGAAGATGGTCCGGGCTCAACAGCACCGGATGTTTGGGAATCAGATGGAAGCGGCCGCGTACCAGATAATCCACAAAGAGGCCACCGGCCAGGTAGGGATTGACCGCGGCCAGGGGCACGGCATAGGCCGTGGTGGTCAGCGACTCGGCAATGCTTTTGTTGGAGTGGCTGCGGCGGTGATAGCCGGGGATTTGGGGAATCTCATAGACTGCAAGCCCGGTCTCGGGGTGCTTGCGGGCGTAGCGGGTCAGTTTGAAGGCGATCTGCTTGGGCGTCGTCATGCCCGCGTCGGGAAAGATGGAACGCGAGAATGTCCCCGGAAAATAGAGATTGATCACGCTGCGCGCAAAATCTGCGCAGTTGCTGAAGAGGAGATTGAAACGGGTCTTGTTCGGCCCTGCATTCATCAGCGCAATTACGTGGTCGTCCTGCTCCGGCGTTGTGCTAAAGCGGAAGGCAAAGATGCGGCGGTCATAGGAGGCTCCGGCCAGTTGTGTCCATCCGCCGCTGAAGAAGCTGCCGACCGGCAGGTCGCGGCCTAGAGAAAACAGGTGGGTCTCGCGGTAGCGGTCGCGCAACCGGCGGACAGTCTCGGGATCGACGCGGGCTGGCACATCGGCGGGATCTTCGACTGCGTAGAGGTAGGGGACCAGCGGGATGGCAACCCAGTCGTAACCCTCGATGCCCTGGTAGCGGGCGATTACCGCGCCTGCCTCGCCGGGATTGCAGCGGCGGAGTTTGACCGGAGTCTCGGCGCAGACGCGCTCCAGATAGATGGCGTTGTGGCCGGTGGGATTCAATGCGCCGAAGAAGCCGTAGGGTTCCTCCATCAGCAAGGCGCCCTGGGCAGGACAGCGGGAACCGGCGAGGCCGGCCAAAGCGATCAGAGCCAGCGCAAGTATGTGGAATGCGCGAACCCGATGCAAAGATTTTCCCAGGTCAGGCAACTTGTGTGATTTCTCCCGTGGATGCCGGTTCTCTTCGGGTGCAGATACTGAATAGGATGCGGCCTGAACGGTGGGGAGTTCGTTGAAAAGTCAGGAAAGCCAATTTTTCCCCGCACCTGCAGGCGTTCAAGCCAGTTGGTTGTTCCCCTGTTGAAGGGCCTGACCACCTTCTCTATTATCGACACTTTTTGAGGCAAAAAGTTGTGAGCCGGCCGTGAGCGGATATTGGAAAGTAAGATCGTTGTACCTCCAATCTGCTAACGTTGTAGCCGGAAATGGCTTGCGGCTCTTCAGGGCGCGAAGCCGATTCGAGATTGAATTGGAGTGAGGGATTTGATGAAATTGCGTTGGTTATTCTTGCTTGCTTTGGTTTCGGCCGTCGCTGCGACGGCTGAGGTGACCGTGCCGAAGGTGCTGGCCAGTCATATGGTGGTGCAGCGGGATCTCCCTGTTCACGTGTGGGGTATGGCCACGCCGGGCGAGACGGTCGCGGTGAGCTTCCGCGGCGAAACGCGCACGGCGAAGGCTGGCGAACTGGGCCGCTGGAGCGTGTATCTGAAGCCCGGCGCCGCAGGCGGCCCTTTCCAGATGACACTGAAGGGCGACGCGGACGGCGAGCAACCGATCGTGTTGGACGATGTCCTGGTGGGTGATGTGTGGGTGGCTTCCGGCCAGTCGAACATGGAGTTCGAGATGAAGAAGGCGGCCACGGCCGACGCGGACCTGCCCAAAGCCGCGAACAACAACCTTCGGCTGCTGATCGTGAAGAAGACGGCCGTCACATATCCGCAGGAGGATATTCAGACCGACGGCTGGGCAGCCTCTTCGCCGGAGACGGCCAGGGATTTCTCCGCAGCCGCCTGGTACTTTGCGCGTGAGATTGCCGCGAGGGAGCACGTGCCGGTGGGCATCATCGACACCACCTGGGGCGGAACGCCGGTGGAGGCGTGGACGCGCATGGCGGCCCTTGGACAGGATGCCGCGGTCGCTCCGTTATTTGCCTCCTGGGGCCGCATGACGGAAGCGGAGACTGACGCACAGTTGCGCGACAAGGACTTCCAGAAGAAGATTGCCGATGCAAAAGCGCAGGGCAAGCCCGCGCCGACGATGCCGTGGGTTCCACGGAAGGAGAGTTGGGGCCCGGGCAATCTCTACAACGGCATGATTGCGCCGTTGACGCCGATGGCCATCAAAGGCGCGCTCTGGTATCAGGGCGAGAGCAACGGCAGCGCCGAGCGCGCGCCGCTCTATGGGCGCATCTTCCGCGACATGATCGAGGACTGGCGCAGGCAGTGGGGCGTTGGCGATTTTCCGTTCCTCTTTGTGCAGCTTGCCAACTTCAAGCCGGGAACCGAGTGGCCCACGTTGCGCGACGAGCAGTTGAAGACTCTCGAACTGAAGAACACGGCCATGGCGGTGATCATCGACATCGGCAATCCGGACAACGTGCACCCGACCGACAAACTGGACGTGGGGATGCGTCTGGCGCTGGGCGCGCGGGTGCTGGCCTACGGAGAGACGGTGGAGGATTCCGGTCCGGTCTTCCGGCAGGCTACGCCGGAGGGCGCGCAGATTCGCGTCTGGTTCGATCATGCCAAGGGGATGACGGCGAAAGGCGGCGAACTGAGCAGCTTTGAAGTAGCGGGCGCGGATGGCAAGTGGGCTCCTGCAACGGCCAAGATCGACGGGACGAGCATCGTGGCGTCCAGCCCCGATGTGGCCGCGCCGACGGCTGTGCGCTATGGCTGGGCGGCCAACCCGCCGTGCAACCTCTACAACAGCGACGGGCTGCCCGCTTCGCCGTTTAACTCAACGAGGAAGTAACGGGCAGTTGTCAGTGGACAGTCATCGGTGACCAGTTGAAACACGGATAGGCGGCGCGCATCGGACGATGCACGCCGCCTTATTCTTTGGGCGGGACGACGATCGTCGTCTCCTCGATCTCGATCAGGCCGGAAGCGGCGCGCTTCTGCAACTCGGGCAGAATGGCCTCGACCTTCTCGCGTGAGTCGATGAACTTGACCATGATGGGCAGGTGGTCGGAGATTTCGAGGATGTGCGCGGAGTGGAGCCGGTGTTTGGCCCCGAATCCGGCCACGCCCTTGAAGACCGTAGCTCCGGCAATCCCGCTATGGAAGAGGAAGTCGAGGATGGAGGAATAGACGGGGATGCCGTGATGCTTGGCTCCATCGCTTAGATAGAGAGTGACTCTGACGGCTTTTCCGCTGGTCAGCATGAAGGCCCTCCGGCTGGGTGCGGCATGAGGAGCGACCGCCCGGCGCGTATCCAACGAGGCATTGAAGCACCAACACCGTTGGATGCGCAAGTGGGGATTCGCTGTGAGATTCCGCGTCCTGTCTTTTTTACTTCATGCCGGGAAAAGAGGCGAGGATGCGAGCGGTTGTGCTGTCCCACCCCTTCCCGCCAAAGTGCGCGGGAAGGGGTGCGGCGCGGAGGCGGGTATGGGAGCGGAAGTCGTGAGCCTAGAGAAGGTCCGCCAGCGCGACGCCGCACCAGGTGGCGGCCAGGCCCAGCACCAGGCTGCCGCCGGCGTAGAGCGCGGCCAGGGCGACTGCGCCCGAGCGCAGCGTGGAGAGCGTCTCCCATTCGTAGGTGGAGAAGGTGGAGTACGCTCCGATGAAGCCAACCGGGATCAGGTAGCGCCACGCAGGGTTCAGGCCGGCGCGCTTGCCGAGCATGGTAAGCGTGAAGCCGATGATGAGGCAGGCTGTGATGTTGATGAAAAAAGTGCCGTAAGGGAACTTGGCTCCCATGCGGCCGGAGATGGTGGAGCCGACCCAGTAGCGGGCGACGGAGCCGAGCGCGCCTCCCAGGGCGATGAGCAGGTACTTTTGCAACGAGATTCTCCTCTCGATCGGATTCAGGGAGGGTCGCGCCGCAGAGTGAGACCACGACAGGATGTCCCTGCCAGGAGTCATCATCTGCCCACGGGTGCGGGCAGCGGTTCAGGGTGAACTCCATCACCACGGCGATGCTGTATTTATCTTAGAGCAAAACCGGAGTAGACGTGCCTGTGCAGACAGCCTCGAAGGCGGCTTTTTCCTCGGGAAAAAGCCGCTTGTGAGCGTTGCCGCCGGGGACCGCCCCTCCGATGAAGATCGACAAGGCAACGAGAGAGCTTTTTCATCGGAACAGCTCCGTGGAAGGGGATATGCGGGCGCAAGAGGCTGCGGGAGCGATTGTATCGCCGATGAGGTCGGACCAATAACGAGACGGCGGAAGTGCAGGGCCATGCGCGAGTGCTGTGCAGAGAGTTTGAGCGCGCTTGAGCAGGGCAAACTCGCGCTTGACGGCGGAGGGCGGCGCTGCTGTAGATTGGAGGCTGCCGGTGGTCAGTCCACGTGTGCGCGTTGAGGCTTCAGCGCGCGCTGCGCCGCCGGGACGATGGGAGATTCCGAATGATGTTTTCACGCTCTTTGCGGGCCGTTGCTGCCGCGCTGCCGTTGCTGTTTGCCTTGTCGTTGCCGGGGCAGGATACCCGCACCGTGACCGAGCCGAAGATTCCCGCCGCGTGCGCGACCCTGGATGCTGCCATTGCCGCGCCCAAGGGCGTGATTGCCGAGGCCGACGAGCGCAAGCTGGATACGGCGCGCATTCAGGAGGCGATGGACAAGTGCTCGGCGAGCGCGCCGGGCAAGGCGGTGGTGCTCGAGTCGAAGGGCAACAGGAACGTCTTCATCGCGGGCCCGCTGACGATGCGTCCGGGCGTGACGCTGGTGGTGAGCGCAAATACCGCGCTGGTGGCTTCGCGCGATCCGCGGCTCTACGACATTGAGCCGGGCCGCTGCGGCATTGTGGCTGAGCGCGGACGCGGCTGCAAGCCGTTCATCAGCGGCGACCACGTCGAGGGCGCGGGCATCATGGGCGAGGGCTCGATTGACGGCCGCGGCGGCGCAAAGCTGCTGGGCCAGGACGTGACCTGGTGGGACCTGGCGCACGAGGCCAAGGTGAAGGACCTTTCGCAGAGCGTGCCGGCGCTGATCGTGCTGCGCCACGCCGACGGCCTCATCCTGTACAAGATCACGCTGCGGAACTCGCCGGGCTTTCACGTTTCCATCAATCAGACGGACGGATTTACGGCGTGGGGCGTGAATGTGCGCACGCCGAAGACGGCGCGCAACACCGACGCGATCGATCCGGGCTCGTCGCGCAACATCACCATTGCCTATGTCAGCATCAACACCGGCGACGACGATGTGTGCCTGAAGCCCGCGCCGGGCCAGGGCGTGGAGAACATGAGCGTGCTGCACAGCCACTTCTACGCGGGACACGGCATGTCGATCGGTTCCGGCACCGACGGCGGCGTGGATCATCTGCTGGTGGACGACCTGACCATCGACGGCGCGGACAACGGGCTGCGCATCAAGAGCGATCCCAGCCGCGGCGGACTTGTGCACAACGTTACCTATCGCAACGTGTGCATCCGCAACGTGATGAACCCGCTGGTCTTTACGCCGCACTACACCACGTTCAAGGGCAACCGGCTGCCCATCTATCGCGACGTGACGCTGGAAAACGTGCGTGTGACGACGCCGGGCGCGTTTACGTTTCTCGGCCTCGACGCCGATCACAAGCTGGGCATCAAGCTGGACAATGTTTGGGCCGACGACCAGAAGAATTCGCTCTTCTACGTGAAGGACGCCGACATTGCGCTGGGGCCGCACAAGGGCAATCTGACGCCGAAGGGCGAGAATGCAACGCCGGTGGATGCGGAAGGCGCTGCGGCCGGCGAGCCGCTCGACTGCTCGGCGCGTTTTGTGCCCATGGCTGCGATTCCCACGGCTCCCGAGATGGTAGGCAAGGTGCCGCCGGAGGACGAGAATCTGTACGTCGCGGCCGACGGCACAGGCGACTTCTACTCCATCCAGCGCGCGCTGGATATTGCCAAGGAAGGCCAGACAGTGATGGTGTCGCCGGGCGAATATCGCGAGGTGATTACGGTGACCAAGCCGCACATCACCATCCGCAGCCACAACGCCGACCCGAGCAAGACCGTGGTGGTGAACGACCGCAACGCGGGCGAGAACGGCGGCACCTTCCACTCCGCCACGGTGAACGTGACGGCCGACGACTTCAAGGCGGAGAACATCACCTTCGAGAACGACTTTAACAAGACGCACACGCAAGGGGCGCAAGGTTCGCAGGCGCTGGCGCTGCTGGTTACCGGCGACCGCGCCGTCTTCCACAACGTACGCCTGCTGGGCAACCAGGACACAGTCTACGCGGCCACGCGCAACTGCGGGCCGGACGGAGCCAGTTGCACACCCACGCGGCAGTACTTCTCCGACTGCTATGTGGCCGGCAACGTGGACTTCATCTTCGGCGACAGCAAGGCGGTCTTTGACCGGTGCGAGATTCACTCCACCCCGCACGGAGGCGGCTACATCACGGCGCAGTCCAAGCACTACGCGGCGCAGGATTCGGGCTTTGTGCTGAACCGTTGCAAGCTGACGCAGGAGGAGGGCGTTACCGGGCCGGTGTACCTGGGCCGTCCGTGGCGTCCGTATGCCACGGTCGTCTACCTGCACACGGAGATGGGCGACAAGATTGCGCCGCAGGGCTTCCGCGAGTGGCATCCGGGCGAGACCCACTCGCTGGAGACGGTCTACTATGCGGAATTTGACTCGACCGGACCCGGCGCGCATCCGGGCGAGCGCGATCCGCATGTGCACCAACTGACGGCGGAACAGGCGAAGCAGTGGGAGCCGAAGGAATTCCTGAAGGGTTCCGACAATTGGGACCCAACTGAGGCGCTGAAGCCCTAAAGCGATAAAATGGATTGCGAACGGGTTTGCCGCTGGCGGGGACTCCGCTGCGGCGGAAGAGAAGGGATGACGAGACGATGAAGATGATCACGATGGCCGATCAGGTGCGTTTCCAGCGCATGACCACGGCCGAGATCCGCGAGATGTTTCTGCTGGACGGGCTGTGCAAGGCCGGCGAGATCAACCTGAACTACGTGGAGCTGGATCGCGCAGTGGTGGGCTATGCCGCCCCCGTGGCTGCTCCTCTTACGCTTGGCACCTATCCCGAGCTGCGCGCGGAGTTTTTTGCCGAACGCCGCGAGTTGGGCGCACTGAACATTGGCGGCGCAGGCACGGTGACCGTGGACGGCCAGACGTACGAACTGAACAACCTGGATGTGCTCTACATTGGCCGCGGATCGAAGGAGATCGTGTTTGCATCGAAGGACGCCGCTGCTCTGGCCATCTTCTACATCATGAGCTATCCGGCGCACACCAGCTATCCGGTTTGCCTGGTGAAGAAGGAAGATTCCACGCCGATGGAACTTGGCTCGCTGGAGACCTGCAACAAGCGCACCATCTGCAAGTACATCCACACGGGCGGCGCGAAGAGCTGCCAGTTGGTGATGGGCGTAACGCACCTGGCTCCGGGCTCGAACTGGAACACGATGCCGGCGCACACCCACATCCGCCGCTCGGAGATCTACATGTACTTCAACATGCCGGAGACGGCGCGGGTCTTCCACCTGATGGGCTCGCCGAGCGAGCTGCGCCCTGTGGTGATGGCCGACAAGGAGATTGTGGCATCGCCCTTGTGGTCGATTCACTCCGGCGTTGGCACACAGGCGTATAGCTTCTGCTGGGGCATGGGCGGTGAGAATCTGGATTACGCCGACATGGACCCGGCTCCGCTGGCAACGCTGCGGTAGATGCAGTTGTCAGTTGTCAGGGGTCAGTGAACAGTGGTCAAGAAAGGCCGGACGCTTAGCGTCCGGCCTTTCTTGCGTAGGTTAAAGATTCTTGCAGCCCCAGGTCCCGGAAGCGGGACAGAGACTTGGGGCTTGTCGAGGTAGAGCGCATTTTCGGAATGCACGTAGACTTTTTTCAGCGTCATGAAAGGTGGCTTTTCCTTGAGGGAAATACCACTTGAGTGTGTGCTTTCGGTCTCCAGCAATTCCGAAAGCAGAGGTATGCATTCAGCGTGCCGCTTAGACTTCTTGCTTTGTAATCGGGCAGGATTTTAGCTGAGCCGATGGCAGCGGGATTATGGACGGGCTTTACAGGCTGCGGAAAAACCCTTGCCAACGAGGTTTTGTAACAGGGCACGGCTTTAGCCGGGCCGCAAACGATGCAAAAGAAAGGGTCGGGCTTCAGCCCCTGCGGGACTCTCTTCGGTGAAAAGGCTAGCTTCAGTCGTTTTTACGCAGCCTGTTTAGCCCCTGCTGTATTTTGTTTCGTGAACATACGTCTGTTCAGGGGCTAAAGCCCCGCTGATTCCAGGTGGTTTATCGGCCCGACTGAAGTCGGGCCCTGTTACAAAGCCCGTTTGGCGAGAGTTTTTCCGCAGCCTGTAAAGCCGTGCCCTGTTACAAAAACATGCCCGTTCGTCCCTTGGCAGCTAGGCCTGAGCGAGCTTGATATTTATCTTCCGAAAACGCGATAGGCGCGCGACTGCACGTTGCTAGCGCCGCGTCCGCGATTCTGCTCTAGCGCCGTGGCGCTTTGTCGAAGGCGTCGCGCAGGGCAAAGAAGGCCGGAGCGGGATTCCAATCGGGGTCAAAGGGCAATGGACGCTGGTCGCGGTTGGGTTGCTTTTCGTGGTGGCTCTTGATGCCGTTCAGCCATGTGTGGCGATCGGTCAGGCCCCAGGTGAGCACGGCCTTGACGGCGCGGCTTTCGAGAGTGACGGCGAGATAGTCCGCATAGACCTGGGCGATGCGGCGGTCGCGGGAGGCAGTATCCGTGTCCTGCACGTCGTCGTCGCTCACATCCATCTCCGTCAGGTAGATATCAAGGTCCATGGCGGTGGCGGCAGCGATGAACTCGCGCAGGCCCTTGCCGTAGACCGGGCTCTTTGCCGACAAGTGTGACTGGATGCCGAGGGCGTGGATGGGTGCGCCGGCGGCCTTGAGACGCTTCACGAGGTCGAGTGTTGCGGCACGCTTCTTGTTGGCTGCCTCCGATTCGTCCTCGATGCCGTACTCGTTGTAGGTGAGTTTGGCGTGGGGATCGGCCTGGTGCGCGGTCTTGTAGGCCAGTTCGAGGTACTCGGGTCCGATCAACTCCATCCATGGGCTCTTGCGGAGCCCGTCGGGGCGGCCGTCGGAGATGTTGACGGCTTCGTTGACCACGTCCCAACTGTGTATCTTGCCCTTGTAGCGGCTGCCGACGGTGAGGATGTGATCGGTCATCACCTTGCGGGCGTTGTCCTTGGTGACCGTGCCGGCGAACCAGGCGGGGAGCTGTTCGTGCCAGACGAAGTTGTGGCCTCGGACCTTGATCTTGTGCTGACGGGCGAAGTTGACCAGGGCATCGGCGTCGTCGAAGTTGTAGACGCCGGGCTTGGGCGCGAGCAGGCCAAACTTCATGGCGTTTTCCGCCACCACGATACTGGCCTGGGCGGCAAGCACGCGCGTGAAGGCTTCGTCGCGCAGATCGGCTGCCGAGACGGCGCATCCGGTCAGCAGCCCGTGCTTGTGCGCATGCGCTTTGAGAGACCGGGAACCCTCCACGGATGTGGCGGGTTGCTGCGAAAGGGCTCGTGGGCCCAGCAAGGCAAGGCCGGAGGAGGCAAAGAGAATCTGCTGCAGAGATTGGCGGCGTGTGATCATGCGTGAACTCCGTTGCGGTCCGCAGCGCGGTCTGTGAAGGCCTTGCCGGGAGGCACGGTCATTGTACGCTGATGTCGCCGTCGCCTTCGAGGATCAGGTTATCGCCGTCAACGTGGATTGAGGTCAGGCGGAGCCGCTCCAGAACGATCTTGTACCCGGAGGCGGCGGTGGAGTCGGCCAGGGCCTTGCGGAGCAGGTCGGCGGCATTGACCTTCATGCTGGAGGGAACCACATGCGCCAGGAAGGGCTGGAGGATGAAGTTGAGCTCCTTCTGGTCGGTGATCTTGTCAATGCGGGCGTCAAGGAAGCCGACCGTCTCACCCTGTGCATCCGGGGCGAGGGAGACGACCACCGGCAGGTTGAGGGGAATGCCGATGCACTTGCCTCGAAAGGTCTTGCCGAGCATGGCGTGGACCTTGAGCTGGACAAGGATGCGGCCCTGGCTGAAGGACATCTGGGGCGAGTCGGCGTAGGTGAAGCAAGGGGAGCTGGCGTCGCCTTTCACGTAGTAGCGGCCGTTGGGACCGCTGAAGAGCTGCTGGCGGAGAGTACGGTCGATAGCCTGACGGCTGACCCGGAGTTCGACGGCATGCGCGGCAGTGCAGCCGAGGGAAAGCAGGAGCCCAAGGCAGAGAATCTTATTGAACAATGGCATAAGAGTATCGTTACACCGGAGGGGGCGGGAGGGCCAGCCAGCGGTTCAGATAGGGGGAAAACGCGAGGGAAAGAAAAAGGGAAACGATGTTTATGTATATTTATTTCAATATCTTGAGGGGTAAAGTCGCGGGAGGCCGTCGTTACATTTTGTTGCAGGATAGAGGGATTTTTCTATTGATTTTTGAAGAAAAAATCCTTAAAATAAAAGAGTATCAATTCCTACGGACTGACAGGATACCCCCCATCCCGGTCTAAGGATGCGCGGACAATTTACCCACCTATAAGGATACAGAATCGATGGCAAAGCGTCGTGGAAATCCGAATTGGGGCAAGCCGGAGCCCATTGGCCCCGTTGTGCCTACAGTAACCTCCTTCGAACAGATTGTGAAGGAGTTTAAGCTGCCTCCGGATCAGTATATCCGGTCTACTCGCCTGCGCGAGTGGGCTCGGCGCAACAAGAACTCGAAGTATATCCCTGAGGCGCTGCTGGAGGCCTGGGGCTTCGAGATCGAGTCGACCTTGTAGTTTGCAGATATTTTCGATTGGCCAGAAAAGCGCCGCCCTCGGGCGGCGCTTTTTGCGTTTGCCGAGCATTGTTCAACAGCTTGGAGGCGCGGGTTCTGTGCCCAAGCCGGAGGGCGGGGTGGGACGGGAACAGAGGCAACGAGCCCCTCTTATCCCGATGGGGCGAAAAGATGCCTATTTGCTGCCGCGGAGGATGTGGATGGCCTGCCGGTAGTCGATGCCCGGCGGCACGGCAGCGTATTCGCGCATCTGCTCGTCGGTGTCGAAGATTTTGTTCTTGAAGAGAATCCGCAGGCTCATCTTCAACTGCACGTGGGTAATGCGCCAGGCATGGCCGCCCACGTCGCCCTGCTCGATCTCTATCCACCCGCCCTTGTTCAGCTTGCCCAGGATGCCCCAGCCGTAGTCGGTGTCTTGCTGCAGGGAGCCGGCCAGCCGCGCTACCCTCCCTTCGGCCGCATCGATCCAGAGTTCGCCGGTCATGGCCGTGAGCGCCTGCGTCTCCAGGTCGGGCGGCGAGAACTGCGGATTGGGCTTGAAGGTGAACTTCTCGACCCGCCCCGCCGGTCCCATGGCAGCGCCCGCGTACTGGTAGATGAAGGCGCGGGGCAGCATTCGCATCACCTTCAGCACAATACTTTCGTCCTGGCTTTCGGCGTTCTTGCGATGCCTCTGCAGGCTGGGGTCGCGGAGCAGCGCCTCCAGCCGCGCCTGTTCCTTTTGCTCGTCGGCCTGGTTGAGCGGCTGGTCGTTGATGGCCTCCAGGCGCGCCACGTTGCCGTCGCGCGTCTCGACGATTTCCTTGGTGGTGGTCAGCCGCGGACTGGTCTTGCGCAGTTTGAAGCGCATGGGATGGCTTTGCGCGATCTCATCCTGGGCCATGCGCAGCTCTTCATTGAGGGCGCGGTTCACCAGGGCCTGCGCCTGCGCCGGCGGCAGCGCGTCCGCGGCGCCGTTCAGCGGTTGCGCCTGCGCAAGAAGCGGCCCGAAGGCCAGGCAGAGAACTGTTACGAAGCTGTGAACACCGGCTCGGCACACGAACATATATCACCCTTTTGTCTCTATTGTGCCCCATGTTGTTGGACGCTATTGCGCCAGGCAGGATTCTCCATTGATGCTTGCAGCCCAACTTGCGTATAGTTCGGGCAGAGGCTTCAAAAAAACTTCTGGAAGGAATGCGATCATGGCTGTGGAGAATCCCCAGGCGCGTATCGGCAAGACCATCGTGATTTGCGGCGAAGTGAAGGGCAGCGAAGATCTGATTGTGGACGGGCGCGTCGAGGGCACAATCAGCCTCTCGGAAAGCCGTCTGACCATTGGCCCCAACGCCAATGTAGCCGCCGACCTTTCGGCGCGGGATGTGTTGATTCTGGGCCATGTGCAGGGCAACGTGGTGGCCAGCGGCCGGGTCGAGCTGCGCTCCGGCTGCATCGTGGAGGGCGATATCCGCGCCCTGCGCCTGGCTGTCGAAGACAACGCCGTCTTCCGCGGCAAGGTTGACTTGACGCAGGCAGTGGCCAAAGGACCGGACGGCGCCAATGCTCCGCAGACGGGCGGCATCTTCTAGCCAGGGCTCCGCGCCTGTACGGTAGCAGATGTCTGCGAAATCGCAAGGGGAGTTCGGGTTGCTGAGCCGTTGGTTCGACAGGAAAGAGAAGAACGAGGCGGCCGCTTCGGCCGCCAGCCCGGTAGGGCCCAAGTATCCCCGCCACTCCGGCGGCTGGGCGGTACTGCGCAAGCGGCTGGAGGCCGAACCGGGTCTGCGCACGATCGACGTCGGCTATACCTCGCCGGCGAACATCAACTACCTCACGAGCTTCGGTCATAGCGTCTTTCTTGCGGATCTGGTCCACGATGCCTGCACGGAGAACTGGGTCACGGGCGTGGACGAAGACGGCGTCCCGGTCTGGAATGTCGAGGGCTACCTGAAGCAGACGCTCGACTTTGCCGGGCGCACCTTCGACGTGGTTCTGCTGTGGACCGCGCTCGACTATCTACCCGAGCCGCTGGTCGTGCCGGTGGTCACGCATCTTTACGAGTCGATGAATCCGGGCGGGCAGGTGCTGGCGCTTTGCCACACGCGCACTACGGGCGAAGAGACGGTGCACTGCCGCTTTCACGTGACGCCGGGCGACAACGTGGAGATTCAGCTTGCCGAGCAGTTTCCGATTCAGCGCGCTTTCACCAACCGAAGCATCGAGCGGCTTTTTGCCGGCTGGTCGGGGCATCGCCAGTTCCTGGCCAAAGACAGCGTCTCCGAAGTCATCATGACCCGCTGAGCGACAATCAAGCCGAGGGGGAACACATGAGCACATCCAACAGCACTCGCATCACCTGGCTTGGCCACGCCACCGTGCTAGTCCAGACCTCCCGTGGAACCAACATCCTCATCGATCCGTTCATTGTCCACAATCCCAGCTATCCCAAGGGATTCGAACTGCCATTGAAGATCGACTACGTCCTGCTGACCCACGCGCACTTCGACCACATTGCGGACGCGCTGCCGACCGCGGCGCGTCATGGCTCGACGATTGTAGCCATTCACGAGCTGGCCGGCTATATGGCCTCGAAGGGCGCGGCCCAGACCATCGGCATGAACCTGGGCGGCTCGGTAGCGCTGGGCGACTTAACGGCAACCATGGTCGAGGCCAAGCACTCCACGGCCATCCAGGACGAGCAGGGGCAACACTACGGCGGCGTGGCGGCGGGCTTTGTGCTCACAGTCGATGGCGGCACGGTTCTCTACCATGCGGGCGACACGGCCGTCTTCGGCGACATGAAGCTCATCGCCGAACTCTACCAGCCCCGCGTGGCGCTGCTGCCCATCGGCGGCCATTACACAATGGGGCCCAAGGAAGCCGCGCTGGCCGTGCGCCTGCTGGAGCCGGCTACGGTTCTGCCACTGCACTTCGGCACCTTCCCGCCGCTGAAGGGCACGCCCGCCGATCTGGCCGCGCTGATCGGCCCCGGCGTGCAGGTGGTCGCCTGGAAGCCAGGGGATGAGTTCACGGCCTGAAGGATTGGCCTGCAGAGTGCAAAAAAACGGCCTCCATCGCGGAGGCCGTTTTTTTGTGTGCCGCTTGTGTGCTTTACTGGTCGCGCGTTTGCCGGATGGCCCGCGTAGGAGTTTCCACGCCCGGGGCCGGCGCCGAGATTCCGGTCAGTTCCTGGCTGCCCAGGCGTACAGTGTTTGGCGCTCGCGAGGCGCGATAGTTGCGCAGGTCGCGCAGGATATCGTCTTTTTCGCGCGCATATCCACCGGCCAGGCGCGTGAGTGCGTAGGTGATGATGTCGCTGTGGTGCAGGTCGCTGACGGCCGGGTCGCGCTTCATGTTCAGCCAGAGGCGGTGCACCAGTTGCACGTCGTCCGGGCTGAGCGCAGGCGCATGGGGGCCGATGTAGAACACCTTGATCTCGCTGCCCGGCCCGATCACGTAGAAGTTGAACTGGCGCTTCGGTTCCGGCAGCGCCTCCCAAGCCTGGCCCATGTGGAAGGCCTGGTCGGCGGCGGTCATCGAGGTCGAGATACCCGACACCACCGAGTCCACTTCGAGCGAGTTGGCCGTCTGCGCCAGCGCGGCAAACACGTCGCCGGCCGGAACCACCAGCAGAGAAACCTTCTTGCCGAAGCTCTCCGCCACCGAGACGGCCTTGGTGAAGATCATCTGCTCGTGCTCGCTGAAGCTCTGTTCCTCGGCGCTCAGATACTCCGGGCCGCCCACGCCCATCATGCGCACGCTCACCACCACCACGTCGCGCTCTTCGGTGCTGGTGCGCGCCAGCACCCACTTCAGCGCCAGCGGATTGGCCGCGTCGCGCATGGTCACCATCACGCCGCCGGCGCGGATCGCCGTGGATTCGACGCTTACGGTGTCCTGGTGCTCCAGTTGGAAGTGGTCCTTCATCTGCCGCGCGGTCAGCGCATGTTTACGCAGGTTCTCGCGCTCGGAGATGGTGAAGATGATGAAGAAGCCCGCCGCAAAGACGATGCCGCTGACCGTTGCCACCGACTTGGTGAACAGGTTGGTAATGGCCGTGGAGAAGAGCACGAGGAAGACGCAGATCAGGCCGATGGGAAGTTCGAATTTGCCGATGCGGATATTCGGCGGAACCTTCCAACCGCGCTCACCGTGGTACTTCCAGCGGAGCACGAGCATGGCCAGGCTGTTGAAGGTGAACGACCAGATGACGCCGAAGGCGTAGGCCTCGCCCAGGATGATGACATCGCCCCTGCTGGCGATAATCGTGAACATCTGCAGGAGGAACACCATGTTCACGATGCGGTAGCTGGTGCCGAACTTGGTGTGCGGCTTGCGGAACCAGTCGGTGAGCACGCCGTCCTCGGCGACGCGCATCAGCACGCCGGTCGAGCCGATCATGGAGGTGTTGATGGCGCCGGACAGGATCAGGAAGCCGACCAGCACCACGAAGATGCGGAAGACAATGCGCCAGAACATGGGTCCGACAAGATACATCGCGATGCCGGCGATCAGGTTGTCCTGGTAGATGGTGGTTCGTTCCACGTTGGGGATCAACATGGAGGCCAGCAGGGTGGCTCCGCCGGTGAAGACGAGGCTGTAGATGGCGATGACGATCGCTGCCCGCTTCAGGTTCTTCAGCTTGGGGTGCTCGATCTCGCGGTTGACCTGCGCGAGGCTCTCCTCGCCGCTCATGGCCAGCAGGGAGTGGCCAAAGGCCATCAGGATTCCGAACAGGCCCAGCAGCGGAACCAGCTTGGTGCCGCGCAGAAAGCCCAATGCGTCGTCGCTGAACTTCAGGTTTGAGACCGTCGGCGGCGGGGGCAGGTGCGAGCCCTTCATCATTACCGAGTAAACGCCCCAGGCCAGCAGGATGACCACCATGACCGTGGTAATCTGCATGACCTGCAGCGCCTTTTCGCTTGACTCCTCAATGCCCTTGACGTTCTGCCACCAATAATAGATGGTGACCACGGCGGCAAAGACCGCCGACGTGTGATTCATGTCGAACTGGAAGGGATTGTTGTGGGCGTCGAGCAGGGCCGGGGGCAGCCAGTGGCTGTTGTTGGCCACGTTCATCAGCTCGTTCATCAGGCCGGTGATGTACTGGCCCGCGGAAACGCCCGAGATTGGCCCCGTCAGGATGTAGTCGAACATCAGCGCCGAGACGCTCAGCTTGGCGAAGGTGCCGCCCAGGGCTTCCTTCACGACGCGGTAAACGCCACCGCGGGTAAACATCGAACAGCTTTCGACGTAGACCGCGCGCACCGCGAAGCTGAACAGCATGATGCCGAGAATGAACCAGGGCGCCGCCGCACCCACCGCCTGCTCTGCAATGCCTCCGGCGTAGAACGCCGACGATCCAAGGTCGCAGAGAACAATGGCGGCTGCGCGCCAAAAGGAAATGAACGTGAGCATCACGGACGATGCCACGATCAAGCGTACGCGGTTCGATGTGGGGGCTACGGTCGTTCGGGTAGATGCCATCGTTTTCCGGGCCGGAGCGAACCGGCTTTCTAGACTCGAGAGAGCTGCATCGCCGCCCGCCCTGCGCTGAGTCTAGTGTCCGTTCAATACCGTGTCAATGAAAACCGCATAAGGATCATAAAGGTTGGAGTTTAGTCTTTGCCGAAGAGTTCTTTTCCGTCTTCGACAAAGCTGATGAGCACTACCACCGCCGAGCCAGCCAGCCCGGCGAAGAATAGAACCTCAAGAATCTTCATTCCCAAAAGCGCCAAGAACATACCTGAGATTGTAGCCGGTTTCCACGCTTCCGCCAGCCTCTATTCCAGATTCTTTGGCAGGGACCGGGGCGAGCTGCCCATCTTTATGGGGTCGGGGCGCCGGCGCAGGCCTTTTTGCGCCTCTCATCGGTTTCATTTGTAAAGAAACGATGGAAAATCGCTGTGGCCTCCCGTGCCGCCTCCGGGTGCGATAGACTCGCCACAGTATGCAGCCATCCATCGACGAGCCGGGCCTGCGCCCCACCGGCTCCTGGAAGTTGTGGGCCGCCGCCGGCCTCTCCGCAGGCCTGCTGGAGTTGCCTTTTCCCTTCGCCGGGCCTTTGCCGCCCTGGCGCTCCCTCTTTGCCTGGATCGCCCTGGCGCCGCTGCTGGCTGCGCTTGCCGCCGCCGGCCGGCAGCCCCGCCCGCTGCGCCGTGGCTTTCAGCTCGGCTATCTCTGCGGCATTCTCTGGTATGCCGGTAACTGCTACTGGGTGCGCGACACCATGATGAAGTACGGCGACATGCCGCCGCTCGTGCCGGAACTGCTGCTGCTCGGTTTCAGCATGATCCTGGGCCTCTACTTCGGTTTGTTTGGTTTCTTTGTCGCGCTCATCCAGAAGCGCACCGGCAGCAGCCTGGCGGCGCTGGCCGCCGCGCCCGTTCTATGGACCGCGCTGGAACTCGCTGCCGCCCGCATCACCAGCGTGCCGTGGGATCAACTGGGCTACTCGCAGGTGGACAATGCGCTCATCAATCCGCTGGCCACCATCACCGGCGTCTACGGCATCGGCTTTCTGATTGTCGCCGCGAATGCATTCTTTGCCGGTGCCCTCGTCGTTGAGCGAGTGAAGGCGCGCTTCGTTTTCGCCGCGGCCGGCTTGGCGTTTCTCGGTACGGCGGCAGCGGGTCTGTGCGTTGCGCCGCCCGCACCCGCGCCTGCGTCAACCGCCGTTCTGATCCAGCCCAATCTGGACGTTTCCGGCGTCAGCCTCTGGTCAGGGCCCGGCGAGTGGGAGTCGCACATGAAAGGCTTTGCGCGCCTCGCCGCCGAGCCGTGCGGAACCGGGGCCCCCGACGGCAGGTCTTCGTCGCTGGGGTCGAAGACCTACATTGCCGGAATCCCGGAGACCGGCGCACCCGCTGGCGAAATCGTCTGCCCGCCGTACGCGACGCATCCCGACTTAGTGGTGTGGCCGGAGTCGCCCGCGCCTTACTTTGAGGACGATGCGCGCCTGCAGAAGTCGCTGGCCGCGCTGGCCGTTTCCACGCAGTCGCCGCTGGTGATCGGGACCATCGGCATGGACTTTGTGCCGAAGGACAGCATCTGGCGCGAGTACAACTCCGCCCTCATCGTCGGCGCGGACGGCCGCCGCGTGGGCCGTTACGACAAGATTCACCTGGTTCCCTTCGGCGAGTACGTCCCTTTTCAGCAGTTCCTTTTCTTTGCGCACAAGCTCACCGGCAAGGTCTCCCGCTTCGACCGTGGCACGGAGCACCGCACCTTCCGGCTGAACGGCCATCGCTACGGCGTGTTTATCTGCTACGAAGCGGTTTTTGCCGACGAGGTGCGCGAGTTTGCCCAACTCGGCGCGGAAGCTCTGGTGAACATCTCGGACGACGGCTGGTACGGCGACACCAGCGCCCCTTGGCAACATCTGAACATGGTCCGCATGAGGGCCATCGAGAATCGCCGCTGGATTGTGCGCGCCACCAACAACGGCGTCACCGCGTCGATTGATCCGTATGGGCGCGTGCGCCAGTCGATCCCGCGCCACGCAGAGGATGCGCTGCCGGCGGGTTACGGTTTCCGGTCAGATACGACTTTCTATACCGCGCACGGGGATGTGTTTGCGTGGGTGTGCGTGCTGCTGAGCGTGGGGATGGCGGGGTTGGCGGCTCGAGGGCTTGTGCGCAGATAGGATCTCCCTTGCAGTGGGAAAAGTCGCGGGACGGAGGGAGCAGGAGCCTTCAGGCTCCTGACACAGCCTGCAAGAAAAGTGGCTTTAGCCACGGGCATTTCCCGGGCCCGAAGGCCTCTGCTGCCTCCGTGGGCCTGAAGGTCCCTGCTCCCTCCATGGGATGGAGGCCGCTGCTGCCTCCGCAGGCGTTCGGATTCATGAGCGGATCTATGCGGGTGATATTCTGAGTTTGTCGAGAGAACGCATTCTCCAACTTCAGTCAAAGTCAGGTCCCAGAGCAAAACGAATGGCAATTTCCGATCTCGAATTCGCTTATGCTCCCGTCCGCGATCAAGTTCGCGACCTGCGGGAGTATCTTTGACCCTGCTCGCAACCGCAGGGAACTAGCCGCACTGGAAACAAAGCTGGCCGATCCAGCCCTCTGGTCCGATCCCAACGCCGCCAAGCCGCTGATGCGCGACAAGAAGCGCCTGGAGACCCTGGTTGCCGACGACCAGGAATTGGTGCGGCGCATGGACGACCTCGAAGCCTACTTCGAACTGGCGCGCGAGGGCGAAGCGGTTGACGCCGAGATCGAGCAGGGCATCAAGGAACTGGCGGCCTTTGCCGAGGAACTGGAAGCGCGCAACATGCTCTCCGGCGAGGCGGACCCGCTGAACGCGATCGTCACCGTGCATCCCGGCGCGGGCGGCACGGAGAGCCAGGACTGGGCCGAGATGCTGATGCGCATGTATCTGCGCTGGGCCGAGCAGCAGGGCTTCAAGACGGAGATCAACGACTATCAGGACGGCGAAGAGGCGGGCATCAAGTCCGCCACCTTCACCATCATGGGCGAGTTCGCCTTCGGCCAACTGGCCGGCGAGAGCGGCGTGCATCGCCTGGTGCGCATCTCGCCGTTCGACTCGGCCAAGCGGCGGCATACTTCGTTCGCGTCGGTCTACGTGTCGCCGGAGATCGACGAGACGATTCACGTGGATCTGAAGCTGGACGATCTGCGCATCGACACCTACCGCTCCGGCGGCAAGGGCGGGCAGCATGTGAACACCACAGACTCTGCCGTGCGCATGACCCACCTGCCCACCGGCATCGTCGTCTGCTGCCAGAACGAGCGCTCACAGCACAAGAACCGCGAGAAGGCGATGAAGATGCTGCGCTCGCGGCTCTACGAGTACGAGTTGGAAAAGAAGCGCGCGGTCAGCAAGAAGCTGGAAGACTCCAAGCTCGAAATCAACTTCGGCTCGCAGATTCGCAGCTACGTTCTGCAGCCCTACCGCATTGCCAAGGACCATCGGACAAAGGTGGAAGTGGGCGACGTGGACAAGGTGCTGGACGGCTATCTGGAGCCCTTTCTGCGCGGCTATCTGCTGGCCAAGCGCCGCGGCACCGCGGCGGGGGCCGACGAGAGCGACGATCTGGACGTGGAATAGGGGTCAGGGGTCAGGGATCAGGGGTCTGGCTTCGGGCAGGCCGCACTTCATCGCGCAAGCATGATTCGCTATTCTGTTGTTTGAGGGGAGGGCAGTGTTCTGCCTTTTCCCTAGATACGCAGTCACGCTGCGGCATTGACCCCTGACCCCTGAAACCTGACCCCTGAAAGCTGCTTTATGACCAACGACCGCGCCATTATCGACGAAATGCTGCGCCAGGCCAGGAACATCGCTGTCCTCGGCATGAGCGACAAGCCCGCGCGCGCCAGCTTCAATATCGGCCGCTATCTGCAGAACTCGGGCTTCCGCATCTTCCCGGTGAATCCGGCGCTGAAGGAAGTGCTGGGCCGCCCCTGCTTTGCCACGCTCGACGAAGCCCAAGCTGCTTGCCGCGCTGAAACAGGGCAGGGAATCGACCTGGCCGATGTCTTCCGCGCCTCCGAGCATGTGCCGCCCATCGTGGACGATGTGATCCTACTTGCGATTCCGTATCTCTGGCTGCAGGACGGCGTCGAGCACGCCGAAGCCATCGCCCGCGCCCGCGCGGCCGGCGTCAAGTGCGTCCAGAACGACTGCATCTATCGCGAACATGCGGCCCGGCCGGAACTGCACTGAGTCTGGTGAGCGGTGTCAGCGGAGTTGGCCCGTCCCACATCCTTTCGACCGTTTCATCGCCGAAAGGGTGGGGAAACCTCGAACCTCGGCCGGCCTCGCGTTTCTCCAGCATCTTCCGCATCCCCAGTCCAGTAAACTGAGTCCAACGGACAGCAATTCCCGTCACTGCCAACCATGCGCCATCTCCGCCCGATCTTCGCTTTGCTTCTCCTGCTCGCGGCTCTGCCGCTGGCAGCGCTTCCCACCTCTGTTAGCGAGCCGGTCACGGCGCCGCACGTCACCGTGCAACTGGTCGACAAGGAGTTCGGCGTGGTTGCGCCCGGCGCCATCGACGCGGGCCTTTACTTCAAACTCGATCCGGGATGGCACATCTACTGGAAGAATGCCGGAGATGCCGGCGAGCCGCCGAAGATCGACTGGACGCTCTCCGATGGCCTGAAGGCCGAACCCATGCAGTTTCCGGCTCCGAAGCGCCTGCCGCTTGGGCCGCTGATGGACTACGGTTACGAGAACGAAGCGCTCTTTCCTATTCGCCTCACGGTGGATTCCTCCTTCAAGCCCGGCATCACCATCCACCTGACCGCCAAGGTGAACTGGATCGTGTGCCAGGAGCGCTGCATCCCGGGCAAGGCCGACCTCGCGCTCGACGTGCCGGTGGTGGACGCAAAGCCCACGGAAAACGGCGAGGTGATAGCGCTCTTCAAGCGGTTCGAGAGCGCCATGCCGCAGCCGCTGCCTGCCGCGGACAGGGCCGTCTTTCAGACGACGCCCGGCGGCTTCCGGTTGGCGCTGACCACCGGCCAACGCGAAGCAGAAGGCGTCTTTTTTCCCGACGACCCCGACGCGCTGAACAATCCCGCGCCGCAAAAGCTCACGCCCACGCCCCAGGGACTGATCCTCGATCTCAAGAAGGGGCCGTATCTCGCGAAGGACCTGACTGAACTCAAGGGCCTGATCGAGCTCTCTGGCAATCGCGTCTATGAGCTCGACGCGCTTCCCGGGGCCGTATCCGCGCCCGCGGCTACCGTAAACCTTTCGCCGCTTGCGCGCATCGCTGCTTTGGCCTTTCTTGGCGGCCTGCTGCTGAACCTGATGCCGTGCGTTTTTCCGGTGCTCTTTCTGAAGGGGCTGGCGCTGGTGAACTCCGGCAACGAAGACCGCCAAAAACTGCGCAGACACGGCCTTGTCTACATGGCGGGCATTCTGGTCTCCTTTTGGGCGCTTGTCGGCGTTCTGCTGGGTCTGCGCGCCGCGGGCGCTTCGCTCGGCTGGGGATTCCAGTTCCAGTCGCCTGTATTTCTTTCGCTGATGGCGGGGCTGTTGTTCTTCCTTGGCCTTTCGCTGGCCGGCCAATTCGAGATCGGCCTTACGCTGACGAGCGCGGGCGGGTCGCTGGCCCAGAAGCAGGGGCTTACGGGCAGCTTCTTCACCGGCGTTCTGGCCGTCATTGTGGCCACGCCCTGCACGGCGCCGTTCATGGGCGCAGCCATCGGCTACGCTCTGACCGCGCCTGCCGGGGTTACCTTTGCCGTCTTCACGGCCATCGCTCTGGGATTGGCCGCTCCCTACGTGGCGCTTACCCTGCAGCCCGCGTGGACGCGCCTGCTGCCCCGGCCCGGCGCGTGGATGGAGATCCTCAAACAGGCTGTCTCCGTGCCCATCTTTGCCACGGTCATCTGGATGGCGTGGGTGCTGGCGAGCGGCTATGGAGCGGGCGTTCTGGCTGCACTGCTGGCGAGCTTGCTGATGCTGGCCATCGCCGGCTGGTTCCTGGGCCGCTGGCCCGCGAAGGGTTGGGCTGTGTTGGTGGCTACGCTGATCGTCCTCGGCGCGATTGCGGTGAGCGCCTTTGCGCCGGGCAAGCTCGCCACAGCCTCGGAGACGTTGGCCCCGCCGGATGTGCGCGGTCTGTGGCAGCCGTGGTCGCCTGAAGCGGTGAGCAAGGCACAAGCCGCCGGCCAGCCCGTCTTTGTCGATTTCACCGCCAGTTGGTGCCTGAGCTGCCAGGTGAACGAGCGCGTGGCCCTGCGCACGGCCGAGGTCGAGCAAGCCTTCGGAGCGCGCAACGTTGTTCTGCTGAAAGCCGACTGGACGCGCCACGACGAGGCGATTACCCAGGCACTCACCGCGCTGGGCCGCAGCGGTGTGCCCGCCTATGCGCTGTATGTCCCCGGCGAGACGAGCCCGCGGCTTCTGCCGGAGGTGCTTACGCCCGGCATTGTTCTGGACGCGCTGAAGCCGCTGCCGACGCACAATTAATCGACAGAGAACATGTGCAGCCCTGCCCTTGCGGCTTGCTTCCGGCGCAAGGGCTGCAAGCCGACGCCTTGCCTGCGAATGAACGCACGACCAACTCCGCAGGTAACCGGGTGAACGGGTCAGATACTCCTCCACTTTTGTGGCCTGTGCCGTGTGCCGGTGCGCACGTAGAATGAGGGCGATGTTCTCTGCTTCCAGACCGGGTGTGGCTATTGTCGCCATCGGACGCAACGAGGGCGAGCGGCTCCACGGCTGCCTGCGCGCGGCCCTTGCCGCCGCGGCCACGGTTGTCTATGCGGACTCGGGCTCTTCCGACGGCAGTGCGGCCTGGGCGCGCAGCCTGGGCTGTACCGTTCATGAGCTTGACCCCGCACGTACCTTCAGCGCTGCGCGCGCCCGCAACGAAGGGTTTGCGCGGCTGATGGAGATTGCGCCGGAGACGAAGTTTGTCCAGTTCCTCGACGGCGACAGCGAAATCGATCCCGGCTGGCTGGACGCGGCTCTCGCCGCTCTCGAAGCGCGTCCGGAACTGGGCATCGTGCGCGGCCATCTGACCGAGATGCATCCCGAGGCCAGCGTCTTCAACCGCCTTTGCAATCTTGAGTGGCAGCAGACGCCGGGCGAGATTGCGGCCTGCGGCGGCATCTTTCTGGTGCGCGCCGAGGCATTCCGGGCCGCGGGTGGATTCCGTCCGGAGGTGATTGCCGCCGAAGACGACGAGTTCTGTGTGCGCGTGCGCGCCGAGGGATGGAAGATCGCCATGCTCGACGCGCCCATGGCCCGCCACGATGCAGCCATGACCCGCTTGAGCCAGTGGTGGAAGCGCGCCCGCCGCGCCGGCCACGCCTACGCACAGGTGGCTGCGTTGCACGGCGGCAACCACGAACGCTACTTTGTTCACGACCGCCGCAAGATCTGGATCTGGGGGCTGGCTCTGCCCGTGGGCGCATTGCTGCTTGCGCCTTTCACGCGCGGCCTGTCGCTGGTTGTGCTGGCGGGGCTTTACGCGCTGCAGTTCCTCTACATCCGGCGCGGGGTACGCAACCGGGGCTGGCGATCCTCGGACGCGTGGCTCTACGCATTCTTTACCGTCATCTCGCGCTTTCCCGGCGCGGCGGGCCTGATGGAATACCATCTGCGCAGCCTGATGGGCCGCGAGCCACGCATCATCGAGCACAAGAGTGAATACAAGAGGAGCCTATGAACGACGCGCCGCACTCCACTCGCCGCACGGGCTTTGTCGGCGCAGGCTACATTGCCGACTGGCACGCCAAATGTCTTGCCTCGGTTGCGGGCGTTCGGCTCGCCGCCGTTTGCGATACGGCTTTGGGCCGCGCACAGGCGCTTGCCCAGCGCTACGGAGCCAATGCTTATGCGTCGCTCGATGAGATGCTGGCAAGCGAACAGCTCGACGCCGTGCACATCCTTCTGCCGCCTGGGCTGCACTTTTCTGCCGCGCGCACAGCCATCGAGGTGGGCGTCAGCGTCCTGCTGGAGAAGCCCATGTGCGACAGCGCGCAGAGCTGCGACGAACTGGCAGCGCTGGCCGCCGAGCGCGGCGTGCGTGTCTGCGTTGGCCACAACTTCCTCTTCGCGCCGCCTTACGAGCAACTGCGCCGCGACGTTCGCGCCGGTCTCCTTGGCCCGATCGACGAGATTCGCATTATCTGGAACCGCTTCCTGCCGCAGTCGGTCTACGGGCCATTCGATACGTGGATGCTGCGCGCGCCTGCAAATATCGCTCTCGAAATCGGCGCACATGCCATGGCCTTTGTGCACGACCTTGCGGGCGAACCGGACTCGTGCGCGGTGCGCGCGTCCGACGCCATCGAGTTGCCCACGGGCGTTCCGTTCTATCGCCGCTGGCAGATCGATGCCTTGAAGGGCCGCACCGCCATCGATGTGCGCATGCGCTTCATCCCGGCATACGCGGAGTTCTCGCTGCATGTGCGCGGCGCTCTGGCCGCAGCTACGGCGGATATCGAACGCAATACCTACACGCTCCATCGCCACCTGCCCAAGGACATGGACTTCGAAAACTACGGCATGGTTACGGGCGAAGCGCGGGGACTCGTCCGGCAGGCGCGGCAAACGCTGAAGAAGTACATCTATTCGAAACTGCATCTGGAGAAGCGCGGCACGCCGTACGGCGAAAGCATCGCCCGCGCCATGGATGCCTTTTACGCCGCGGGCGAACCGGACGAACGCATTGCCGCAGTTACGGGAGCGCGCGTCATCCGCGCCTGCGAGCGCATCGGCCAACTTGCAGGACTGCCCGCAGTTCAGACACGCGCGGCGGCGGAAGCGCCTGCGCAACGTCCGGCGCGTGTGCTGGTTCTGGGCGGTACGGGCTTCATCGGCAGGGAACTGGTGCGCCAGTTGCTCGATGCGGGCGAGAGCGTGCGTCTGCTGGTTCGCAGCGCCGCTAGCCTGCCGGCTTCGGTGCGCGACCATGTTGACGTGCAGCGCGGCGACACCGGCAACCGCGCATCTCTTCTGCGCGCCATGCAGGGAGTGGAGTGCGTTGTGCATCTGGCGCGCGCCAACGTGAAGACGTGGGCCGACTACCGGACGTACGAGATCGAAGCGACGCGCACAGTGGCCGAGTGCGCGCTGGAGGCGGGTGTTCGCCGCTTCGTCTACACCGGCACCATCGACTCCTATTACGCCGGTGCAAGCGCAGGCGTCATCACGGAGCAGGCGCCGCTGGACCCGTGCATCGCCAGCCGCAATCTGTACGCGCGCGCCAAAGCTGCTTCCGAAGAGATTCTTGAAGGCCTGCACCGCGAGCGCCAGTTGCCGCTGGTGATTGTGCGTCCGGCCATCGTGATCGGTCGCGGCGGCAGCCCCTTCCACTGGGGCATCGGGATGTGGTGGAGCGATGCGGTTTGCCAGCTATGGGGCAAGGGCACGAACAAGCTGCCGCTGGTGCTGGTGGAAGATGTGGCGCGCGCGCTGATTGCCGCCCTGCAAACTCCGGGGATCGAAGGCCGCTCGTTCAATCTCTCCGGAGATCCTTTGCTGACGGCGCATGAATATCTCGACGAACTGGACCGCGTCGGCCACATGCGCATCGATCGCCGCGCCACGCCCATTGCGCGCTTCTATATGAAGGACATGTTCAAGTGGATGGTGAAGGTGGCGGTGCGTTTTCCGGAGCGGCGCATGCCCTCTTATAGAGACTGGGAGAGCCGCACGCAGCAGGCGCGTTTTGACTGCACGGCGGCCAAGACCGTTCTTGGCTGGAAGCCTGTTGCAGACCGCGCCGAGTTCATCCGCAAGGGCATCGACGAGGCTCTCGCCGATTATTTGAAGTAGAGCCGGATTACCAGGGCCGCGGCGGGCTTACGCGTCCGCCGTTGGTCTCTTGCCACGCCTGCCGCATCAGCCGCCGCATCAACCGTGCCTCGCGGGCACGCGCCTGCCGCCACTCCGCGCGGCTAAGGCTGTTGCGCAGCCCGCGCACGAAGTAGAAGCCGTCCTCAAGCCAGCGGGCCAGCCGCGCCTTCGCGCCGTGGTGCTTGCGATAGTAGAGCAGCGTGGAGCGCATCCGCCACAGCACTACCTGCGATTCCGTCTCGGAAAAAACATGCTCTTGCAATTGCTTGCTCGACTCGCCGCCCAGATGCGTGACGGCGATTTGCGGCCAGTACCAGACCTCGAAACCCGCCTTCTGGATGCGCCGGCACAGGTCCACCTCTTCGCAGTAGAGGAAGAACGCAGGGTCGAAGAGCCCGGCTGCTTCCAGGGCTTCGCGGCGTAGAGCCATAAATGCGCCGGTCACCCAGTCCACCTGCGCGGCCTCGTCCCGATTGGCCCAGGTGCGGTCCGGCGCGCCGAAGATGCGGGACTTCGGGAAGCGGTCCGCCAGCCCTGTCAGGACGAGCGCATCGCGCCACACGGAGTGAAAGCCGCGCGCGGAGGGCTGCCAGCCGCCGTCGCGGCCCACCAGCCGCGCTCCGCCTGCGCCTGCGTGCGGATGCGCCTCCATCAGCTCGATGGCCCGCGCCAGCGCGCCCTCATGCAGGAAGGCGTCGGAGTTCAGCAACACGATGTACTTGCCCTCGGCAGCTTCCATCGCTGCGTTGTTGGCCGCGCCAAAGCCCAGATTCACGGCGCTGCGGATCAGCAGCACAGGAGTCGGCCGAGAGGCGTACTCGCGCTCCACCATGTCTGCCGAGCCGTCCCGCGAAGCATTATCGACGACGAGAATCTCTGCCGACTGCCCCGCGCCCAGGCGTTCGCATTCGGCCAGCAGCGCGTCCAGGCATTCGCGCAGCAGTTCGCGCGTGTTGAAGGAGACAATCACGATCGAGGCCGTGCAGCCGTAGCTTGGACGCAGCATCATCGCGCGGACGCTCCCCGCCGTCGGGTTGCTGCCTGCGCACGGTGGGCGCGGCCGGTTCTGTCGGCATTGGGCTTCATCGGAGTGCCTCAAGTATAGAGCGGCGGCTGGCGCGCACAATAGCCGCGGCCTGCCACGAAGGTAGCCGGTGCGCGTAGCGCCTTTGGGGCATGACGATTCCGGTACCGTTTCCTCCCCGTGCAGCCCGAGCGCGCCCGGAGCGGCTATGCTGTTTCTTGCGCCCGTGCGGCGCAGCGCCGCGGTGCGCCAGACGCCGCCATGCAGAGCCAGGGAGGATGCCGAAGATGACCATTGAGCTTGCCTGCCGCCGGACAGCTTTGACGGCTGCCGCATTTCTTTGCGCTCTTGCCCTCGTCTCCTGTTCGCCCGCGCAGCGGTCCAGCCAGGTAGGCTCGGGGGACGGCGTTACGCATCTCCGCGTCACGAGCCAGGTCATCCTGCCCGCCGTCACGCGGCTTGGCATCAATCTGGGCGAGCAGAACTACTACGACTCCGGCCAGATGGTGAAGAATCTGCTCTTCCGCAATCCCGGGTTCGAGGGGTTGAGCTATCGCACCATCTTTCACTGTGTCTACGGCGGTCCGGGCCGCTGCCTGGACAGCCGCCAGGGCATTCAGTTTCCCACGGGCTTCTGGGATGGCGGCATCTACGAGATCCTCGACGGCGCAGCCGCCTGCCAGCGCGGCACGGTGACGGTCGCCGGCCCCTCGGGCAACGGCTATGCGTTTGCGCTGGATGGCGGCGTTCAGGTGAATGGGGGAGACTGGATCTCCGTGGCCAAGGCGTTTACCGGCGGACCCACCTCCGGCTGGTGGCCGCGTCCCCAGGGCGCTGTGCAGCTTGAAGCGGAGCGCACCGATCTGCCGCCGGGCGCGCCGGGCCATCAGGCGCTGCGCATGACCGCTCTGGTCCCCGGTTCCGTGGCGCAGATCAACTCCTATCTGGATTCCTCCGAAGGCATGAGCTTCATCCGCCTGCGCGGCCGCTACCGGCTCAGCTTCAAGGCGAAGGCGCTTTCCGGCTCGCGCATGCTGCATGTGCACGTGGTGCGGCTTGTGCCCGGCGTGGCGCGCGCGCTGAATGCCGATGTGCCGCTGACCGCCGGGTGGGCGCAGTACAACCAGGAGTTCACGGCCAACGAAAGCGCATTGCCTCCCGCCGCCATCGAGGTCAGCTTCAGCATTACGGGCGGCTCGATGCTGCTGGACGACGTCTCGCTGGAACAGACGGGCGGCGATCCCTCCAACCACACCGTCTTCCGCGACGAGGTGGTGCAGACCCTCCGTGAACTGCATCCCGGCGTGCTGCGCATGATGGGCAGCTATGAGGAACTGGGCGCAACGATCGACAACCTGCTGGCACCCACAGGCGCGCGGGTCCGTTCCGGCTATCGCACCTGGTACACACCGACGGAGGACATCTCCATCGGCATTCCCGACTTTCTCGAACTCTGCCAGGCCGTGGGCGCGGAGCCGTGGATCGCCGTCCCGGCGGCCATCAACCGCGACGAAGCCCGCAAACTCGCCGAATACCTGAGCGGGCCGGCCTCGACCGCCGGAGGCGCTCTGCGCGCCGCTGCCGGCCATCCCGAGCCGTGGACCAGCGCCTTCCGCACCATCCATATCGAACTGGGCAACGAGACCTGGAACAGCAGCTATCAGGGTGAGACCATGGAGGACCCGGCAGCCTACGGCCGCCGCGCCAACACGATCTTCACGGCCTTCCGCGCCGCAGCCGGCGCCGACGCAGCGCGCTTCGATCTGGCCGTGGGCACGCAGGCGTACTTTCCAGGCCGCAACCCGGCGCTGCTCTCCGCCGCTGCCCAGGCCAACTCCATCGCCATCGCGCCCTACCTGATGCTGGGCGTTACGCAGTGGGATACCGACGACCAACTCTTTGGCCCGCTGCTTGCACAGCCTGAGCAGATGGCGCGCGAAGGCATTCTGCACGCTACACAGGCCTCTGTTGGCGGCCGGCAACTGGCTGTCTACGAGGTGAATCTGCACACCACCGGAGGAAACGCGCCGGAGTCTGTACTGGACCGGCTCACTCCATCGGCAGCGGCCGGCATCGCCGTCACCGGCCATATGCTGCGCATGATGCGCGACTTCGGCGTCCGCGACCAGATGCTTTTTGCCCTGCCGCAATACCGCTTCAAACGGCCCGATGGCACTCCGGTCCGCCTGTGGGGCAGCGTCGTCGAGATGGGGCCGGCAGGCCGCAAGCGTCCGCAGTTCCTGGCCGAAAGCCTGGCCAATCGCGCAATGCGCGGCGATCTGGTGCGCGTGGACATTGGCGGCGACAACCCCACCCACGACCAACCCGCGGGCAACGACGGCGTGCAGTTGCGCAACGTGCACGAAATCGACGCATACGCTTTCCAGGAGGGCCGCAGCCACGGCCTTGTCCTCTTCAACTACGGCCTGCACCAGAGCCGCCGCATCTCCATAGAGGCTCCGGGCCTCTCGGCTGGTTCCTCCGCACTGCTGACCAGGTTGCTCAGTCCATCCCCGGCAGGCAATAATGAAACCACCACTCAGGTCACAATTGGCCAGGAACGCTTGCAGGGAAACGAAGTGGTTCTTCCTCCCTGTTCGATGGCCGTGCTGGAGTGGAGCGAATAGCTACCCCGTTGATCGGCTTCCCGCTGTACCGTTTTCGGTCAATATGCCGCATTCAGTAGATCCTGAGGCTGTTTTTTGACTGAAGTAACACGAACGGGTTACCTTTTTGCTGATTTACCCTATCTCCAAGGCGACATACGCGCAGGGCATTTGCTTCCACCTTCTCGCCATTGTCCGGGGGAATCAAAAAAGTTAGCTTCTAATCCATTGGCATGTGTAGTCCGATGAAGTGTCTACGTTGTGGTTGAGCCGCTTGCGTTTGGCAGTTGGAGCGCGAAAGCGGGTGTGGTTTGCAACGGGCGCGGAACGGATCTGCGGCGGCCAGGGAGTCTGTCTGCAGCAGGCAGGCGCGGCAGGATACGCGCGGTCTTCGTGGGCAGAAGAATGCAGAACTGCCGCATCAGCAAGCGGGAGCGGGCAGGGAATGGAAGCGAGAGATGAAGAGTAATCGACAGCATCCGATCGCAATCATGGGTTTGCCGCTGAACAGTCTCACCGCCGACGAGGCCGTGGAGACGATGGACCGGCTGATCGTGTCGGGCGGCTCTCACCAGATTTGTCCCGTGAATCTCGATGTGTGGCTGAATGCCCTTGCCGATCAGCATCTGCACAGGATTATGGCTGGTTGCAGCCTGGTGGTTCCCGACGGCATGCCTCTGGTGTGGGTATCCGGGTTGATGGGCTGTCCCTTGGCCGAGCGCGTGACCGGCGTAGATCTGGTTCCTCGGCTGGCCGAGTTGTCGGCGCGCAAGGGCTATGGAATTTTTCTGTTGGGCGGCAAGCCGGGGGTAGCCGACCGGGCCGGCGAACTGCTGGCGCAGAACTACCCCGGCGTGAAGATTGTGGGCGCCTACTCGCCCGCTGAAGAGAACCTGATCCGCATGGATCACGCCGAAATTCTGAACCGCATTCACGCCGTCCGTCCCGACATACTGCTGGTCGCCTTTGGCAATCCCAAGCAGGAGAAGTGGATCTGGATGCACCGCAAGCGGCTTGGTGTGCCTTTGGCAATGGGCGTGGGCGGCAGCTTCGACATTCTCGTCGGCGACACCCGGCGCGCGCCGCGCTGGATTCAGCAGTGCGGCATGGAGTGGGCGATGCGATTTGTGCAGGAGCCTTCTAGGCTTGGTCCCCGCTACCTGCGCGACTTTCTCGGTCTCGGACGCCGTCTTCCGATGGCCCTTCTGGCGGCCTGGATGCAGCGGCCCTACCTGGGCCCTTCGCGCGTGACCACGGCGACCACGCCGCAGGTGATGCACGTCTACATTCACGGCAAGCTTTCGTCCAGCATCGCCGATGCCGTCCAGGAAGCAACCACTTCCAGCATTGTCGGCGGTTTGGTGATGGTCGTCCATCTGCAGAACGTTCGCCAGATCACGGCGGCAGGTTTCGGCGTGCTGCTGGAAGCCCGCCGTCAGATGCTGGAAGGCGGCCTCTCGCTCTCGCTGGCCGGACTTTCGATGAAGACACGATTCCTGCTGCACGCCTGGTGCGTTCAACCGTTGTTCGACGAATGGCAGCCCGCGATCTCGAAAGGCCGGCCGCTGGTTCCCGAAAGCCAGCTTGTTTCCAGCATGGATCTTGGCGTCGGCGCCGACCGCGAGGCGCTTCCCGCGCAGAACCGGGTGAACGGCTGAGGGACAGGATAGAGCGGGATCAGAGTCAATGTACCCTGGCTGAGGGACGACAAGGCGGCGTTTTCCTGGGGAGAAAGCCACTCGATGGCATTGCCGCCGGGGATAGCTACTCCGATTTTGCTATAAACGGTAGATAACGGTTGCCAGCTTCGGCGCGATTTCGGAGTGCGAAGATCGGCATGACAGACCATCTGAATGAAACCCGGGAGCACGTAGACTTCCCGGTTTGTTACGGAACGCCAGCCGGGTCATGGTTGGCGTTTTTCCCCCAATTGAGCGCGCGTTTCCCCCGCCGCCCGCAGTTTGTACATTTCTGCTTTTTCGGCTTTTTGGGCAGATGCGGTACTGTCTGCGTTGAGCTGTTTGCCAAGTTCTTCGATGACAGATGGCCGACCGCGCATAGAGCCTGGCCCGCGCCGAAAGCAGATGCCGCATTTCGCTTCCCTGGCCGCGCCAGGGGCATGGAAGGTTGCTCGCCGCAGAGCATGTGAGGTTGCAATGAACATTCGTGAACTGGCCAGCCTGGGCTGGATGCACACCGTCAGCGCCTTGGCGGAGTCGGTCTATCTGAAGACCGGCATCGACTCTACACGGCCTGTCACGTTCTATGGCCTGGTCAACGAGCGCTGCAACGTCAAATGCCGCTACTGCGAGTACTGGCGCTTTGAGAAATACTCCGAAGAGATGAGCATCGAGCAGTGGCAGGCGGCGCTGCTCAGCGTCAAGCAGTTTGTCGGCAACTTCTCCATCAACTTCTCGGGCGGCGAGCCGCTCATCAAGCCCGGCTTCATCGATCTGCTTGGCTGGTGTTACGACCACGGCATCAAGGCCGGGGTAACCACCAACGGCTCGGCGCTGACCAGGGCCAATGCCGCGCGGATCGTGGCCGCTCATCCATTCAACGTGAACATCTCCGTGGATGCGCCTTCGGCCGAAGTGCACGACTATCTGCGCGGCGTTCCGGGGCTGTTCGACAAGCTCTCCAGCGGCATCCGCTTCCTGCTGGAGGAGCGCAAGGCGCAGAAGGTGGAGTTTCCGATTACCGTAAAGCCCACGGTGAACGCCCGCAACTTCCGGCACCTGCCGGCGCTGGTGGAGTGGGCGCAGCAGATGGGCGATCTCTGCGTCAGCCCGCAGCCGATGAATCGCTGGACGCCGGAGACCTACAACGAGCTTTGGATCGAGAAGCAGGATCTGCCCGAGTTCGAAGCCGTCATCGAAAAGCTCGTAGAGATGCAGAGGGCCGGCGCGCCCATCCTTACCCCCGAGCACGTGCTGCGGCTGATGGTTGGCCACTTCCGCGAGGAACAGGCGCCGCGTTCCACGCTGCCATGCCGCGTGGGCATGCGCAACTTTTTCATCCGCACCAACGGCGACATCGAGGTGTGCGTACTGGGTTTCCCCACCATCGGCAATATCAAGGAGCAGTCGGCCCGCGAGATCTGGTATAGCCCGAAGGCGCGCGAAGTGCGCGAGGGAACCATCAAGTGTGAGAAGCTTTGCCTGATCACCTGCGTCTCCCAGAAGACGCTGGGCAACAAGGTGGGCATGGCTCTGAAGATGCTGAAGGGAACGCACTGAAAGGGAATCGGGCTGGAGAGAGATGGGGCTGCTGATCTTAATCCCGGGCGTGGTCTGCTGGGCCGCATTGGCTCTGGGATCGGTGCGTAAAGCGCTGCTGAATGTCTACCTGCCCTGCCTTCTGCTGCTGCCCAATTACTACACGGTGCGGCTGACCCACTTGCCCGCGCTCACCTTCTCCGACGCCGCCATTCTGCCGCTCGGATTTGCCTTGGTCATTTCCGAGTTCCGCTACTGGCGTTTTGCGTGGATGGATCTCTGGGTGGTTCTCTACACCGTTTCTGTAGCGCTTTCGCAAGGGCTCAGCACGGAACTGGCCAACGGAGAATGGGTCAACCTGTTCTCGCTGCAGGCCACAACCAGCCACCGGATCGGGACCAATATTGCCGACGCCGGCATGATGTTTTTTGCGCGCATTCTGGAGATGATTCTGCCCTACGCGCTCGGCAAGTTGCTGATCGAACGGGCCGATCAAGAGGGATTTGTTGTCCGGAAGGCGTTTGTGGCGCGGGTCTCGCTGCTGCTGGCGGCTGTGGGCTTTGTCAGCATCGTCGATTTTGTCTCCGGCGGCAGCATCTGGCAGCGCGCCGGCGCGGTAATTTTCCCCAATCAGTATGTGGGCTGGCCGCCGCAGATGCGGTGGGGATTCGGCCGTATTGCCGGCCCCTACGGCCATGCGATTCTGGCCGGAATGATTTTTTTGATGGGACTTGTGTATTGCTTATGGCTGCGTCACGTCGATCCGGGCTGGGGCCGCCGGCGCATCATAGCGGGCGTGCCGGTTACGGTGCGCAGCCTGGCGCTTCTCGGCGCTGCTCTGGGCCTGCTGATGACGCAGTCGCGCGGTCCCTGGCTTGGCGTCTTGCTGGCACTGGGCTTTGCGATGCTGACGCGGGTGCTTTCGGTGGGCAAGGCGGCAGGGCTTTTTCTGGCGCTGGTGATGTGCTCGTCGGTTGTTCTCTACCACTTCGGCAAACAGTACACGGAGAAGGATCTGGCGATGGCGAGCAGCGAAGAGCAACGCAGCGCGATCTATCGCCGCGAGTTGCTGACCAACTACGCGCCCGTGGTGGCGCAGCGGCCGGCCTTCGGCTGGGGCATCACCACTTTTCCCGCGGTCATGGGCCAGTACTCGATTGACAACGAGTACCTGCTGCTGGCCGTTACCCAGGGTTTCGTGGGACTTTCGTTTTTTCTGGCCATCGCCGCCGCTACCGCGGTGCGGTTGCTGCACCTGGTGCAGAGGCCGCTTTCACATGCGGACCGTATGCTGGTTTTTGCGCATTTTGCGGTGCTCATCGGAATGCTGACCACCCTGGCCACTGTTTACATGGGCGAGCAGGTGGTGATGATGTACTTTTTATTCACCGGATGGGTGCAGGGGATGCATAACGAACTCTCCGGCACGGGGCAATCGGGCCTGCCAGCGTACGGTTTTCGGCGAGTGCTGGTATGAGCGGGAAGAGCTGCCGCAGCTTTCGTTCGCCGCGGCAAGAGACGACGAGAAAAGCGGCGGTTCTAGTGGCCGCATGCAATGAAGATCGGACTGCATGACGATGTATTGGACAATTCGGGCCATGGCGGTGGTGATGGTCGCGTTCGCGACCCCGCTGTACTTCGACCTTGCGGTCGCCATCCTCGGCAATCTGCGCCGCGCGCGGCGTACGCCCAGGCCTGCCGTCCGCTCCATCCAGTTGGCGGTGGTGGTGCCCGCCCACGAAGAAGAAACCATGATCGCCCGTACGGTGCGTTCGCTGCTGGCCGCAGGCTGCGCGCCGGCCGCCGCAACCGGCCCGGACAACGGCTCGGACGAGCGTGTTTTCGTCCCGCGCGTTTTTGTGGTGGCGCACAACTGCACGGATCGAACTATCGCGGAAGCCACTGCCGCCGGCGCCGAAGTTGTGGTCCTCGACAATCCTCGCAAGCGCGGCAAGGGAGCTGCGCTTCGCGCGGGCTTCCGGGCCGCGCACGGAGCCGGGGCCAACGCCTATCTGGTTGTGGATGCGGATTCGATCGTGCGCCCGAATCTGATTGCCGTGATGCGCGCCGCGCTGGAAGCGGGTTCGGACGCTATCCAGTGCCGCTACGAGCTGGAGTTGCCCGCCGATGCGCGAGTCTTCTCGCTGGCGCGTCTGAGGGTGCTGGCTTTCCGCGGCATCAACGTCCTGCGCGCCCGCGGCCGCGCCGGCATGGGCTTCTCCGCCGGTCTGTTCGGCAACGGCTTCGCGCTGACCAACGAGACGCTGGTCCGCGTACCGTTCAACGCCGACAGCATTTGCGAGGACATTGAATACCACATCAAGCTGACCTGCGCGGGCGTCAGCGTCGACTGGGTGGAAGATACCGCGGTCTATGCGCCGCTGGCACGTCCCGGCATCGCGCAGGCCCGCCAGGAAGCGCGCTGGGAAGGCGGACGTTTTCATGTCGCGAGCCGCACCAGTACAAAGCTTGTTTCCGCACTGCTGCGCGGCAACTGGCGCGCCGGCGGCATGTTGGCCGAGGCCTGGAGCCTGCCCCTGTCGCGCGGCATGTTGACGCTGCTGCTCACCGTCTTTGTGCCGCTCCACTGGTTGCACGTGTTTACCCTTGTTTGCCTCCTGATCTCGATCCTCTACGTTGTGGAGGCCGCTCTGCTGGGGCCTGCGCCTCTGAAGGACATGGCCGCTCTCTGCGTTGTGCCCCTGCATATTTTGTGGAAGGCCGCCATCACGCCCATGGTTCTACTCCACACCCGCCGGCATACAGAGTGGGCACGCACGCGTCGCGAGGCACAGCACCTATGAGCGAGATCCGGATGATTCCCGATTCGGCCGACAAGGAAGTCGACTGGATGCTCGACTCCGACGCGGCGGAGGCCGCGCACGAGCCTCTGCGCGAGGTCGGTTCCCACTTTGGCCGAAACGTTGGCGCGACCATCTTTGCCCGCGTCGTCAACATGGCGCGCGGCGTTTGCCTGGTGCCGTTTCTGCTGCGCCACATCGGGCTGGAGGCCTACGGCATCTGGACGACGATCTTCATCCTCGTCTCTTATGTCGGCGTTACCACGCTGGGGCTCTCCAACGTCTACATCAAATACGTGGCGGAGTTCCACGCGCGCCGCGAATACGACAAGGCCAACTCGCTGCTTTCCACCGGCCTGTGCATCACGGTTCCGCTGTGCGGCGCCATCTTCGCAGGTTTCTGGTTCGGATGGGACTGGTACGCGCCGTGGCTGCGTCTGCCTCCGCAGCACGTTGCCGACGGCAAGGAAGCCGTGCTGATCGTACTCGCCGTCTTTCTATCGTCGATCGCGTTCAATGCTTTTGGCGATATTCTGACGGGCGTTCAGCAGATCGCTTCCACGCAGATGTTTCTTACCTTCAGCATTCTGGTCGAGTTTGCCCTGATCGTGTGGTTCGTCAGCACCGGGCGAGGCATCCGCGGCCTGGCTGAGGCGTACCTGGTCCGCACCATCCTGAACGACGGCCTAACGATCTGGTGGTCGTGGCGTCAACTGAAGTGGATGCGCATCTCGCCAAAGCTGATTCGCCGCGAGTCGCTCCGCTACGTGATTCACTTCGGCGGGGTGGTCCAGTTCCAGACCATGCTGGGCATCTTCCTCACCTCGGTGGAGCGGGTTGCCGGCCTTGGCCTGATCAACGCCTCGGCCGCCGGCCTGATGGACGTGGCGAAGAAGTGGCCTACGTCGCTTTCGTCGGTGCCTACCGCCTTTTTCGCGGCGCTGCTGCCGGCGGCGGCGCACGTTGACGCGGCCTCCGATAGCCCCGACCGCATGAGGAACCTGCGCGAGCTGTACTTGAGCAGTTCCCGCTATGCGAACCTCTGCACCTCGGCGTTTGTCGCCGTGATTATCTTTTGGTCACATCCGATTCTGCACGTTTGGTTAGGGCCTGAGTTACCAATGCGCCAGACCCTGATAGCCCTGTTCGTGGTATTTAGTTTTGCGATGCAATTCCATATGCTTACGGGACCGGGGACATCGATGTTCCGCGGCATGGGAAGAGTTTATGAGGAGTTCACCTACTCGATTCCGAACCTCTTGTTACTGGGCGTTACGCTGCCCTTAGCGTGGTGGATCGAAAAGGGATGGACTTCGCTGGGGATCGGCGTTGCGGTTTCAGTGGCCACCATGGGGTCGGCCTGTGTGCTGATGGCGCGCGTGCACCATGTGTTGGGGCTCTCGCTGGAGCGGTTTTTCTGGGTGGTGATTGTGCCGGGACTGGCGCCGTATGTGTCGGCTGCCGTGCTGGCCTGGCCCGTAGCCTGGCTGGTGGGTTCGGTGGGACGCTGGCCCGGAGCAGGGGTTTTATTGGCTGCCGGCATTGTGTATGCAGCCGGATCGGTGTTCATCCTGCACAGGTGGGCGCTGACCGAAGAGGAGAAGGCGAACGGCAGGGGACTTTACCGGAGAGCAATGGCCATTCTGCAGGGAAGGGAGGCGACAGCATGAAGATTAGATTCCTGATTCCGATTCTGCTCTTGCCGCTCCTGGAGGCTGGCGGTTTGGCGGCGCAAGATCCGCTGCCTCCTCCGTCGTACTACCAGCAGGGTCACTCGGCGCAGCCGCTGCCTGAAGCGATGCAAGCCGCGCAAGCCCAGCCATTGGTAGCGCAAGTTTCTCAGCCGCAGGCAACGGAGCCGCTGCCGACGCAGCCACAGCCGCCCGCAATGTCGGACGCGCCAGCGGCTGCTCAGCCGGCGGCGCAGCCCGTTCCGCGCGAGTCTTCCGATGCGATGCAGCCGCCCGATCCGCAACTGAAGCAGAATCCGCTGGTGGCGCTGCGCAACTTCCAGCCTCCGGCCGACGAAGAATACCGTCTGGGCCGCGGCGACGAGATCACCATCGATTTTGCAGGGCGCACCGATTTGCAGGCCAAGCTGATCGTCGGGCCCGATGGGCGCATCACCTTGCCTCTGGCGGGCGACATTGTTTTGAACGGGCTCACGCGGACCGAGGCGGCCAAGGCCATCGAGTCCTCGCTTTCCAGCTACTACCAGAACCTGTCGGTGCAGGTTACGGTGACCAAGTACACGGCCAATCGCATTCTGGTTCTCGGGGCGGTGGAGAAGCCGGGCCTGGTCAGCTTTGAGGGAACGCCCACGCTGCTGGAGGCGCTGACACGCGCCGGCATCGGTGCGGGACCGGCTCCGGCCAAGGCCGCGCCCATGCCCGAGCGCTGCGCCATCTACCGCGGCCAGGATCAGGTGGTGTGGGTGGAGTTGAAGAAGCTGATCGACTCCGGCAGCGGATTGGCCGATTTGCGTCTGCGCCGCGACGACGTCGTCTATGTGCCCGGCGCAGCCGAGAGTTTTATCTCCGTGCTGGGCGAGGTGCAGCGCCCTGGCGCTGTTCAGCTTACCAGCAGTTCGACCCTCTCCTCGGTGCTTGCCGAGTCGGGAGGTTTTACAGCAAAAGCCGGCAACAGGCCTCACATCCAGATTGTCGATCCCTCCAGCGGCGTTTCGCGGTCGATCTCGTTCAACGACCTGCTGAACCCCGCCAAGGCTCTTGAGATTACATTGAAGCCCGGAGAGCTCATCTTTGTTCCGCAGACCGGATTTGCGCGTGCAACCTACGTCCTGGAAAGACTCAACCCGCTGGTAACCGCGGGAACCTTTGCGCTCGCGACCGGGGGTGTACTTTGAAGCAATCCGCCGCAGTGCCCGCAACAGCGGGCTTCGATCAGCACGGCGCAGGCATGGCGTCGCCGCCGCGCATGGCAGCGGCTTCGCACGCCGATCAGGCACTCTTCCAGCCCGAACTACGCCGCTCCTTGCAGTTGCATCGCAAGCTGGCGCTGTTTGTTGCTCTGGCGGGCATCTCTCTCTCGTTGCTCTATTTCTTCCGGCTGTGGCCCGTATATGAGGCGCAGAGCCTGGTGTACGTTCAACCTGCCGCGCCGCGGGTGATGGATCAGGGCGGGCAGGCGCGCTGGCCCTACGACGGCAGCACCTACGAGACCTACATCCAGCAGCAGATCACCAACGTTACCCGGCCCGATGTGCTGGCCAACGCCCTGCACAAGATGGAACCGGGCGCATGGCAGCAGAGCGGCGAAAGCGATCAGGCCGCCGCCGAGCGCCTGGGCCACTCGATCGAAGTTTTGCGCAACGGCGCGTACCAGCTCTCGATCGGCGTCCGCGCTTCCAAGCCCGAACTGGCGGCGCAATTGGCGAACGCCGTCACGAACAGTTACATCGAGGTCTCCGCCAAGGACTCAAAGGCGGGAGACTCGCAGCGTCTTGCGATTCTGCGCGAGGAGCGGGACCGCGTTCAGAAGGAACTGGATGCGGACCGCACCGAGCAAACTGCGCTGAGCCATCAACTGGGGGTGGTCTCCGCGGGTCCCACAGCTCCCGACGTTCTTGACGACGAGATCAGCCGCACCCGGGCGGAGCTTGTGAGAGCGCGGACCGATCACGACGTGGCCGCCGCGACCTTTGCCTCGATGGGCGCGGGCGGGGGAGCTTCGTCGACGGCCATTGAAGCCCAGGCCGAGGAAATTGCCGCCAGCGACGCCGGGCTGACCAGCATGAAGACTTCGCTGAATCAGCGCCGCGCCGCGCTGATTTCGCAGATGGCCAACCTTACGCCCAACCATCCGCAATACAAGCAGGACGCGGCGGAACTGGACAAGATCAACGGCACCATCGACTCGATGATGCACGATCTGCACGGCAAGGCCGCCGACCGGATCCAGCAGAAGCTGCGCAGCGACCTGCAGCGCACGGCAGGAGTGGAAGACCAACTGAACGCACAGTTACGCCAGTTGATTGGCACCGCGGGCGGCGCGGGCGCCAAACTGCAGCGCGCCAACGATCTAGCAGCCGACATTACCCGGCTCCAGGCTCGCTACTCCGCCGTGGACGAGCAGATGCACAATCTGATGCTGGAAGTGGGCGGTCCCGGTTCGGTGTTTCTGACCGCCGCCGCCGTTCCGCCGCTGCATCCGGCCAAGTCGGGCGTCATCCGCAATACCGCCGTGCTTTTGGCAGCGTCCATCCTGTTTGGCCTGCTCGTCGCCGTGCTGGCGCACAAGATGGACCCGCATGTCTACATCGCCTCCGACGTGGAGAATCTTCTGGGTTTTGCTCCCATGGCCCAGTTGCCGGATTTCGGCGAGGTCTCCGACGAGGTTGCCGGCCAGCATTTCTTCCGTCTTGCGTGCGCACTGGATCACGCCGCCCGGCAGGCAAGCCTGCACACGGTGGTCGTGACCGGCGCGAGCGACGGCGCGGGCGTTTCCACGGTCGTGCAGCGCCTCCGCTCCATGATGGAAACCGTGTCTTCGGAAACCTCCGGCGGACAGGGCGCCGCGGCGCGCAGCCTGATGCAGAGCCCGGCCCTCTCCGGTCCGCTGCAGGTGGGTTTCGCTCTGGTCGATGCAGCGCCGTTGCTGGTATCGGCCGAGGCCGAGTATCAGGCGCGCCTCTCCAAGTGCATCATCGTCGTTATCGAGTCGGGTGTTACCACGCGCGCCCAGCTTCGCGCCACCGCCAACGAGCTGAAGCGTCTCGACGTGGAGACAGTCGGCTTTGTGCTGAACCGCATCGGCATGTCCAAGGCCGATCCCGCCTTCCGGCAGTCTGTGCGGGATGCCGAACGCCACTTGCGCGCCCGCGGCTCCTCCCGTTCTTCCCGCCCGGGGCATGGCCGGTTCTTTGCGGAGACAGAGCCCCAACCCGTACCCGTAGCCGCGCCAGAGGCCATCGAACAGCTTTCCGCCCCGGCGGCTCCTGTGAGCGCTGGTCCGAAAATGCATCTGCCGCGCGTCGCGCCCGTGGTTGCAGCGGCAGCTTCCGTCCTTTCTTCGATGCCCTCTCTGGCCGAGCCGCAGCAGAGCAATGCGGAGCCGTGGTGGCTTTCCAGCCTGGCGCATGAGCCGGCGATGCCCGCCGCAATTCCGGTAACGCCTCCTCCGGTTTCCGAGCAACTCTACGGTCAGCAGGCCACAGGATTTACGGATGCCAACCGCCGTTCGCCCTCCGCGCCGGTGTACGGCCCGGAGGATTCCCAGATCCCCGCAGCCCGCCCTTCGCGTCTTGAAGGGCTGCGCAATGTGCTCTTTCATCATGGGTTGAAGGAACTGGAGACTGTCGGCGAACCCACCGCTCCCGCCGCGGAAGCGCATACCGCGCCGCCGCGCGCTCCGCAACCGACGCCCTTTCCCAAGGCAGCGCCTGCGCGCCCGGCAGCGGCTCGCGCAGCGCAATCGATGGAGATTCGCTTTACGCCTTCGCCGCGCGAAGTCGTGGCCAAGCCCGAGTTCCTGCCGCCGCGCGAGTTTATCCCTGTTCGCGACGATGCCGGCGTTGACGACGAAGCAGATGCGCGCCACGATCGCCGCGATCCCTACGACGAGGTGGACATTCTTCCATCGTTGCGCGGCCAATACAGAAAGAGGAGTTGATCGGCCAGCCGTTTGCGACGTGGCTGCCAACGCCGAGCGAGACCGCAGTCACTACGTCCTGGTCTTCTCCGGAGGCGTGGCTCCACGATGGGCGTTGCGGCTTGAATGGCGCGTCTTCGGCATGGATCGGCTCCGGCTTCGCTGAGGGCGCGGCGCAAGTTGCTCTGCTGGGGAAGCTTCCCCGCGTTGCCCGGCAGGTTCCACCTTCTTCCCGCCTTTGAGTCCGCTCCAGCTTGCAACCTTTCGCCGCGCTGCCCGCGTCTACATTTTCAGACGCCTGTGAGCGCGGCGATTTGGCGTTCTGCCCAGGAGCGCGCGGTTCTTTCAAGTCCCCGCTTCCCAAAAGCAATGTCGTGTGGCTAGGGCCTGTTCACACTACGCGGATGGTGGCGCTGGGAGCCCATTTTTTCCAGATCAAGGAGGGCGGAGTGACGCATACCGGGTGTCTGCTAGCGACAACCGACGCAGAGATGGGAAAAATGGGCCCCAGCCCTCCGGGTTACGGCGCAAATTGGGCCATACCGCGTCGTTCGGCCTTGCCTAGGAATAGCCTAAGCCTTCGGCCTCCTCCTCATCTGGCCCAATTTGCACTCGTAACGCCATCCATTCGGGTAGTGTGAACAGGCCCTAGATCAAAACCAGAGTCAACGTGCCCTTGCCGAGGGCCTGCAAGGTGGCTTTTTCTTGAGGAAAAATCCACTTGAGAGCATTGACACTGGGTACAGCTACTCTGGTTTTGCTATACGATAGGCGCAGCAACGTTCCCCGTTCGTCCCCGCAATCCCAGCAAGAAGAAAAAATCGGAGTTTTTCCCATGTCGGAGATTCCGGATCGCAAGGCCGCAGATCCCGTGCCCGCGACGGTGACACGCCGCCGGTTCATCCTAGGCGTCATCGCCGGTGGCGGCGCTGTTGCCGCCGCCAACTATCGTTTCCTTGCCTCCACGGTGCATGGACAGGTTGCCAACAGCGTTGGCGGACGCCTGCTTACGCTCAACGTCAACGGCGTGGATCGCCGCGTGGACGTGATGAAGCAGGAGACCCTTGCCTGGACGCTCCGCTACAAGCTCGGCCTGACCGGCACCAAGATCGGTTGCGATCGCGCCGAGTGCGGAGCGTGCACGGTGCTGATTGACGACGTGCCGCACTACAGCTGCTCCACGCTGACCCACACCGTGCGCGGCCGCAGGATCACCACCATCGAAGGCCTGGCCTCCGCCGACGGCAAGCTGCATCCCATCCAGCAGGCGGTGGTGGACGAGCAGGGCTTCCAATGCGCCTTCTGCATGTCTGGCTTCCTGATGTCGGCGGTCGGCTACCTGAAGAAGCATCCCAATCCCACGCGCAAGGAACTGGCCCACGGCGTCTCCGGCAACCTGTGCCGCTGCCAGGACTACAACAAGATTCTGGATTCCCTGATGCGCGGCGCCGAAAACATGAGGAGGGCCCGAGCATGAGCGAAACAGCAAAGCCCCGCCCCGCCGAGCGCCAGTACGGCCCCGGCTACAAACTGATCGGCAAGGACTACCAGACCGCCGACCTGGTGGCCAAGGTGACCGGCAAGGCGAAATACGCCGAGGATTTCCGCGCCGAGGGCATGCTCTTCTGCCGGCTCGTACTCAGCCCCATGCCTCATGCGCGCATCAAGCGCCTGCACCTGGACGATGCGCTTGCCATGCCCGGCGTGAAGGCCATCCTTACCGCCGACGACATTCCCGCGCAGGCCGACAGCATCAACGACAACGGCACAGTGATCAAGGCCAGCAAGTGGGGCGAGCGCGCGCTTACCAACGAGCCGGTCTACCAGGGCGATCCGATTCTTGCAGTGGCGGCCGTCGACGAACTCACCGCCGCCGAGGCCATCGAGAAGATCCGCATCGACTTCGAGCCGCTTCCCTTTGTCGTCGATCCGCTGGAGAGCCTGCGTCCCGGCGGGCCCAACCCGCGCGAGGACGGCAACGCGTGGGTGCGCCCCGCGCCGCCGGCGCTCTCTGTCCCGCAGTTGCAGCAGATCAAGTGGACCGAGCAGGACTTCGCCGAGTACGCGGCTGGCCGTTTGCCCATGGGCCATGCGCCCGACACGTGGTCCTACGGCGATCTGGACGAGGGCTTCCGCAAGGCGGCGCTCATCCTCGACGAGACCTTCATTACGCCCGACGTGAGCCACCAGTGCCTGGAGACGCGCAGCGCCATGGCCTATTGGCAGAACGGCAAGCTCTTCTTGCACTCCGGCACGCAGAGCACCGCGCAGACCCGCCCCGCCATTGCCCGCTGGATGAACATCGACGAGAGCAAGATCGTCTTCATCAGCGAGTACACGGGCGGCGGATTCGGCAGCAAGATTACGGGCGGCATCACCATGATTATTCCCGCGCTGCTCTCGCGGAAGCTGAACGCGCCGGTGATGATGCGCATCAGCCGCGAAGAGGAGCACTTCATCGGCCGCGCGCGGCCCAGCGTGGAGGGCCGCGTCAAGGTCGGCTTTGCGAAGGACGGCCGCATCACCGCGCTGGACATGTTCACCGTGACCAACAGCGGCGCGTACGATGCGCAGAACGACGGCGCTTCGGCCGCGCGTTTTGTTTCTCTGCTCTATCAGCCGCAGGCCATGCGCCAGCGCGCCATTTCGGTGATGACCAACACTCCTCCGCGCAGCGCCCAGAGCGCGCCCGGCGGCCTTCAGGCTATCGCCATCGCCGATCCAGTGCTGGCCAAAGCGGCGCGCAAACTGGGCCTCGACCAGGTAGATATTCGCCGCATCAACTGTCCCGAGGGCAAGGCCGAACTCGGCCCCGCCGTCAAAGGCAAACGCTCCTACGCCACCAGTTGCTTTCTGAAGCAGGCGCTGGACAAGGGGGCCGAGAAGTTCCACTGGAAGGAGCGCATCGCGCGCCAGCCCCAACGCACGGGCTCCAAAGTGCGTGGCGTCGGCGTCTCGCTCAGCGGCTTCGTCGGCGGCTCCACGGGCTTCGACGGGCTGATCGTTCTTACGCCGCAAGGGCGGGTGCGCTTCCATTGCGGCATCGGCAATCTGGGCACCGAAGCGGTGATCGATGTACATCGCGCCGGAGCCGAAGTTCTGGGCGTTCCCTGGGAGATTTGCGACGTGGTGTGGGGCGACACCTCGCGCAACTTTCCCTACACCTGCGCCTCGGGCGGCAGCCAGACCACGCATGCCATGACGCGCGCCTCCCACGCTGTGGCGCTTGAATGCGTGCAGCGACTCAAGGAGGTTGCGGCAAAGGCGCTCGGCGGCAAGCCCGAGGACTATGAAGTTGCTCATCAGCGCGTCTTCCGCAAGGGGGGCGGCGCGGGTCTCAGCTTTGCGCAGGCCGCGCTAAAGGCGATTGAGTTGGGCGGCATCTACGACGGCCACGAGGTGAACGCCGACGTCAACAAGCTCACCAAAGCCTCCGTGGAGGCGATGGCAGGGCAGGGACTGATTGCCGCGGCCAAAGACAAGTTTCCGCACGACGGCGGCACCTATTCCTTCGTTGCCAGCTTTGCCGAGATCGAGGTGGACGTCGAGACGGGCAAGTATCACATCCTCGACTTCCTTGCCTGTGCGGACGTGGGTACGGTCATCCATCCCCGTTCGCTGGGAGGCCAGATTCTGGGCCGGTCCACGCTGGGTATGGCGCACGCCATCGGCCAGAAGTGGGTGATCGATCCGCACTACGGCGCAACCGTGGCCAAGCGCTTCTATCAGAACCGCCCGCCCACCATTCTGGATGTGCCCGACGACATGCAGTGGGAGGCTCTCGACATTCCCGATCCGGAGACGCCTGTGGGCGCGCGCGGCGTGGGCGAGCCGCCCGTTGGCGGTGGCTGCGCGGCCATTCTGAACGCGCTCACCGACGCCCTCGGCGACGAAATCTTCCGCCGTGCTCCGGTGAATGCAGACACCATCCTGATGGCGCTCGAAGCCGGACGTCCGCAGCAGCATCCACTGATGGCGCACATCTAAGAGGGAACGGAGAAGACGATGGCAGTGATCCGCGACGTGATGCCCGCATTCGACCTGCTCCAGCCCGGCGCTGCCGCCGATGCGCAAAAGCTGCTGCAGAAGCACGGCGAAGACGCATGGGCGATAGCCGGCGGACTGGACAGCTTCGACTGGCTCAAGGACCGCATCAAGAAGCCCAAGGTGCTCATCGATCTGAGCGGCATCGACGAACTCAAAGGCATTCGCACTACCGCCGGCGGCATTGAGATCGGGGCCATGACCACGCTGACCGAGATCGCCGAGCATCCGCGCATTCGCGACGACTATGCGCTGCTCGCCGAGGCCGTGGAGCACGTGGCCTCGCCGCAGATTCGCAACCAGGGCACCCTCGGCGGCAACGTGGCGCAGGATGCGCGCTGCTGGTACTACCGCGACGGATGGCCCTGCTATCGCGCCGGCGGCAACATCTGCTACGCCGACACGCCCGTGGGCCGCAATCGCGAGCACGCCATTCTGGGCGCCAGCCGTTGCGTGGCCGTGCATCCGTCGGATTCTGCGCCCGCGCTCATCGCGCTCGACGCGCAGTTCGTCATCCTCACGCCGCAGGGAGAGCGCATCGTCAACGCCGAAGAGTTTTTCGTCGGCCCAGAGATTGAGATCACGCGCCTCAACATCCTGCGCCCCGGCGACCTGCTCACGGCCATTCGCATTCCCTCTGCATGGGCTGGAGCAAAGTTCTACTTCGAGAAGGTGCGCGACCGGAACGTGTGGGATTTTGCGTTGATGAATGTGGCCTCGGCGATGGTGGTGAAGGACGGCGCGATCGATCGTATGCGTATCGCAGTGGGTGCGGCGGCTCCGCGTCCCTTGCGCCTCAAGGCCGTGGAAGACGCCGTGCGCGGCAAGCCCGCCAACGCCGCAACCGGCGAGATGGCCGGCCGTCTTGCGATTCAGGGCGCGGTTCCGCTCCAGTTCAACGCGTACAAGATTCCGTTGATGAGAAATCTGGTCAAGCGCGCCATTGCCGGCGTCGAGGAGGCGGCATGAACCCCATCACCTGGGCCACGAGCCCCTGGGGCAGGGAAGTGCCCATTCACATTGCCTGGTATCTGATGTGGCTGGCGCTCATCGCGGGCCTGCTCTTCGTCATTGTCCACGCGCTGTATGTGGGCTTTGTTGCGGGGCCCAAGAAGTTTGCGCGCAACGACGCGCCGGAGACTCTGGCCGCCGTGCCGGAGCGCGTGCCGCGCCACTCCATGGCCGCGCGCGCCTTTCACTGGATCATGGCTGCATCCATGTTCGTGCTGCTCTTTACGGCCTTCCTGCCCAAGGCGGGCATCAAGTTCAACTGGGTTGCCTACCACTGGATCGCCGGCCTTGTGCTCACTGTCTCAATCCTCTTTCACATTGTCCACGCCTCTTTCTTCATGGACTTCTGGTCCATCTGGCCGGACAGGATCGACCTGCGCGATGCGCGCCGCCGCTTGTTGCTTGCGGTCGGCAAGGACGCGCCGCTGCCGGACCGCTTTGCCAAGTACCCGCTCGAAAACAAGTTCTATCACGCGGTGATTCTGCTCTCCGGCCTGGCGGTTATCTGTACGGGCCTGTTCATGATGAAGCGCGTGAACACCGGCGGACTGTTCACACGCAATCCGTATCTGTTCTCCGACATGACCTGGGGCATGATGTATGTGCTGCATGGGCTGGCCGGCGTGGGGCTTATCGCGCTCATCGTGGTTCATGTATACTTCGGGATTCGGCCGGAGAAGCTGCCCATCACGCGATCGATGATCTTCGGCTGGATGAGCCGCGACTTCTACCTGGAAGAACACGACCCGCAGCGCTGGGCGGTTCCGGACAACGCCGCATCCACAAAGAAACGGGGCTATCAGGCAAGCGATGCCGACTGATCTGAAAGTACTGACCGACACCATCGAAGAGTGCTACGAGTTCACGCTCTCCTACGCCGCCAAAGGCCTGCCTGCCGACGAAGGCAGCGAATCCGGCAGGCAGCTCCGCGAGCATCTGACGCGCGCGGCCGCGGCACTGCGCGCACTGGAGGCTGCCTGCGATGGGGCCGTCTACGCCGCCGATCTGCAGCCGGCTGAAACGTATCTCGCCTTCACCCTGGTTCTTGCCCGCGACGCGCAGAGCGCTGTGGCCGCAGTGGATTTGGTGCTGGCCCAGCCTGCCATCGGCTCGCAGCTCATCGACAATCTGAACGCGTCCATGCACCTGCGCGCGCTGCTCACCGATCTGTTCCTCTTCACCGAAGTTCTGGATACGCAGGAAGCGCGCCGGGCGCATCAGGCAGCCGGGGCGGCACAGTAGCGGCGATGTACTCTGCCGAGCTTCTCGACCACTTCGAGCATCCGCGCAATCCCGGCGTTGTGGAAGGCGCGGACGCGGCGGCGCAGTTGGAGAACCCCGCCTGCGGCGACGTTCTGCGCGTTACTCTCAAAGTCGGCGGCGAGCGCATCGAAGAGATTCGCTTTCAGGCCAAAGGCTGCGTGGCATCGATGGCCTGTGGCTCCGCGCTGACTGTATTGGTTGCGGGCCGCACTGTTGCAGAAGCTCGCGCCCTCCGCCGCGAAGAGCTGATCCGCGCCGTCGGCGGCTTGCCCGCAGCTTCCACGCACGCTGCAACGCTCGCAATGGAGACCCTCGCGGCTGCTCTTGCGCGACTCACTGCTAGAGCCTAGCGCGCGCCCGCGTCTCGCAACTCCGCGTACTGTTCCGGCGTATTCATGTCGAGTCCGGCGAGTGCATCGTCTACAGGCACATACGCAATCCGCTCCGCATGGGCGCGCAGCACAGCGCGAGCACTGCTCGTCACAGGCTCGGCGATGAGCGCCGCCACCAGTGCGGGCCCCGCCAGCAAGGGATGCCCGTGCCTGCCGTTGTGCTCCGGCGCGACGGCCCAACCACCAGCAGCCAGCGTCTGTTGAAAAGCCGCGTGCAGCTTGCCCAGGGTATTCGCGCTTAGCGGTGGGCAATCCACCGGCGTAATCATTGCGGTAGAGCAGCCGCGCTCCGCAGCCGCGCGCAGTCCGGTTTGCAGGGAGCTCAACTGGCCGCGCTCCGGCTCGGGATTGACCGCCAGCACTGCCCCGCAGGCGCTTACTTGAGGCGCAAGGCGCTCGGCATTGCCGCCGGCGACGACGATGACCGCGGCCCCGAACGGGCGCAGCGCACGAACCGCCGCTTCCAGCAGCGTGCCGGGTGCGGCTTCGCCCGTGGGCCACGGCAGCAGAGCCTTGTCGCGGCCCATACGCGAGGAAGCTCCCGCCGCGAGTACGATTCCGCAGATCTTCGCCGCCGTCTTCATACCCACACCGTATACCGATTGCCGCAAAGTGCAAAGGGCGCGCCGGAAGGCGCGCCCTTTGCCATGGTCCCAAGAGCTAGTCTTAGTTCGCCAGAACCGCGCGATACCGGACCTTGTTCTTCTTGACCTTCTCGATGGCCTCGTTGGCCTTGTTCATGGGGAACAGTTCGGTAGTGGCCTTCACGCCGTGGCGCGCCGCCACGTCCAGCATCTCGCGGAGCCGGTGCGGGCTGCCGATGGGGCTGCCAGCGATGGTGCGCAGGCCGGAGATCAGCGGGAACGCGTGCACCGTGACCGCCGAGGGCGGTACGCCCACAAAGCAGAGGGTTCCCTTGGGCCGCAGAGCCTGGATGAAGGTGCCCCAGTCCTGGTCGGCGTTGGCCGTGTTCAGGATGAAGTCCTGCGTGTTGGCCGCTTCCTTCAGCGCCTTGGTCTCGCGGCTGTTCACAAAGTTGTGTGCGCCCAGTGCCCGCGCTTCCTCTTCCTTGGCTGCCGAGGTCGAAAACGCGGTTACTTCCGCTCCGAAGACCCGCGCAAACTGAATGGCGATGTGCCCCAGTCCGCCGATGCCGATGACGCCGACGCGCGAGGAGGGATTGATGTGGTGATCGCGCAGCGGGTTATAGACGGTAATGCCGCCGCAGAGCAGGGGCGCGGCATGTTCGCTCTCCAGCGCGTCGGGGATGGGAATGACAAAACGAGCATTGGCGCGAACCTTGTCCGCGTAGCCGCCGTTGCGGTGCACGCAGGTGGATTCGGCTTCGGGGCACAGGTTTTCGAGACCCTTCAGGCACCACTCGCAGCGGCCGCAGGAGTTTGACTGCCAGCCGAGGCCGACTCTCTGGCCTTCCTGGAGCGAGCCCACTTCGCTGCCTACCGCGGCGACAGTGCCCACAACCTCGTGTCCGGGGATGAAGGGATACTGGCTCATGCCCCAGTCGTTCGAAATCAGATGGAGGTCGCTGTGGCAGATGCCGCAATGAGTGATGGCGATCTCGACTTCCTGGCTTCCCAAAGTGCCGGGGTCGTAATGGTAGGGCAGAAGTTCTGCGCCTGCTGCGTGTGCTGCAAGTCCCTGAATTTGAGCCATGATCGGTTCGGAGTCCTCTTGGAAGAGCGTAGCCAAGCCGCCGCATCGTTCAACCACCCAGCGGCGGGTCTATTGACTGAAAGGAAAAACAAATCCCTTTCATCCAGTTTAAACCGCTTTCGGGACTGAAGGGCAGGTTAACAGTCCGAAAGCCTGCGAAGAAGCGCCGGGCCGGCCCATCGAGCGCCGCCGCCGCAGGTGCGCCAAGGATGGGCGCATCGGCGATCGAGGCAATGCCTCCGGTGTGGCTGGCAGAATAAGCCTAAGATTACAAGCCAGTTACTCGTTTTCCGCGCCGGCTTCGGACGTTGCATGCCTGGATGTACGCGGTTGAGTGGGTGGCGTTGCTCTACCGCAGCCCCGGTCCTCTCCAGGGCCAAAATCGACGTCGGAGCCGGTTCGGGGCATTGCTTGCCGTGCATCTTCACGTCTATTAGAGTGCAGACCTGTGCCGCGCTGGCGGCCGGTTCTGCCGTTGCGCTGTTGTGCTGCCGCATCCATCCCTTATGCTTGTTGAGCACAGAGGTTGCCATGAATCTCGAAAAACTCTACCGTTCCGGCCTGTTCCGCCTTTCGCTGCTGTTGCTTCCGCTGGCGCTTCTTGCGACTGCGCCGGCCGTACGCGCCCAGGCGGCCGGCCAGCAGTCCCAGCAGCCCGACCAGACCACGCCGGATGCGGGCGGTCCCGGCGCCGACTCGGGCGTGATCGCGGTACCGAGGAAGAAAGAGCCTGTCGAGGCGCCCCCACCCCCGGCTCCGTCCGCACCCAAGGTCATCAACCCCGAGGGCATCGGCAACGTAACCTTCCGCGTGAATGTCCCTGAGGTTACGGTCGATGTCGGCGTGCTGCTCGAAAAGAACCACCAGTTCGTCTCCGGGCTGAAGCCGGAGAACTTCAGGGTCTATGAAGACGGCGTGGAGCAGAAGGTGATCGGCTTCAAGCGCGTGGAGGCGCCCATTACCGCGCTGCTGCTCTGCGAGTTTGCGGCTAACAGCTACACCTTCATCTACGACATGCGCAATGCCGCCTGGGCCTTTGCCCAGCAACTGCGGCCGCAGGACTACGTGGCCATGATGACCTTCGACATGCACACGCAGATCGTGACCGACTTTACGCAGGACAAACGCCAGATCGTCGAAGGCATCAACATGCTGCAGGTGCCTACCTTCCGCGAGACCAACCTCTTCGACGCGCTTTACGAGTCGCTGGACCGGCTGGACCGCATCCAGGGCCGCAAGTACATCGTCGTTATCGCCTCAGGCCGCGACAGTTTTTCAAAGCTCACCTTCGACAAGATTCTGAAGCGGGTCAAGGCTTCGCACGACGTGACCATCTTTACCGTTTCCACCGGCGGGGCCATGCGCGCCATGACCGAGGGCCGCGGCGGCATGATGAGCGCCATGCGCGATATGGACTACCTGCAGGCCGACAACGAGATGAAGACCTTCTCTTCGCTCACGGGGGGCATGAGCTTCTTTCCGCGCTTCACCGGCGAGATGCCCGATATCTTCCAGAGCATCAACGACTCGGTGCGTTCCAAGTACGAGCTGATCTACCGGCCCAGCAACGCCAAGCAGGACGGGACCTATCGCAAACTGCGCGTGGCCGTGGTGGACGCCGAGGGCAAGCCCCTGCGCATCGAGGACCAGAACGACAAAAAGCACAAGCCGCTGAAGTACGACATTATTGCCCGCGACGGCTACAACGCCAAGCAGGAAGTCGAATAAGGACAGGCCGCGGACTGCGGTACCAACACACAAGGGGCTGCCTTTCGGGCAGCCCCTTGTGTGTTGCGGCGCGCGCAAAAGGCGCTCTCAGGATTACAGCAGGTGGAGATTCTGCAGAATATCCCGGATGTAATAGGCCACGATGAATACCGTCATGGCCACAACCAGCCACCGAGCTACCTTCAGCAGCGGCTCAATCTTGTTTACCTTTGCCACGATCGCTTCCTGCGCGGTCCTCTCGTTTTCGAACGATTCGTCCAGAAAAACCTGGTCTTCCTCGTCCCTGGTCAGGCTTGAGCGATAAACGTGCAGTGCGGCCATGCACACGACCAGCACTCCCCAGACGGTCCACATTACCGGAACAAACGTCATCATCCACCCCCATGTGCAGCATTTGGGTCCCAACTGCCGGCGGGTCCGTTACGGGAACGCGGGCTCGTGAGCTGCGGGGCCTTACGGCTGACCATGATAGCCCAGAATGCATACGGCTGTGGTCAAAAAAATCGGGAGCATTGAAATCCGCAGGCCGCTTCGGAGCGATGCGCGGGGATTTGCAGCCTTGCGGGTCTTTTGGATCGTCCGCATCTTTTTTCTGTCTGCTGCATCCAAAGAAGTGACTGTATGCGGAGTGGACGGGCGGCGTACTTGTTTTGCCCTGGCTGCGGCGCTACAGTTGTTTGTAGGCACGTATTTTCATCGATTGGGAGATTTCATGGCCACACCCACCGCCGTACCCGCACAGGAAGAAGTGAAGAAGGCGCCCCTCAACCTGACACCCCAGGCCATTGCCAAGGTACGCGAGATCATGGCCACCCAGGACCCCCTGCCCTCCGGTCTGCGCATCGGCGTGGTGGGCGGCGGCTGCTCCGGCTTTCAGTACTCCATGGCTTTCGAGAACCAGCCCGGCATGATGGACAAGGTCTTCAGCTTCGACGACCTCAAGGTCTATGTCGATGCCACATCGCTGATGTACCTGAACGGCTGCACCGTGGATTATGTCGAGACCCTGGAAGCAGCCGGCTTCAAGTTCGACAACCCGCAAGTCAAATCGACCTGCGGCTGCGGTTCTTCGTTCAGCGTCTAAGCTTCCGGCGCGGACGGAGGGAGTTGAGGCCTTCAGGCCTCTCTCTACGAGTGCATTTGGAATCGGAAGAAAAGGCAGGGGCTTGAGCCCCTGCCTTTTTCTGCCTTGGGCAGACAGCGCACGTCTTCTATTGGGCGGTTTGTTGAGTGGTTTGCTGACTGGCTTGCTGCGGCTGTGTCGTCTGGCTCGTACTTGGAGTGAGGCTGTTCCCGTTCAGTCCGTTCCCGCTGGTGATCACCTTCTGGTCGCTGAGCGGGTCGTAGACGAACTCCCACTCGTTGTAGTGGTTCTTTTTCTTGTAGATCAGAATGGACTGCCTGGAACTCATCGGCGAAAAGCCGATGATGCCAGCTCCGCCAAAGGTCTGGCCGCTGCCCGAACTGCTGCTGGAACTGCCAACGCCGCTGCTTCCGCTGCTGCCGAAGGCGCTGCCGGCTGTGCCGGTAGGCGACGCGGTGGCGGAGGCGCTGGAAGTGGTGGAAGTTGTCGAGCCGAAGAGCGATGTGGCGCCGGTGGAATCGGTGTTTCCGCCGCTCGGCCCGGTTCCGGCCATCACCGACGATCCGCCGGAGGAACTGGAGCCCGCCAGCGGCTCGCCGAAGAAGCCCAGGGTGGGCGTCTTGGCCTGTCCGAAGAGGATTGGCTTCCACTCCGCCTTGCCCGTAGAGAGGTCCACATACTTCTTGCGCAGGAAGCGAATCTCCTGGGTCTTCACCAGCGCATCCACGTTGGGCGGATAGGCGTGAAACTTGCGGTAGTAGAGCTGGATGGCGCGCCGGTACTGCAGCCCGCGCTGCACCGTCTCCCGCTCCCGGTCGCGCTGAATCTCCCGCGCCATGCGCGGCAGCGCGATGGACAGCGACAGCGTCAGCAGGCAGAGCAGAAACATGACCGCCAGCAGCGTGTAACCGGCCTCGCCCTCGCGGCGAACCGGCCTGCTCCGTCTTGTTCCCGCGGCGTTCATCTCGTTTCCAACTCCTCAGAACGCCGCTAGCGTCAGCGTTTGCGTGTTGTTGTAGGGCAGGTCCGTTACTTGCACGCTGTTCGCCTTGATCGCTCCCACTTTGTAGCGGTGGTTGACGATCTCTCCGCTGCGCGCCATGAACACATCGTCGCCGTGCATGAAAAAGGCTTGCAGCGATTTGTCGGCTGCCATGGAGTACCCGAAGTACTTCAGGTCGATGGCCGGCGGCCGGGGAGGGGGCGGAGGCTGCGGCGGCCCTGCGATGACGGACGGCGCATTGGCCCGCGCGCTCTTTACCGGCGCTTCAATCCGCACCGGCGCGGAGTCGGCGGAGAAGATGTTGCGTCCCGAGCCGAGGTACTCCACGGATTCGCTCTGCGCCAGCATATCCAGGTGCAGGGAGGGATCGATTCCCGCATTGGTGAGCTTGCGCGCTTCCGGCCCTTCGGCTGCCGCTGGCTGCGGCGCAGTCTGATTGGACGGCTTGCTTGCGGGTCTTGCCGTGACCTCCGGCCTGGGCAGCGTGGGCGTTGGCGGCGAGGCGATGAAGTTGGTGTAGATCTGCCAGCCGCCCACCACCGCAACCACGCTGAACAGCGCGATGACCATCCGCACCTGGCGCTTGTTTTCGGTTCCTAGTTGCATTGCCATGACTACTCGCCCTCCTTACCGGTGGAGGAGGGCTTCTGGCCGTTCTCCGGTGTCGAGGGCAGCCCGCTGGCCACGGCATCGGCGGGCCGCATCCACGTTGACAACTGGATGTGCAGGTTCACTGTTCCGCCCTGCTGGCCGGTGAAGGCCATGCTGCGGATCACGAAGAAGAGCGGATCGCGCTCCAGGCTGTTCACAAAGCGCATGATGGACGGATAGTCGCCGCTGATGCTGGAGTCCATCGAGATCTCAGTCAACTCCGAGCCGGGCTTGCCCTGCGAATATTGCACACGCGTCAGGCGCACGCCCGACTTGACCTGCAGATCGCCGATGCGGCTGGAGATCGCCGAGTAGCTGGACGGAATTCGTCGGCTGTAGAAGCTGGCCAACTGGCTGTGCGCGGCTTCCACGCGCTTGTCGAGGCCGCGGAGGGGAGCCGTCTCGGCGTCCAGCGCCCTCAACTGTACCTGTTTGCCGGCCAGCACATCGGTGGCGCGGCCATGCGTGGCCGTCCAGTCCATGCCCAGCCGCACTCCCAACGAGATGGTGAGCGCCAGCAGCAACACAAAGCCCGCATAGTGCCAGGGCAGGGGAGAGGCGAGCCGTTCGCGCCATTGCGCCAAGCCAGTTTGCGTGCTCATCGCGCACCTCCCGCCGGATGCGGCTTGGCGGCCGAGCCGCCCTGCATGCCGGTGTACGGCGGTCTGGCGCCGGATTGCTGGAACGCGGCTTGTACCGTGCGGTCCGTGTTGCCCGGGGCGGGTTTGCCGCCGCGCAGGGGACGGTGCTCGCCCGGCGTGGGCGGGTTGTACTCCGCCTGAATGTCAAAGGTGAACCGGTTCGACGCGCTGACCGGTTCCTGCCGCTGATTGGAGTTGGTGTTCGACTCGGCGCTTTCGCCCACGATGCGCGGCTGGCGGAAGCGTACGGAGTGCTCCAGCCCGCGGACCAGTTCCACCACGCGGTCGCGCGGACCCAGTACGCGCATATGCACGGTAATGCGTCCGTCCTTTTCGCGGTTTGGCTCCAGGGTGGTCACCTGCACGCCGGCGGGCAGCACCGTCTCAAGGCTTTCCATGGACAGCGTCCAACTAAAGGCCTTCTCGCCGAAGAGGCTGTTCAGCGCGCTCGACTCGGCCAGCAGCCGCGCATTTTCCGGCTGCCGCATCAGCGCTTGATAGCCGTCGCGCTCGTTGTCGATGCGCGCAATCTGCCCGTCCAGCGAGTGGTCGCGCATGCGCGCCGCCTCAGCCGTATCGTGCAGCAGGTGCAGCCCCAGGGCAAACAGCAGCGAGAGCGCCGCCAGAACTCCCATGCCGATCCGCAGGCGCTTCAGCGTGGGCCCCAGATCGGCAAAGGGGCGGGTTGCCAGATTCAGCGTAATCTTCATTTGCCTGCTCCCGCCAATGCTCCGGCCGCTCCGGCCAGGCTTGCCTGTCCCAGCGCGGTTGCCGCGCCTGTGGATGGACGCGGCGCCAACTCCACCACTTCCAACTCCGGCGTGTCGATCCACTGCGCAAACTCGCTGGCCTCCGCGCAGCCGGTGTAGAGCAGACGCCGGGGCGCTGCTCCCAGCTTGTCTTCGTAGAAGGCCATGGCCACGGCCACGCCGCGCTGCATTTCCACGGCCCGGTGCGCCGCATCCTCGGGCAACTCCAGCGCGCGGTAGAGCAGCAGATCGTTATTCGTCGCAATCGCCGTGGTCAGCGCCTCCGGGCTCAGATGGGCCACCAGCACCGCCTCGTTGGCATCGGTGGATTCCACAGCTTCCAGAGCGGCCAGGCTCGACGGCAGCACCGCGCCCGGCTCGTAGCCAGCCGCTCGCACCGCCGCCTCGTACTCGGCCAGAATTGGCCCGGGAATTACGGCCGTCAGCACCCTGCACTCGGTCTTGTCCGCGGTCAGCACCTGATAGCCCACGCCCGCGTGTTCCACTTCGAACGGCACCATCTTGCGCAGACGGAAGCGCAGAATCGGCAGCGCCTCCGAGGCGCGCGCGGGCAGCGAATCGAAGTCCAGCACGAAGACGCGGATGGCCGTATCCGGCAGCACCAGCGACACCGCGCGCTTGGCCGGATTCACCGCGTCCAATGCCGTGCGGATCGCCGCCGCCACGGCTTCCGGCGCGCGCAGATTGGCTTCCGCCACGCCCGGCACAAGCGCTCCGGCGGCCAGCGGCGCAAAGGCGTACACCGGAGGCTTGCCCGCCGCCGCGGCCAGCGCGCCCATGCTCGACAGTTCCACCGCCGCCGGCGGCCTGCCTCCGGCGCTCGGCCCCAGCATGGATGCGGGCGTCATTCTGCTCCGGGTATTGTTGAGGGTGTTGTTCAGGATCGATCTCACTAGCGCGAAGCCTCGATAAACGTGACCTTGTTGATCTCCTTGAGCGTCGTCAGGCCACGGCGTACGCGCTCAATCGCCGACTCGCGCAGAAACTTCATGCCCTCTTTCTGAGCCTGCTTGCGCACTTCGGAGCTGGGTTTCTTGTCCAGAATCAATTCGCGGATGGTGTCGGTCAGGTCCAGCAGTTCGTGGATCGCCGTGCGGCCCCGATAGCCGGTGCCGCCGCACTCCATGCAGCCCGCGCCCTCGCGGAACTCGAAGCCGCGCCACTCGGCCGGGTCCAGGCCGCTGGAGCGCAGCATCTCGTCGTCATAGGTTACAGTGTGTGCGCAGTGCTCGCAGATGGTGCGCACCAGCCGCTGGGCAAGGATGCAGTTCAGCGCGGAAACAAAGTTGTACGCCTCCACGCCCATGTTCAGGAAGCGGCCCAGCACGTCCACCACGTTGTTGGCGTGCACGGTGGTGAAGACCAGGTGGCCGGTCAGCGCGGAATTGATGGCGATCTGCGCTGTCTCCTGGTCGCGGATTTCGCCCACCAGAATCTTGTCCGGATCGTGGCGCAGAATCGACCGCAGTCCGCGCGCAAAGGTGAGGCCCTTCTTCTCGTTCACAGGAATCTGCGTGATGCCGCGAATCTGGTACTCCACCGGGTCTTCGATGGTGATGATCTTGTCTTCGTCGCTCTTGATCTCGTTCAGCGCGGCGTAGAGCGTGGTGGTCTTGCCCGATCCCGTTGGCCCGGTCACCAGAACCATGCCGTAGGGCTCGCGAATATAGCGCCGGAAGCGCCGAAGATCGTCCTCCGCAAAGCCCACCACGTCCAGCGTGAGCTTGCGGAATTTCTCGCTCATCGACTCTTTGTCGAGCACGCGCAGCACGGCGTTTTCACCGTGCACCGTGGGCATGATCGAGACGCGGAAGTCGATCAGGCGGGTCTTGTAGCGCACCCGGAAGCGGCCGTCCTGCGGCACGCGGCGCTCGGCAATGTCCAACTCGCTCATGATCTTGATGCGGCTCAGAATCGTCGCGTGGTGTTCGCGCGCAATCGGCGCCATGGCCATCTGCAGCACGCCGTCGATGCGGTACTTCACCACCACACTGTCGTCGTTGGTCTCGATGTGAATGTCGGAGGCGCGCCGCTCCAGCGCGGTAAAGATCGTCGTATCCACCAGGCGGATGATCGGGCTGATGTCTTCTTCGCTGGTCAGCTTCTCGATGGAGATGTTCTCGTCCTGATTATCCTCGCTGGTCAGCACGTCGAAGGTCATGCCTTCGCTGGCTTCGTCCAGCACGCGCTGCGACTGCTCGGTCTTCTTCAGCAGATCGGTAATCTGCGTGAGCGTGGCCACGCGCGCCTGAATGCGCTGCCCCAGCAGTCCCGCGATCTCATCCAGCACCATCAACTGCGAAGGGTCGCTGACCGCGATCACCAGCGCGTCTTCCTTCTGCTCGATGGGGATGAAGTTGTAGCGGAACATCAGTTCCACCGGCACCGTGCGCAGCAGGTCGTGCTGGATCTTGAAGTTCTTCAAGTCCACGAACTCGGCCCGGTAGCGATGCGCCAGCGCCTCGGCCTGCTCCCGCTCGTCCACTACGGCCGCCAGCGGAACCGCCAGCGTGTTTGTATCGGCCATCTCCGCCTACCCCCCCTGCCCACCGCCGGCCTGGCCGAGCGAAAAGATCGGCAGGTACAGCGAAATGAGAATGAAAACCACCACAATGCCCATAATGATCAGAATCGCCGGCTCAATCAGCGAGAGCGCCGCGGCCAGCGCCGTGGCCACGTCTTCCTCAAAAAATTCCGCCACCGAGTTCAACATCTGCGGCAGCGCGCCTGTCTGTTCGCCCACGGTAATCATCTCCGTGGACAAGCTGGGAAACACGCCTGTGCCCGCCAGCGAATCGGCCAGGCTTTTGCCTTCGCGCACGGTCTCGATGGATGCGAAGACCGCCTTGGCAATCCGCCGCGACGAGATGGAGCGAGCGGCTGTCTCCAGCGATGGCACCAGCGGCAAACCGCCCGTGAGCAGCGTCGAAAGAGTGCGCGAGAACAAGGCCACCTGGTACTTGAGCCAGATGTTGCCCATCACCGGCATCTTGATGCGGATGCCGTCGATGCGGTCCCGTCCGCTCTCGGTGATCGAATAGCGGTAGATGCCGAAGATTGTCGCCGCGATGGCCAGCAGAATCCACAGGATGTTGTGCTGCAGCCCTTTGCCAAAGTCCAGCAACAGCATGGTCATGCGCGGCAACTGGTTGCCCATCTGGTCGTAGAGCACCGCAAACTGCGGCACCACCACCGTGAACATGAAGGTCATCAGTCCGAAGACCAGCGTCAGCAGCACACCCGGATAGATGAGCGACCCGATCAGCTTCTTGCGCAGGGTCAGCGAGACCTTCTGGAAGCTCACGTAGCGCTCCAGAACCTCCTGCAGGTTGCCCGAGCGCTCGCCAGCCAGCAGCGTCGTCGTGTACATCACCGGAAAACTGTTTTGAGCCTCGAAGGCCGAGGAGAGCGCCTCGCCCGTTTTCACGCGCGTACTCACGTCCTCCAGTTGTCCGGCAAAGGCGGCGTTCTTCTGGATCTTGCCCAGCATCTCCAGCGATCCGAGGATCGGGAGTCCCGCCTTGATGAGCGTAAGAAACTGCTGGTTGAAGATCAGGAACGGCTCCAGCTTTACCTTTCGCTTGGAAAAGCCGCCTAGCCCTCCGCGCGCCTTGACCGAGAAGACGTGATAACCGGCGTGCGCAAACCGCGCGCGCAATTCCTCTGCGCTCGCCGCCGTCTGCACCTGTTCCTGGATTCGGCCCCGCTCATCGGCCAGCTTGATGACAAACTCTGCCATAGTCCTGTCTGTCGCGGTGTTTTTGCCGCGCCTGTCCTCAGGAAGTTGCTCCTGCTCAAGGTTATCAGCCCCGCCAGCCAGATAGACGCGCTTTGCGCAGGAACCGTTCGCAACCTGGCCCGGTGAAGGCTGGAAGCCGCATCTCAGCCCCGACAAGCTGAAAGCCGATGGCTGACAACTGAAAGCTGTGAGCTGTTCACTGTATGCTGTTTTCGTACGGAGACAGCGTGAAAACCATCCTTCTTCGCATCCGCAAGCTCCTCGCCCATCCCCGCCAACTTGCCGACCGTGCGGCCCTCTGCGCTATTCTCCTGCTGCTCGCCGTCGCCTTTCGCACCGCGCCCCAGGCCATCGACGCCGCAGCCGCCGTTACGCCCTACCCGCACGATCTGGCGCAGGTCAGCTTCGCCGTGGCCGGCGACGTCATCCCCCATGAGCCGGTCCGCGCCGCAGCCGTTGCCGCAGGCGATGGCGTCCAGGGATGGACTGCCCTCTTCTCCGGCGTGGCCGATGTCTTTCACGGCGTCAACTTCGGCTTCGTCAACATGGAAACCCCGGTTGCCCCGGCCCACTCCCACGGGACAAAACCGTTCCTCTTCGATGCCCCCATCGATCTGCCCCAGGCCCTCAAGGCCAGCGGCGTCAAGATCGTCAGCTTCGCCAACAACCACGCCATGGACCAGGGCTGGGCTGGCTTTGCCGAGACCCGCGAACATCTGCGCGAGACGGGCCTGCTCTTCGCCGGCACCAGCGATAACGCCGCCACCGCCTTTCAACCCGTCTTTACCGAGGCCAACGGCATCAAGGTGGGCTGGTTGGGCATGACCCGCTGGCTCAACGGTGGACGCAACCCGGACGATCCGGCTGTGCCGCGCGTCAACTTTTTCCCCTATCCCGGTGAACCGGGTTCGGCGACGGGCGTTACAGAGGATCGGGTGCTGGCCGCCGTCAAAGCCGCCCGCGCGCAATGCGACTTTCTGGTCGTCTCCATCCACTGGGGCGTGGAGTACGCGACCGCTCCCCGCGCCGAAGATGTCGAGCTGGCCCACAAGATCATGGAGGCGGGCGCGTCGGTCATCGTCGGCCACCACCCCCACGTGTTGCAGCCGGTGGAAACCTATCGCACCCACGAGGGGACTGACGGCCCGGGAGGAAAAGAAGGCCGTAACACTGTCATCTTCTACTCGCTCGGCAACTTCCTGTCGAACCAGTCCCGCAGCTACGTAGACGGCCTCATGCCCGACTCCACAGGGGACCCGCGCGACTCGCTGATCGGCCTTTTTTCCGCCGTGCGGAGGGATTACGGCCCGGCTGGCGTCAAGGTTGAGCTTGGCCACGTCGGCATCCTGCCCGCATGGGGAGAGAACAACCGCAACGAGATCGCCGCCGGGCGGACGAAGACCACCATCATCCGCCCTGTGCTGATCGACCGGGAGATTCCCCGCCTGCAGGCGCGGTTGGACGAACTCACCAAGCTTGCTGCGGCTTCAGCCTCCGCCGGAGAAGGGAAGTTGCCCGACGCGGCAAAGACCGACGCCGCAGGAAGCCAGCCAACAGAAAAGCCCGCCGAAGCGGGCCTGAATGCAGAGCAAAAGAAGGAGTTCGTCGAGTTGACGACGCAGTTGAAGCTGCTGACCGACCGCCGCGCACAAATCCTGGCCCGTACCGGCGACGAATACCTGACCGCTCCGCCGAAGCTTCCGGCGAAATAGCGTTCAATATCCCGCCGCTACCAGCCACGCCTCGGTCAGTTCCAGCGACTGTTTCTGGCGGTCGTCGATCATCTTCTGGTAAGCAAGTTTGGCCACCACGTCGCCTTCCACGTTGACCGGCGCGCCCACTTTCAGCGCGTGCAGGTTCGTCCGCCAGTAGGTTAGCGGCAGAATGGCAATCGAGATTGTCTCGCCGTCAAACTCGGCGATGGTCAGGCTGATGCCTTCCACGGCCACCGAGCCTTTCGGAACCATCCACTGGCGCACGTTGTCGGGAACGCGCACCTTCAGCGTCCAGTCGGTTGTCTCCTGGTCGAACTTCGGATCGTCGCGGTCGATGACCGGCTCAAGCGACGTCAAGACGCCGGTCCCGTCCACATGCCCCTGCACAATATGCCCGCCTAGCGGACTGCCGGCTGCCGTGGGCAGCTCCAGGTTCACCTTGGAGCCCGCCGCCAGCGCGCCCAGCGAAGTCTTGTCCAGAGTCTCCTGCGCCAGATCGGCGTGGAAGTAGGTGGGGTCCACATCGAGCGCCGTCAGGCACACGCCGGAAACGCCGAGCGAGTCGCCCTCGCGCATCCGCGCCGCAAGCCCAGGGGCTTCCACTGTAATGCGGCGAACGCCGCCGCGCTGTTCCAGACTGACAAGGGTTCCCGTCTGCTCAATGATGCCAGTAAACATGGTTTTATTCTAAGTGATCAGTGGCCAGTGAACAGTGACCAGAGGAGATCGGGAAGCCGTACATCGATTGTCTGGCGGTACGTGGGATAACTGCGCTCGGAAGATGCTTTTTACTGACCACTGACCACTGCTCACTGCTCACTGATCTTCATCCACGGATCGTTCAGTAACGCCTCCACCGAGAGATCGTCGCCGAAGCGCTCGACCTCGGCATGGGGCAACTGCAGTGCATGGGCCATGCCGCGGAAGGCCGGTACAGCGTCGGAGCCCATTACCTGCGGGCTCACGAACAGGCGGATGCGATCCACCAACCCCGCCGCCAGCAGCGCGGTGTTCAGCCGCGTTCCCGTCTCCGTCAGCAGCGCCAGAATGCCTTCCTCGCCGAGCTTGGCCAGCACCTTGCCGAGCGGCACACGGCCTGCCTCCGCGGGCAACCGCACCACGCGTACACCGCGCGTTTCGAGTTCTTTTGCGCGCGCTTCGTCTGCCGAAACCGTGAAGACGATCACGTCGTTTGCGGCTGTCTTCACCAGCTTTGAGTCGAGCGGCATCCGCAGCGCCGAGTCGAGCACGATCCGCTGCAGCGGACGTCGGCGCGGCTTGCCGCTGCGGTCGGTCAGCAGCGGGTCGTCGGCCAGAACCGTGTCAATGCCGACCATGGCCGCGTCGGCATGCCAGCGCAGGGTCTGCACCACGGCGCGCGAGGCCTCGCCGGTAATCCAGTAGGGCTGGCGCGCCTGGTGGAAGCCCGGCGGCGGTGCGATGCGCCCATCGAGCGACATGGCCACTTTCATCAGCACAAATGGCCGCTGTAACTGGCTCCAGCAGGCGAACGGCTCGTTGAGACGCCGCGCCTCGTCCTGGCAGACGCCCACGATGGTTTCAATGCCTGCGGCTTCGAGCGTGGCGAGTCCGCCGCTGGCTACCGGGTTCGGGTCGGTCGTGGCCACGACGACGCGCCGGAGTTTGGCGGCAACGAGCGCTTCGGAGCAGGGGCCGGTGCGGCCGGTGTGGTTGCAGGGCTCCAGCGTTACATAGGCTGTGCCGCTCTCGACGCTTACGTCGCGCGCCGCCGCATCTTTGAGCGCCGCCACCTCGGCGTGGTCGCGCCGGTCGTACACGTGCCAGCCTTCGCCGGCAAGCTTTCCGTCCTTGTCGAGAAGCACGCAGCCAACGGCAGGATTGGGCGCAGTCAGCGCAACGCCGCGCCGCGCCAGTTCCAGCGCGCGCTGCATCCATGGGCGATTGCCGAAATCGTTTGAATTGAGAACAGTGCTCATCGGATATTTCCCTGCACCAGCCTATTACATGCGTCTCTGCCAGCGCACCGGATCGCGGCTGCCGTGGAAGCAGGCAAGCACGGTCAGGCTATCGTCCTGCTCGTGCACGAAGAAAAGCGCGTAGGGAAAATGCCGCAGCAGAACGCGGCGGATATGCTTGTGAACGACGGGGAATTGAAGCGGATGAAGAGCGATGCGATCGACGGCGGCAGTAACAGCTGCACCAAAACGTCTCCCCAAGCCGGGAACCTGTTTTTCATACCAGTCCTGCGCGTCGATAAGCTCTTGGCGCGCCACGGGCGTGAAGACGGCCGTGCGCACTAAGAACAGCGCCTCTCCAACTCAGTTTTCAGGTCTATCCAGGAGATGCACTGTTGGCGGTCTTGATCGATTGTCTCCAGACGCCGGTCCAACTCGGTCTTCTGCGCGGCGGTCAAAGGGAGTTGCTCGTTATTATCGAGGCTGTCCCAGAGCTGCGCAATGAGCGCAATCCGTTCCGGCGCAGTGAGCCGAGCTAGTTCGTCCGGGAAGAGCGAGTTCATGCAACCAAGCCTACGCAAAAAACGGAATTTTCTCAAGCAGAAAGGCTGCCCAGGGTTATAGGCAACGGGAAGACAGGACATAGGGCGCGGATGTGCAATCAGCGCCTGGCCAGCTCAAGAGCCTCGTGCATCCATTCGGGACATTGGTCCGTTGCCGTCATTGGGTCTGCTTTTGTTTGCCAAGTCGAAGCCAACAAATAACGCTCACGAGCGCGAGGAACATGGCCGCAGTACCAGCGAGGAGCACCAGCGGATAGCCAACAGCGCGAATCAGCAACGGAGCATCGTGAAACCAAAGGCCGCTGACAATCGCAAGAATGCCCAAATTGATCAGAAGAAGATGACGCACTGGCATCTTCGCTGCCTTCGATACACTGTTCGATTCAGTCACGGCCGTCTCCTTTTTCAACAGTCCCACCCTATCCCAGCAGCGAATCCACAAAAGCCTCCGGCGAGAACTCCAGCAGGTCGGTCATCTGCTCGCCTACGCCCACAAAGCGCACCGGCAGATTCATCTCCTTGGCAATGGCCACGGCGATGCCGCCCTTGGCCGTGCCATCCAGCTTGGTGAGCACAATGCCGGTAACACCGGCAGACTGCGTGAACTGGCGCGCCTGCTGCAGGCCGTTCTGGCCGGTGGTGGCGTCCATCACCAGCAGCACCTCGTGCGGAGCGCCGGGAATCAGCTTGGCCGCCGTGCGGCGCATCTTTTCAAGCTCGTCCATCAGCCCCGACTTGGTATGCAGCCGTCCCGCCGTGTCCACGTAGAGCTCGTCAATGTGCTTGGCCTTGGCCGACGACACCGCATCGTAGAGCACCGCCGCCGGGTCGCCGCCGTGGCGCGTCTTGATCATCTCCACGCCCGAGCGCTGAGCCCACACTTCCAGTTGCTCGATGGCCGCCGCGCGGAAGGTGTCCGCGGCACACAAAAGCACGGTGCGCCCTTCGGCGCGGCTCCATGCCGCCAGCTTGCCGCTGGTGGTCGTCTTGCCGGTGCCGTTCACACCCACCAGAAAGGTGACGCGCGGCGGTGAATCCGGCAGTACCAGAGGCTTCTGCGGCGCGGTCAGGATGGCCAGCAGTTGCTCTTTCAGCAGTGCGCGCAGTTCCGCGCCGCCCTCAATGGCCTGCCGCTTGGCGCGATCCCGCAGTGCGTCCAGAATCGCGGTGGTCGTCTGGATGCCCAGGTCGCTGGTAAGCAGCGCTGTTTCCAGCTCTTCGAGAGCGCGCTCGTCCACCGTGCGCGTCATCGCGGCGATGGTCTCGATCTTTGCCGACAGCGTTTCGCGCGTGCGCGAGACGGCCTGCTTCATGCGCTCAAAGAGGCCGGGTTTGCGGGCGTCCGCCTGTGATTCGTCCGTGCCGGCTTCCGCTTCTTTCTTTTTGCCAAAAAACATCATGATTGCGTATCCAGAATCAAGTTTAGAGCACCGGCGGCAGGCGGAGTGCGGGGGCAGGGATCGCAGCGCCCCTCCAGGGCGCGAATCGCGGCTGAATCTGTTCCCAGGATTCCCCCTTCGCGTTCGCTCAGGGTCCATCCTGGGCTATTCTCGGGCCCTCCCTCCGGGAGGGAAAACAGCACCGAGGCCGCTCGACCAGGAGGGGAAACGGCTGTCCGTCCGGGAGACGGATAATGGCACCGAGGCTGTCTGGCCGGGTGGGGCAACAGCACAGAGGCCGTTCGACTAGGAGGGGAAACGGCTGTCCGCCCGGGAGACGGATAACGGCACCGAGGCTGTCTGGCCGGGAGGGAAAACAGCACAGAGAGGCAGTCCGTCCGGGATGGGGAACAGCGCGGATGCCCTTCCTCGGGGAGGAGAAGCAGCCACGCGGTTCTCCCTCGGGTGGGAAAAGTAGTCGTGCGCACTTCCCGCTCCCGCGCAGCCCATTGCCGCATTGCTGCCATTCGCCTCCCGATCCTACCCGCAAAGCGCCAAATGATCGTTCCCGGCGAAAATCTCCGATATTCTTGGATCAAGGCCGCTTTCCCGTTTCTCTAGCGCGGCTGGCGAGGTTGGATCGACTTTGGCGGACTTTCTGGAAGAGCTTGGACGGCGCGTGCTGGTGTACGACGGCGCGATGGGCACCAGTGTGCAGAAGCACAACCTGACCGTGGAGGATTTCTGGGGCAAGGAGGGGTGCAACGAACTGCTGGTGCTCTCGCGCCCCGACGTGATCCGCGCCATCCACGCCTCGTATCTGCAGGCAGGCTGCGACGTGATCGAGACGGACAGCTTCGGCTCGTCAAGCATCGTGCTGGCCGAGTACGATTTGCAGGACCGCACCCGCGAGCTGAACGTTGCCGCTGCCCGGCTGGCCCGCTCCGTGGCCGACGAGTACTCCACGCCCGCGCAGCCGCGCTTTGTGGCGGGTTCCATGGGGCCCACCACCAAGCTGCCCTCGCTGGGCCACATCGGCTACGACGAGATGCACGCCTCCTACCTTGAGCAGGCCGAAGCGCTCATCGAAGGCGGCGTAGACGTGCTGCTGATCGAGACCTGCCAGGACCTGTTGCAGGCCAAGATTGCACTGGCCGCCTGCCGCGACGCCATCGATGCCGCCAGGGAAGGGAAGATTCCCTCCACGGGCCGCCGTGTCGCCATACAGGTGCAGATTACGCTCGAAGCTACCGGCGCCATGCTGCTGGGCTCCGAGATTGGCGCGGCGCTGGCCGTGCTGGAATGCTTCCAGCCGGACGTGATCGGCCTGAACTGCGCCACCGGACCGGCGGAGATGAACGACGCCGTACGCTTCCTCTGCCAGAACTCCACCGCGCCCGTCAGCGTGCTGCCCAATGCGGGCCTGCCGCAGAACGAGGGCGGTCACGCCGTTTACAAGCTCACTCCGGCCGAACTCGCCGCCTATCATCGCCGGTTCGTTAGCGAGTACGGCGTCCGCGTGGTCGGCGGCTGCTGCGGCACCACGCCGGAGCACCTGCGCGCCGTTGTGGAGGCTGTGCGCGGCGTCGAGCCGGCTCAGCGCAACGTCGTGCCGCAGTCGGTCGCGGCCAGCGCCTTTACTGCCGTGCCGCTTGAAACCGACGGGCAGCCTGTGGTCATCGCCGAGGAGATGAACACCACCACGCGGCTTGAGACCTTCCGCAACATGGTGCGTGCGCAGGACTACGATGGCATCCTGGCTATGGCCAAGCGGCTGGTGGCCGAAGGCTCGCAGATGCTCGACCTCTGCTGCGCCATCGTCGGCGAAGACGAGATGGCCTACATGAACGCCGTGCTCGAAAAGATCGCCACGCGCGTTACAGCGCCCATCCTCGTGGATTCCACCGAGGCCGCGGTGATCGAGGAGGCGCTGAAGCGCATTCCCGGCAAGCCCGTCATCAACTCGATCAATCTGGAGGACGGCGAAAAGCGCACCAGCCAGGTGCTGCCCATGGCGCGGCGCTACGGCGCGGCTGTCATTGCCCTCACTATCGACGAAGAGGGCATGGCGCTGACCGCCGACAAGAAAGTGGCCATCGCCCATCGCATCCACGATCTGGCCGTGAACAAGTATGGTTTGCGCCCGCAGGACCTGATCTTCGACGCGCTCACCCTGCCCATCTCCACTGGACAGGAAGACTACCGCTCGGCGGCCATCGAAACGCTGGAAGCCGTGCGGCGCATCCGTCTGGAACTGCCTCTGTGCAAGACCGTGCTGGGCGTCTCCAACATCTCCTTCGGCTTGAATGCCTACGCGCGGCGCGTGCTCAACTCCGTCTTCCTGAAGGAAGCCGTGGACCGCGGCCTCGACTCGGCCATCGTCAACTACTCGAAGATTTATCCGCTCTACAAGATTCCCGAAGTCGAAGTGGAACTGGCTCGCAAACTGATCTTCCAAGATTGGGGGCAGGACCGCACCGAGGGCGATCCGCTGCAGGTCTACATGGCCCACTTCAGCGGCAAGACCAAGGGCTCCGTGCAGGAAGACGAGGTCGCCGTCGAAGACCTGACCATCGACGAAAAGCTCAAGCAGCTGATTATTCGCGGCGAGCGCTCCATCGGCGTTGGCGACAGCAAGCAATCCCTGGAAGAAGCGCTGGAAGAGGCCCTGCAGGGCCACACGCCGCTCGACCTGATCAACACCGTGCTGCTGGACGGCATGAAGACGGTGGGCGAACTTTTCGGCGCGCGCAAGATGCAGTTGCCCTCCGTGCTGGATTCGGCTGCCACCATGAAGGCCGCCGTTGCCTATCTGGAACCGAAGATGGAGAAGTCCGACAGCGGCGGCAAGGGAACCATGGTGCTGGCCACCGTGAAGGGCGATGTGCACGATATCGGCAAGAACCTTGTTGACATCATCCTCTCCAACAACGGCTACCGGGTGGTCAACCTTGGCATCAAGCAGCCATCGGACGCGATCATCGCCGCAGCGCGCGAGCCCGGCATCAGCGCCATCGGCCTCAGCGGCCTGTTGGTCAAGTCGACGCTGGAGATGAAGTACGTTCTGCAGGATCTGGAACGTCTGGGCATGACCCTGCCTGTGATCTGCGGCGGTGCGGCGCTGACGCGCAAGTACGTCGAGGAAGATTTGCGCAAGGAGTACAGCGGGCCGGTCTTCTACGCCGAGGATGCCTTTGCGGGACTGCACGCCATGTCGGACCTGACCTCCGACGATGAGGCCGTACGCACTGCGCGCGAGACCGACGGAAAGACGGTGAAGGTCTTCGCGAAGAAGTCCTCGGCCGATCCGGAGCTGACGCTTGTGGAACTCACGCCCGAAGGCCGTTCGCCGGCTGTCGAGCGCGTGGCGGAGATTCCCCAGCCGCCTTTCTGGGGCGCGCGCGTCTTCCGCGACTACAAACTCGACCACCTCTTCGGCTACATCAACGAGACAGCGCTGTTCAAGAACCAGTGGCAGTTGAAGACTGCCGCGCAGGCCGACTATCTGCGGCTTGTCGAAGAGAAGTACCGCCCCGTTCTGCACGAGTTGGAGCAGGAGGTGAAGGCCCAGGGATGTTTTGAGCCCAAGTCCGTCATCGGCTTCTATCCGTGCGCCAGCCAGGGCGACGACCTGATCGTCTTCGATCCCGACAACCCGGAGCGCGAACTGGAACGCATCACCTTCCCGCGCCAGCAGCAGGGCCGCAGGCTTTCCATCGCCGACTTCTTTGAGCCGCTCAGCGCCGGCCGCCGTGACGTGATCGGCTTCTCGATTGTCACCATCGGCTCGGAGGCCAGCGTGCAGACGCAGAAGCTTTTCGACGCAGGGGACTTTACCAAGTACCTCTACCTGCACGGGCTCTCCGTGGAGACGGCGGAGGCTCTGGCGGAGGTGGTTCACAAGCAGGTGCGCGAGTTCCTCGGCATCGCAGGAGAAGATGCGGCCAAGGTCACCGACCTCTTCCACCAGAAGTATCGCGGCTCGCGCTACTCGTTCGGCTACCCCGCGTGTCCGAATTTAGAGGACCAGGAAAAAATCTTCCGGCTGCTGAAGCCAGAGGAGAACATCGGCGTGCGGCTCACCGAGGGCTATCACCTGGAGCCCGAGCAGAGCACCAACGCCATCGTGGTGCATCATCCGCAGGCCAAGTATTTCGTGGTGTAGAGGGGTGCTCAGTCTGCCGTTCCTTCATGCGTCCGATACAGCGGAATTCGCCCGCCATCCTTGCGGGACAATGCTTTGTAACAGGGCACGGCTTCAGCCGGGCCGTCTATGCGGAAGGGGAATGATGGGCTTCACAGGTTGCGGAAAAACCCTTGCCAAACGGGCTTTGTAACAGGGCACGGCTTTAGCCGGGCCGCAAACGATGCAAAAGAAAGGGTCGGGCTTCAGCCCCTGCGGGACTCTCTTCGGTGAAAAGGCTAGCTTCAGTCGTTTTTCCGCAGCCTGTAAAACCCCGGGCTGTATTTCCTGGCCGAACAAGAATTGAAGTTGATTGTGGATGCGGAGTGGACATTTTCAGGAAGTGAAGTTAAGCAGGGGCTGAACAAGCTGCGGAAAAAGGCATGTTTGCCATCGCAGAGTCTGAGAAACTTCCCTCAGGGGCTAAAGCCCCGCTGATTCGAGGTGGTTTATCGGCCCGACTGAAGTCGGGCCCTGTTACAAAGCCCGTTTGGCGAGAGTTTTTCCGCAGCCTGTAAAGCCCAACGACTCTTTTGAATATCTGTGATGGCCCGGCTGAAGCTGTGCCCTGTTACAAGACAAAACCGCACAATCGACTGAGCCGGAGATTGTACTTCGTTTGCTCAGCTGCGGACCGAGCGCTCCCGATGCGGAATCGACGATGTATCAAAGAAGCGCGGCGCGGAAGAGATTCTTCCGCGCCGCGATTCTTTGGGGTTCGTATCGAGCGGCCTCAGCCTCGCGCGGGCGGCTTCAATCCCAGTTCGCGCATGGCAATCTGCAAATCGGCCCAGGCTTCCTTCTTCTGGCGGGGATCGCGCAGCAGGAACGCCGGGTGATAGGTAATGATCAACTGCGTACCGCGGAAGGCATGCACGCGCCCGCGCAGCCCGGCCAGCGGCTGGCGTTGACCCAGCAGGTAGGTTGCCGCCGTTGCGCCCAGCGCGACCAGCACCTGCGGCCGCACCACGTCGATCTGCCGGAAGAGGAACGGCACGCACGTATTTGCTTCGTCCGGCTCCGGCGTGCGGTTGCCCGGCGGACGGCACTTGACCACGTTGGCAATGTAGACCTCTTCGCGCCGCAGGCCCATCGCTGTAATCATGTTGTTCAGCAGTTGCCCGGCCTTGCCCACGAAGGGCAGTCCCTGAGCGTCCTCGTCCGCGCCCGGGCCCTCGCCCACAAACATCAGCCGCGCATTCGGGTCGCCATCGGCAAACACCAGCTTGTTGCGGCCCGCGTGCAAGGCGCAGCGCGTGCAGTCGCCAATCTCTTCGCGGATCGTCTTCAGCGCGGCCAGCCGATCGGCGGCGGCCACCGCCGGGGCAATCGCGGGCGGTGCGGGAAATGTCTTGCGGGGTGGAATGGCGGGCTCCTCTCCGAGCAGGTCTGCGTAGGGTTCGGTTGCCGGTGCGGCAGTGGGGACGGAGGTGAGAGGCTCGTGCGACTGAACTGCCGGAGCTTCGACGGGCGCAACTGCAACAGGCGCGGAGGCCGCTGCTGCCAGCTTTGCGGCCAGCGCCGGATCGACCGGACGGCGGTAGAGTTCGGACAGGCCCAGGTCGCGGTAGAAGCGCATCCGCTCTTCCAGTGCGCCTCGCGTTGCCGGATCGAGTTCCATTGCCACGGTCTTACTCCACGATCAACTGCCGCCGCGCCGCGGCCGGTGAAATAGTCTCGTTCAGCACGCGGTTCTGCCGGGATTGCGCGTCTTCGTGCAGGTCAAGTTCCACGATGACCGAGCGGGGCCGCCGGAGCCCCACAATCTCGTCCAGAATGCGGTCGGCGAGCTGCCGCTTGGGCATCTTCTGTATCTCGATGGAGGTGGTCGAGGTCAGGAAGGTTACGGCGTTGTTGTCCGCGTCGAATCCCACGTCCACGCCGGTCACGTCGTTGATGACGATGGCGTCCACGCCCTTGCGCAGGAGCTTGGCGCGGCCGTTTTCCACGGAGTTCTGGGTCTCGGCGGCAAAGCCGACGATCAGTTGCCCGGGTCTCCGCTGGCGCACGGCCTCGGCCAGGATATCTTCGGTCGGCATCAGTTCCAGAGTCAGCGGTCCGGTGCGCTTGAGCTTCTGTTCGCTCACCATCAGCGGCTTGTAGTCGGCCACGGCCGCGGCCTTGACCACCAGGGTAGCCTCGCCCATGCGGTCCAGCACGGCCGCGCGCATCTCTTCCGCGGTGGTCACTTTCAACAGTTCGCAATGCGCGGGAGGATGCAGCGCCGAGGGGCCGCTGATCAGGATCACCTTTGCGCCGCGGCTCTGCGCCGCCTCGGCCAGGGCGTAGCCCATCTTGCCGCTGGACCGGTTGCCGAGGAAGCGCACCGGGTCAAGGGCTTCGCGCGTGCCGCCTGCGGTTACCAGCACTGTCTCACCGGCCAGGTCGCGCCGGCGGCCGAGAGCGTTGACCACAGCCAGCGCAATGGCTTCCGGATCAGCCATCCGGCCCGCGCCTACCATGCCGCAGGCCAACTCGCCCGATTCGGGTTCCACCACGCGCACGCCGCGCTGGCGCAACAGGTCCATGTTGGCCTGCGTGGCCGCGTGCGTCCACATGTTCGTATTCATGGCCGGAGCCACCAGCACGGGCGCATCTGTGGCCAGATACATGGTGGAAAGGAAGTCGTCCGCGATGCCATGCGCAAACTTGGCCAGAATGTTGGCCGTGGCGGGAGCCACCACCAGCGCGTCGGCCCACTGCGCTTCGGCGATGTGGTCAATACCGTTCTGCTCGGTCTGGCCGGACTCCCAGCCGTCCCACAGGCTGGTAATCACCCGGTAGCCGGTCAGCGTGGCAAAGGTGAGCGGCTGCACGAAGCGGCAGGCCGCATCTGTCATGACCACATGCACTTGCAAACCCTGCCGCTGCAGGGCGCGCACCAATTCCGCCGACTTGTAGGCGGCAATTCCGCCGGAGACGCCCACCGTGACTCTCATGGCTCGATTGTATCCGGTTTTTAATGTGGAGAGTTTCACGGCTGCGCAGGCGGGTTCAGCGCAAACGCGCCAATCCGCGAAGCGGGCAGGGCACTTCCGCCGCGACACAGATTTTCTACGGGGCTGCTCGCTTGCGGAGCAACCGGGCCGGGCGGCTGCCTAGCTGGTCATGATGGGGATTGCCGGGCCTTCGATCAGGGGCTTGTGCACCTCGGTCTCGCCCTTGACGTAGGCAATTTTGCCTGCGTCAATCTCTTCCTGGGCAATGCGGCACACCTTGTTCGACTGGCTGGGGACCAGCGCGTGGGAGCCGTTCTGCAACTGGCGGGCGCGGCGCGCGGCTACAAGTACCTTGCGATAGTTCGAGTCGAAACTTGTCTCAATCGTCATCGGTATCCTCCCCAAAATTCAGTTCCCGCTGGGCGCTGTCGCCCAGGATTCCGAAGGCTTCCAGCACCGGCTTCAGACGCTCCTGCGAGTTGGCTTGCAGGCAGGAGGCGGCTACTTCCAGCACCCGGCGCGAACGGTAGGCGATGGTTTCGCCGTTGCGATAAAACCGCTCGGCCAAGACGATGGCCTCCATCTGGGCTACCGCGCGGTCCAGAACATCGTTGACCAGAATATAGCCGTACTGGCGATAATTCTCAATTTCCTTGCTGGCTTCGCTCAAGCGCCGGTAGAGTTCGGCTTCGTTGACCACGCCCTCGGCGCGGCTGCGGTTGCGGAGGCGGGTGCGCAGAACCTTCGGGGTGGGCGGCAGCACGAAGATGCTTACGGCTTCCGGCATCCGCGACCGGACCTGCGCAGCGCCCTGCACATCGATGTCCAGGAGAAGATCGTGGCCGGCCTGGCGCGCTTCTTCCAGCGAGGCGCGCGCCGTGCCGTAGAGGTTCCCGAAGACTTCGGCGTATTCCAGGAACATGTCCTGCTGGATCATGCGCTCAAACTCTTCGCGGCTGGTGAAGTTGTACTCGCGGCCGTTCTCCTCGGAGCCGCGCGGCTGCCGCGTGGTCCACGAGATCGCGAAGTCCACCTTGCTGACCTGCTGACGAAGCTCGCTGACCAGCGTGCTCTTGCCCGAACCCGAAGGCGCCGAAATGATAAACAGAATTCCTGCCACGTTCCAATTATCCTTCAAAAGACCAGCCAAAAGCCGGTTTATTCAACGTTCTGAATCTGTTCGCGGGCTTTTTCGATCTGCGCCTTCATAGCCAACCCCAACTCGGTGATCTGCGTGCCCTTGCCGCCCACGCCGCCGGTCTTCGACAGCAGGGTGTTGGCCTCGCGGTTCATCTCCTGCAGCAGGAAGTCCAGCTTCTTGCCCACTTCGCCGCCCGCGGCCAGCAGCTCGCGGAAGTGTCCGATGTGGGTGGTCATCCGCGCCAGCTCCTCGGCTACATCGCTGCGGTCCACCAGCACCGCGACCTCTTCCAGCAGACGCTGGCGGCTGAACTCGCTGCCCACGGCCGCAGTCAGCCGCTGGGTGAGCCGTTCCTGGTAGCGCGCCTCCACCTCAGGCCGCAGTTGCGCCACACCTTCGGTGGCCTCGGCCAGCCGGTCCAGCGTACTGTGCAGAATGGCTTCGAGCGACTCGCCTTCGCGCGCGCGCATGGTCTTGAGCTCTTCCAGCAGCGGGCCGATGGTTTGCCGAACGCTTTCGGCGAGCGCTTCCTGGTCTTCGTCGGCGCGGTTGTCGCCCTGCAGCGCGCCGGGAAGCCGCAGCGCGCCGTTCAGGTCCGGCTCGCAGACGAGTCCGTATTCCTTGCGCGCATCGGCAAACGCGGCCAGATACGCGGCCACCAGTTCGCGGTTGTACCCGGCTTTGGTCTGCGCGCCGCGCTCCACGGAGAGCGTCAGGTCCACATGACCGCGCACCAGGCTGTCTTTCAGCGCCTTGCGCAGATCCACTTCCAGCGCATCCAGCGACGACGGCATGCGCAGTTGCACATCCAAAAAGCGGTGGTTGACGCTCTTCAGGCTGAGCGTATAGCTGAGCTGGTCGTTGACGCGGACCTGCGTCCGCGCAAAACCCGTCATGGAATAAATCGGCATAGGTGCTTACTCCTCGGCCCCTTCGGTCAGTCCCGGTACAGCATCCACATCCGGCTGGCCGATGAATTGCAGCGAATACAGCTTTTGATATGTTGGCGAAGTTTCCAGCAATTCTTCGTGCGCTCCGATGGCGGTGATCCGTCCACCCTCGAGCACGACGATGCGATGGGCGCGGCGAATCGTCGAGAGCCGGTGCGCAATCACGATGGACGTGCGTCCCTGCATCAGGTTTGCGAGCGCCGCCTGCACCAGCGACTCGCTCTCGGCGTCCAGTGCCGAAGTGGCCTCGTCCAGGATCAGAATGGGTGCATTCTTCAGGATGGCGCGGGCAATGGCCAGCCGCTGCCGCTCGCCGCCGGAGAGCCGGAAGCCTTTTTCGCCGATCACCGTGCCGTAGCCCTGCGGCATGCGCAGGATGAAGTCGTGGGCCAATGCCGCGCGCGCAGCCTGCTCGACGAGCGCGGTCTTCACGTCGGGCTGGCCGTAGGCGATGTTGTTGCGCACCGTGTCGTTGAACAGGATCGTCTCCTGCGAGACCTGCGCCACCTGCCGCCGCAGCGAAGCCAGCGTCAGGGCCCGTACGTCCTGCCCGTCCATCTTGATTGCGCCGGAAGTTACGTCGAAGAAGCGCGGAATCAGGTTGACCAGGGTCGATTTGCCCGCTCCGCTCGGTCCCACCAGGGCAAGAACCTCGCCGGCATGAACCTCCAGATCGATGTTGTGCAGGATCTGGTGTTCGCCTTCATCGGTCGAGTAGGAAAAGCCTACATTGTCGAATTGGACCGAGTGGCTGAAGCGCTTGGTGGCGATGGCGTGCGGCCGCTCCTTCACGTCGTCCTCTGTATCGAAGAATCCGAAGATCGAAGACGATGCGCCCATGGCCTGCTGGAAGCTGTTGTAGAAGTAGGCAAACTTCCGCACCGGATCGTAGAGCTTGAAGAGCAGGATAATGAAGGCGCCGAACAATCCCATGGTCATGCGCCCATGCAGGATTTCGTTGCGCCCGATGAACAGGAAAAGGGCAATCGCGATGGCCCCGATGGTGTCCATCAACGGGGAACTGATGGACTGGATGCGGACGCTGCGCAGATTGGCGCGGAAGAGCCGCCGCGCCGCTTTCTTGAAGCGGATGACCTCCCACATCTCCGTGTTGAAGGCCTTCACGATGCGGTTGCCGGTGACGGTCTCGTGCAGGATGTTCTGAATCTCGGCCAGCTTGTCCTGGCCGCTGCGCGTGCGTATGCGCACCTCTCTGCCGATCTTGCGCGCCGACGTGATCACGACCGGAATGAACAGCAGCAGCGACCAACTGAGTTGCCCGCCCAGCCGGACTACAAACACCAGTCCCACGACAAATGTGAAGAACTGCTGCAGAAACTCGCCGATGACCGAGCTGAGCGCGTTTTGCACGCGGTCCACGTCGTTGATCAGCGTGGACAGGATGGTGCCCGTAGCGTGCTTGTGAAAGAAGCTGGAGGAGCGGCGCAGCGTTACTTCATACAGGTGGTTGCGCAGGTCGGTGATGGTGCCAAAACCGGCGTAGTTCACCAGGTAGGTGCCCAGGTAATCGCAGATGCCCTTGCACAGCGTGGCCAGCACCAGCGCAAACGCCACCACGTCCCATGCGTTGTGAATATGCAGGAAGTGGGGAATCAACTGGCGCAGGTCGAAGTGCCAGGGGCTCCGGGGCAGGCCCAGCGTGATGGGGCCCTCGGGCGCATCGGGGCGCAGAACCTGGTCGAAGATGGGCTGCAGCAGAAGGATGCGGAAGGTGTCGAGTACGCCCACACCGGCCAGGAACAGAACGCCGGGCAGCATCTGCAATGTATAAGGCAGCCCGTAACGCAACAGGCGGAGAAAGTTCTTCATGCCGTCTGTCCCGCTTTCGGAGCGCAGGCGGTCAAGCGGCGTTCCTGGTGAATCGTGAACTCCATCCCCGTATTGTAGCCGGGCGCGTGTACCCCGGTCCCGAGGCCAGCGCAAATCGCGGGGGCGGCGGGCGGCTTGTTATGATGGCCGCGTGAAGCCAACCACTTTCAGCGCTACGGAGAATCCGCTGCGGACCGTCTTTCTGGACCGCGACGGGGTACTGAACAGGAAGCTGCCGGAGGGCTGCTATGTCACGCGCTGGGAGCAGTTTGAACTGCTCGGCGGGGTGGCGGAGGCCATTGCCCGGCTCAATCGCGCCGGGCTGCTGGTGGTGGTTGTGTCGAATCAGCGCGGCGTGGCCCGCGGCCGCTGCACACTGGCAGATATCGATGCGATTCACGCGGCATTGCAAGATCTGCTGGCTAGCAGTGGCGCGCACATTGACGGATTCTTCGTGTGCCCCCACGAGAAGGGCCAGTGCGACTGCCGCAAGCCGCTGCCGGGGCTCTTTCATCAGGCGCGGGCGCGTTTTCCGCAGATTGAGGCCGCTACAAGCGCGATGATCGGCGACTCGCTCTCTGACATCGAGTTTGGCCGGAATCTTGGCATGCGCACCATCTGCGTCTGCGGTAGGACGGAGCACCCCAGCCCCGGCGTGGAAGAGGCGGCGGAACTTGCGGATCTGAGCGTTGCGTCGCTGACGGAAGCCGTGGATGCGCTGCTGCGCACACGCGCTGGAGGCTGTTGATCCGGGCTTTGAATCGCCTGGAGGTTTCCCACCCATTTCGCGATAACGTGTGCGAAATAGATGGGCAACGGAGCATTCAAAGCAGGCCTGAGGATCAGAACGCCTTGAGAGTGACAATCGCCTTCAGGATCTTTTCCGGCTGGGGCAGAATCTCGTCTTCGAGCAGCGGCTGATAGGCCACAAAGGTGTCCATGCCTGCCACGCGGCGCACCGGCGCATCCAGCTCTTCAAACAACTCGTCGGCGATGCGCGCGGCAAGTTCAGCGCCGTAACCCCAGCTCTGCATGTCCTCGTGGGCAACGATGACGCGGCTGGTTTTGCGGACAGAGGTGGCAATCGCCTCCCAGTCGTAGGGGTTCAGCGTGCGCAGGTCGATTACTTCCACGTCGATGTCGTGCTCGCGCTGCGCGCGTTCGGCGGCCTGCAGGGCGCGCGGCACCACCGCGCCGTAGGTCACCAGCGTCATCTGCGTTCCCGGCCGCACAATCTTCGCCTTGCCGAAGGGAATCGTGTATTCCGGCCCGGGATCGGGCGCTTTGCCAAAGGGCTCGCGATAGAGCCGCTTGTGTTCGAGGAAGAGCACGGGATCGTCCGAGCGGATAGCCGTGCGCAGCAGTCCGTTGGCGTCCAGCGCGTTCGAGGGCATCACCACGCGCAGCCCGGGAATGTGGGTAAAGATGCTTTCGCCCGACTGCGAGTGATAGATGGAGCCGCCCGTCAGGTAGCCGCCGATGGGCACGCGCAGAACGATGGGCGCGGCCCAGGAGCCGTTCGAGCGCCAGCGCATCAGCGCCAGTTCGTTGCGAATCTGGTGCATGGCAGGCCAGATGTAGTCAAAGAACTGCACCTCGACCACGGGTTTCATGCCGCGCGCGGCATAGCCCACTGCGCGGCCCACGATGTTGGCCTCGGCGAGCGGTGAGTTGAAGACGCGCTCTGCGCCGAACTCCTTCTGCAGCCCCGCTGTCAGCTTGAAGACGCCGCCCTTGCCCTTCACTTCGTCCAGAGCCTCGGCGCGGCTGGCGTCGGCTACGTCCTCGCCGAAGACGACGATGCGCTGGTCGCGCCGCATCTCGCCGCGCAGGCAGGAGTTGATCAGGTCCGCCATGGTGCGCGGCACGCCAGCCTTGCTGTTGCTGTCGGCAGGCGCCGGTTGGCGGACAAAGGCCGGGCCGGTGGGGTCCAGGTCTTCAGAATAGACATGCTGCGTGATGCTGGCGATCTCCGGCAGCGGAGCTTCCAGCGCGCGGTCGGCGGCCTCTTCGGCGGCGCGGTCCTGCGCATGTTCCAGCGTGTGCAGTTCGTCTTCGGTCAGAATGCCTTCGGCTAGCAGCCTTGCCCGCATCCGCACCAGAGGGTCGCGCAGGGCATCGGCTTCGCGCTCGGCGGCTGCGCGATACCACTTGTCGTCGTCGGAGAGCGAGTGCGAGTAGGCCCTCATGCAGTGCCCGTGCACAAAGGCCGGCCCACGGCCCGCGCGGCAGTGGGCTGCGGCGCGCTCGAAGGCAAAGTAGCTGGCCTCGGGATCGGTGCCGTCCACCTCTTCGAAGTGGAAGTTGGGGAAGTTCGCGACCAGGTGAGAGATGTTGCCGCCCGGCGTGTTCACCTCGACAGGAACGCTGATGGCGTAGCCGTTGTCCTCGACGCAGAAGATCACCGGCAGCTTCTGGTTGGAGGCGGTGTTCAGCGCCTCCCAGAACTCGCCCTGCGAGGTGGAGCCTTCGCCGAGGCTGGTCATCACCACCTCGTCGCCGGCGAATTTCACATCGCGGAAGGCGCGATAGTCGCCGTCGTGCTTTGCGGCGGCCTCGGGGTGACGGCTGAAGTAGCGGCCCGCCTCGGCGCAGCCCACCGCGTGCAGCACCTGCGTAGCTGTGGAGGAGGACGTGCTGACAATGTTAAACGCGTGGCTGCCCCAGTGGGTTGGCATCTGCCGTCCGCCGCTGGCCGGATCGGTGGCCGCGCCCACGGCCTGCAACATCATCTCGCCGGGCGTAACGCCCAGCGCAAGGCACAGCGCGCGGTCGCGGTAGTAGGGGAAGAACCAGTCGCAGCCCGCTCTGAGCGCGAGCCCCGCGCCCACCTGGAGCGCTTCGTGGCCCGCGCCGGAGATTTGGAAGAAGATCTTCTGCTGCCGTTTCAGCAGGATCTCGCGGTCGTCCAGCCGCCGGGACAGAACCATCAGCCGGTAGATTTCAACCAACTTTTCGGCGCCAAGTTTGCCCTTTACATCCGCGCGCGTGCTGGAAACCGCCAGTCCCATCCTCTTGTTCTCCCCCGATGGATTCCTGCTGGAACCCAGCTTGATTGTAACAACCCGCCGGATTGCGGCTCTTCGAATTCGAGACGCGCGCCTTCTTCCTCGACAGCTTTTGCCGGCGCGCAGTTAGCGCATGGCTGGTATTACCAGCGGCGCCGGCATCAAATCCTGGGTGATCGGCGAGTCGGCGCGCATGGTCTCTTTCATCCGGCGCGCCAACTTCTCAATCTCGGCGAGCTTGCGCAACTGATCGCCGGTCAGCGGTCCGCCGCCGCCTTTGGTTCTCTGCGCGTACAGTTCGGTTGCCAGTTTCTGCAGCCTGTCGGCGTCGGCCACCATCGACTTGTACCGTGCCGTCTCTATCTGGCGCAGACGAGTCTGGAGTGTTGCCGGGCTGAAGGAATCGCTGGAAAGGTCGTCGGCCATGCCCTGGCTTCGGGCGCGCAGGGCTCTTGCCGTGTCCGCGGCGGCCGGAGGAATTCCCGTCGAGTCCTGTGCCATGCAGAAGGTTGCCGCCAGCAGCGCCGCGCACGCCGCCACGCGCACGCCGCACATCGCCAGGTTCGGCTGCCGCGCGCTCATTTCGACCTCATCCGGTGCGCCAGCTTTTCGATTTCGGCGGCTTTGCGCACAACGGTGACAGAGAGCATGTCCTTGGTGGTCTTGTCCATGGCGGACTTTAATTCGTTGGCGAGGGCCAGCAGTCGCGCGCTGTCGTCCGCGGGCTGGGCCGGCGCGGGAACCGGAGCACTTGCCTCTATTGCCGCCGCGGGCTTGTTTTCCGTGGAGATTGGTTGAGCGGCTTCTGCCGGAGCGCCGGCCGCAGCCTGTGCGGCGTTTGCGCGGGAAGCGGGCAACGGTCCGCCAACGAACAGAATCGCCGCCAGCAGCGGCGCGGCGAATAGATAGCGCATGGCAGTACGCAAAGCGCGCGCGGCCTTTGCCGTGCGCCCGCATGCAGCGACAATGAATCTGCTCCGCCCCACTGCGACCGTTGACCTCCGCCGTGGCCGGACGAGGGAAGCGTCCGGGTGGCCTTTGCGGCCATGCGCACAGTCTATCGCGGATCGTATGTAGATGGGGAGCAGGATTGTGCATTTACCCGCCCTGTCGCACTAGTCTAGAGAGTGGAGGTTTCAATGTTGCTGCATCTGCTGGCGTTAAGGACGGGCATCTTTGCCGAAGGCCGCTTTCTGGGCAAGGTTCTGGACGAATGGGCCGACGACGCACAGGAATTCGTTCACACCAAGCTGCCGCATTTGCTTGTGGTCGCGCTGGTTGCATGGCTGCTCAGCCATCTGCTGCGCGTCGCCACGAGGCACATGATCCATGTGGCCGAGCAGCACGCCGCCGGACATGGCCGCGTGGCCCAGGTCAAGACGCTGGCCGGCGTGATCCGCACGACGGGCAGCGCCGCCATCGCGCTGATCGCCGGCATGATGATCCTGAAGACGGTGGAGATCGACCTGGGACCGCTGCTGGCCTCGGCCGGCATTGTGGGCGTCGCCATCGGCCTGGCCGCGCAGAACATCGTCAAGGACATGCTCAACGGCGTCCTCATCCTCGTCGAGGATCAGTTCAATGTGGGCGACACCGTCCGCCTGGCGGGGCTTTCCGGCGTGGTGGAGGCCATGACCCTGCGCAAGACGACCGTGCGCGACAACGACGGAACGCTCTACGTGATTCCGAACTCGCAAATCACCACTGTCGCCAACCTGAGCGCCGGGTACTCGCTGGCGACGGTCAACGTCAGCGTGGATTTTTCTGCCAATCCGGACCAGGTTCTTGGGCTGCTTACGCGCATCGCCATGGAGATTCGCAACAGCGACGAGTTCCGCCAGCTTTTCGTCGCCGATCCGCAGGTGCTGGGCGTGGACGCCATCAAGGGTTCGGAACTGATCTTCCCGGTGGTCTTCAAGACGCTGGCCACCAAGCAGTACGGGCCTATCCGCGAGTTCCGCCGCCGCGTTCGCCTTGCCCTGGAAGAGCATCACCTGCTGCCGGGCGACCCGTACCGCATCTTTTCGAGCTTCGAAGGCCAACGCCCCCACGCTGCGAGCGCCTCTGCGGAAGCCGCGCCCCAGCACGACCCCACCATCGCCAAACCGGAAGCAGCGAACCCCTTCACCGGCGAATAATTTTTCAGGGGTAGCAAGCCCCTGCCCCCGCCACGACAAAGCTGACAACTGATAGCTGTATTTAGCTTCCGCCCTCCAGCGCCTCCAGCAACTCTTCGGCTCCGGTGACCGGCGGCAGGCAGGTTCGGCCTTTGCAGACGAGCGCCCAGACGTCGGCCCCGTGCGGAGCGGGCACGGCCAGTAGCATCTCCGCCAGAGCTTCCGGGATGCCGTCCGGAACCAGCCGGAAGGGCGCGATGCGCATCACGGTTTTGTTCACGCCGAAGCGTGCCACGGCCATTGCCTCCAGCCGCGCGGCTTCCGGCCCGGAGCCCACCACCACCACCTGCACGGGGTCGCGCAGCAGGCGCTCCAGCGCCAGCCCGTAGCTGCCTGCGTAGAGCCCGAAGTGCTCCACGATTCCGGCAAAGCAGGCCAGCGTGTCCTCGGCAATCTCGCGAAACTCGCGGCGTCCGCTCAGCATCTCAAGTCGCAGCAGCGCCCCGGCGGCGACCGGGTTGCCGGCGGGCGTGGGCGAGTCCTGCAGCGGCTTGCGCCGCGCCGCGAGCACGCCCAGCGCGGCCTTGCCCACATCGGCCGCGGCGGTGTCGTAGAAGGCGCCGGCCGCGCTGTCGTAGAACAGCGCAATCATGGCGTCGGCCAACTGCACGGCGGCGCGATAGAACTTCATGTCGCCGCTGGCAAACCATGCGTCGGTGCAGGCGTGCACCGTCTGCGCGTAGTCGTCCAGCGTGCCCGGCGCGCGCTCTGCCGGCACCGCGCCGTCGGGATACGCGATCACGTGAAACAGGACCGCGCCCTTGTCCCATGCTTCGTTCAGCAGGCGCGTCAGAGTCTTCAGCGCGAAGTCCCGAGCGTCGTTCAGGCGCAGCACGCGCGCCGTTTCCAGATACGCGCGCACCGCCATGGCGTTCCAGCCCGTGTAGAGCGTGCGGTCCACGAAGGGCGTTGGCCGCTGGAGCCGCGCAGCCAGCAGCTTTGTCCGCGCTCGGCCGCGGAGCGCGTGCAGTTCTTCCAGGCGGCCGCCGGGGCCGGCCATCTCCGCCAGCGTGCGCTTCACATGCAGCACGTTCTTCGCGGGGTTGTGGTGCATGTCGCCCAGTTCGCCTATGTCCCAGTAGTCTGCCGCGAACGCCAGTTCTTCCGCATCCAGCACGGCGCGGGCCTCGTCCAGCGTCCACGTAAAGTAGTCGCCGTCGTCGTCGAGCCCGACGTCCGCATCCTGCGATGCGTAAAAGCCGCCGCGCTCGCGATCCGTCATGGTCCCGTCCAGCCAGGCCACAATCTCCCGGGCCGTCTCCTGGAACTCCTCGCGCACAAAGCTCTGGAAGCCGTGGACGTAGTTGCGCAGCAACTCCGTGTTGTCGTAGAGCATTTTCTCGAAGTGCGGCACCACCCAGTGCTCGTCCACGCTGTAGCGGTGGAAGCCGCCGGCCAACTGGTCATAGATGCCGCCGCGCGCCATCTTCTGCAAGGTGGTCACAAAGGCCTCGCGCGCCTCGTCGCTGTCGCGGCTCATGGCGATCTCCAGCAGCAGGTCCAGCGCCGCCGAGTGCGGAAACTTGGGCTGCGCGCCGAAGCCGCCGTTGCGCGCGTCAAACTTGCCCAGAATCGCTCCGGCAATCTTTTCCACCAGCGAGAGGGAGAAGTCGCCGCGCGCCGAGAAGTTTTCGTTGTGCTCGATGGCCGCCATCACGCTGGCCGCGGTCTCCAGAGCCTCGTCGCGGCGCTCTCGCCACACCTGCGCCATGGCGCGCAGCACATGCAGAATGCCGGGCCTGCCGTAGCGGTCGTCGCGGGGAATATACGTGCCGCCGAAGTAGGGCCGCCCGTCCGGCGTCAGGAAGCCGGTGAGCGGCCAGCCGCCCTGCCCGGTAATGGCGCTGACGGCGGCCTGGTAACGCGTGTCCACGTCGGGCCGCTCGTCGCGATCCACCTTCACGGCCACAAAGTGCCGGTTGATGAGCGCAGCCACCTCGGGATCTTCGTAGGACTCGCGGTCCATCACGTGGCACCAGTGGCACCACACCGCGCCAATGTCGAGCAGGATGGGCTTGTCCTCGGCCTGGGCGCGGCGGAATGCCTCCTCGCCCCAGGGATGCCAATCCACGGGCTGATGCTGCGCCGAGCGCAGATAGGAAGAGGCCGACTGGGCCAGCCGGTTGCCGTTTGAACCATGAGGGGGAGTTTCACCGTTCATGGGCTGAGGATACATCGTCCGAGCCCGTAGTCATAGCCGGAACTGCGTGTTGGCCATGCCCGGGTCTCATCCAGTGCTCACTTGTGCTTACCTGCGATTTCCTTGCCAATCATTCCGCCAATAGGATCCCCAAGCACAGCGAAGATTAACGCAATCCATACGCCGTGAAACAGCGCGATCGCGCTTCCTGGCATATCTGGCATCCTGGCAAGAAAAAGACGCCTCTCGCCAAGGGCCGTAGCCAAAAAGAAGACCGCTCGCACGTAGCCGACTCTCCATCCCACGTAACCAAATCCGAAAATCGTCATAAATTTGATGAAGCGCGCGGTCTTGCTAACTGATTTACGAAGGTTCGGGATCGTTTGCCGATCAAACTCACTGTAGCCTGCAAGTGGGTCTCTCCCCAGTGACTCCTTGATGCACTGCAGCGTCTTTACCATGGCACCAACAAATATACTTCCCAGGAGCGGACCGAGAAATAACATGCCGCAAAGTGGCATTGAGAATTCGTACGCCATCGGGCTCATCCCGAGTGCTTTTCCTACCCGCTCGAAGATGGGACCTCCCAGAAGGAAGCCTTCAAAGGTGCCAACCCTCAATCCCCAATTGTCAAAATATCCGTTCTTCGTGCGTGGCAAGAACTCATAGATGGGGCCAAAAATAACAGCAAACAACCAGCCTATCAGTGGGGCGGCAGCAACACCCACTTCTCTCGAGGCTTTGTTAAGGCTGACTCCTACCACTGCGGAACCGGCGAGTATCGTGCCGGAAACATTCGAATGCATTTCGCTGCCGAGATCGCCTTCGCTCATAGCTCATCCATTTCTGAGTTTGTGAAGTTGCCAGCGATATTATCATATTGCCGTGCGCCCCATCCTTCGCGTATTTCGCGAAGGATGGGGCGCACAGACCTATCCCTTAGAGTTTTACCGCCATAACTCGCACTCATCCAGGATCGAAAAAACGAAATGGGCAGCCCGAAGGCTGCCCATTCTTGACTGAGAACTGACAACTGATCACTGATCACTGAGAACTGACAACTGTCCGCAGTTACTTCGCCAACTCTGCCTCGATGGCCGCCAGCAGGGCCGGGGCGTCGGGGGCGGTGTCGGGGGCGAAGCGGGCTACAACCTCGCCCGTCTTGCTGACCAGAAACTTCTCAAAGTTCCACAACAGCTCCGGCTCGGGGTTGCCCTCGATGCCGTAGCCCTTCAGCTTTTCGCGCCACGAGGGCTCGTTGACGCTGATGGCCTTGGGCTGCGCCGCAACCAGGGCCTTGTACAGCGGGTGCTTTTCGGGGCCGGTTACCGTGACCTTCGAATACATGGGAAACTTGACGCCGAAGTTGGCCGTGCAGAAGGTCTGAATCTCGGCGTCCGTTCCCGGTTCCTGCTGCTTGAAGTCGTTGGCGGGGAAGCCCGCGACCACCAGTCCCTTCGCGCCCAGGTTCTCGTAGAGCTTTTCCAGTCCTTCGTACTGCGGCGTCAGGCCGCACTTCGAGGCCACGTTGACCACCAGCACAACCTTGCCCTTGTACTCGCCCAGCGTCGCGTCTTCGCCGCCGATCTTCTTCACAGGAATTTCGTAAATCGATGCAGACATCTTCGGTAGAACCTCCAGTGCTTCTAGTTTAGATGTGCCGGAATTCCCCCGGATGCGAAACAAACTGAAAACTTTGCATGAATTGGCCGACAGCCGTTCGGAGCAGTAGATCTCGGCTATACTTGACCGCATGAAAGTGGAGATAGATCTTCCCGAGATGTTCTCGGCAGGCACGTTCGGAGTCCTGCTGGGCCTTGCGTCGTATGCATCTCACCAGCGGTGGGTCAGGCTTGGACGCGACGCCTATCTGGCGCACTACGCCGAGAACTTCGACCGGCACTTTTCCCGGTCTCCGAACCCGATAGCGGCGATCGTAACCGGCATCGTCCTGATGCTGATCGCTCTTGCTCTTTTCAGGAGCGTTACATCCCTCTACAGAATCATCGGTTCCGCACTGCGGAAGAAGAACGGCGCGGCGCAGGAGTAATTCCGTCGTCCTGTCGCGGTGCCATGTTTTTGACCGCGTTGAATTGTTCTGCCGAACGTTCGTGCGATCCCAGGTTAGGCGCAAAGGCAAGAACGCGCCGAACCTGGGGCGCCCGGAGGTTGGTGCGGGATCGGTTGGGATCTATTTCAGCAACTGCTTCGCCACCTTGACGTACAGATCCACCGATTCGAGCAGTTCCTTCTTTGAGAGCTTCTCGGCTGGCGTGTGGGCCACGTGGATGGAGCCCGGGCCCAGCAGCAGCGGCTCGCCCCAGTTGGTGAGCTGGGGAATGTCCGTCGCGAACTTGGCGATCATGGTCGGCAGCCCTTCGATGGCCTTGAGCCGCACAAAGGCCAGGTCGAGCGTGAACGAGACTTCCGCCAGCCCTTTGGCCGCCTCCAGAATCTTCTCCCGCACCGGCGCCGAATCGGTGACCAGCCGGATGAGCACCTGCGCCTCGGCGTGGTCGGCGATGACGTTGGGCGCGTAGCCGCCCTGAATCTGGCCCACATTCAGCGTCGTGTCCCCGGCGTACTCGTCCACCGGCCAGTCGGTCTTCAGCAATTTGTCCAGGAGAGCGATCAGCTTGTGGACGGCCGAGTCGCCCAGCTCCGGGTAGGCGGAGTGGGCCATCTTGCCGGTTGCCTTCAGCGACACCCGCAGCGCGCCCTTGGAGGCCAGCGCCACGCGGTTGTCTGTAGGCTCGCCGTTGATCAGGTAGCGGCTGCCCTTGGGGTTCTGGTTGGCCACCTTGGCTCCGGCGGAGTCGCGTTCCTCGCCGCTCACAAACAGCAGGCCCACCCTGTAGCCGGCAGCACGCAAGACGTCGGCTGCGGCAATCTGCGCGGCGACGATGCCCTTGGCGTCGGAGACTCCGCGCCCATAGACGAACTCGCCGTCCTCGCTGAACGGGATGTATGGCGGCACTGTGTCCATGTGCGTGGAGAGCACCAGGTCCGGCGTCTGTCCGGGAATGTCGGCGTAGACGTTCCAGCGCTCGCCGGCGGCGCCGTCTGCGGGCTGCGGCACGGGCGTTTTTTCAACTTCCCAGCCACGTCCGGCCAGGAAATCAGCCAGGAAATCGCCGACGGGGCCCTCGTGGTAGGTGGTCGATTCGATTTCGCACAGCTGGCGCGTCAATGCAATCGGGTCAATGGAATGCAGCTTTTGATGGTCTTCCATGGTGCTGTCAGAATACCCCAGACGGCTCTGGCGGTCTTCTTCGCGGCCGGCTTCCCACCCATTTCGCGAGAAAACCGGGAAATGGATGGGACGGGGCGGTTGCAGAGGGCGGCTGGATCAATAACTGGAAATCGGGCAATGGAATGCGCTTACAATACAGAATGGGATGAGTGTTCTGACAACATCCTCCCAACCTCTAGGAGGTACCGGGGAGGCAGAGCCGGGGCGCGCTGCTCAAGTGCGCAGCGTGGACCTCGATGGGCCTGCCGGCCGCCTCGAGGCGCTGCTCAATGAGGGCGTTTCCGACGCTCCTTTTGCCGCACTGGTCAGCCATCCGCATCCGCTCGGGGGCGGAACTCTCCACAACAAGGTCGTCTACCACGCCATGAAGGTTCTGAATGCCCCGGACTGGGGCTTCGGCTTTCCTGTGCTGCGCTATAACTTCCGGGGCACGGGGCTGAGCCAGGGCGTCCACGATGGCGAGGCCGAAGCCGGGGATGTGCGCGCTGCGCTCAACTGGCTGGAGGACGAGTACCGCCTTCCCATAGTGGCTGTCGGCTTCAGCTTTGGCGCGGCCATGACGCTGGCCGCCTGCACGCCTCCAGCGATTGCTCCCGCATCCGTCCGGGCCATCGTCTGCATCGGCTTGCCTCTTGAAGCGGAAGGCCGGGCCTACGCTTATCCCGGATTGGGCGCGTGCACCCTTCCCAAGCTCTTTCTCAGCGGAGACCGGGATCGATTCGCACCCGCATCGCAACTGGCCGAGGTAACCGCCTCCGCCGCCAACCCCAAACAACTGGCGCTTATCCCCGACGCCGATCACTTTTTTACTGGCCGCATCGAGCCGATGCAACAGGCGCTCGCAGGCTGGATTCTGGAGCATTTGCATGACCCCGGTCGGTGATTCCGCAATTGACGTTCTGCACGCAACCGCGACGGAGATTTTTACAGGAGCGCTGAAGGCCTGCAACATCGCCTGCGCCTTCGATCGCCGCATCCAGTTCGAGGGCAACATCCTGCACCGGCTTTTGCCGGATGGCGAAGGCCCGGAGACGATCGATCTGGCAGCCTACAAGCGCGTCTTCGTGATCGCGCTGGGCAAGGCGGCCGTGCCCATGCTGGACATACTGATGGACCGCATGAAGCGCCGCAAGGGTCTGCGGGGCATCTGTTGCGCGCCGCAACTGCCCAAGAAGCGCAACTGGCGCATCCGCTACTTCGAGGGCGGCCACCCGCTGCCCAACGAGGACACCTTCGACGCCGCGCGCGCCGCGCTGGCCATGCTGCGGAAGGCCAAGAAGGACACACTGATCTTCTTCCTGATCTCCGGCGGCGGCTCGGCCATGTTCGACCTGCCCCTTGACTCGAAGATCACGCTGGAGGACACGCGCGCCTTCCATGAAGTGCTGCTGGGCTCGGGCGCTCCGATCAACGAGATCAATACCCTGCGCAAGCATTTTTCCGCCGTCAAGGGCGGCCGGCTGGCGATGGCCGCGCCGGAAGCGACAAAGGTGAGCCTGCTGCTGCCCGATGTGCCGCTGCGCACCCTCGACGCGCTCTCTTCCGGCCCCACCTCGCCCGACCATTCCACGGTGGACGATGTGCGGGAATTGATGGCACGCTACGATCTGGCCTCCAAGTTCCCGGCGTCGGTGAGGGAGTTCTTCGAGCGCACCGACCTGCCGGAGTCGCCGGGCAACAAGAGCTGGCGTCCGCCGTTTTTCCCCAATATCGGCAAGGGGATAGGGAAGGGAGACGCCGCGCCGGCTCGCCGCTCGGTGGCGGCAACCCCGATGACGGGAGAAGATCCGGCCTTCCGGAATTCGATTTTTGAAATTCTGCTCTCCAGCCACGACCTGGTGGAGAATGCCCGGATGTTGGCTCAGCAGGCCGGCTACGTTGCCGTGGTGGACAACAGTTGCGACGACTGGGACTACGCCGAAGCTGCGCGGTATCTGTTGGAGCGCTTTCACGCGCTGCGCGCCCAGCACCGCAAGGTTTGCCTGATTTCGGTGGGCGAGGTGACGGTAACCATCGATCGCACACCCGGCGCGGGCGGCCGCAACCAGCAGTTTGCGATGGCTTGCGCGCTCGACCTGGAAAAGCATTCCGGCGAACGGCTGACGGTTCTCAGTTGCGGCTCGGACGGGATCGACGGCAACACCCAGGTGGCCGGCGCCATCGCGGACCCCACCACGGTGGAGCGGGCGCATCACTTCGGTTTCCACCTGAAGGCCTCGCTGGCGGCCTTCGATGCGTGTCCGATGTTTACCGCGCTGGGCGACGCCGTGGTCACCGGCCCCACAGGCCATAATCTGCGCGATATCCGCCTGCTGATGGCGGAAAGGGACTGAAACGTCCCTCTTGTACTTCTCCTGACCTCCGGTGTTGCGGGTGCGGCGGCGAAGGCAGCCCCAGTTTTCCCATTTTCCAATTGAAAGTCACAGGAAATTGGGCGCAGAGCGCGGCAAACTGCGTACCGATGCAATAACATTGCATTCACAGTTATCAACGACCCGACAGGAACGGCCTGTGCCAAGAAAAGCAGCACGCAAGAGCGCTCCAAAGACTCCCGACATTCGCACGGTGGCTGCGATGGCAAAGGTTTCCATCGCCACGGTGTCGCGTACGATCAACGGTTCCTCGCTGGTGAGCGAGCGGTTGTCCAGGCGCGTCTGGCAGGCCATCCACCAACTCAATTACTTTCCCAACACGCACGCGCGCACCCTGGTCTCCGGGCGCAGCCGGTTGTTTGGCATCATTGTTGAAAACATTACCAATCCCTTCTTCCCGGAGCTGATTCAGAGCTTTGAAGAGATCGCCGTGGCCAACGGGTACGAGATTCTGGTCAGCTCGTCCAACAGCGATACGGCGGTTTTGACCAACTGCGTCCGGCGCATGCTGGAGCGCAAGGTGGAAGGCGTAGCTGTGATGACCTTCGGCGAGGAAGAGCCGGTGCTCGACCAACTGATGCACCGCAATGTGCCCATCGTGCTGGCCGAGTTCAAGCTTGACGATCCGAAGGCGAGCACGATTCTGCTGGATTACTCTTCGGGCATTCATGAGTCGATCCGGCATCTGGCCGATCTGGGCCACAGCCGTATTGCATTCTTTGCCGGCCCGCGCAAGCTTCATTCGGCGGTTACGCGTGAAAAGGATTTCCTGGCCGCCATGCGGGCTTGCGGTCTGCCTACGCCCACCGGCACGGTGATCGAGTGCGATCACACGCTGAAGGGCGGAGTGGCCGGCTATGCGCGCATGAAGACGCAGCCGCAGCAGCCTACCGCTATCCTCTGCTCCAACGATATGACGGCCATCGGCGTTCTTCGCGCCGCCTACATGGAGGGCCGGCGGGTGCCGGAGGATCTATCGGTGGTGGGCCTCGACGATATCGACTTTGCCGAGTTCACGCTGCCGCCGCTGACCACCATCCGGCTGTCCCGCGCCGACCTGGCGCGGGCCGCGTTCGATGCGTTGTGCGCTCAGAGCGAGGACCCGGCGAATCCTCATATCAAGCGCGAGTTTCTGGTTTCCACAAGCCTCGTGGTGCGCGGGTCCACAGCGCCGCCCAAGGCGAAAAGCTAGCTTCCTTTTTACCGATGCGGCGCGGCTCGGGCCGCACTCAACCATTCGCATAGGAGGATTCCGATGCGCGCTTCACTCAAAGCTCTCCGGCTGAGCGCTGTTCTTGGCGCGGCGTTGGCTTGCCTGCCCGCCCTCTGCGCGCAGCAGCCGCTTCTCTATGGCACTCCGGTCTCTCTGGAAAAGGCAAAGCTGGCTGCTGCCGCGGCGATGGCCGAGGCCCAGAAGAACGGCTGGCTGATGGCGGTCGCCATTGTCGATCCTTCCGGCAACCTCGTCTTGTTCGAGCGTGCGGACAGCACACAGACCGCCAGCCTGCAACTGGCTATCGACAAGGCCCGCTCCTCCGCCCTCTTCAAACGCCCGACCAAGGTCTTTGAAGACCAGGTGGCCGCCGGCGGACTGGGCCTGCGCCAGCTCAAGAATCCCGACGTCATCCCCATCGAAGGCGGGATTCCGCTGATGGAGAACGGAAAGATTGTCGGCGCTATCGGCGTCTCCGGTGCTCAGAGTGCGCAGGACGGCCAGTGCGCCGCGGCCGGAGCCGCGCAGATTCACTGATTCACTTCGGAACGGATGCCTGCTGCGCCGGCGGAGGTCAGCTAACGGCCAACTCGGCGGGCTGCGCTTCCATGGCGCTCTGCTCGCGCAGGGCGACGATCTCATCGTGCGTGGCGTCTGCCGCCTGGCGGCGATCGGTGTAGACGCGGCAACTGCCGAAGCGCACGTCCGCCTGGAAGTTCCCCACGCCCAGCACCTTCCACATGTGGTTGAGGAAGGTCTCGTCGCCATACCAGCAGAGTTCTTCTTCCGGCGTGCCGTTGCCCAGGATGTAGCGTACTGCCGCGGTGGTGATGGGAGCGCCCGTCGCGGTGGCCGGGTCGATGAGCCGGGAGTGGAAGCGGATCACTTCGGAGCCGTCGGTGCTTGTGCCCTCGGGGAACATCAGCACGGGAACCTGAATCGGCAGCTTCATGCGCTCGGTCATCTGGTCGGCTACCGACATCGCGCTCTCCAGGCTGCCGCGGTCCACGAAGATGGTGCCCGCGATGCGCGCCGCGCGGCCAAAGAAGGGCCAGCCGCCGATCTCGATCTTGGCCACGAAGAAGCAGGGCATGGCCGCCGAGAGCACGAGAATATCCAGATAGCTGAGATGGTTGGAGACAACCAGCCCCGAGGTTGCGGGACGGCCGTGCACGCGGTAGTGAATGCCGAGGCTCCGCAGGATGCAAAGGGAAGACTCCTGCGCCCACTGCGCGCGCCGCTCCAGCGATACCGGTCCCCTGAGCCGCATCCACGCGAACCGCGCCATTACCAGAGCCAGAGAGAAAGCCAGCGCCACAGCGCGCCGTAGCCTGCGAAAGATCACTGTGTGAGGGGCGCCAGGAAGCGGTTGCGCGCCGAAGGCGAAATCAACCGGAGATCGAGCAGAGTAAGGAAATCGATGGTGCCAAATTCACGATCCCATGCCGGCGGCGCGGCAATCCGCGCCCCAATCGTCATGTAGGTCCTCAGCAGCTTGGGAACCTTCACCGTGTTTTGTGCTTCCGCTTGCAACGATTGACCCTCTGGCTGGGCCGGTGTCTGTGTCTGCCGGTCCTTTGTCTCGCTGGGACACGCATATGCAGGCGTTACCTCGGTCTCAAACTCCGGAGCGCACCGGTAAGGAGCCAACTGGCGATACATCTGCCAGCCCTCGGCCGGGTCTTTGGAGGTCAAGGAGGAGCAACCGATCAGGTAGCGTAGTCCCTTGTCGGTAGCATACTGTGCGATCCCTCTCCATAACAAGGTGAGCACTTCAGGGGTGCGGTGCTCGCGGTCGATGGAGGCGCGGCCCAGTTCGAGGATCTCCGGCCGCAGCGCCTCATAGGGAGCAAAGCTGAACTCCTGCTCGGAGTAGTAGCCCAGGTGGCGGGCTGCCGTTTCGCCGGACTGCATCCGGTAAGTGCCCACGATGCGCCGCGTCGTCTTGTCCTCGACCAGCAGGTGCTCGCAGAAAAGGTCGAATCCGTCGGTGTCGAGGCCGGTCTCATAGGAACTGTCCAGGCCCTCGCCCAGTTCGATATTGAAGACGCGGAAGCGCAGGCGGCAGACGGCGTCGCGGTCTTCGACGCTCTCCGCCAGGCGCAGCCGGTAGTTGCCCACTTCGGCGTGGATGCTCGGCTTTGGCGCGGCCTCGGAGAGGCGCGAAGACAGGGAAGGGTAAGTTATGTCTACCTGAGCCGTGGAAGCCGATGTAAGTAGCGATGAAATGGCAGGATCCAATTGTGAAATCACGGATGAAGTATCCCTCCTCATCTGTAAGAGGACCGTCAATCGACGATGAATAACATGCGAATTTTCGACGTTCTGTAACCCTGCATCTATCAACTCATCGATTTGGCGCAAGAAACCGGCCGACGGCAACTGCCGGGTTAGTTGCTGTAGAGGCGCACATAGTCCACGAGCATCTCCGCGGGAAACGCGGTGGTGGAGTCGGGCGCCCCGGGCCAGCTTCCTCCCACCGCGATGTTCAGGATCAGGTAGCTGCTCTGTCCGTTGTCAAAGGGCCAGACGGAGCCGGAGAGGGAAGCGATGCTGGACGGCGTGAAGGTCACGTAAGGCTTGCTCGGATCGTCGATGTAGTAGGCGATGCTGTTGGCCTTCTTGATCATCCCGTAGGTATGCCAGCCGGCCGCCGTGGCTCCGCCGGTAAAGTCGTAGGTGCCGCCCAGGTTGCCGCCCGTAAAGCCGGTTCCGTGAATCGAGCCCTCGTTCCAGTCCGAAGTTCCCACCGCCGGATTGCTCTGCGTCCCCGAGGGCGGCAGGCCGGCCGCGTTGATGCGCTCCATCACGTCCATCTCGCCGCAGGCCGGCCAGCCCACGGTTGCGGAGTTGTTTCCCTCCAGCCAGAAGGCCGGCCAGATGCCCTGGCCCTCCGGAACCCAGATGCGCGCTTCCAGCCTGCCGTACTGAAAGCTGAACAGGCCATTGGTCTGCATGCGCGCCGCCGTGTAGACGCCCGCCGAGGGCTGCTGGGCGAGGATGTGCAGATAGCCGTCCGTGCCCACGAAGGAGTTCGGATAGGCGGTGCTGCAGGGCGAGGAACTCGATCCGTAGGCGCAGTGGATGTCCACGCTGGAGTTTACATCCGCGCCGGTCTGGTACTTCCACGCCGCCGTGTTGGGCTGCGCATTGGCTCCGGTGGAGTTGGCGAACTCGTCGGACCAGACCAGCGTGCCCGAGGCGATGCCGGGACTGAAGGTCTGGCTGGTCACGTTGCTGGCGGTCTCCGTGCCGTTCTGCGCGATAGCTTTGACTGTGAGGTTTGAAGCCACGAGGAACGGCGCTTCGTAGGGTGTGGAAGCGGAGGTAGGCGTACTGCCGTCCACCGTGTAATAGAGTTGCGCGCCGGCTTCGGTGTTCGACAGCGTAACCAGCACCGCGCCATTTTGAAGGTTGGAGTTTGTTACGGTGTTGATGGCCGGGGCGGAAGTCTGCACGGTGGCCGTGCTGCCGCCTCCGCTCGCTCCGCTACCGCCGCACCCGCACAAAAAGGCAAGACCTAAAACAAGACCGCTAACCATGGCAACTCCAGAGCGCATTTCGCTTCCCCGGTAGAAAAAATAATGAACAGATCTTCGACGTCGTCCATCATCTGACCACTTGCCGATTCGTTTCGTCAATTCTTTGGGGAGGGGCGGGGATGGCAATCAGGTTTGAACCGACGGAGGGTGCGGGCTTCAGCCCGTGCGTGGATGATTGGCACAGAAATGGGCTTTACAGGCTGCGGAAAAACTCAATCACCGAAGGGTACGGGCTTCAGCCCGTACGTTCACAGCACTGAAATCAAGAGGGCTAAACAGGCTGCGGAAAAACGACTGAAGCTAGCCTTTTCACCGAAGAGAGTCCCGCAGGGGCTGAAGCCCGACCCTTTCTTTTGGATCGTTTGCGGCCCGGCTAAAGCCGTGCCCTGTTACAAAACCCTTGCCAACGAGGTT
>Ga0326727_10000561_pt1 | contig 151203 bp, 132 predicted proteins | sample MB2enrmetagenome_FD_207643 | JGI IMG/M metagenome (GOLD analysis project Ga0326727, IMG submission 207643) | Lab enriched peat soil microbial communities from McLean, Ithaca, NY, United States - MB29MY | ecosystem: Environmental > Terrestrial > Soil > Wetlands > Peat | place: USA: New York... | reverse complement strand
AAGATCGGTCTGCGGCAACGGTGGCCTCCTGAGTTTTGATAGGTTGGGGAACCATCAAAATAGCTCAAGGCTATCGTTGTCGTATTAATTTTTTTCAACACTCCCCGAAATTCCCGGAAGAACCTTTAACAAAGGGGGGTCAGGGATTTGCTTCAGAGTGGTGAAATCCCCCTCGGTCCCCTTTAGGCCCCAGAGGGTCCTTTGTCAAAGGGGGAAGACAAACAGGACCTTTGTTTCGGTTATAGTTCCGAAACAATTCACAAGCAGGCTCTCACCCGCCCGCTCTGTGAGAGACCGATTTGGGTTTAACTTTCCGCTGGGTTGGGCTATATAGGTATTCATGAAGTCAACCATCCTTCGCACCGCCCTGCTGGGCATTTTCATCCTCGGCATCAGCCTGCTCCACTATCTGACACCGCTGCATCTCCACTACCTGCACGACATCTTCCAGCGCTTCTACTACCTGCCAATCATCCTGGCGGCCCTCTGGTTCGGCTTCCGCGGCGGCCTGATCTGTTCCCTGGTGGTCAGCATCGTCTACGCGCCCCATATCCTCTTCCAGTGGGGCGGAGAGTTGACCCTGGAAATGGAGAAGTACCTGGAAATCGTCATGTATAACGTGGTCGGAGGCGTCACGGGGCTCCTGGCACAGCGCGAACGCGCCCGAAGCCTGGAACTCCAGCGGACCGCCCAGGGTCTGGAGGAGTCCTACAACAAGCTGCAAGCCCAGTCGGAACGGATCATGGTCATCGAGGAACAGTTGCGGCGTGCAGAGCGGCTCTCCACACTGGGGGAGATGGCGGCGGTACTGGCCCACGAGATCAGGAACCCGCTCGGCTCGATCCGCGGCACGGCCGAGATCCTGCGGGACGATTATCGACCCGGCGACCCCAAACACGAGTTCATCGAGATCCAGATCAAGGAGACTGAGCGGCTCAACCGGGTGGTGGAGGAGTTTCTGCGCATGGCCCGCCCCCAGCTGTCGGAGATGGGACGCTGCTCATTGCGGGAAGAGTTGGAGACCATCGTCACCCTGACCTCCAGCGACGCCAGGACCCGCAAGATCAAGCTCACGCTGGAACCGTCGGCCGGGGATGCGGCCGTCAAGGCCGATGGCGAGAAGCTGCGCCAGGCGTTCCTGAATATCGTCATCAACGCCTTGCAGGCCACGCCGGCAGGCGGCACCGTGACCATTACCACGCAAAAGACGGACTCCTTGTACGAGATCCGTTTCAGCGACAGCGGACCGGGGATCGAGGCCGACGCCCTTGCCAGGGTATTCGAGCCGTTTTTCACCACCAAGCCGGACGGCACCGGCCTGGGTTTGGCCATCACGAAGAAGATCATTGAGGCCCATGGCGGCACGCTGGAGATGGAGAGCGAACCCGGCACGGGGACGACGGTTATTGTCAGGTTGCCGAAAGCGGTATTGGAGTGATCTCAAAAAAAACTCTCTAAGGAAGGCTATGTTGAGTTGTACGATAAAATCGTACAACTGAAATTCGCGGCAAATAGCAGTTGCATTGCCAAGGCAACAATTGCATCTTCAATGTAGATACAATTATGGAGGTGCAGCATGGAAGCACGGGTCCAAAAATGGGGGCACAGCCTGGCATTACGCATTCCCAGCGCCTTTGCGAAACACGCCCGGATTCAGGCGGGCAGCAGGGTGGATGTCTCCGAGGTCAAGGGAAAGCTCGTCATCACTCTTCTTGAAGCTGATGAGCCGACGTTGGAGATGTTGCTTGCAGTGGTCACGCCGGAAAACATCCACCATGGAGTCGTTACCGGCAAAGCTGTCGGCAACGAAGCATGGTAGACACCGGCGTACATCGGCAGGATATTGACCCTGTTCAGTCCCCTGACCAGCCAGATCAAGGGATATCCCTTTGAAGTCCCGATCTCGGCCGGATCAGCGGTGAGCGGCGTTGTCCTGTCCGATCAGGTCAAAAGCCTTGATTGGAGAGCGCGTCAGGCTGAGTTCATCTGCAAGCTGCCGGGGGATGTGATGGTGAAGGTGCTGAAACTGGTTGGGACGCTTTTGAAGGTGTGAGGAGTACCAAAATGATGATGACCGAAGAACTCGCTGAAACGCTTGAGATTATGGTGGACAGTGAATTTATGGCATATTTGCGACAGAGCATCGCGGAGATGGATGCAGGCATGTTCATCCCCTGGGAGGATGCTAAGCGGGAACTCGGAATATAAATGTTTCAGTTGGGAAGATAACCTGTTCACTTAAAAAGAGACTAAAAATGGAAAAATTCGAATCATACTCCTTGGAGGAATATCCGGAAATCAAAAAGGTCTCTTTTCCCGAAGAGATTCATATTGCGTTCGCTGTTTACGGAAAAGATTGTGGGAATAGCGAATTTATTGTTGATGGGCAGTCGCAAGTTTGTCAACACTGCGGCAAACTCATGTTTAGAACTGAGGTGCAAAAGTACAAACTGACGTCGAGAGAACGAGATTTCAATGAACACCGAACAAAATAAGGCTATCGAACTTCATGACTCCACTGTCGGGGCTATCAGTTATGTTGGCAATTCCCTCGTAATCGAATTTACACCTGCCTATATCCATCAATCCGTGGGGGAACCGGGCAAGGACAAAGGAACTGGTTGGATTCAGGCGGTTCAACTCCGCATGGATGACGCATCCGTTACCGGAAAGAGTCCATCGTTGCCGTGCAAACTTTCGGATGGATGGCTGAAATCAGATAACATGACAATGGACAACATGGTTCCGCTCCCATATGACGAAATAGGCAACATAACTATCTCGTTTCATTTTTGCACTGGCGATGAAATGATAATCACTTCAACTCATGCGGACATTGTGCTTTCTGGCGAAGCTATTTTTGTGGATGTATTTCCCTGAGAGCAGGCAAAAAGCGAACAAGCGCCTGCACGTGACCGCTAAAAGCCTGCGTCATGTGAGGCGCAGAACCGTTAAAAAAAGACAAAAGGAGATTTGCCGTGCTAAATAGTCGGTCGCAACAGACGACTCTTTTCAACCAAATTGACGGCATCATCAACAGAATCAATGATCATAAGACACCAGCGCTTGCCGTAGACATTGCCACTCGCTCCAAATGGAGTCCCGCCCTCGACCTATCCGACAGCGATATTCTGAAGCTCTTCATAGAACTAATTGCGTTCAGCCAGCAAGCTAAAGCACTTCGAGTCATGGGACTAATCGAGAAAGGAATATTAGACAAAGTTTTTATAAACTACGACATACAGGCAGTAGCTAACCTCCAATATGAACAACTACGCACTAAATATTGGGATCAAATTGGGGCAATTCGTTTTCCACAAAAGCTTGAGGCAATGATAGGTTCTGCTCAGGCTCTATTGCAAATTAAGAAACAACACACCTCGTTTATGACCTATTTGCGGTCATCTAAAATACCTGTAGGAATACAGTCACAATCCGACATTGATTTATTCTGGAAAGAATTTGACAGCATCCAAAGTTATCTTCATCAGATACAAATGCCTTTCTTCAATAATTTAACGAGCCTTTGTCATCTCTTGATGGCTCTTGGTTATGCCTGTATAAAACCAGATAGCGTGATTATGGGTACCGCTGTCAAACTTAGAATAGTCTCACCTGGTAAAAACCCAGAAAAACCAACATATAACGAGGCAGTACGACGAGAAGTTGTAAAAACCATGCAACAATATTGTCTGTCCAGAAATTTTAATATTCGTGTTTTAGACGGATATTTATTGATACATGGTGGGCAAACAGGTGCCAAAGACCTTGTTAAACCTCACTTCTACCAGCTGTGAATATTTATTCCGATATGACTTTTGTTCCGTCCACATTGCAATTGTTCAACCAAGCGCAGCAGCAGAGAATCCGTTGTGCTCTTAGCCGTTATTCATCCCCATGGACTTCCATGACCCCCAAAATCCTCATCATAGACAACACCTCGTTACAAAGGGTGCTGGAATACAGCCTCCATGAGGCTAAACATAATAAGTATCGAATACCAAGTTCTGTATGTGGTATTTTAGAGGTATCAAAAAGGACAGGAGGCCGGCATGTTAGCCTACAAACAATATGTGACCATAAAGGACCCGGCCAAAATCGAACTTAGCGGCCTCCCTTTCCGGGCAGGTCAACGTGTAGAGGTTGTGATGATTGCTGAAAACGACGACCAGACTCCACGGGTCGAAGAGTTGCGGGCTCTCTTTCGCGCAACCCAAGCCCTCCCACAAGCGCAGGCCCTCTCAGACGAGATGATTGCAGAAGAGGTCGAGTCATATCGGGCCGGACAATGAGGGTTGTCATTGATACCAACGTACTGGTTTCTGCGGTGCTCAAGGACCGTGACCCGGAAACGGTCATCATGTTTGTTGTCGAACGTGATGATGTTGAATGGATCGTCTCGCCGGAGATCATGGCCGAATATCGCGACGTGCTGAGCCGCCCAAAATTCGACCTGCCTGAAGACCTCCTGAACAACTGGTTTGCCATGCTCGACCGACTGATCGTTACATGGACGGTAGACCTTGAAATAGAATTCCCCCGTGACCGGAAAGACGCCAAGTTTCTCTCCTGCGCCATTACCGCTGGTGCCGACTACTTCATCACTGGAGATCGGGATTTCAGCGAAGCCTCCAAGCTTCTTTCCACAACTATCCTTTCTGTTTCCCAGTTCAAGAACTTTGTATGTGCACGAATTCTCAAAACCGGAATGCCCCTGCCATGAAACCAAAGATCCTCATCATCGACGACGACACCTCACTCAGGCGAGTGCTGGAATACAACCTCCAGGAGGCCGGCTACCAAGTGGTTGCCGCGGCCGGCGGCGAAGAGGGGCTGCGGCTGTTCTCCGAGGAATCGCCGGCCCTGGTCATCACCGATATGAAGATGCCCGGCATGGACGGGCTCCAGGTGCTGAAGGCCGTCAAGGAGCGCTCCCCCGAGACCCTGGTGATGATCATCACCGCCTTCGGCACCGTGGATATCGCCGTGGAGGCCATGAAACTGGGGGCCTACGACTACATCACCAAGCCCTTCAACCGGGACGAGCTTCGGCTGACCGTGGGCAAGGCGCTGCAATTCACCGGTTTGGCCGCCGAGAACAAACGCCTGAGGAGCCAGTTGTCCGACCGCTCCGACTTCCGTACCATCGTAGGCGCCTCGCGGCAGATGGAGCGGGTCTTCGACGTCGTCCGCAAGGTGGCCGACAGCGAGGCGGCGGTGCTTATCACCGGCGAATCGGGCACCGGCAAGGAGTTGGTGGCCCGTTCGATCCATGCCCACAGCGGACGCAGGGACGCCCCTTTTGTGGCCATCAACTGCGCCGCGATCCCCCGCGACCTGCTGGAGAGCGAGTTGTTCGGCCACGTCAAGGGAGCCTTCACCGGGGCGGTGAAGGACAAGACCGGCAGGTTCCAACTGGCCGAAGGGGGCACCCTCTTCCTGGACGAGGTCGGCGAACTGCCGCTGGAATTGCAGCCCAAGCTGCTCAGGGCCTTGCAGGAGAAGGTCGTGGAGCCGGTCGGCGGAACAATGGCGCACAAGCTGGATGTGCGCCTGGTGGCCGCCACCAACCTGGATATGGAAAAGGCGCTGGCCGAGGGCACCTTCCGGGAGGACCTGTACTACCGGCTGTCGGTCATCCCGATCCACCTCCCTCCCTTGCGGGAACGGCCGGACGACATACCGCTCCTGCTCCGTTATTTCTGCGCCAAGCACGGAAACCCACAGGTCGGCTTCGACCGAGGGGCCCTGGATATGCTGGTGAAATACGGCTGGCCGGGCAATGTGCGGGAGCTTGAGAACACGGTGGAACGACTGCTGATCATGCGCAACAGTGACACCATCGCCCCGGAGGACCTGCCGGACAAGATCCGCTCCGGGATCGGCGCTCCATCCGGGACGTCGGCGGTGATCAACCTCCCGCCCGAGGGGTACTCTTTGGAGCAACTGGAGCGGGAGGTGGTGGTCGCCGCCCTGGAGCGCAGCAACTGGAACCAGACCGCCGCGGCCCGTTTTCTCCGCATCCCCCGCCACACCCTCATCTACCGCATGGAGAAATACGGCATCATCCCTCCGGAGAAATGAATTAGAATCTTTCTCTCACCCGCTTACTACCGTTCGCTCAAGCTCACAGAGGCACGGAGAACTTCAAAACCAACCGTTTCAGGGGTAAACCAAAATTATTTCTGATTTTCTTTGTGCCTTTGTAAGCTTTATGAGAGATCGTCTTTGATGTTTTGAAGATTTAATCAGAATCAGGTTTCTCACTCGCTCACTGCACTCGCTCAAGCTCACAAAGGCACGGAGAACTTCAAAACCAACCGTTTTATGGGTAACCCAAAGATTTTGTGTTTTCTCTGTGCCTCTGTGTGCTCTGTGAGAGATTGCCTTTGACGTTTTCAGCCTTCCCATTGTTGGAGAATATGCTCCCACCCCTGTAGGATATTCTACAAACTTTTCACCTCTCCCCTCCGGTACATCACAACAATCGCCGTATATCCGGTATCTTGCATCGTTGGCACACCCCTTGAAGTAGCTTCCCGCATGACCACGTACCGACACCGAGGCATTATTATGAAAACCCGCATCGTTTTTCTTGCCCTGCTCGTCGCAGGCATCCTTCCGGCAGGCTTCAGTGGCGCCGCTGAGACCAAACCGGCTGAGAATCTCCCTGAACTGGTGAACATCGCCCTGGCGAACAACCCCGAGGTCGCGGCATCCGGGGCGCACCTCAGGATGCTTGAATACAAGGCCCGGCAGGCCGGCAGCCTGGAAGACCCGATGCTGATGCTGAAGATCCAGAACGGCATCATCAGCGATCCGCTCAATTTCAGGCGCGACCCCATGACCCAGAAGGTCGTGGGCATCAGCCAGCAACTCCCCTGGTTCGGCAAACGCGACCTCCGCAGCGATGTGGCGCGGCGCGACGCCGAGGCTTCCCACTGGAACCGGGAGGAGCGCATCCTGGACATCATCCGCGGGGTCAAGGAAACCTACTACCAGATCTATTTCACCGACAAATCCCTGGAGATCCTTGCCAAGAACACCCGCATCCTGGACGACTTCATCACCATTGCCGAAAACCGCTATGCGGTCGGCCAGGGGGTCCAGCAGGACATCTTCAAGGCCCAGCTCGAAAAATCAAAGCTGATCGATATGCGCATCACCCTGGACCAGCAGCGGCGCAGCCTGGAGATCAGGATGAACAGCCTGCTCTACCGTCCCGCGGATAGCCCCATCGGCGCCATCCCCGACCCGAAGATAACCCCTCTCACCCGCGGCGATGCCGAGTTACTGGAGCAGGCCGAGCAAAACCGCCCGCTCCTGAAAGGAATGCAGTCTCAGATCGGCAAGAGCCAAGCGTCCCAGGCCCTGGCCCGCAAGGAGTTCTTTCCCGACTTCACCGTCTCCTTTGAGTACATGCAACGGGAACCGACCTCGGGGAGCGACGGCGCGGACATGTACAGCCTGGGGGTCACCTTTAACCTGCCGGTGCAGCGGGAGCGCCGCCACGCCATGCTGGCCGAGGCAGCCTCGGAACAGACCATGTCCACGGCGGAGCTGAACGACGCCCGGAATGCCATCCGCAGCACCATCGCCGACCTGATCTCCCAGATGGAGCGCCGCAGGAAACTGGCCGAGCTGTACAAGGAGGGCATCATCCCCCAGGCCGAGCAGGCCCTGGAGTCGGCGGTCATTGCCTACAGGGTGGGCAAGGTGGATTTCCTGGCCCTTCTGGACAGCCGGCTCACGCTCTTCAACTACGAGCGGGACTACTACGATTCCCTGGCCGATTACCAGATCCGGCTGGCCCAGTTGGAGGCCACGGTGGGGGTTGACCTGGAAAGCGGACACCCCCTGGCGGATCACGACCATCACTGACATGTTGTTGAAAAACACAGGTTGTTCAAAAATAGTCAGATCGTCGCACCCGCACAAGGCGGCTTTCGAGGATGGCGGCGAGATGGCTGTCTTTCAACAACCTGCAAATTACAAGGAAAGGTGCTCCACATGGCCTTGAACAAGAAGATCGCACTCCCCATAACCATCCTGGTCCTTGCCGTCGTCGTCGCCAGCTGGTTGTACAAAAGCGGCAAGTTGAGCAAGGTGAGCGGCTGGTCCAAAAGCGACGGCACCGCCAAACAGGAACTCAGCGCCAAGCCGGTTTACACCTGCCCCATGCACCCCTTCATCATCAAGGACAAGCCGGGGACATGCCCGATCTGCGGCATGGAGCTGATCAAGAAGATCAACGACTCCCAAACGAGCGCCGCCCAGACACCTGAGCAGAAACAACAGGCCGCAATGCTCGGCCGAGTCTCCATTTCGCCGGCCCAACGGGTTATGGCCAATGTTGCCACGGCCGAGGCGCGGCAGGAGGACCTGAACAGGGAGATCAACGCCGTAGGCATCGTCCAGTACGACCAGTCGCGCCAGGCCAAGGTCACGGCCTGGATCGCCGGGCGCATCGATAAGCTGCACGCCGGCGCGGTCGGCGACTATGTCGGCAAGAACAGGCCCGTGGCCGAGGTCTATTCGCCCGACCTCCTGGCCACCCAGCAGGAATACCTGCTGGCGGTCAAAAGCCGCGACCAGTTGAAGAACTCGCCAATCCCCTCTATTTCCCAAAACGGCGAAGGGCTTGTGCAGTCGGCCAAGCAGCGCCTGATGCTCTTCGGGGTCAAGGAAAGCCAGATCGCCGAGTTGGAGAAGGCAGGCAAGCCCAACATCCGCCTGCCGATCTACACGCCGCTGTCAGGCGTGGTCATTGAAAAGATGGTCCAGCAGGGGCAGTATGTCAATACCGGCGACGTGCTGTTCAACATCGCCGACCTCTCCCGGGTGTGGGTAGAGATCGAGGTTTACGAGAACGAATTCCCCAACATAAAGATCGGGCAACAGGTGGAGATCCAGTCCCAATCCTTCCCCGGCAAGCCCTTCAGCGGCCGGATCGCCTTCATCTATCCCTTCCTCGACCCCAAAACCAGGACGGTCAAGGCACGGGTGGAGATGGCCAACCCCGGCATGAAGCTCAAACCGGACATGTTTGTGCGGGCGTCGATCAAGGTAGGACTGGGCAAGGCCATCGTCGTTCCCGTTACGGCGGTTATGGATACGGGCAAGCGCCAGGTGGCCTGGGTCGAGACCTCGCCCGGCATGTTCGAGCCGCGGGATGTGCAGCTCGGCCAGCGCACCGACGACAGGGTGCAGGTCCTGTCCGGCCTGAAACCAGGAGACAAGGTGGCGGTTTCCGGCGCCTACCTGATCGACTCCGAATCCCAGCTCAAGGGTGGCAGCGGCGGTCATGAAAACATGCCCGGCATGAAGATGGACGAGCAGAAGCCCACGCCGGCGGCTCCGGCTCCGGCCAAGAAGGGCACGCTGAAGATGGATGATATGAAGATGTAGGTTTCTGTCCCCCCTTTGAAAAAGGGGGGCAAGGGGGGATTTGCCGTCATGACCAAATCCCCCTAAATCCCCCTTTCTTAAAGGGGGACTTTAAATCACGGCATAAGGCCCTCTCCCATGATCGAAAGAATCATCGAATACTCCGCCAGGAACCGCGTCATCGTCCTGATGATCTTTGCCCTGATCATCGCCGCCGGGGTCTGGTCGGTCCATAAGACCCCGGTGGACGCCATCCCTGACCTGTCCGACAACCAGGTGATCGTGTTCACCGATTATCCCGGCCGTTCGCCCCAGGTGGTGGAGGACCAGGTCACCTATCCGCTTGCGGTCAACCTGCAGGGGCTGCCCCAGGTCAGGGCCGTGCGCGCCTCCAGCGCCTTCGGCTTTTCCATGATCTACGTGATCTTCGAGGACAAGGCCGATATCTACTGGGCCCGCACCCGGGTCCTGGAACGCCTCAACTACGCCGCTTCCCTGCTGCCCCCCGGCGTGGTGCCGACCCTTGGCCCGGACGGCACCGGCGTGGGTCATGTGTTCTGGTATACCATCGAGGGCAAAGGGTATGACCTGGAACAACTCCGGACGCTCCAGGACTGGTTCGTGCGTTACCAGTTGAACACCGTGCAGGGGGTCGCCGAGGTGGCCTCCATCGGCGGCATGGTGCGGGAGTACCAGATCGACCTGGATCCCAACAAGCTGTTCGCCTACAACATCAAGGTGAGCAAGGTGATGGATGCGGTCAAGGCCTCCAACAAGGACGTGGGGGGGAGGCTGATCGAGCAGGCCGACGCCGAGTATCTCATCCGCGGCCGCGGCTATGTGAAGTCAAAGGAAGACATGGAGAATATCGTGGTAGGCGCCGACATGCGCGGCACGCCGATCTACGTCAGGAACCTGGGCACGGTCCAGATGGGGGGGGCCATACGGCGCGGCCTGCTGGACATGAACGGCGAAGGGGAAGCCGTGGGCGGCATCGTGGTCATGCGCTACGGCGAGAACGCCAAGGATGTCATCGACCGGGTCAAGGTCAAGATCAAGGAGTTGGAGAAAGGGCTCCCGCCCGGCGTGAGGATCATGGTCTCCTATGACCGCTCAGACCTGATCGAACGGGCCATCGATACCTTGAAACATAACCTGATAGAGGAATCAGTGGTGGTATCGCTGGTCATCCTGGTGTTCCTGCTGCACTTCCAGAGCGCCCTGGTGATCGTTCTGACCCTGCCGATCTCGGTGCTGATCGCTTTCATTACCATGAAGCTGATGGGAGTCACCTCCAACATCATGTCTCTCGGCGGCATTGCCATCGCCATTGGCGTGCTTGTGGACGCCGGGGTGATCATGGTGGAGAACTGCTATCGCCACCTGTCCGAGATGCCGCCGGAAGAGCGCAAGGAGAAGCGCCTGGAGGTGATCATCGCCAGCGCCAAGCAAGTCGGCCGGGCGATCTTCTTCTCCCTGGCGATCATCGTGCTCTCCTTTGTGCCGGTCTTCATGCTTGAGGGGCAGGAGGGAAAGTTGTTCCATCCGTTGGCCTTCACCAAGACCTTTTCCATGATGGGCTCGGCCATGATCGCCATCACCCTGGTGCCGGTGCTGATGTACTACTTCATGCGGGGCAAGATGCCGCCGGAGAGTTCCAATCCGGTCTCGACATTCTTCATCCGGTTGTATTCACCGGTCATCCGCTGGGTATTGAAGTGGAAGAAGACCACCATCGCCCTGAATATCGTGGCCCTGCTGATTGCCGTGCCGCTCTTCATGCACCTGGGCAGCGAGTTCATGCCCCCCCTGGATGAAGGTTCGCTGCTCTACATGCCGGTCACCCTGCCCAACGTCTCCATTACCGAGGCCAAGCGGCTGATACAGGTGCAGGACACGATCATCAAGAGCGTGCCCGAGGTTGAGCATGTTCTCGGCAAGGTCGGCCGGGCTGAAACCTCCACCGACCCGGCGCCGGTTTCCATGTTCGAGAGCATCATCATCCTCAAACCCAAAGACAAATGGCGGCCCGGCATGAAAAAAGCCGACATCGTAGCCGAGTTGGACAGCAAGCTGCAACAGATCGGCGTACGCAACGGCTGGACCCAGCCGATCATCAACCGCATCAACATGCTCTCCACCGGGGTGCGTACCGACCTGGGAGTCAAGATCTTCGGCAATGACCTGAATGTGCTCAAGGATCTGGCGATTCAGACCGAGGCGATCCTGAAGCCGATCAACGGTGCAGCCGACGTCGTGGCTGAACGTGTCACCGGCGGCAATTACATCGACATCGACATCGACCGTGAGGCGGCGGCCCGCTATGGCGTTAATGTAGGCGATATCCAGGATGTCATCGAAACCGCCCTTGGGGGCGCAATGCTCTCCACCACAGTTGAAGGCAGGAACCGCTTCCCGATCCGTATCCGCTACGAGCGGGACTACCGCGACAACATCCCCGCCATCCGCCAGATCCTGGTCGGAGGCGCCGACGGCGGCGCCCAGGTGCCACTCTCGCTGGTGACAAAGCTGAAAATATCCACCGGCGCGCCGGAGATCAACAGCGAAGGGGGGCTGTTGCGTTCGCTGGTATTTCTCAACGTCCGTGGCCGGGACATGGGTGGCTTTGTGACCGAGGCCAAACAGACCCTGGAGAAGCAACTCAAACTGCCGCCGGGCTACTACGTGGCCTGGTCAGGGCAGTGGGAGAACCAGATCCGCGCCAAGGCCCGCCTGCAGCTACTGGTTCCGATAGGGATAGTGATTATCTTCATCCTGCTCTACTTCACCTTCCATTCGGCCCTGGAGGCCAGCATGGTCATGCTCTCGGTCCCCTTTGCCCTGGTGGGGGGCGTCTACCTGGTGGCGGCCCTGGGATACAACCTGTCGGTGGCGGTGTGGGTCGGTTTCATCGCCCTGTACGGCATCGCCGTGGAGACCGGGGTGGTGATGGTCATCTATCTCCATGAAGCCCTGGACAGGAAGCTGATCAACGGCCCCTGCACGGAGCAGGACATCTACGACGCCACCTTCGAGGGTGCCGTGCTCCGCCTGAGGCCCAAGCTGATGACCGTGGCCGTGGCCCTCCTGGGCCTGCTGCCGATCATGTGGTCCACCGGCACCGGGGCCGACGTGATGAAGCCGATTGCCGCCCCGATGATCGGCGGCATGCTCTCCTCGGCGGTGCACGTACTGATCATGACGCCGGTGATCTTCGTGCTGATGAAAAAGCGGGAACTCAGGAAGGGCACCTTGAAGTATTCGGGGATGAAACATTAGATTCTACCCCCCCTTTGACAAAGGGGGAAGAATAACAAACATAAAAAGGAGAACAACGATGAAGAAACTGGCACTGATTATCGCGGCAACAACACTGGCCCTTTCGGCCCCGGCGGCATTCGCGGCAGACTATGAAGGTCATGACCACGGTTCCATGGAGATGAGTCACGGCGACCATTCCATGATGTCCATGGGTAAATCGGCCCATGAGGAAGTCGTGGACGGAGTAAAGGCAAGCTTCAATGTCATCGACATCCAGCAAAGGATGAAGGAGATGGGAATGAAGGAAACCCATCATATCATGGTGATGTTCACCGACGCCAAGACGGGAAAAATGACGAGTGGCGGTGAGGTAACGATAAAGGTCAGTGGTCCGGACAAATCTGAACAGGTCAAGGACCTGATGGGCATGGAGGGAGGGTTCGGCTCCGATTTCACCATGCCGAAGAAGGGCAAATACGGCGTGATGTGCAAATTCAAGCTGGCGGACGGAAAGGTGCGCAGCGCCAAGTTCTGGTACACGGTGAAATAGGTCTCATTCCGGATCGATGGGCCAACGAGACAGGCAGCCAATGCGCATCGTATCGGCTGCCTGTTTTGTTTCCGTTCCCTGCCGTACAGCCGCCAAAATATGGCCGGCCCGGATGAAGTTCCTGAGCGCCGGACAAAATCATCTCTTGAATCAAAAACAATCCCTGCTATCATGGGGCAAACATGCTGTCCAATCGGGAGGTTTTGTATGCGCTGTACGTTACTGTTGTTTTCCCTGGTTCTGGCGCTGCTTTCCGGCTGCGCCTTTGTCAATGTGCCGCTGATCCCGCCCCCCAGTCCCCTGGCCGAACAGGTCCTGGATGGGGACGGGACCAAGAAGATCCTGCTGCTGGATATCAGCGGCACCATCTCGGAGGAGGAGAAGTCGGGCGGCTTGCTGGGGCACTCCTCACCCTCGATGGTGTCCGTGATCCGTGAATCGCTGCACAAGGCGGAGCAGGACCGGGACATTGCCGGCATCATCCTGCGCATCAACTCACCGGGTGGCACCGTGACCGCCAGCGATATCATCCGCCACGACATCAACGTGTTCAAGCAACGCAAGAAGATCCCGGTGCTGGCCTGCATCGTGGGCACCGGCGCGTCGGGCGGCTATTACGTGGCCACTGCGGCCGACGAGATCACCGCGCACCCCACTGCCATCACCGGCAGCATCGGCGTGATCCTGATGAAGTTCAACGTGGAAGGGTTGATGGGCAAGATCGGGGTTGAGGAGCAGACCGTCAAGTCAGGCGACAAGAAGGACATCATGTCCCCCTTCCGCAAGGCCACGCCGGAAGAGGTGAAGTTGGGGCAGGAGATCATTGACCAGCTCTATGGCCGTTTCCTGGACGTGATCATGGAGCGGCCCAAAAACAGCCTTTCACGGGACGAACTGCGCAAGGTGTCCGACGGGCGGATTTACACCGCCGGCCAGGCGTTGCAGGCGAAACTGATCGACCGGATCGGCTATCTGGATGACGTCATCGCCCAAATCCGTACGGCTGTGGGGGACGAGAAGGCGCGGGTGGTGAGCTATTACCGCCCCGGCAGCTACAAGGGGAGCATCTATGCCGGCGCAGCCGAAAAGGCGGGGCTGGCCGAGGCGCTGAGCGGATTCGACGCCATTTCGGGCAGCAGCTTCATGTACCTCTGGCACCCCTGATCGATTGTTCCCCCCCGCTAAACATCGTGTGGCCCAAAAACATCGGGAAATCTCCTCCCCCCAGCGGGGGGAGGTTGGGAGGGGGGATCAGTTGAATTTGCAGCCTTTTTCCCCCTCCCTCACCCTCCCCCGCTGGGGGAGGGAATTATATGCGTCATTTCAAACGTTCCGAGGTGCCGGTTTATTGAAAAGCTACTGCGCCCTTGTTACCCCCACAAAATTTTCCAACAGCCGCCCGGCGGTCAGGCCGTAGCTTTCTTCTGCCTGCCAGGCGGCCACCAGTTCGTCGGCACGCCCCCTGGTTGCCCGGTCCCAGGCGCACCAGGCGCGGATGATCTCCTCGGTCATCTCGGGATGGAACTGGACGCCCCAAGCGCAGGGCCCGATGCGAAAGGCCTGGTGCGGGCAGGCCGGCGAAGAGGCCAGCAAGATCCCCTCCGCGGGCAGATCGAAACTGTCGTGGTGCCACTGGAAGGTGGCGAAGCGGGAAGAAAGCCCTGCAAACAGGCGGTCCTCCCTGCCGGGAGTTGTCAGCTCCACCTCCAGCATCCCCAGTTCTCCCCAGCGGTTCGCCATCACCTTGCCCCCCAGGGCTGCCGCCAGCAGTTGCCCCCCCAGGCAGATCCCCAGGTAGGGGACGCTGCGTGCCGCCGTTTCCCTGATGAGCCCCTTTACCTGCGTGAGAAAGGGATGGAGTTGATCGTCGTTGGCGCACATGGCGCCCCCCAGGACGATCAATGCCGTCGTCTCCTCCAATGAGGGCAATGGCTCTTTGTAGGGCCGGCATACCCTGACCGGTATGCCCATGTCCCGGAGGTTCGTGGCAACGTTGCCCGGTGGAACCTCCGGGTCGTTCTGGATGATGTGGAACATGCGAGTGCCCCCTATTTCAGCGGATAGTCGGACAAGCGGACGAAACGGAAACCGCGGCGGCGCAGTTCCGGAACAGCAGCCATGATCCCGGCCCCGGTGCCGCTTTCCGGGTGATTCATGTGGCAGATGACGATATCACCGGGAACGGCCTTCACGAGCGCCGCCTTTACCTTGGCCGCGCTGTAGGTCGCACCGGCGTCCCCCAGGATGCTGAAGCCGGCCGCCTCGTGCCCCAGGGAGTTGGCTACCTCCACCGCCACCTCATCGTAATAGGCTGTGCCGGAACGGTAGAATTTAGGCCGTTTCCCGGTAAGCGCCTCGATCTTGCGGGCATTGCGTTCAATCTCCTCCACCAGTTCGCCCGCATCCTTCGTCCCCTGGATGCCGTACACCGACCGGCCGCTGACCGAGGCAGGCTTGTGCCACATGCCGTGGTTGGCTATCTCGAAAAGCGGATTGGCGGCCAATCGCCTGAACAATTCGGGATTGGCGTCGATCCAGCGGGCATTGATGAAAAGCGTGGCAGGTATCCGCTCCTGAACCAGAAAATCCATCAGCCCGGCGTCAACTCCATTTCCTTTCGCGCCGCCACAGGCATCCAGGGTCAAGGCGACCACCTTCTCCCCCGTATCCAGGCGGGTGCGCACGCCGCTGACCGTCTCGCCCCATTGGAGCGGTTTGCGGCCGCCAAAGCGTGCGGTCAGCTTCTGTTTAAGGCTATCGAGGGAGGGAGCGGATTCCGCTGTGAGCGCCGGCAGGGCCGTCAACAGCAGGACCGGCGCAACCAGAGAAACCTTCCTGAACAATGATCGTACCATGATGCCTCCTTGGTTCATGTATGCCTCCTGACGCCCAGCAGTCGCGCGACAGCCATCCCGATCCCGGCCGCTGCGATGCTCAGCATGGCCCCCATCTTGGCGGCGCCTTGGAGGGTCGGATCGGTAAAGGCCTCTCCAGCCACGAACAATGCCACCGTAAAGCCGGTACCGGCAATGATGCCGGCCACCAGGAGATCGACGCGGCGCATCCCATGGGGCAGACCGAAACCGAGCAGGCAGGCCAGCCAGCCGAAAGCGAAGATGCCCAGGGTCTTGCCGAAGACCAGGGCCGCCAGGACCACCCAGGTGGCGGTCCCCAGGCTGGAAAACCCGACCCCGGCATTGGCCAGACCGAACATGAACATCCCAACGTCCACCACCGCCTTCCACTCGTGTTCGAATTGGGACAGGGGGGAACGGTCGGTCGGGTCCACCTCGAACAGCCGCATGGTCTCGCGGCGGTTGTGGGGCAGGAAAGGGACGATGAAGACCAGGGCCAGGGCGGGATGGAGATGGGCCTGGTGCAGGCCGCTCCAGCTCAAGGCGCCGCCGATCAGCACGGCCGGCCAATAGCTGCGGATCTTCAGGCGGCGCAGGCCGTAGGCGGCAAGCATACCCAGGACGGTCATCAACAGCCATACCGGCTTCACCGGAAGGGCGGGATCGGGATAGAAGATGGCAATGATGGCCAGCCCGACCGCATCGTCGGCCACCGACAGGAGCAGCAGGTAGGAGACCGCCGGATGGGCCGCCCCAAAGATGGCGCGGGCAACCAGCCAGGCCAGGGCAATGTCGGTGGCGGTGGGGATGCCCCACCCGTTGCGCAGTTCGGGTCCGCCCACCAGGGCGTTCAACCCCAGGTAAACCGCCACCGGACCGAGCACGCCGCCCAAGGTGCCCAGGAGCGGGTTGACGGCCCTGGAGGGCGGGTTGAGGCCGCCGCCCGGCAGGCAGCTCCGGGTGACCTCCACCGCGGCGATGCCGAAAAAGAGCACCATGAACAGCTCGTTGGTGATGGCGTGAAACGAGAGCCCGCCCACGAGCGGCTGTTTCAGAAATGCATGATAACCTGCCGGGGCGAGGTTGGCCCACACAATGGCGATCAGCACGCCGCTGACCATCGGAACGGAGAATTCAAGGAGCAGGTTGATGCGTTGTTTCATGGGATCGTCCGAGAGTGGTTTGGCAGAGTGTAGCACCCTTTGGGCCCGGTGTGAAGCGGCGCCTTCTGTTTCTTGTTGACCTGTGCGTTGAAGCGGATATGATTTGACTTGAGCTGTACTGTTCTGCCGCAGGATGAAGAATGTTCACAGCCTGGAAAAGTTTCCCTCCCCCCAGCGGGGGGAGGCTAGGAGGGGGGCTTTGTTTGACTTGGCAGCCTTTTTCCCCCTCCCCGACCCTCGCTGGGGGAGGGAAACTAAATAGCGGGAGATCAGTACTAGTACTACTCAGGTGATTTGATGACACCAGAAGGATGAGGAGAACCTGTGCCCAAACACCTGCCAAAAATGCTGTACGCCGATGAAAAGGGAACCATCTACGACCACCCGGACCTGTGCATGGCCGGGATGAACGGGACCGTCCCGGTGCTCCCCGATGATGTGGAGCTCATCCCGCTGCCCGATGACAGCCGCCTGTTCACCATGCCCGACATGCCGCCCATTGCCTGGGACGACCGGAAAAAGGGCTTCGTCACACTGGACAGCGTCAGGGAGGGGAAGAGAACGCGGCGTATCCAGGCGGTATCGGCCTTCATGGCGCCCGGCTACGTGCGCACCCTGCTGCCGGCCTGCGACTATTCCCGCAAGACGGCCCACCTGCCGCTCTGGTCCTACACCGCCGTTGGGTGGGACGAGGAGCGGGACTGTTTCGTGGTGGCCGCATCCAGGGTCGATAACAACAGTAACTGGAACCCGGTCAATTACGACGACCGCACCCTTGATCCGCTGGTGCGCAAGCTGTTGGAGGAGATGCCGGGCAACCGCCTGCTGGAGCAGTTGGCACGGTGCGCCGTGGACTATCATTGCTTTGCCGCAAAAAATCTTTTCTACCGCCGCTGGGAGGCGCCCTTGCCCACCTCGCCTGCCTGCAACTCGGCCTGCCTGGGGTGTATCAGCCTGCAACCGTCCGAATGCTGTCCGGCCAACCACGAGCGGATCAGCTTCGTGCCGACCCCGGAGGAGATCTGCCAGATCGCCCTCCCCCACCTGGAGCAGGCCGAACAGGCAATCGTCTCCTACGGCCAAGGGTGCGAAGGGGACCCGATCCTCCAGGCGGACACCATAGCCGAGGCAACGGTTCGTCTGAAAAAGGCCACCAGCCGCGGCACGATCAACTTCAACTCCAACGGTTCCCTGCCGGAGCGGGTACAACTTTTGTGCGATTCCGGCATGGATTCCTTCCGCTTCTCCCTGAACTCGGTGCGCGAAGAGCCGTACAACCGCTACTACCGCCCCAAGGGGTACGTCTTTGGCGATGTGCTCCGCTCGGTGGGGATCGCCAAGCGGGCCGGCCGCTTCACCATGGTCAACTACCTGGTGTCGCCCGGCGTCAGTGACGCCCCGGAGGAGGTGGAGGCGCTGGTGCGTTTCGTGGGCGAGACAGGCATCGATATGATCCAGATGCGCAACCTGTCCATAGATCCGGACTATTACAATCGGGAGATGGGGGTAAGCGGCAGGGGAATCGGCATGTATCGCCTGCTGGAGCGCCTGAAGCGGGAGTTTCCGCGGTTGCAGTTCGGCTATTACAATAGGACGAAGGAGAATTTCTTTCCGGAGGGTTTTGAACAGGGGTGGCCGATCAAGGATTGAACCATATAACGGAAGTCGGTGCATGAAGGCCCAGATGAAATAATCATCGTAAGGGCGGGGTATCCCCGCCCGATTGATCAGCTGCGAGGAGGCCTGAGGCGGGGGGTACCCCGCCCCTCTGGAGTTTAGACATTTTTCAAAGGTTCAAAAAAGTTCCCCCGCCCCTTGCGGGAGGGGGCTAGGGGGTGGGGGAAGGCGCCATGAAACCTCGTCGTTGCCTTCAGGAATATGAGATTATTCCGGGGTTATAGTATAATTATAATCATGGCTGAAAAACGTAAATTGTATGGATGTCCTTGACATATTTTCTGCGTTTAAACATTCTCTTCAAGCTTTTTGTTGCATACTCTTTGATATTCCAGTTTATTGAGAAAACTACGCCCTGCATCAGTTATTCTAGCACGATGGCTTCGTACTATGATTTCAACAATCCCAAGCTCAGCTAATTGGAACATCTGTTTCGTACCATCAGACCCGTACGGATGGTTAAGCTCTTCAACATTTTTAACCAGGGCTTCCAGGAGATGCTTTTCCATTAACAAATCAGAAAGCTGTTTAAAAGTTAAACCATTATAGCTTTCATGGACTGAACCACTTGCAACTTGAGAGCGTAACAGAGCATTTTCTTTACTCAATCGTGCAATTTCATCAGCTAGGGCTGGCATATTTGCTTGCTCAGTAGCTCGAACCCATCCGATTAGATCGTCTCTATGGGAGATGTGAGACAGCGTTTCCCCAATTGATATTTTGATGTCTTTAGCGTCATCCCAAAACCGAACCATTTTGGTAAGTGTTAACTTTCTAAATTTTTTCAATTTCTGGGCGTTTTGTGTTTCAACGGCAATAGTACCTTGTGCTCTTACTCGTTGTTCGAGTGCTGCATCATTGATTACACAAGCAAAAAGTGGTTTATCTTTGCTTAAAGCATATTCATATTCAAGCTCGGTATAGCTTTTACCACTTTTAGGTTCAACGCTTCCATACAGTCCACCAAGTATTAAAAGATACACGTCCGATTCATCAATCCATTGCTTTATCACATCCATCTGAGATTCGTCTCCAGACGTGAATAACTCCATTCCCGCCGGAATGTGGCCAGCAGTTAGAATCGCCTCTACTGCTGCCTGACGCTCATTAACGAGATCAGTGAAGGTTGACGAAACGAATACCTGTAGACGTTTACGAATGAAATCAACCATTTTGGAATTTCTCCATTTGGCAAATTTGTACTCTGTTTGACCTTCTCCTGGATTATCTGTTGTGCTTGAATTAAGGCATATTATTTTCTGCTTCAATTAAAAATACAATAGTTGAAGCCGTCATGTGTAACATGTAAGAAACCAAAAAATCAGGTACTGTTACAGGAGTTGTTCCTTGCCCATGTCCACCGAGCTTATTTCTACCAGTAGGTACACTACTCTCCAGAAGGCACCTAAGTGAGGTGTACTGCTGTTGCCAAAAAGATGGAATAAGGTTATTGTCTAAGCAGATTTGTATGAGAGGTTTTGCTGTAGAGTTTGGATCGTATTTCCATTTTCTTTTGTCGCAAATTGCTTTCATAACGCTTTCAAACGATTTTAAGCAATCAGCAAGTGCTTCTTTCGCTTTACCATGGCGATAGTGTTCGTAAGCGTTCAAGAATTCTTGCTGCGCTCCTTTGAACTCCTTTTTTTGGAGTAACTGCAAAGCTGGTTTTACAACCTCCGAGTGTATCAACTCTGAATCAACACGAATTATATCACCTTCAACAAACTGATACCCAATGCCATGTTCTCTAAATCTACCGTTTAATTCTTGAATCGCACTATCTGCTATTATCGATGCATCCCCTCTACGCAAATAGTCCCAATTTCTTGTACATTTATCAACTATCCTAAAAGACAATTCAACTGCATCCAGAACTTTTTCAACATCTCTTTCTTCCAATATGAACTTTACCAGTTCACTTAAATAATTTCTGTCTCTATAAGCATTTGCATCAGACAAGTTAAAAAGACCGTATTCTCTGCACAGCGTTTCTACTATAAATTTATACGCCCCACTTACCTGCCCGTCATAATACTGATCTGCATTGCCTAAAACATCTTGCCATATATGAACAATTTGCACTCTCAAAGCATCTGGCATTTCAGAATACGAATAAACGTCAGAAACTTCACCGCGAATCACTTTTTGTCGTTTTGAGAATATATCAAATATGGCCACTTGATTTCCCTCGTTTTCACTAAGGTTAAATTATTATTAGCCTTCTCTATGCTCTTTCCATAGTCAACCTGCTGGATGATCTCAAACAGCTTATCCAAATTATACCGCTTTCCATACCACCCTGTGATAATTGACCCGTTAGAATGTCCTGGCAGATCAGCAATAAACCCCTCCTTCGACAAGAGGCAATATAGTCCTCAAGTCTGGACAGGTCAACATCATACGATTCTAGTAGGACTTCTTTCCGGAGGGTTTTGAACAGGGGTGGCCGATCAAGGATTGAATAAAAGATGTAGGACTGAAAAGAGCGTGGCAAGAAAACCGCCCTCCCCTTTGCGGGAAGGGCGGTTTTTCGTATCAGCCGAGGGTGTGGCGGATGTCCTTGCCCTTGACCATGAAGATCACCATTTCGGCGATGTTGGTGGCATGGTCGGCGATGCGTTCCAGAGATTTGGCCACATAGTTGAGCTTGAGGGAACGGGTGATGGCATTGGGGTCCTCGATCATGAAGGTCAGCAACTCCCGCTGGATCTGATCGTTGATCTCGTCCACGAAGCTGTCATCCTTGCAGACCTTGATGGCCAGATCGGCGTCGCTGCGCACAAAGGCGTCCAGGGCCTCCTTGACCATGACCTCGGTCCAGTGGGCCATGCGGGGGATGTCGATGTACGGCTTGAGCGGCGGTTCTTTGTTCAGTTCACTGGAACGCTTGGCGATATTGGCGCACTTGTCTCCGATCCGCTCCAGGTCGGTGACGATCTTGAGGGCCAGCGTGATGAAACGCAGGTCGCGGGCGGTCGGCTGGCGCAACGCCAAAAGCTCCAGGCACTTCTCGTCGATGGTGATCTCCAGATGGTTCACCTCGTGGTCCATGGCGACGATCCGCTCGGCCAGGGCGGTATCCCGATCCACGAGCGCCTTGACCGACCCGGAGATCATCATCTCCACCTTACCCCCCATGGCAAGGAGCATGGTGCGCAGTTCATCCAGCTCTGCGTCGAATATTGCACTAAAGTGTTCACGTTCCATGTATCTGTATCCTTTCCAAGCCGGCGGCCTGTTCAGATTTCCTTTGTAAGCAGGGGCCGGAAAGCCCCCCTCTCTTGCCGCAAGGCTGCCTGCTAGCCGAATCTGCCCGTAATATAGTCTTCGGTCTGCTTTTTCTCGGGATTGGTGAATACCTTCCGCGTTTCACCGATCTCAACCAACTCGCCAAGGTAGAAGAAGGCCGTAACGTCCGAAACCCGGGCAGCCTGCTGCATGTTGTGGGTGACGATGACAATAGTATACTTCGATTTCAGCTCTTCTATCAACTCCTCGATCTTGAGGGTCGAGATCGGATCGAGCGCCGAGGCCGGCTCGTCCATCAGGATCACTTCCGGTTTGACGGCGATGGTCCTGGCGATGCAGAGACGCTGCTGCTGCCCTCCCGACAACTCCACGGCCCCGGTGCGCAGGCGGTCCTTGACCTCGTCCCACAGGGCAACCCGCTTCAGGCTCGACTCGACGATCTCGTCGGCCTCCCCCTTTTTCAGGACGCCGTTCAGCTTGTAGCCTGCAACCACATTGTCGTAGATGGACATGGCCGGAAAAGGGTTGGGTTTCTGGAAGACCATGCCGACCCGGCGGCGGATCGTGACCGGGTCCACCCCGCGGCTGTAGATGTCGGTGTCGTCCAGCATGATGGTGCCGGTTACCCGTGCGGAAGGCGTCAGGTCGTGCATCCGGTTGATGCTGCGCAAAACGGTGGATTTGCCGCAGCCGGACGGTCCGATGATGGCGGTCACGCTGTTTTCGGCGACATCCATGACGGTGTTTTTGACGGCGTGGTTATCACCGAAATGGATATTAAGGTCACGTATGGATAGTTTGCAATTCATGAATGTCCCTCTCAGGAGTGTTTGGTTCTGCCAAGCCAGCGGGCGGCCAGGCTCAGGCCGAACATCAGTACCACCAACACGAGGGCGCCGGCCCAGGCCAGGCGGTGCCAATCCTCGTATGGAGAGATGGCAAAACTGAAGATTTGCAGCGGCAGGGCGGCCATGGGTTCGGTAAGCTTTCTGCTCCAGAACTGGTTGCCGAGCGCCGTAAAGAGCAGTGGCGCCGTTTCTCCGGCCACACGGGCGACGGCCAGCAGGATGCCGGTGATGACGCCGGTCAGGGCGCTTCTCAGGGTGACCTTGATGCTGGTGCGCCAGAGCGGCACCCCAAGGGCCAGCGACGCCTCGCGCAGCGTTGCCGGCACCATCTTGAGCTGTTCCTCGGTGGTGCGCAGCACGATGGGCACCATGATCAGTGACAGCGCGAAAGAGCCGGCCAGGGCCGAAAAGCCCTTCAGCGGCACGACCAGCAAGCTATAGGCCACCATCCCGGTGATGATCGAAGGGATGCCGGACAGGACGTCGGCGCAGAAGCGGATTGCGGTGGCAAGCCGGCCGGTGCCGTATTCCGTCAGGTAGATGGCGCCGAAGATGCCGACCGGGAGCCCCAGGAGTGAAGCCATGCCGATCATGACGCCGGAACCGGCGATGCCGTTGGCCATACCTCCGCCCGCCTCACCAGGCGGCTGCGGGATGTTGGTGAAAAATCCGAGGTTAATGGAGCTGATGCCCATCTTGATGATGTGGTAAAAGATAATGACCAACGGCAGCAGCACAAGGAGCGTCGCCGTTCCCATCAACAATGTGGCCGTCAGGTTTGACGCCCGTCGAACGGTGATCGAGCGCAGGGTCATGCCACGCCTCCCTTCCATTTGCGGGTGACGCTCCAGAGGAGCATGCGGGCCATGAAGTTGATGATCAATGTCACGACCAGCAGGATCAAGCCGATCTCCATCAGCGCCGAAGCATGCAGCTTGGTAGTGGTTTCGGCGAACTCGTTGGCGATGACGCTGGGCATGGTGTAGCCCGGCGAGAGCAGTGAAAGTGACATTTGGGGCGTGTTGCCGATCACCATGGTGACCGCCATGGTCTCGCCGATGGCCCGGCCGAGACCGAGGATCACCGCTCCCAGGATACCGGATCGGCCGTAGGGAAGCACGGCGATGCGGATCATCTCCCAGCGGGTCGCCCCCAGGGCAACGGCCGCTTCCTTCTGACTGGACGGCACCGCCGTGAGAACTTCCTTGGTGATCGATGTTATGATCGGGACGATCATGATCATCAGGATAAAGACGGCGGCAAGCATGCTGACGCCATAGGGTGCTCCCCGGAAGAAGGGGAGGAAACCGAAGTGCTTGATCAGAAAGGGCTCCACGGTGCTTTGCAGCCAGGGAGTCATGACCAGAATCCCCCACAGGCCATAGATAACGCTGGGGATTGCGGCCAGGAGTTCAACAAGAGAGGCTGTTACGGCGCCCACCTTGTGGGGGGCCAGTTCGGTAATGAAGAGTGCGGTGCCGACACTGAGCGGGGTGGCCAGCAGGATGGCCAGGATTGACGAGACCACTGATCCATATAGATAGGGCAAAGCAGCAAAACTACCCTGCACCGCGTCCCAGTCGCTTCCTGTTATGAACCCCCACCCGAATTTGCGCAGCGACGGCAGGCTTTCCGACACCATCTCAGCCGTCATTACCAGCAGGATGATGAGGATGCTGAGCGCGAAGAGGAGGGTGATGGCGCGAAATATGCGGTCACCGTATTTCTTCGTGGTCGTTGTATTCACTTGGTCCTCCAATGCTACGCTCTCCCAATCTCATGAATATTTAAGAGTACCAGCAGGGCATTACATCCCTGTTACACGAAAGAATCTATCCGGCAACTTTTTCACATCTGTGACAATATCCTGAATCCGTGACACCTTCAAGGATTCAGGGATACATACTAGCGGCTGGTGTGATTGAAATCAAGCCGGATGCACTGAGGCGCATCCGGATTCATCCCGCCATTTCCAATAAACACCGTTGAAAGGGATTGATCCATATCAGTGATGTATCGGACTAGGCGCCGAAAAAAAGCGCGGCCCGTAGCGTAGCGGGCCGCGCGGTGAATTGTGGTTGAGAACCGTTATTTGATAGTATTGAGAGTTTTATCCACCATTGCCGCAACGTTTGCCGGGAGGGGGGCATACAGCAGCGGTGCAGCCATTTTCTGCCCCTTGTGCAGCTCCCATTTGAGGAACTCCACCAGTTTCTTCCCCTTGACGGCATCTTTCTGCTGTTGATACACCAGCAGATAGGTGAATCCGGCGATAGGGTAGGCATCCGTACCCGGTTGGTTCACCAGACCGATGCGGTAGTCGGCAGGCATATGTTTGGCAGCGCCGGCAGCGGCAGCGGACGTTGTGGCGATCGTCGGTTCGATGAAGCGGCCAGCCTGATTTTGTATGAAGGCGACCGGGAGTTTGTTCTCGAAGGCATAAGCCAGCTCCACATAGCCTATGGAGTATTTGGTGTTCTTGATCTGGCCGGCGACTCCCTCATTACCTTTCCCGCCCAGACCGACAGGCCACTTGACGGAGGTGTCGGTGCCGACCTGACTTTTCCATACCGGGCTGACGCTGCTGAGGTAGGAGGTGAAGATGGCGGACGTGCCGCTGCCGTCGGAGCGATGTACGACAATGATTGGCTCGTTGGGAAGTTTCACGCCGGGGTTGTCGCCGGTAATACGCTTGTCGTTCCACATGGTGATCTTGCCGAGGAAAATGTCGACCACGTCGGCTGCCTTGAGCTTGAGACCCTTAGGGACACCGGGAAGGTTGTAAGTGATGACCACTGCGCCCATCACGGTAGGGATGTGAAGCAGTTTTCCGGGTGCGGCGGCGAGTTCGGCATCGGTAAGCGGTTTGTCACTGGCGCCGAAGTCTACGGTGCCGGCGGTGATCTGCTTGATGCCGCCGCCGCTGCCGATGGACTGATAATTGAATTTCACCGAGGTGTCGATCTTGGCGTACTCGCTGAACCATTTGGAATAGAGCGGATAGGGGAAGGTTGCGCCGGCGCCGTTGATCAGTGTTTCCGCGGCAGCCTGACCCGCGACGCAGACCGTTGCCAGCAGAGCGAGCGTCAGAAAACTTTTGCGGACAGTGGAAAACATTGTAATCCTCCTTATTTTTCAGGTTTGTTGCGTAACTTTTTACCTTACAGAAAAATTATTACAGTTATGTTACAGAAAAGATAAATATGTGTGACAGGCGTGTTCCGAATCAGGCAACGGGAAGCGTGAACGAGAATATGGACCCCTTGCCGTATTCGTTGTTCGTCACGGAGATTTCACCGCCATGCAACTGGACGATGTGCTTGGCGATGGCCAGCCCCAGGCCGGTGCCCCCTTGGTCGCGGCTACGGGCCACATCGACCCGGTAGAAACGCTCGAAGATGCGCGGGATATCCTTGAAAGGGATGCCGATGCCGGTATCGGCAACGGAAATCCTCAGGAAACTGGCGTCATCATCTTTGCGAACCAAGAGGGTAACCATGCCTTGGGGAGGGGTGTATTTGATGGCATTGTCCAGCAAGTTTACGATTACCTGCTCCACACGCCCCTGGTCGGCCATCGCCCGCGGCAACCCGGCCGGAATGTCGATCTGCATCCTGATGTCCTTCTTGTGGGCGTTGTCCTCCAGCAGCATGAAGGTCTTGCGCATGGTGCCGGCGATATCCAGCGGATGGAGATCAAGCGTCATATCCCTGGATTCCAGGGTCGAAAGGGTGAGAATGTCATTGATAAGGGCCGTCAGCCGTTCAGAGTGGTTGAGGATGATCTCCACGAAGCGCACGGCCCGGTCGGGATCCGACTGAAGCGCTCCGTCCAGCAACGTTTCGGCGTACCCTTTGATGACCGATACCGGGGTGCGCAATTCATGGGAGACATTCGCAACGAAATCGCGGCGGATATTCTCGACCTGTTTCATATCGCTGATGTTGTGAAACACCGCGACGACCCCGCTTTTCCTGCCATCGACGGTAAGCGGCGCCCAGTGGGTAAGCAGGGTAATCTCCCCCGGCTGAATGGTGATCTCGCGGATGAGTTCATCGCCCTCGGCGGCTCCCAGCGCGGTAAAGGCCTCCAGCAGATCGGGATGACGCGAGATTTCGATCAGCTTTTTCCCCTCCACGTCGCCCGAAAGGGAAAAAAGCTTGCGGAACGCCGGGTTTACCAATGAGATCACGCCTTCCGGCGATGTGACCATCACCCCTTCGCCCATGCCGCGCAGAATCGTGTCCAGCTGCTGTTTTTCCGAGGAGAGCCGCTGCATCTGCTGTTCAATCCGCGCACTCATGTCGTTGAGAACACGGGCCAACTCGCCCACCTCGTCATTGGCAGACGCCGGTATCCTGACCGGAGATTCGCCGCGCCCGATTCGGGCGGCCGCCGCTGCCATCTCCCGGAGGGGACGCAACGTCAGGTTCGAGAGGAAATAGCTCAAAGCCAGAGCGGCCAGGACGGTCAGCAGCGTGGCGATACCCACTACGCGATGCAGGGCTTTGCTGGAATTGGTTATGTAGGACAACGGCATGGCCAGCCGGACAAACCCTTCGGTCCTGCCGCTCCCATAGGTCATGGCCACATAGAGTTCATCGGTTTTCAGTGTCTCGGAATACCGCATGGCGATTCCGGTTCCCGAGGCGAGCGCTGCCTGAACCTCGGGGCGGTCCAGGTGGTTCTGAAGTTCACCGAGATTGGCGCCGTTGACCTCCGAATCCCCGACCACACGGCCGTCGGGGGCAATCAGCGTCAACCGCTCCTTGATGGTTGAACCGACCGTCTCAGCCAGCCTCTGGGGGGGTAGCTTCATATGGTCGGACATCACCAGCAGACGGGCCAGCTTGGTCTGGCTGAGCAGGTTAGCCCGACTCTCCACCATCAGGTTAGTCTCCAGAACATTGCCCATGTACAGATAAAAACTGCCCGCAATCGCAATGATTAAGAACAGGTACGACAGCATTAGTTTCAGGCGTAATCCCATCATTATTCCTCTATCTTGTAGCCGAAGCTGCGCACGGTCTTGATCAGGTCCCCCGGCTTGCCCAACTTGCCGCGCAACCGGGTGATATGCGTATCAACTGTTCTGGTGTCCCCCACATTATTGTAGCTCCACACGTTCTGGAGCAGCAACTCCCTGCTCAGCACCCGGCCGGGGCGCTCCGCCAGGTACAGCAGCAGCTTGTATTCGGTGCTGGTCAGCTCCACCTCGCTCCCTGCGCTCAACACGCGGTGGCGCTCGGTTTCTATGGAGATATCCCCAATGGAGATGACGCCCTCAACCAACGACGAAGACTGGCTGTCGCAACGCCTCAGGATCGCCCGGATGCGCAGCAGCAATTCCCGCATGGAAAATGGTTTGACGAGGTAGTCGTCGGCCCCCACCTCGAAACCGACAACCCGGTCTATCTCCTCCCCCTTGGCGGTCAGCATCAAGACCGGGATCTGGTTGGTTCGGCCGTCCTTGCGGAGTTCCTTGCACACATCAGTCCCCATCATGCCCGGCAGCATCAGGTCAAGCACGACCAGGTCCGGTGCGTCACGCCGCGCCATTTCAAGACCTTCGAGACCGTCATACGACCACTGCATCTTGAATCCTTCCTTCTCCAGGTTGAACACGAGCAACTCGGCCAAGTCTTTTTCATCCTCGATAATCAGGATCTTCTTCATTGGGACCTCCATGAGGCGTATAACATAAAATTCGTTTGTATATTTACCCTTTTTTGCCTTCTTGTAACATAACAATATTGCAATTACGTTACAAAAACCCAACATGTTTGTGTGGTCGCGGCTTTTTACCCGTCTTATGCCTGGAAGCTGCGTACCGTTTTAATACCGGCCAAGAGCTCGGCATATTTTTACTCTTCCTAAATACCTCACGGCTACTTAAATTTTGACTTGCATTTTCCAAAGCATTTGTGTAAACAATAATAAACGTATTAAAGACGTTGCAAGCCACGCAGTTAAGCGAATCCTACGGTTACGGCATCCACCAGTCAAAGGCAGACTGGTGGAATTTTAGTTTTACTAAAAAGGTGCCCGCGTGAAAAAAAAGAAGATGCTCCTTTCTGCCGAGACCATGGACGTGAGTTTCGTGCGCAAGGTTGAAGCTTTGTCCGGTACGTCGGTGCGGCGCTGTTTCCAGTGCGGGAAATGTTCCGCCGGCTGTCCCATGGCCACCTTCATGGAGCACCCCCCCAACCGGGTGGTTCGGCTGCTGCAGCTCGGCCAATGGCAACGCATCCTGGCCGGCCGCTCCATCTGGTACTGCGCCTCGTGCGAGACCTGCTCAACCCGCTGCCCCAACAAGGTGCACCTGGCCTCGATCATGGACGCCCTGCGCAAGCTCTCCTGGGATGCCGAAGGGCCATCCAAGGAGAGTTACGTGCAATTGGCCAACAAACTCTTTCTGCAAAACATCCGCACGTACGGCCGTCAGTACGAGATGCGCCTGGCCGCGGTGTTCAACGTCAAATCCGGCCAGTTTCTCAAAGACCTGATGCTCGGCCCCAAGCTGATCACCAAGGGGAAGCTGAAGGTGTTCCACCAGAAGAACAAGAACATGACCGAGATCGAAAAGATCTTCAGCCGCATCGAAGAGATGCGTAAGAGCGGGGAGGCCCTGTGACCCCCAAGAATGCCCTCCGGTACGCCTACTACCCCGGCTGTTCCCTCCATGCCTCGGCCGGCGAATACGACCTTTCCACGCGACAGTTGTTCAAGAAGCTCAACATCGGCCTGACCGAGGTGCCGGACTGGTTCTGCTGCGGCGCCACCCCGGCCCACAACGTGGATGAACTGCTCTCCCTCTCCCTGTGCGCCAAGAACCTTGAACTGGCGGAACAGGTGGAGGGGGATCTGGCGGTTGCCTGCGCCGCCTGTTTCTCGCGGCTCAAGACCACCCAGCATGTCCTCTCTGAAAGCGAGGTCAAGCGCCACCAGGTGGAAAAGGCTATCGACGCCCCGGTGCCACTGAACGGCAACGTCAAGCACCTGCTGGACATCCTGGCCCGCGACCTGGGCCTGGAGCGTCTGGGGCAGGCCGTCACCAAACCGCTCTCCGGTCTGAAGGTGGCCTGCTACTACGGCTGTCTCCTTACCCGGCCGACTGACGTGCCGAACCTGGACTGCGTCGAGGCCCCCACTATCATGGAGGACGTCCTGCAGGCGGTCGGCGCCGAGACCGTAGCCTGGAGCCACCGCCTGGAGTGTTGCGGCGCCAACTTCACCCTGTCGCGGCCCGGCGTGGTGGTCCAACTCTCCCACGCCATCCTTGATTCGGCCAAGGCAGCCGGCGCCGACTGCATCATGGTGGCCTGTCCCCTGTGCCACGGCAACCTGGATATCCGCCAGAAGGAGATTGAAGGGGTCTACAGCACCCACTACGCCATGCCGGTCTTCTACATCACCCAACTGGTGGGCCTGGCTGCCGGCCTGGAAGCGGACAAGCTCGGCCTGGACGCCCTGATCGTCAGCCCCATGCCGCTGTTGAAGGAAAAACAGCTCATATAAAAATCTGCCACAGAGACACGGAGGCGCAGAGAACTTCAAAAGCATAAATGCAAAGGGAAAGACAGGGGCTTCGAGGTTTACCTAAATAAAGATTTTTTTTGTTTCGCTTTTCCTAATAAAGTTTTTCCTGTTTTCCTCTGTGTCTCAGTGTCTCTGTGGCAAAAGCCTTGGTTGGCAAAAAGGAATTTGATCGATGTCCAGAATAGGCGTATTTATCTGCCATTGTGGTGAAAACATCTCCCGGACGGTCGATGTGGAGCGGGTTGCGGCCGAAGTCGGCAAACTCCCCGGCGTGGCCTTTTCCACCGATTACAAATACATGTGTTCCGACCCCGGCCAGGGGCTCTTGAAGAAAGCCATCCGGGAAGAGAGGCTCTCCCATATCGTCGTGGCGGCCTGCTCGCCCCGCATGCACGAGAAGACGTTCCGCAAGGCGGTGGAATCGGCCGGACTGAACCCCTTCCTGTGCGAAATGGCCAATATCCGCGAGCACTGTTCCTGGGTCCACGAGGACCGGGACGAGGCCACGGTCAAGGCCATCGAGATCGTGGGCATGATGGTGGAGCGGGTCAAGAAGAACCGCGTGCTCCCTACCATCACCGTGCCGGTCACCAAGAGATCCCTGGTCATCGGCGGCGGCATCGCCGGCATCCAGGCCGCCCTGGACATCGCGGATTGCGGCCACGAGGTCGTGCTGGTGGAGCGGGAGCCCTCCATCGGCGGGCATATGGCTCAGCTCTCCGAGACCTTCCCGACCCTGGATTGTTCCCAGTGCATCATGACTCCCAAGATGGTGGACGTGGCCAATCATCCCAAGATCAAGCTCTACACCTATGCCGAGATCGAGCACGTGGAAGGGTACATCGGCAATTTCCAGGTCACGGTCCGCAGGAAGGCCCGTTCGGTGATCGAGGAGAAGTGCACCGGCTGCGGGGTCTGCATGGAAAAATGTCCGGTCAGGAAGATCCCCAACACCTTTGACCGGAACCTGGGTATGCGTCCGGCCATCTACGTGCCATTCCCCCAGGCGGTGCCCAATACCCCGGTCATCGACCGGGAGAACTGCACCAAGTTCAAGACCGGCAAATGCGGGGTCTGCCAGAAGGTGTGCGGCCCGGGCGCCGTTGACTACGAGCAGGAAGACCGGTTGATCGTGGAACCGGTCGGGGCCATCGTGGTCGCCACCGGCTTTGACCTCTACTCCATCGAGGAGAAGCCCAAGGGCTCCCCCATCAAGGGGTACGGGGAATTCGGCCACGGCAGGATCCCGGACGTGATCGACGGCATGACCTTCGAGCGCCTGGCTTCGGCTTCCGGTCCCACCGGCGGCAAGATCCTGCGCCCCTCCGACGGCAGGGAACCGAAGCAGATCGTCTTCATCCAGTGCGTCGGTTCCCGGGCACGGGAAAAGGGGATCTCCTACTGCTCGAAGATCTGCTGCATGTACACCGCCAAGCACACCATGCTCTACCATCACAAGGTGCATGACGGCCAGGCCTACGTCTTTTTCATGGACGCACGCACGCCGGGCAAGAACTACGACGAATTCTGGCGCCGTTCCATCGAGGAGGAAGAGGCGGTCTACATTAGGGGCATGGTCTCGCGCCTCTACCAGAAGGGGGACAAGATCGTGGTCATGGGGAGCGACATCGCCGTGGGCGTGCAGGTCGAGATCGAGGCCGACATGGTGGTGCTGGCCACGGCCGTGCAGCCCCGGAAGGGCGCCGACTCCCTGGCCCAGAAGCTGGGCATCTCCTACGACAAGTACCACTTCTACTCCGAGGCCCACGCCAAGCTGCGCCCGGTGGAGTGCGCCACGGCCGGCATCTACCTGGCCGGCGCCTGCCAGGGGCCCAAGGATATCCCGGACACCGTCAGCCAGGCCTCGGCCGCCGCGGCCAAGGTCATGACCCTCTTTGCCAGGGACCAGTTGGAGCGGGAACCGATTGTGGCCAGGGTCAGGGAAGCCGGGTGCGTCGGCTGCTTCTACTGCAAGAAGGTCTGTCCCTACGGCGCGGTGGAGGAGAAGGAGATCCGCGACCGTCAGGGCAACCTGGTCAAGGTGGTGGCCTACGTCAACCCCGGAGTGTGCGGCGGCTGCGGCACCTGCCAGGCAACCTGCCCGTCGAAATCGGTGGAGTTGGACGGGTATACCGATGAGCAAATTATCGCCATGATTGAATCTTTGTAAGAACGCATAATCTGCCACAGAGACACAGAGACTCAGAGGAAAAGCAAAAGAGAGAGAACCACTACTTTTTGGGGTAAAACCAAAATATCAACAGTAGGGTAACCCTTCAAAGCCTTTTGTTTTTCCCCTCGTTTCTTGCCTTTCTCCGTGTCTCCGTGTCTCCGTGTCTCCGTGTCTCCGTGTCTCTGTGGCAAACCGCTTAAGGAATTTAAATGCATCATAAAGATAAACACACCTTCGAACCGAAGATCATTGCTTTCGTCTGCACCTGGTGCACCTATGCCGGGGCCGACCTGGCCGGCACCAGCCGCATGCAGTACCCGGCCAATGTGCGGGTGCTCAAGTTCCCCTGCACCGGGCGCATCGATCCGGTCTTCATCCTCAAGGCCTTCCAGCAGGGGGCCGACGGCGTCCTGGTTTCCGGCTGCCACCCCGGCGACTGCCATTACATCGCCGGCAACTTCCACGCCCGCCGCAGGTTTGCCGCCTTCAGGAAGCTTTTGGAGTTCGTGGGAGTCGATCTGGATCGGCTGCAGTTTTCCTGGGTATCGGCCGCCGAGGGGGGTAAATGGGTCGAGGTGGTCACCGGCCTGACCGAACTGGTCAGGGGCATGGGGCCGATGCCGGAGTTCAAGGAACTGGCCCAGGAGGAGCAGTGGTCCGGGGCCATCGATACACCGGAGTTGCGAGAGGCGTACGATTCTATTTGAGCAACAACATCTGCAAGACAACATCTGCCACAGAGACACTGAGACACGGAGAAAGGCAAAGGCAAGAAACGAAGGGGAAAAGCAAAACAAAATGTGAACATAAAAAATGCTTTTTGCCTTTGGTTTTCCCATCAAAAGATTTCGATTTTCTCTGTTTTTGTTTTTCCTCTGTGTCTCTGTGTCTCTGTGGCAGATTTTAAGGGTTTCATATGACAAACACCATCGACACATCCATCTACGCCGCCATCGCCGAGGCCATACAGGGCGAAGCGCGACGTATTCTGTCGCAAGGCAGCGTCTCGGCCGTGGTCGGCTACGCCGCGGCCCGCCGCAAAGGCTCGGCCCAACCGGTTGTCATTACTCAGGCCGATGATGCCGGCAAACTGATCTTCTCGGCCGCCTGCGTCAACAACCTGGCCGTCTACCTTACCAAGGCCAAGAAAGAAATCCCGAGGAACGGAAAGATCGGCATCGTGGTCAAGGGATGCGACCTGAAGGCCCTGGTGGGGCTGATGGGGGAATCGCAACTGAAGCGGGAGGAGCTGTACCTGATCGGTGTACCCTGCGTCGGGGTGCTGGCATCAACCGCCCAGCCCGATACCCCGCTCACCTCCGGCACCATTGCCCCCAAATGCAGCGAATGCGGAGAGCGTTTACCCCAGGGGTGCGACTACATTCCGCCGGTCACCTCGCCAATCACACCGGAACTGGAGAAGAAGTATTCCGCCGAGATCGCCCGCCTTGAGGCCTTGACCCCGGCCGAACGCTGGGCCTACTGGAAAGGGCAGTTCAAGAAATGCATCAAGTGCTACGCCTGCCGCCAGGTCTGTCCGTTCTGCTTCTGCGAGCAGTGCCTGTGCGACCGCAACAAACCTCAAATGGTGGAGACCACTCCCCGCCCTGCCGGCAACTTCGCCTGGCATATCGTCCGGGCCATGCACCTTGCCGGAAGGTGTGCCGGTTGCGCCGAGTGCGAACGGGTCTGCCCCATGGACATCCCGCTCAACCTTTTAAACCGCAAGATGGCCAAGGAATTGAAGGAGCTGTACGACCACGAGGCCGGGTTCGAGGTGCGGGAAAAAGGACCCCTGGCAACGTACGACGAGAAGGATGACCAGAGTTTTATCAAATAATCTGTTAAACATCTGCCACAGAGACACAGAGACACGGAGAAATTCAAAGGCAAGAAACAAGGGGAAAGACAAAGAACAAAGTTGTCACGGGTTACACACGATAAATGCTTTAGACCTTTGATTTTCCCCAAAATGATTGGTTTTCTCTCTTTTGTTTTCCTCTGTGTCTCTGTGTCTCCGTGGCAGATTTAAAAAGGTATTGGAAATGCACAAATTCATCTCTCAACAGAACCTCAATAACCTGCTGGACAAGCTGATCGCTGACGGCAAGCGCGTCGTGGCCCCGCGCATGGACGCCGGTACGCCGCTGTATGGGCCGCTGACGAACTCCGGCGAGATGGTTATGGACAAGCTGCCCCGCCGCTCGGCCAAGGAGGCATTTTTTCCGGTCTGCGAGGACATTATGTCCTACGGCAAGGAGGGGCAGAAGATAAGCCTTGCGGACGTCGATCCGGCCGGCTTTCCGGAGACGGTGCTGGTGGGGGTGCGCCCCTGCGACGCCGCCGCGATCCCGGTATTGGACGCCGTGTTCTCCTGGGACTACAAGGACGAGTTCTTCCTGGAACGGCGCAGAAAGACCACCATTGTCGGCCTGGCCTGCACAAAGGCCGATGACGCCTGTTTCTGCACCGCTGTGGGGCTCTCCCCGGCCAACCCCAAGGGGAGCGACCTGTTCCTGACCCCCCTGGAGGGGGGAGGCTATGCCTGCGAAACCTTCACGGAAAAGGGAGAGCAACTTATTACTAGTCATACGGCCCTCTTCACCGAGCCCAACGGTTTTCAGCCCCTCCCCCCGGCCGAACCGCAGACAGAGAAATTTGACCTGAAAAAGGTCAAGGCCTGGCTGGATGAGCACTTCGAAGACCCGGCCTGGGACAGCATCGCCGTGCACTGCGTGGGGTGCGGAGCCTGCGCCTTCCTCTGCCCCGCCTGCCACTGCTTCGACATCGTGGACGAGGGAACCGAGAAAGCGGGCAAGCGCCGTAAAAATTGGGATGCCTGCGGTTTCTGGAAATTCACCCACCACGCCTCGGGCCACAATCCGCGTGAACTCCAGCCCAAGCGGTACCGCAACCGGATCATGCACAAGTTCAAGTACTACGACGACAAGTTCGGCCAGACCCTCTGCAGCGGCTGCGGAAGATGCATCCGCTTCTGCCCGGTAGGGATCGACATTGCCGCGATCATAGAAGAGATCAGTAAAAAATAAATCTGCCACAGAGACACAGAGGCACGGAGAACGGCAGAGGCCAAAAACAAGGGAAAAACAAAAAAGTTTTATGGTTTACCCCCAAAGAAGATTTTCTGCCTTTGGTTTTACCCAAAAGATTGTTTGCTTGGTTTTTCTCTTGATTTTCCTCAGTGTCCCTGTGTCTCTGTGGCAAAAATGAGGTTTTAGATGGAACGATTCATCAACTTACAACACGTCATCGCCGCCCAGATGACCACCCCTGAGGATAACCCGTTGGTGTCCGACACCACCCGCATGATGGATGTGTGGTTCTGCGGCGAGGTGGTCAGGAAGCAACTCTTCAAGAAGGTGTCTAAAGTGGAGCAGGAGGCGTTCGTGGCCGCGCTCCGTGGGCGGGGCTTCGTACAATCCGGCAATCTGCTGATCGATCCGTCGGCGGTCTTGTTCGCCGAGATGGAACACCAGATGGTGGGGGGCATCATCACCATCGGCTTCGGCGACAACAACCGGCCGGTGGAGTTGAAGGTCAAGGGGCAGGCTTTCACGGAGTTGGCGGCAAAGCTGTCCGGTCAATAATCTAATTAAAAAAATCTGCCACAGAGACACAGAGACACGGAGAACGGCAGAGGCCAAAAACGAGGAAAAAAAACACAAAGGCTTACGGTTTACCCCAAAGAAGGTTTTCTGCCTTTGGTTTAACCCAAAAGATTGTTTGCTTGGTTTTTCTCTAGCTTTTCCTCTGTGTCTCTGTGGCAAAAAAGGTTTTTCGAATGTGTGATCACAGCAAGAACATTTATCTCCCCCACCTGGCCACGGTCGAAGACGTTATCGACGAGACCCCGGATGTGCGTACCCTGCGGCTGGTCTTCCAGGACGAGGCTCTACGCGACGGCTTCTCCTTCCGGGCCGGACAGTTCGCCGAGTATTCAGCTTTCGGTGCCGGTGAGTCCACCTTCTGCATCGCTTCCTCGCCGACCCGCAAAGGCTCCATCGAGTGCTGTTTTCGCGCCGTGGGCCGGGTGACCGAAGCCCTGCGACGTCTGGAGCCGGGCGATACCATGGGGGTACGCGGCCCCTACGGCAACTCCTTCCCTATTGAAGAGTTCTTCGGCAGGAACCTGGTCTTCGTGGCCGGCGGCATCGCACTGCCGCCGTTGCGTACGTTGATCTGGAACTGTCTCGATTGGCGCGACAAGTTCGGCGACATCACCATCGTCTATGGGGCACGGACGGAAACCGACCTGGTCTACAAGCGGGAGTTGCAGGAGTGGCGGGAACGCGGCGACGTGCGGCTGGTGAAGACGGTCGATCCGGGAGGCAACGGGCCGGAATGGGACGGCAAGGTCGGCTTCGTGCCGACCATCCTGGAAGAAACGGCCCCGAGCGGAGAGAACACCATTGCCCTGGTATGCGGTCCACCAATCATGATTAAATTCACCCTGCCGGTGCTGGAGAAGTTGGGCTTTACGGACGAGCAGGTCTACACCACACTTGAGAACCGCATGAAGTGCGGCCTGGGCAAATGCGGCCGCTGCAACGTGGGTAACGTCTATGTTTGCAAGGACGGTCCCGTGTTTACGGCGAAGCAGGTCAAGGCCATGCCGGCGGAGTTCTGAGTTTCTGAAATCAAGGCCCCGATGCTCAAAAAAACGGGAGCAGGCTCACAGCCCGCTCCCGTTGACGCATCCAGACGCTTAAATCCGCGAAACTATTTGCCCAGCGCCTCTTCGATCTTCTTCTGGTCAAAGCCTACGATGATCCTGCCGAAGAGCATGAAGGTCGGTGTGGAAATGACCTTGTTCTTCTTGGCAATATCGTACTGCTCTTCCTGCAGCTTTATCCCGGCGGGCGTGATGGCATAGGCCTGTTGGCTGTCCAGCTTGCCTGACATGACGTCATGGTAGGCCTTGGCCTTGTCGTGTTGGGATAGGACGAATTGGGCCTTTTCCCTGGCCTTGGGGTGACGGGGAAGCGGCCAGAAGAAGATGTACTGGGTTGTGTCGCTTCGCCCCGCAAAGTATTTTTCAGCCTTGCGGCAGAAGGGACAGTCGGGATCGGTGAACTCCACAACCGTCTTGGGGCCGGAGCCGATGACGATCGCCTTGCTGAAATCGATATCCGTTGCAGACACCGGCCCGGCGCACAACAACATTGCTACCGCCACTACCAACGCACCCCTGAAACATGCCGCGAAACGTTCTTTGTTGTTCATTGTCCGCTACACTCCGTACCGTTTAAATAGCAAGGTAAAAGGATGATGAACTCGCTTCCATCTCCCCCCTCGTTCTCCACCCAGATGATCCCTCCGCATATCTCAACCGCCATCTTGCAGAAGGACAGCCCCAGCCCCGACCCGCCGCGTTCCCGTCCAACGCCGTTGCGCGACGGCACATGGCGTTCGAAGATGCGGCCCTGATCACCGGCCTGAATACCGCTGCCGGTGTCACGGATGCTGACCCGCACGAAACAACCCTGCTCCATAAAGCCATCAGGCAAGGTCACGTAGGCAGGCAGACGCGCCCACGGCACATCGGCGCCTTTCAGGCAGCGACATGAGACAACTATCTCACCCCCTTCGGGGGTAAATTTGATGGCGTTTGCCAGCAGGTTGGCGATGACCCGGCTGAAGGCGTTTTTGTCAACGGCGATCTTCGGAGTTTCGTGGGATAACCGTTCCTTCAGCCTGATCCCGTCATGTTCCGCAATCCGAGTGAAGCGCCGGGTAACCGCCCGCAGGATTTCCCCGACGCCGTACTCGGCGATCTTCACCTGCATCCGGCCCGCCTCGAAGCGATGGATGTCCAGCAGGTTGTCGATCATTGCGATGACTTCATTACAGCTGTCGATGGCGGCGTGGAGGTATTCCGCCTGTTCTTCATTCACCGGCCCCAGTCGTCCCTCCCGTATGATGTCGATAGAACCGATCACGGCGGTCAGGGGATTTTTCATATCGTGGGAAAGCATGGAAACGAAATCATCCTTCTCCTGTTCAAGGCGCTGTTTTTCCAGCAGTACACGCCGATTGGCGATGGCGCGCATGACCCGTTGGAGCATGTCGTCCGCTGCAAAGGGCTTGGAGAGGTAATCGTCAACCCCTGCCTTTACACACTCCACGGTCAGGTTTTCGTTGCCCTGGGCAATCATCATGATGACCGCCGTGTTCTTTCCGGATTTTCGAATATGGCTGAGCACTTCGATCCCATTGGCCTCGGGCGGCATGATATCCAGCAGCGCCAGCGAGAACTCCTCCCCCTCAAGCGCGGCCATGGCCGCCTCACCGTCTCTTGCCCAGGTAGTCGCAAAGCCCGCTTCCTGCAGCTGCGGTACGATCAGCCCGGCAATCTCGGCCTGGTCGGCCATCACCAAAATCTTTTCGGCGGGTAGTTGTACGGCCATCAGTGAACTCCCTTCTGCCCGCTGCCGGCGAGGAACGCCTCAGCCAGAGCAATGTCTTCGGGTGTAGTGATCTTGATGTTGCGATAATCACCACGAACAATGCGGACCGCTCCGCCGCGCCGTTCAACCAGGGATGCATCGTCGGTCCCCATGAATCCTTCCTGTTCCGCTGCCAGATGCGCCGCGAAGATAACGCCGAACCGGAACCCCTGAGGCGTCTGGGCTTGCCAGAGGGCACTCCGATCCGGGGTATCGATGACGTACCCGTCCCGGACCGTTTTGATGGTGTCCTTGGCCGGCACCGCCACCAGGGCGCCATCGCAACTACGGGCCACCTCAATGGACTCCCTGAGCAACTCCCGGCTGATGAGCGGCCTGACACCATCGTGTATCAGCACCACGTCATGCTCCCCCGCCTGCTGCTGAAGCGCCCGCAACCCGTTCATAACCGAATTCTGACGTTCCCTGCCGCCCGGCACGATCTCCAGCACCTTGCGGAAACCATAGGCCTCAACCACATGTTCGCGGCAGTAGGGGATCTCGGCGGCCGGGGTAACCAGAATGATGCCGTCGATAAAGGGAGCGTTCTCGAATACGGAGATGGTACGTGCCACGATCGGCACTCCAGCCAGTTGCAGGTACTGTTTGTTGATGGAAGCGCCCATGCGCTTGCCCATGCCGGCTGCCGGGATCAAGGCAAATGATCTGGAATGGGTCACAGGTTTCCCCCTGTCAAAGATGCCGCCGTCTCGGCGAGGGAGAGCGCCAGGCCGGGAAGGTCATGGTCCAGGATGGTGCGGACATCAAGCAGAAACCGATCCCGATGAATACGGCCAACGACCGGGGTCGATGCCTGGCGCAGGCTCTGTTCGATCTGTTGCACGGATGCATCGCCGATGCGCACTTCGATAAGGCTCGTGGGGAGGCGGAGCAGGGGAAACGATCCCCCCCCGGCGCTCGATTCGCCCTGGTGCTTCAGCAGGGTGATCGCTTTGGGAAGACGCCGGCGAAGCATCCCGAGGATGCGGTCGGCCCGCCGCGACACATCGGCCGGGAGCGCCGTGAGCATGCGGAGCGTCGGGATATCACGGACTGCGCGCCGCTCGTCGCGGTAAAGCCGCAACGTGGCTTCCAGCGCAGCCAGGGAGAGCTTATCCATCCGCAGGGCTCGCAAAAGGGGGTGGCGCTTCATCGGCGCCACGATGTCCCGACGTCCGGCAATGATCCCGGCCTGGGGGCCACCCAGTAATTTGTCGCCGCTGAAGGTCACCACGTCGGCGCCGCCGTCCAGATACCGGCGCACGGTGAGTTCGCCTGCAATCCCATAGGCAGACAGGTCGATCAGGCAACCGCTGCCGGCATCTACCATGACCGGAACCCCGGTCTCGCGACCCAGAACCGACATCTCCTCCACCGTAACCTCGGCAGTAAAGCCGATCATGGCAAAGTTGCTGGTATGCACCTTGAGCAACAGCGCCGTGGCATCGTTGATCGCTTCACGGTAGTCCCTGGCGTGGGTGCAGTTGGTCGCGCCGACCTCCACCAGATGAGCCCCGCTCTGAAGCATAACCTCGGGGATGCGAAATGAGCCGCCGATCTCAACCAGTTCCCCGCGTGAGACGATCACGTCCCGGTCCTGGGCCAGGGATGACAGGGCCAGGATGACCGCGGCGGCATTGTTGTTGACCACCAGGGCCGCCTCGGCGCCGGTCAGTTCGCAAATCAGCCCTTCCACATGGACGTAGCGCGTGCCCCGCTCGCCCGTGGTGAGGTCGAATTCAAGGTTTGAGTAACCGCGGGAGGCCCTCCGGATTGCCTCCTCGGCATCGTCGGCCAAGGGCGAGCGCCCCAGGTTGGTATGGATCACCACGCCCGACCCATTGATCACGTTGCGCAGGCTGGGCGAGCTGCGTTGATCGAGTTCGGCGCTCACCAGGGAAACGACATGCTCCTCGGAAAGGTCGCAGGAGGCTCCGCTGCGGACGGCGGCACGCAACCGTTCCAGCACCGGACGTATGGCTGCCAGCAGTTCCGGGCGCGGATGGGAAGAGACGAGCACGGCCATCCGCTCCCATGCAAGGACGCGGTCAACCTTCGGTATCTGCCTCAATATCTCTTGGTGCACGATAGCGATCCTGATCGTTATTTTGTCATCGTATCACGGAATTATAGATAAAACAGGGAAACAAACGGGAGATCTTGACTAGAGACGGGGATGATTAAACCATACAAATGGTGAAAGTGCAAAAAAAATCATGCGTTAACAAGGGACACAGAGACAGCCGTGGCTGGACCATCAGCGAAGGCTCACTGGCTTTATTGACGGGTGCCGGCCGCCGGAAGCGCTCCGATCACAGATCCATCTGCAACGCCGCGGTTTGAGCAGACACAATGCCGCTGCCCATGAGCACCTTGCCGCCGTACTCGGCATTCTTTCGCACCAGCATCTCGGCGGTCTCCGCATCCTTCCGGCGAAACGCCTCAATAATCTTTTCGTGTTCCTGCACCGAGATTTCCATACGGCCGGGCAGCGAGATCGACATCAGGCGCAGGCGTTGGAAACGGGTCACCAGGCTGCTGATCAGCTCCCGAAGTTTTTCATTGTCGGCAGCCTTGATGAAGACGTCGTGAAAATCGTTGTGGATCTTGAAAAATGCCTTGATCTCGTTATGGGCCGCCATTTCGGCCAAGCGATCATTGATGGCTTGCAGCCGGTCCAACTCCTTTGCGGTCAGCTTCTCGCAGGCGCGTCGTGCGGCATACCCTTCGAGGATGCTCTTTATGGCATAAAACTCTTCCACGTCCTTCTCGCTGAACTCGCTGACCACCGCCCCTCTCCGGGGAATGACCGTCAGATACCCTTCCGATTCCAGTTGGCGAAAGGCTTCGCGGATGGGGGTCCTGCTGATGCCGTAGCGTTCAGCCAGGTCGGGCTCCGAAACCCTGCTGCCGGCCTTGATTGACCCGGAAATAATAGCGTCCCGGATGTTTTCAAGAATCTTTTCCCGCAGAGTGAGGTGCTTTTCTATCGACTTTTTCATGAATAATGGGGCTCCAAAAAGTTTTAACGTATTGTATACAGTATGCACCGTTTGTCAACCGTAACATTCCGGTATTGCAGTTTTTTGTGTGTTTACTATCACCAAAAAGCGGTTTTTCCCGGTTTCGGCATGGGGCGCACTTCGGCCGGTGGGCGGGAAAAAAATTATCATCCTTGAATTTTACGGGATCTGCAGGTAATCTTCAGAGCATTTAGCAGGTTGTTGGAAATTGCACGAGGAGGTTGTTACGTAAAGCGTAAGCGAGGGGGGAAGCGAGGAACACCCCTCTTTCGAGCGAGCGGCAACGACGCAGAACGGCCCCGCAGTAGATTTTCAACAACCTGTTTGAGGAGTTCCATGGACCCTGTACGGCATCTGAAAATATCCGTGATGGTGCTCCTGCTGTTGGTATCGGCAGGCACGGCCGGCTACATGACCATCGAGAAGTGGCAACCGCTTGATGCCCTCTACATGACGGTCATCACCTTGAGCACCGTTGGCTTCAAGGAGGTACACGACCTGTCCGATGGCGGCAAGGTCTTCACCATGTGCTTGATCGTGGTGGGGGTGAGCGTCCTGGGCTACATCGTCGGCAGCCTGGCCCAGATCATGTTCGAAGGGCAGATTCAACGGGTTATCGGGAGGAAAAAAGTGGAGAAGATGATCGATGCGCTCACGGACCATTACATCATCTGCGGATTCGGCCGGATCGGTTCGCTGATATGCCGGGAATTCAAGGCAAATGCCCTTCCGTTCGTGGTGGTGGAAAAGGACGGGGAAACCCTTGAAAAGATCCGGGAAGACGGCTATCTGCACATGAGAGGCGATGCCACCCAGGATGAAAGCCTGCTCAAGGCAGGGATAAAGCGGGCCAAGGGGCTTATCTCGGTAGTCACCTCAGATACGGAGAACGTCTACATCACCCTCACCGCCCGCGGCCTCAATCCCGAGCTGTACATCCTGGCCCGTTCCGGCGAGGAAGGGTCGGATATCAAACTCAAACGGGCCGGGGCCAACAAGGTGGTCTCGCCCTACCTCATCGGCGGCAGCAGGATGGCACAGTCGGTGTTGCGTCCCAACGTGGTCGATTTCATCGAGATCGCTACCGGCAGTGAACACATGGACCTGCAGATGGAGGAGATCACCATCCCCTCCCACTCCGCCTTTGTGGGGGAGACCCTGGTCAGCTCCGGATTCCGCAAGGAGATCGGCGTCATCATCGTCGGCATCAAAAAAGCCCTCGGCAAGATGGTCTTCAATCCCCACTCCCAGGCCAGGATCGAAGGGGGAGACACCCTGATCGTCCTGGGCGAGCCAGGCGCCATCGCCAAGCTGGACGACCTGGTGGCGCGACCCGCCACGGATGCGGCCATCAAACAACACCGGAAAGAGCACAGCGACCATGACAAATAAGATCCATGCCCACATACCTTATCCCCAACTGTCCGGACACCTGGCTTACCTGGTGGAGCAACACATCAACCCGGAGATCTATCTGCCGGCGGAAGCGCTGGACAGCATGGTTTGGGAAGAACTGGCAGTCCAGGCCCAAACCCTCCACGCAGCGGGGCTCGCCACCACCATCCACTCGCCCTTCATGGATTTAAACCCCGGCGCCCTGGATGCCAGCATTCGCGAGGCGACCCGGCGGCGGTTCCAGCAAGTCTTCAAGGCGGCGGAACTGCTGCTGCCGAGGGTGACCGTTGTACACCCCGGTTTCGATGAACTGCACTACGGCGACAACCGGCACGTGTGGCTGAACAATAGTATCGACTTTTGGCGGGAATTCGTCCCTCGCGCCAGGGAACTGGGCACGGTCATCGCCGTGGAAAACATCTTCGAAAAGGAGCCCTCCACCCTGCGGGCTCTGCTGGAGGAGATCAACGAGCCGTGCTTTCGGCACTGCTTCGACGGGGGGCACTGGAACATGTTCACCACCGTGCAGTTGGAAGAGTGGTTTGCCGAGCTTGGCCCGTATATCGTCGAATGCCACATCCACGACAACCACGGCCAAGCGGATGAACACCTGCCGCTGGGGGAGGGGGAGATCGACTTCGACCTGCTCTTCGGTTTGCTGAAACATTACTCACCCGATGCGGTCTGGACCATCGAGGCCCACAGCATCGAACATCTGCAACGGGCGCTGATAAATATCGGGAAATACTTGTGAGGCGTAAGGCGTAAGGCGTGAAAGGTGAATAGTGAATGGTGAATGGAAAAAACTCGCTATTCACGATACACTGCTCACTGCTCACTGCTCACTGCTCACTGTTCACCATTCACAAAGGAGCCATCCATGCCTGAAACCATTCTCGTCACCGGAGGCTGCGGCTACATCGGCAGCCACGTCGTCCGGCAGCTCAGCGAAGCGGGCCGCAGGGTCGTTGTCTACGACAACCTCTCCACCGGTTTCCGCGATGCCCTGATCCACGGCGAAGAACTTATCGAGGCCGACCTGGCCGATCACCACGCCCTGGGGGCCGCTTTCGAACGCCACCGCTTCACCACGGTTCTGCACTTCGCCGCCGCCATCGTGGCCCCGGAGTCGGTCTCCCTGCCGCTCAAGTACTACGGCAACAACACCCGCAACACGCTGGGGTTGTTGGAGGCCTGCACCAAGTTCGGCGTGCAGCGTTTCATCTTTTCCAGCACCGCCGCGGTCTACGGTTTTCCCGACGGCGGCACGGCTTCCGAGGAGAGCGCCCTGGCGCCGATCAATCCCTACGGCACCTCGAAACTGATGAGCGAGTGGATGCTGCGGGACACCTCCGCAGCCCACGGCATGCAGTACGTGGCCCTGCGCTACTTCAACGTGGCCGGCGCCGATCCCCTGGCTCGCATGGGGCAGCGTACGCCGGAGGCAACCCACCTGATCAAGGTAGCCTGCCAAGCCGCCCTGGGGATGCGGCAAAGCGTCGCCATCTACGGCACCGACTACCCAACCCCGGACGGCAGCGGGATCCGCGACTACATCCACATAGAAGACCTGGCTGCCGCACACCTTTGCGCCTTGCAGTACCTGGAGAAGGGGGGTGAGCCTACCGCCATGAATGTCGGTTACGGACGGGGCGGCAGCGTGCGGGAGGTGCTGGAGGTGGTGAAAGAGGTCAGCGGGGTGGATTTCAAGGTCGTGGAGGCGGAGCGCCGTCCCGGCGACCCGGCCTCGCTGGTGGCGCAAGCCGACAAGATCAGGCGGCTGACCGGCTGGCAACCGCGCTACGACGATCTTCGGACCATCGTTGCCGATGCCTGGAGGTGGGAGAGTAAACTGGCGGGCAGGTAGGATTATTGGTATTTGTGTCAGTTCACCTCACAGGAGACCGGTCAGGCAACCGTCTGTTCCACAAAGAGTTCCACAGCCGTCTTTATCTCATCCCGAATCCTGCGGACCGCCGCCAGTTTCTCTTCGTGCGCCCCTTGTACTGCGGAAGGGTCGTCGAAACTCCAATGGAGCCGCTTGGTGACTCCCGGAAAGATGGGGCATTTCTCGGCGGCGCCGGCATCGCACACGGTAACGACATAATCGAAGAGCGTCCCCCGCTTGAAGAAATCAAATACGCTCTTTGTCCGATTGCCTGAGATGTCGATACCCACCTCTTGCATGACTTCGACCGCCAGCGGATTGAGCTTGCCCGGCTCAAATCCAGCGCTTTCTGCATCGAAACGGTCGCCGGCGATCTGCTTGAGATACGCCTCGGCTATCTGACTGCGGGCGCTGTTGTGGATACAGACAAAAAGTACCTTGTATTGTTTTCTCATGGGTTTGCTCCTTCCTCCGTTACCGGAGTTACTCGTTTGAGGGTCAGATTACCGAAGCGATAGATTGATGACGCTGAAGCATTTACGAGACAGTGGCAAACATCCGTTTTTGAAGCCGAAAGGCCACGTTGACCAGACCGATCATCACCGGTACCTCCACCAGCGGACCGATGACGGCGGCAAAGGCGGCCCCGGAATTGAGCCCGAAGACCGCCACCGCCACGGCGATGGCCAGTTCGAAGTTGTTGCTGGCGGCGGTAAAGGCCAGGGTAGTCGTTTTGCCGTAGTCAGCCCCCATCCGCTTACCCATCCAGAACGATACCAGGAACATGACCACGAAGTAGATCAGGAGCGGAATGGCGATGCGCAGCACGTCCAGTGGCAGTTGCACGATCAGTTGCCCCTTGAGGCTGAACATGACGACAATGGTGAACAGCAACGCAATCAAGGTAATCGGGCCGATCTTCGGCACAAACTCCCTGTGGTAGCGTTCCTTGCCCATAATCTTCACGCCGATCAGCCGGGTCAACGCGCCGGCGATGCAGGGAATGCCCAGATAGATGAAGACACTTTGGGCGATCTGGCCGATGCTCACATCTACCACCATGCCTTTCAGCCCCACCAGCGGAGGCAGCACGGTAATGAAGAACCATGCATAGACACTGTAGAACAATACCTGAAAGATGCTGTTGAAGGCCACCAGGCCGGCGGCATACTCGGAGTTGCCCTTTGCCAGCTCATTCCAGACGATTACCATGGCGATACAGCGCGCCAAGCCGATCATGATCAGCCCCACCAGGTACTCCGGTTTGTCCGGCAGCAGCAGCGCCGCCAGCACGAACATCAGCACCGGCCCGATCACCCAGTTCTGCACCAGCGACAGTCCCAGGATCTTCTTGTTATGGAAGACCTCCGGCATCTCTTCGTACTTTACCTTGGCAAAGGGTGGGTACATCATCAGGATCAAGCCCGCGGCGATGGGGATGTTGGTGGTGCCGACCTGGAAGCGGTTGATGAAGTTCTCGACTCCGGGCACGAACCAGCCCAGCCCCACACCCAGGGCCATGGCGGCGAAAATCCACAGCGTCAGCCAGCGGTCGAGGAAGGAGAGTTTTCGGGAAACATGCTCGCTCATGGTTTACGCCCCTGAAAATTGAACTTTGCCGAACTATTGCCGGTAATTAAGATGTACACAGTTTAGTTGCAAAATGCAATTAATTTATGTAGCATTATTTTCCAGGAGAATAATCAATGGAGTCGGTCAGGGAAGAACTACAGATATTTGTGCGCCGCTTCGGCCTGCTGAATGCGTCCTGCTGCGACGAATGCTGCGGCGAGCAGGTATCCATGGCCCAGAGCCACATCCTGTTCGAGATCAGGAGAATGGGCAGCCCCTCCATGCAGCAGGTGGCCGAGGAGTTGGGCATGGATGTCACCACCTTCAGCCGCCAGGCCAAAAACCTGGAAGGGAAGAGGCTGATAACGCGGCAGGTTTCACCCGATGACCGGCGGGTAAGCCTACTGGGTCTGACCGATTCGGGCAGGAAGGTTCTGGAAAAGATCGACCGCTATCTGGCCGACAGAATCGAGCGGATATTCTCTCACATGAGCTGCTTCGAGCGGGAGACGGTCATCAGGTCGCTGGGGCTTTTGAACGAGGCCGTTGCCAGGGCAGGCGACGGTTCGCCGCATGGAGGTAAAATTGCATGTTGCAACTAAATGACGGGCCAAGCGGCCGTTTGAAGGTCAAGAGCATCCGCAGGGCCGCAGATACTGATCACAGCCCGGTGGCCTCCGTTTGCGACAGCTCCTCCGGCGACGCCCTGGAAAAACCTCCCTGCTGAGGGCCTCCCACCTCCGCCGGGGGCGGAGAGGTCACGGATAAGGTGCCAGGTTTCATGGAGTGGCAGGAGACTCCGGCCGGCCGGGTGCCCAGGATTTCGTCGGAGTTACGTTTCGACGACCGGTTGGGCGCCTGCAAGGCCCGCTGGGGTATCGGCCGGATGAGCTACATGGTGCCGCCGGGCCTCTACGCCATCGGACGGCCAACGGCGGATGCTCCGGTGCTGGTTACCGCCAACTACAAGATGAGTTACGACATTATACGTCGTACTATGTCAGGGCGCGACGTCTGGTTGCTGGTGTTGGAGACCTATGGCATCAACGTCTGGTGCGCGGCCGGCAAGGGGACCTTCGGCACCGGAGAACTGGTGCGCCGGGTCGCGGCAACCGGCCTGGCGCAGGTCGTCAGCCATCGCCGCCTGATCCTGCCGATCCTGGGGGCGCCCGGCGTGGCCGCCCACCACGTGGCCCGGCGCTGCGGGTTCTCGGTCAGCTACGCCACCATCCGTGCCGCCGGCCTGCCTGAATACCTGGACAACGGCATGGTCACCACCCCTGCCATGCAGCAGTTGACCTTCACTCTTTACGAGCGGCTGGTGCTGGTGCCGGTTGAACTGGTAATGGCCCTCAAATCCGCCGCCATCATTGCCGGCGCGATACTTCTGGCGGTGGCTGCGCTGGGTGGCCTCACGGCAGGCATCATGGCCCTTCTCGCCTATCTGGGAGCGGTCCTGACCGGGGTTGTGATCGGGCCGTTGCTTCTTCCCTGGCTTCCCGGCAGAAGCTTTTCCGTCAAGGGTGCCGTGGCGGGGCTCATCTGGAGCGGGGCTTTCTATCTTCTTGCCGGAGGCCGCGCCTGGGGCGTGCCGGCGACCATGGCGCTCTTTCTGGCACTGCCTGCGGTGAGTGCCTTCCACACCCTCAATTTTACCGGGTGCAGCACCTACACCTCACGTTCGGGCGTAAAGAAGGAGATGCGGATCGCCCTGCCGGCCATGGGGGGAGCATTGCTGGCGAGCGCACTATTACTGCTGGCGGGCAGGTTTCTGTAAGCAACAAAGGAGCGAGCAATGAAAGGTTTCAGATATTTGCAGGACGTGGTAACCCTGAAACTGGATCGGGCAGCCTGCATCGGCTGCGGCAGGTGCCTGGAGGTCTGCCCGCACCAGGTGTTCGTCCTGGCTGAGAAGCAGGCCTCCCTCAGGGACCGGGACGCCTGCATGGAGTGCGGCGCCTGCGCCCTCAACTGCCCGGTCAAGGCCATCACGGTTGACGCCGGGGTCGGCTGCGCCTCGGGGATGATCAACGAGTGGCTTCAGGAAAGGAAACTGCGCGCGCCGGGCGGGAGTTGCTGTTCCTAATCGTGCGAGTTGCTGATAACGGCGGTTCGATTTTTTTCAGGTTTATCAGGTTGTTCAAAAATAGTCAGATCGTCGCACCCGCAGTATAATCGCCTCCGGCGATTATCGGTGACGAAGCGGAGCGGAGTTCATCCCGCTGGGACAGAACCAAAACGGTTCTGCTAAAAGTCCCGCGGAGGCGTAGCAGCGCTACGCCGCACAATTTCATTCGTGAAATTGGACCGCGAAGGCGCCCGAAGGGTGAGGCCAAAGGCCTCAGTCACAAGGTGGCTTTCGAGGACGGTGGCGAGATGGCTGTTTTTCAACAACCTGTTAAAGGAGGTAGCGGTGCCGGAACTTCCGGAGGTAGAATTGACCCGGCGCAGGCTGGAGCCGGATCTGGTGGGCAAAAGGATCGAACGGGTCGAGGTGAGGATACCGAAGCTCCGCCTCCCGATCCCCGGGGAACTGGCCACGGTCCTGCCGGGGCGGACCATCCGTTCCGTAGGGCGGCGGGGCAAGTACCTGCTGTTCGACTGTGAAGCCGGGTGGCTCATCGTTCATCTGGGCATGACCGGTTTTCTGCGGTTCCTCGCCGAACCGGCGCAGCCCGGAAAACACGATCATCTCGATATCTGCCTTGGCGCAGGCTCGGTGCTCCGCTTCCACGACCCCCGCAGATTCGGCACCGTGGCCTGGACAACGGACACCCCTACAGGGCACCCACTCCTGGCCGGGATCGGTCCGGAGCCGCTCACTCCCGCCTTTGACGGCGATTATCTCTTCAAGGTAAGCCGGTCCCGCAGGGTTGCGGTGAAACAGCTCATCATGAACGGGGCCATGGTTGCCGGAGTCGGCAACATCTACGCCAATGAGGCGCTGTTCCGCGCCGCTATCCGCCCCGACCGGCCCGCCTCCTCCCTCACCCCTCGGGAGTGCGAACTGCTGGCCCTCGCTATCCGGGAGGTGTTGGAGGAATCCATCGGCCAGGGGAGCACCTACCGGGTGGCAGAGGAAACAGCCGCTTACCACCCGCTGGCGTTTGCCGTGTACGGGCGGGGCAAGGAGCGCTGCATCCGCTGCAACGGGGCGCTGGAGGGAATCAGGCTGGGGACCCGGAGCACGGTCTACTGTCCCCGCTGCCAACGGTAGCCCTCAGCCCGCATACCCGGCCCCACATACCCACTCAGCCAACCATCCCTTACTTGCCAAGCTTCACCAACAATCCACCAAAAACTGCAAGGGCTGCCGGTGGGCAGCCCTTGCAGTTTCAGCCATGGTCATCCGCGTTCACGTCAATCGCGCCCGGCAAACTCCCGCAGGCTGGCGATCATGGACGAATCGGGCGTCGGGTCGATGTGCGGAATCTTGGTCTGGCCCCCCAGCTTCCCGCGCGCCGTCTTGGACCATTCGTAGATCGTCCCCTCCCCTGTCAGCACTATCAGGGGTTGATTGATGCGTCCCTGGCTGCGGAAGGTCGCATAATCCGCGTTCATGTCGCACAGGGCGGTGTCCAGCAGGTGTGCAGCCTGGTCAGTAGTGCCGCCGGGTTCCGATGCGGCCAGCACCCACACATGCCGCCGGGCCTGCACATCCGCCCCGACCATGAATTCCCGCACGCTCCAGCTTCCTAAGGCATTCAGTTCCGTAATCGCCCGCTCCACTTCCCCCTGGGTGACCTTCTCCTCCAACTTGTCCAGAAAGCGGTCCCGGCCGGTGAACTCGATGAAATGCGGCGCGAGCGAGGTAAAGCGGATGGTGTCGCCGATGTGATAGCGCCACAGCCCGGAGCAGGTACTGAGGATCACCGCGTAGCGCTGGCCGACCTGTACCCGTTCCAACGGGATAGCCGCTGCGCCCTTTGCCGGGCGCCCCTGCTCATCCAGGTCCTCGAAGCGCACGAACTCGAAGAATGCACCGTAAAAGGGGGTCAGGCGCATGTGGTCATCGCCCTGCTGCTGAAAGGCCATGAAGGCCTCGGAAGAGGGCAACAACTCCAGCAGATTGGGGAGCCGGCCATCGAAGAGCGCCTCGAACTCGTTGCGATAGGGTTTGATGCTGGTGCCTCCGTGGATGATCAGTTCCAGGTGCGGCAGCAGTTCGCCAAGCGGTCTGCCGCCCAGTTCGGCGCAGCGCTTCAGGAGCAGGAGGATCCAGGGGGGCACGCCGGAGATGACCCGGATGTCGCGGTCGTTGATCAGCAGTTCGGCCATGGCTTGAAGCTTCTCCTCCCAGGGGAGGGCCGAAACATTTGCCTGCGGCTCCACGAAGGGGTCAAGCCATCTCGGACGGAAGCGAAGCGTGATGGCGCTCATATCGCCGGAGCAGATATCGCCGCCCATGTCGTTCAGCTCGGTGGAACCGGACATGTAAAGGATCTTGCCGGAGCCGATGCGCGATGCGCTCTGGGCGGCAAGATAGCAGGAGATCATATCCGTGGCCGCCCGGCGATTTTCATCGAACATCTGACCGGAAAACGGGATGTACTTGGTCGGAGCGGTAGTGCCGGAGGTCTCGCAGAACATCCGTATCCTGCCGGGCCAGGTGACATTCTCCAGGCAGATCCGTTTTCTGCCGTCCAGGCCGGTCTGGCAGCCTGCCTGAAAGTATTCGTTCCAGAAATCCTGATAGGTGCGGATCGGCACCTGCTGCTGAAATCGTGCGTAGGCCTGGTCATAGGGGAGTCTCGCCAGGACCGGGAAATCATGGTCGCGGCCGAAACGCGTCCCTCCGGCCGTGCAGACAAGCTTCTGAAAGATGGCCCGCTGGGCCGACAGCGGGTCGCGCCCCATAAAACGCTGGGCCCGGAAGGCTGCCGATTGCCTGATCAGCCCCTGCATGGGCCGCGTCCTTAATGCATGCCTGATAAGGACCATTTAGACCGCCATCTGTAGAAGCGGCGCCGAAAGTTTGCTATACCAGCTTTCCAGCAGGGGGTTGTAGGCATCGTGATGAAAAATCATGGAGGCGTGGGGCACATTATCCCCCACGTTCTTGGAGATGACCTTCTTCACCCGGCAGTTGGGGAACAGCCGGGTGTAGCGGGTCGAATCGGCAAACAGCCCAAGGGTCGGCGACAACGGCACCAGGATATCTTCCTCGTTTTCCGCCATGAGCGTCAGAACCGGCCCGGCAAAGACCGAGCCGTGGAGCGCGGGAAACTCAAGATCGCGCAGCGCCTTTACCCGCTCGTAGCCTCCCAGCGCCGAAGTATGGGCCAGCACATCCATGATCTTGCGGCGGATCGCCAGGTGTTTGCTGCTCAGCACCCTGTTTTCCGCCCCGGCGGCAAACAGGGCTTGAAAACAGCGGCGCGAGCGCTCAACCTGTTTCTCTAGCTCGTCATGTTTGGACGGGTCGGCGGTGATGATCTTCTGCAGGCTGCTCTCCAAAAAACGGATACCGTCACGCTTCTCACTCTTAGGGCGGATAAGGTCGTCGGTGCAGATCACCGGGCTGACCAGCAGCAGACCGCGAATCTTCTCGTGGATACGCTCGTCTGCCTGCCGGAGGAAATCAACCAGCAAGCCGGAGCCGAAGCTGATGCTCATGATCAGCGGCTTGCTTCCCTTGGCATGGATATCGTCGATCAGATCGGACAATTGGGCGGAAACCATCTCGGCCGAGAAGCCGTTGCGGGGATAGTTGAGATAGTAAATGCTGCCGTATCTGCGCAAAAGCGGGCGTTGGAATTCAATCGTTTCCGTGGCGTCGGGCACGAAACCGGCAATCACGATGGTCGGCATCGATCCGACGCCCTTTTCACGGAACACCTGGCAACGGATGCTGTGCATGCTGTGGAAGTTCCTCATCAGGCTGAATTCGCGGCGGCGGTCCCGCGGCACGTACGGTTTGATGGCCATGGAGCGCATGAAACCGTGCGCCATGGTTGCAGCCGAAACAAGTACGGGGTGAGCATCTTTTGCCGGGCCGGTCTTTAAAGAATCGGGTTTCATGTCGCCTCCTGATCGTCGTATAGAGCTTATGCGATTAGAGCATGGCGACGTTACACGCGAGAGACGGAATGGAAAAATTTGGTGGAGACCGTGTTGCAATTGTGAAAAAATTGCCGGGACAAGACTTCTGTCCCGGCACAACATGGGGGAGGAACTGCGGGTGAAAAAACTCGAATAGAAAGTCAGGCCGCCCGGCCGCTCTGCAGGATAGTGCTGTAGACATCGCCGGTGGCGGGGGCGCTATGGAGAGTAAATCTGCGGGCATTGTGGCCCATCTCGGCCAATATCGCCCGGTTATTGAGGAAATGCCTGATGGCAGCGGCCAAATCCGCCCCGCTGCCGGCGCTGAATACCATGCCGGTCTCGCCGTCCACCATCAACTCTTTCGGGCCGCCGGCATCGGAGACGATCACCGGCAATCCCGATGACTGGGCTTCCAGGACCACGTTGCCGAAGGTGTCGGTAGCACTGGGAAAGACGAACAGATCGGCCGAGGCATACCCGTCCTGCAACTCCTCGCCCGCCAGGTAGCCGGTGAAAAAGGCCGGATACCCCATCAGGCGCATCTCCATCTCCCGGCGGTACGGCCCGTCGCCGACGATCACCAGCGAGGCATCGAAGCCGGAATCGATCAGTTCGCTGAACGTTTCCGCCAAAAGCTCCAGCGATTTTTCCCGGGACACCCGTCCCACGTACAGGAGCCTGATCCCTTCCGGGATGCCGCGGCTGGTCCAGAAATCCTGCTTGCGCCTGACCGGCGTGAACTGTTCCGTATCCACCCAGCGCGGCAGCGGCTTCATCTTCTCCTCCGGCAGTCCTCGCGACAGGAGTTGCTGCCTGGTCCCGTTGGACGGCACCATGACCTCTTCCATCTGGTTGTAGAACCAGATCATGTAGTTCCAGGCGGCCTGCTCCAGGAATTCGTCGTTGGTCAGGCTGCGCACGTACTGGGGGATGTCGGTGTGATAGGTGCCCGCCACCGGGATGTCCATCATGCGGGAGATCAAAAGTCCCAGCAGGCCGACGGTTCCGGGCGTACTGACATGGATGCGGGTGAAGCCCCCCTGCTCGATGTAATCCATGACATCCAGGATCGGAGGAAAGGAGAGTTTCAGTTCGGGATATTCCGGCAGCACAAAATCGCCCACCGACTCGAAACGCTTGACCCCATCAGGGAACGGGGCGGCGGCGTCACCGGCGGTGATGACCGTCAATTCCACCCCCCGGTTGCGGGCGGTCTGGATCAGGCGGCGGATGGTAATCGCCACTCCGTTGATCTCGTCAAGCGTATCGGTGAACAGGGCAATCTTTTCCCCGCTCCTCCCGTCTCCGGCACCGGGAAAGGTTTCCTGCAGGCCGCGCATGACATCCTTGCCTTTATGCTGGTGATGGAAGGCCAGGTAGTAGGGCGTAACCAGCAGGTGCACCAGGCCGATGGTGCTCAAGGTCGTTACGTAGTCGAAGAAACCGGCTGTGTTCGGCAGCGACATCAGGCGGTTGGTGTAGATGTAGATCATCCGGTTGGCCAGATAGCTGGTAACGGCGAATATGGTGCGGTTCTGGTCGGCACCCTTGAGTGTGGCCAGGAATACGTTGTCGTTGAGCAATACCCGAGCCTCGCGGTCGAGGACCTCTTCGAAGCTGCGGCCACGGTGGTCCCGTGACTCCGGGATGTTCTTCAGAATGAACAGCCTGATTTTTTCAATGAACGACTCCCGTGCCGACCCGACATTGAAGAAGCGGTTCAACAGGGCACTCATGAAAGGGGTTGAACTGCGCCGGCGTTCGCCGAACCGCTCACGGTAAAAGCTGTGGGCGATGCCGTACATGCTGTGGGCCATGGTCAGAGGGCCGCCGTCATTACCCTCGGCACGGCTCTGCCCCGCTTTTACGCCCTGGATGAATCCATCCACGCTGTCTGCCCCGTCAACGGCCGTGTGTGCCCGGCTGATGAACAGCCCGCCATGATCGTCCGAGCCCCCCACCATCCCCTTGATCCAGGGTGTGGCCCCGTAGGGCCGGATATCGTGCCGATTGGCAAGCCGCTCCAAGATTTCGGCGTCCAGGCCGGCGACGACCTGTTCGGTAAATGCGTTGAAACGCCGCGCCCGGCAACCGTTCTTGACTTCGAACGTCGTGAAGAGCACCAAGGCTTTCTCGATGATGGCGGTGGTCAACTTGTCGTTCTGGGCATAGAGCGGATGGGCCATAAAATGGGCGATACCCTCCCTGTGGAGGTAGGCCACCATCTCGTAGATGTTTTTGCGCAGTTCAATGATCTGGCGGAACTGGGACTCGGTGATGTTCAGTACCACCACATGGACCTTGCAACTGTTTTCCGGGAAATAGGAAGTTATCTCCGAACTGACGAACACCCCCGGCAGGTGGGCGATCTCCAGGGCGCCGTTGATGCTGTTGTGGTCGCTGATGGTGACATAATCCATCCCCCGGCTGCGGGCGGTCTGATAGAGATAATCGGGCGAGGTATAGCTTTCCGGGCAGTTGAACTTGCGCATCGCCCAGTAGGTAGGCTTGTTGGAGTGGCTCGAATGGACATGCAGATCCGCTTTATAGGCTCTCATGCTTGCCATTTATATCATAGCCCTGTTACAGGCGTGTTGTGGGTGTGTAATTATTATGTGGCTTCCCGCATCCCGTCTTCACGGCATCTTCGCCCTGGCCTCAATCGCAAAAATCCTCGACGTAGCCCTGCTACGCCTGTGGTTTTGCTCAATCGACCAGGTCAAATCTGCCGCAAATCCGAGCGCGGTCCTAGGAGTCTGTTGAAAAACCCAGGTTGTTCAAAAATAGTCAGATCGTCGCACCCGCAGTATAATCGCCTCCGGCGATTATCGGTGACGAAGCGCAGCGGAGTTCATCCCGCAGGGACAGAACCGGAACGGTTCTGCTAAAGGCCCTGAGGAGGCGTAGCAGCACTACGCCGCACGAAAGGGTTTTCGAGGATGACGGCGAGATGGCTGTTTTTCAACAACCTGCTAGCGGCGGTCAGCGGAAGAGACTCCCCAGCCCGAGCGTCCGCCGGAAATCCCACAGGTTCATGAAGAAGGCATCGAAGCGCCCGTGCCGGACCTGTTCCTCCTCGCGCTCCCAGAAGAGCAGCCGGCTCGCCGGGTAGAGGTAACCGAAGGGATAGGCGGTCAGATTGGCGGTGCGGCGGGCAATCCGCTCCAACGAGTAGCGATAGCCCGACTCCTGCCGGGCTACCAGCGCCAACGCCTCGATCCGGGTCGCGGCGGCCTGTGCGAGGAGATCCTCCGGCCGGCCCGGAGGGGTGCCCTGCCCCGGCCGCTTTGCCACGAGCGCCCGCAGGGTCAAGGCGCGATGGCGGGCGCGCAAGGCCGTTACCCTCAGACCGCGGCTCAGCTCCCGGACCGCGCGAAGCGGACCGCGCAGATGGTTGCCCGGCACCGCTTCGAGCTGCGCAAGCCTGGCATCGATCCGCGTTGCAAGAGAGTTCATGGCAACACTATAGGCCTCCATATCAGCCACCGGCCCCGAGAGAACGGCCTGCGCCTCCCCGGGGGACGCATCGTTCAGCAGCCACGAATACCGGAAGCCCGGATCGGGTTGAAAGGGGCGGGCAAAGGGATGGGGCAGCTCGGAGAAGGGGGTCAGCGCCGCCAGGTAGCGTATCAGGCCGCGCTCTTTCAGGTAGCGGTTCTGCAGGCGCAGCGCTTCGCTCCACAGGACATGAAGCTGTTGGTCCGGCAGGAGGTCGTTGAGCGGGGCGAGCGGGGTATCCCCGCAGGGCCTGCCGTTGTCGCTGAAACGCCACGACCAGCGTGCGATGCTCCAGTCCATCAGCCAGTAGCCCCATTCCCAGCCGGAGGTGAAAGTGAGATGTCCGGACACCCCCAGGCGGGCCATCTGATCCATGTCGCTCCAGCGGCTGTCCAGATAGGGAAGCAGCAGCAGCGGCACCGAGCTGTCGAACCCGACCCAGTAGGACGACTCCGGCCAATACCAGGTCTCCCGGCGACGAACCTCGTCGCGTGCGGCGTCCAGCATGAAGCATTGATTAACGTTGCCGTAGACCGGGGCGTGCGGCTCCGAGACGGAATAGCACATGACCGTATGGATCAGGATGCCGCTGGTCGGTTCCAGGGGACGGCGCACCCGCTCCCCATGGTCGGAGGTGATGACATGGGTGGCGAGCATGAGCCGCGCGCCGTAGCGTTGCGCCACCTCACGCTCCATGTGGCGCTGCACGCCGGGGAGCAGGCCGCTCAGAACGGGAAGGTGCTCTCCCATGGTCGGTTCGAGGGTGATGAAGTCCCACCGGACCTTGAACAACCAAGCCAGGGTGGCATCCACCTGACGGCAATAGGATGGATACGGGCGTAGCAAAGCCAGTGATTGGAATGCCTGCTGCTGGAGCATGGACAGGGATATCTCCACCCCGCAGCGCACACCGCGCTGGTGGGCGTACTCGACGATGCGGGCGGCATGCCTGATCCAGGTGGAGCGGTCAACCTCCCGCAGCAGGAAAAATTGCATGGCGTTCTGGCCGTTGCGGGCCAGCCAGTCGATGTACTCCCTGACCTCATCGAACCCACCGGCCAGCGCGGGGTTCATCAGCGGTTCTTCCAGTTCGATGGGATGCAGTGTGTGGAGATGAAAGCCCCGGACCGGGAACCGGGGAGCACCCGCAAAGGTGAAGAAGGACCTTAGCGGCCAGGAGCGGTAGGCGGGGTAGAGTGTCTCCCGTGGATGGATGAAGCGTATGGCGAGCCTTTCCTGCAAGAGGGCGTAAAGGCCGCAGGCCACCCCCTCCGGAGTCGAGGCGGCCAGTCCCAGGGTAGTGATGCCGCCGCGGCGCGTTGATCTCCAGCAATAGGAACTGTCGGGGGGCGCGGCGGGACGGGCGGAAACGGTTGCGGCCGGTATCTCCGGCAAGCGGATGACCACATCGGCACGCCCTTGGCCGGCGCCGATCAGGGCCGCGGGAAAAGCGCGGCGCAAAAGGACGACGGTGTCGTCAACAGCCAACCGCGCCGGCGGCCGGCTGAGAAGGGATGGGGAGGCAAAGACGGAGATGGTGAGCGGCCGGCCGGAAGCTCCCAGGCAGCGGCCGGGCCAGGCCATAAGGGCGGCAAGGGTGCACAGGAGGAGGAGGCGGGCCATGGGCCCACGGTTATACCGATTCCAAATCAAGGATGAAATCAAGGCGGCGAGGATTGAGGCGACGAAGGCGTACAGATAGTACGTTGAGGAGCTGAAGACGAGCCAACGCTGATAGCGCCTTGATTTGAAATCGGTATTACATGATGAGTTGGGCAAAATCGGCCACCGCCGTAATCCTTGCCGGGCCGCGCCCGACGAAATCCCCATCGACCTGGATCGGCTTTGCACCCCGGAATTCGAGCTCTGTGGCGGATAGCCAGGTAATGGCCGTATCCGGCATACGACAGCCCAGGAGGAGGTTGCATGCAATCGTGAGGTACCCCCTCCTGTGGTTGCCCGTAACGCAGGCAATCTCAAAACCGGGACGGGACAGGTCGCTGTTGGGTGCGAGCCTGAACGGGCCGCCATAGCGCGAGGCATTGCAGACCACCACCGTATGGCAGAGGCAGTGTTTCCCGTCCGCGACGATCTCCTGCATCTCACTATCCCACGCAAGGGCCGCCCTGAACGCCGACAGGGCATAGGCGCCCTGCCTCAGCAGCCGTTTCTCCCCTGCTCTGACGTCGCTCACCACGGCCCCGTCCAACCCGCTGCCCGCCATCAGGGCAAAATAACGGCGGCTTGCAGCAAGCTCCAGGAGCCCGACCGACAACGGCTTGGTCCTGCCCGCGCATATCCGGGCAATGCCGTCGTCAAGGGACGATATCCCCAACTCGGCGGCCAGGACATTGGACGTGCCGAGCGGGAGCACCGCCAGGGTTGACGGTCCGGGACCAAGCCCGTTGATGACGGCGTTGAACGTGCCGTCTCCGGCGGCGACGATGATGAAGGGATGCTCCCGCACCCGGCGGATGGCCTGACAGCAGGGAAATGCCTCGGCGGGATTCCTGACCGGGTGGATGACGGGGAACAGGCCGGAACGCTTGAGGCTATCGACCACCTGCGCAATGCGCCTGCGGCTGAAACTGCCGGAATCGGGATTTATGATCAGGAATGGACTGGTGGAGTACATGGGTCCGGATGTTTCGCTGCCGCCCTGGTACGGCGGACAGCTTACCTTTGGGAGAGTGGGCATCCCCAAGGGTGGCATCTGTATCGGATGCCACCCTTGGACGCCCTTCATGATATCAAAATCGCAGGTTATATCCAGACATTAAATCAAATTTGCGTGGGCAAGACTTTGCTTTACGCTGCAATCCGGCGGTCGATAACCGCCTCTTGGGGGCTGTCGGGCAGGCCCATGGGGCGATGGCAGGCGCCGCAATAGGCGCCGGAGTGCAGCCGTTCCCAGAGCACGAGGTTTTCCGTGTCGCACCAGTCGCAACACCAGAAGTAGTAGTCTTCGTCGAGGCGAATTTTCATGTCGGCCCTCCTTTGAACGTGGCAGTGACGTCGAAACCGGGATGTGTCTCTTATGATATAAAATATACTACGATTGTTACAGTGAGATGGAGACAACATTAAATGTACGCAATTTTCGCGGCACGTCGCGCCTGAGAGCAGAGGCTTGCGGAGCGTTGCCCAGAGGGGTATACTATACCATGGGTAAACGCAGTAATAAAAAGAAAGGGGGGAGAAATCATGGAAACGAAGCAATTCGAACATGTCTGCAATTGGACCGAGCGGCGCGAAGAACACATTCCCCTCCGCAACCTCAAGAACGGGCAGATAGGATACTCGTTCGGCTGCACTTATGAGGGTGAAACCATCCAGGTCCGGCTCGAAAACGGGGAGTTGGATTCGTGGGAGCGCAAGGAATGCACCGAGGTTACCACGCATTGAACGAATGCAATCACAAACCGAGTCACATCACATAGGGCCTGCCGGAGCGCAGGCCCTTTTTTTACTGCCAAGTCTTCGCGGCCTGAACAACGAGAAGCGTAGCTTAATCCCAAAACCTCACGATGGATAGTGTCATGATGAAGACCGGGGAGATGCCGGCGTCTCCTGTGGAACCTCTCGAAGCCGTTCATACACCTGTTGCGAGATCCACCGTGTTACCAGCTTCTGAAAATCAGCTTCATTCATGAAACGAGCAAATATCTCCTCATTCTGCTCCATGCGCTCCATGAAATAGGTTTCCAATAGGTTGTCGAAAACCAGTGAAAATTTATCCTCCGGGTTAACCTTAGCTGCCTGCAATAGCGCTTCATCCAGTATTGCAGCCTCAATAATCTGATCAAAGAAAAGCTGGTCGGCATCGTTAAAATCCGTACCGAATCGGGCATTAATTAAGTCTATTAATCGTGATAGCGGCACCGGTGTTTCCCTGACCATACCGCTACCAGCCTCGGTCGGTCCGTCCAGCTTTTTGGCATACCCTTCGTTCAGGCTGATTGATCCCTCGCTAATCTTCTGCAAACGGTAGTATTCGAGCCGGACCTCGTCATCGAATGAGTAGCTGGGACCGCTATGACGCTTGGGAAGTTTGGAGAGGAGATGACGCAGGAAAGTATAAAGCTTTTCAAGGTCCGAATCCTGGTAGGGGATGATCTGGGAAAGAAAGGCATACAGGTTGCGGAATGCTGCAAGCTTGACACGTAACAGCTCAGCCTCTTCTTCGTTCGACTCCAAAAGCTCCTTAAATCGCTCCACGGCTGGGTCAAGGGCCGCGTTCATGGCCTGGTGATCGGCGAAGCTCTGCCGGTGCTTGGGTTTGTAATAGATCACACTGAAACGTTCTACCTCGTCTTGGAGATAAATATCGGCGGCATCCAGCTCAGCTTTGATCTCGTACATGCGTGCCGGGTCAGCCTCGTCACCTATCTCAGCGCCTTCATAAAACTGCCTGAACGCCTCCTGAACCTCGCTCCGGTCGTTGACGAAATCAAGGACAAATGTATCCTCCTTGAGCGGATGCATGCGGTTGAGGCGCGACAGGGTCTGTACCGCCTGAATCCCGGACAACCGTTTATCAACGTACATGGTATGCAGCAGCGGCTGATCGAAACCGGTCTGGTACTTCTCCGCAACCAGCAGCACCTGGTATTCGGCGCTGGCGAAGCGATCCGGCACTTCCGTTTCCTTGACGCCGCCATTCATCGCCACTTCCGTATACTGCTTACCCTTCACCTTGTCGTCCAGCACTACGCCTGAGAACGCCACCAGCGTCTTTATCCAGCTGTACCCCTTGCTTTTAATGTATTTATCGAAGCTCTGCTTGTAACGAACCGCCTCCAGACGCGAGCCTGTGACCACCATGGCCTTGGCCTTGCCACCAATCCTGTGGCGGGTCATGGTATTGAAATGCTCCACCATGATCTCTGTCTTCTGGGCGATGTTGTGGGGATGCAGCCGCATGAATCGGGCAAGCGCCTTGGCTGCCTTCTTCCGCTCCACGTTGGGATCGTCAGCGCTCGCCTTGACCAGCCGGTAGTAGGTTGCATAGGTCGTGTATGACTTCAGCACGTCCATGATAAAGCCTTCTTCGATGGCTTGGCGCATGGTGTAACGGTGGAACGGCTCGCCTTCCTTGCCGAACACCTTGAGAGTCTTGTGTTTGGGAGTGGCTGTAAAGGCAAAAAAACTCAGGTTCTCCTGTTTTCCACGCTGGGCCATGGTACGGAAAAGCTCTTCCATGCCTTCCAGACCCTCTTCTTCGGCTCGCCGCTTGGCCTCTTCCCGAAGGGCTTCACCCCCCAGAACTCCTTTCAGTTCGGTAGCAGATTCTCCCGATTGCGAGCTGTGGGCCTCGTCAATGATTACCGCACAACGTCGGGTCGGCAGTAACCCAGAGCCTGCATTGCCCCGTTCTTCGGCCATCCGCAGTAGTTGTTTAGTCACAAAGGGAAACTTCTGCACGGTGGTGATAATGATCGGTACACACGACTCAAGCGCCTCGGCCAGTTGACGCGAATCCTCGTCAATCTTCTGCACGACCCCCTTGCGATGTTCAAACTGATAGATGGTATCCTGCAACTGTTTGTCCAGCACCCGGCGGTCGGTAATGACAATCACGCTGTCGAATACCTTCTCATTCTTATCGTCGTGAAGCGACGACAGCCGATGGGCCAGCCAGCCGATGGTATTGCTCTTACCGCTTCCTGCCGAATGTTCGATCAGGTAGTTGCCGCCTGGCCCGTCGTTCCGTGCTGCTTCCACCAGATCCCGTACTGCTTGGAGTTGATGGTAACGGGGAAAGATAAGGGCTTCCTTCTTGATCTTGCGCCCTTCCTCGGTGCGAATCTCTTCCACTTGCAGGTGAATGAAGCGAGCCAGCAAGTCAAGTAGGCTGTCACGCTGCAACGCCTCTTCCCACAGGTAGGCGGTACGGTAGGTGAGCCCGCGAGAATCGGGCGGATTGCCCGCACCCTTGTTGTTCCCTTTGTTGAACGGCAGAAAATGGGTGGCGCTCCCTGCAAGGCGGGTGGTCATGAAGACCGCCTCGGTATCTACGGCAAAGTGAACCAAAGTACGTTTCTTGAACTCGAAGAGCAGTTCCCGCTGGTCCCGGTCGTCCATGTACTGTTTCTTGGCGTTTTCTAGCGTCTGCCCGGTCATAGGGTTTTTCAGCTCAGCAGTGGCGATAGGGATACCGTTGACGCTGATAACGAGGTCAAGTTCGTTGGTATTGCGGCTGCTGTAGCGGAGTTGGCGAGTGATGCCCAGGCGGTTGGCTGCGTAACGGGCCTCCAGCTCCGGATTTAGCCGGTGGGCGGCCTTGAAGAAGGCCACGCGCAGGGTACGACCATAGCACTTGAAACCGTTACGCAGCACTGCCAGACAGCCGTAAGTGTCGAGCCACTTGCTGAGATCAGCCAGCACCATGTCGCAGGTTTTTTCGGCGTGCAGGGCCTCCAGCTTGGCCCATTCCTTGGACTGGGTCTCGCGGATAAAGTCAAGCGCTACTTCAGGGAAAATAGCGCGTTGCGGGTCGTAGGACTGTTTGTCTATGGCGGCGTAACCATTTGCCAGAAGGTGGGATTCAATGACCGATTCGAAGGCGGCTTCGTTCGTCTGCTTCATTGTGGCGCTCCAAGGACAAACCGTGCCCTCTCATGGCGGAGCATCTCGAATGGTGTCATGCACTTGATACCGAGGCCGATACAGGCGTTGGGTATCTTGATCTTCTTTGTCGAGGGAGATGCAATCTCGTGGGTAACGACGACGTGTCCATGGGCGAGGGCGTGAGCGACCAGGTAATAATCAGCCACCTGGAGGAACGTATTTACTGCGGCGGGCTCATAGCCTTGACTCGTTGCCCAGGTGCTGACTGAGCCCAGCGTCGGCAGCATCGCCGAATCAGGTTTGAGGAAGAAACCGGGGCCTCGCTGTGAAGCCCAGACGGCAAGCTCATCTTCTCCGGCCTCGACCTCGTCGCCAACCTTTTCAATGCTGTATATGCGCTGTGCAGTATTATTGACGATTAGCCAGTCCCAGAATGCCGGGCAGAAGTCGAGCCCGTAGTGGAGGTTCTTCGCCTGTATGAAAACGTTCGAGTCAAGCAAGTAGGTCATCAGGCCACCCCCAGCCTTTGTCCCAGTTCGTGAAAAGTCGCGAGCTTGGAGAAGCCAAGCAGCCGGAAGGCATCGCGGTGGAGCGTCTGTCCTTCCAGCGTGCTAACTACCAGGGCACGGGCAAAGCGCTTGCTGACCCGAACCGCCTGGGTCTGGTAGAAATTGCCGCCGCTCCCGGCAGCCACAATATTTTGCAATCGCTCCAACTCTGCACGATAGGCCTGCCAGAGCTGCTGTTGCGTAATCCCGCCGACATCGTGAATCCGGCGCAGAATAACCAGAGTGCTGACCTTGAAACGCCGCGCCAACCGGCTCATTTCCTCGTGTAACGGACTGTGCGACCGGTACTCATCCCTGATGACTGCAATGGGCACCAACAGCTCTGCGGCAACCTGGTTGCACCATTGCTCGACCACGTGTTCGGGAGTCTGCACCGCCTGGGTGTCGGAAACGGCGGACTGCCCGAGCCAGATATGGGCGAGTTCGTGGGCAATCGTGAATATTTGGGCTGCCTTTGTATCGGAGCCGTTGATAAACACCAGCGGCGCCAGATTGTCGGCCAGGGCAAAGCCCCTGAACTCCTGCGGATCGAGCTTGCGATGGGTATTGCTCCCCACGATACCGCTCACCATCACCAGCACGCCCCGAGCGTCCGCCTGTTCTATGAATCGGCGCAAGGCATCGCTCCAGGTAGGCATCTGTCGTCGTTCCTCAAGATCGAACCTCAAGGTATGGCGAATGTTTTCCGCCGTGGCCACCACATCGCTCGTCACGTCCACGGAACCGACGAATGCCAGCGGCACATTTCCCGAAGAGCGGGCAAAGTCCCGATACCATTCCTGGCGCTGTTGACAGATATACACGGTATCGAGCAGGTCTGGACTTAGTCGCTGGAGCTGTCTGGTATCAACAGTGCGGAAATCCGGAATCGGCATTCGCTCCACCGGAGGCTCCAGCAGGAAGAGATAGCCGATAGGAGTATGAGTGGCCCTGGCGAAGTTCTCCAGCTGTTTCAGGGTAGGTTTGGCCGCCCCCTGCGCCCAGAGTTCCAGCTTGGGGAAGCGGTTCAAAAGCGATTCCATATCGATGCCGGAACGGTCAACGGCCCATTGAAACATATGCGATTGTATTGTTACGCTGTTCATGGGTCTATCCTAGAATCTGCGTCTGCCAAATTGCACAGCAATTATTCCGCATTTTGAGCAGCCTTTTCAAATTGATTTTCGACCGAGATTATATATTCTTGCGCTGCATCGCGAAGCGCAACACAGAATTCCATAAATCCTTCTGGCAACCGCTCCTTCCACCTACCAGCTAACAGTTCTTGTGCTTCTTCAATAGATAATGGATCTTCACTTCTCGGATGTAGTCCAATTTCTTTAATCTTGGCTTCACGCTGCTCGCGTAAGCTCTCGTGTTTTAGATTCAGGGTTTTGATTGTGTCTGTTGCAGTTTGCACTGCGGATGTGATCGTTCCATCGTACGAAAACTTGAACACGCTTTCACATATAGGGTCCAAAGGCGAAACATCAAGTTTCGTGCATTTCCTTTGTATCGCACCATATCCAGGCTCATGCTCACCCCTTCTCGGAGGTTTTGGGTAACACGCAAAAAGATTATGCCATGCAATATCTTCATGTAACGGCTCAAAGCCGTTATCAGTTAGTTTCTTATCGTCACTGCGACAATCACATTGAGGCTTGAAATGTTCTATGTGGCAACTTTCAACTCCTATTCGCTGCATGGTATAAGCACATAAGTTGCCCTGATCCCCCAAAAGCGAAGCAATGACAGGCAGGCGAGGAAAACTAGGATGAGCGTATCCCAAATTTGGGTCATCGCGCATATCGTCTTTAAACTGTACTAGATCGTCTTGTTGATTTCGTTTAGATATGAATTTCATTTTTTGAAAAGAAACCTTCGGTCAAGTGTTGTGTCTGCCGCGATTAAATCTGGATCAGGGCCATAAGTTAGCCTGAGTTCAGCAACCTTTGTTCGTGCTGCTGGAAGGTCCCCTGCTGCTATTAAATCTGTTATTTCTTTCAATCCCACTTCCATTGGTTCAGTACGTTCACTTGTGTGCATCAGATGTCGTAATATCCAGCCACTCTCACGCCCCAAAGACTCGCTAACAGGAATTATTGCTCCACCACTGGTGAGCAGAATAACGTTTTCTGGCAACGTTTCACCTATTATCTGCGGTGAATGTGTAGTTGTAATGAACTGTAATTTTGGGAAAATGCGCGTCAAATCATGTGTGATAACACGTTGCCATTCAGGATGAAGATGTAAATCTATTTCATCAATAAGCACAACGCCACTACCTTCAGAGGTGGGGTCTTCAAGATCTGGATTTGCTTGAGCTAGCCTTCGAGTCAAATCAAACGCTAATGAAATTAAAGTCCTTTCTCCTTCTGAAAGTTGGAACACACTCAAGGGAAAAGTTTCCACCCGATCTTTGCCGAGAACTTGGAAAGTAACTTGCTTATTGACAGTTATATCGTTTCCATCACGTTTCCATTCATTGAAATTTGGCAGCAGTTCAGAAAGAACTTTACGAACAATATTGAGCTGTTTGGCGCTTTTCCCTTCAGGGGCTTCTTGAGCAATTGATTCCTTCGATTTCCACCATTCAACTAAATCTTGTATATGCAACCCTCTGTCATTAAGAAGCGCTCCAAAGTATGCAGACTTTTGACCATCTGCTGTTTTAGATTTTTCATCTGTAGCATATGATCTGCGCGTTGAGAAAAAAACGCAGATTGGTTGTGGTGTATTCTTTAGGAATTCTGCTTTATTAGGTTTTGGCGTTAATTGCTGCTGTTTAGGCGTGTTAATTACTTGTTCTCTCAACTCTGTACTTTGCGAATCCACCCATTTTTCTCTACCTTTATGAACGGTATAACTGAAGGGCACACTATGGCAATTGAACGATAAGTCTGCAGTCAACGCAGGACGATTATACATAATATCATCTTCTTCAAAACCAAGATTGTATCTCGGAGCAGAAGTCAAATCTGTCATTACTTGAGAAATGAGTATTCTCAATGCTTCTAGAACTGTAGTCTTACCTACTCCGTTAATGCCGACAATCAGGTTGAGTCCAGGTGAAAAATCTATTTCAGTCTGGTAAATTCCCCGTAGATTTTTCAACTGGAGTTTTTTAATTTGCATTTTTCACCTCATTTCCAACATGCCCGCAACTGCTGCTGCAATCAATGCTGTCCTGCGTTCACGCAGCAAGACTAAGGTACGTTCGGTTGCCTCTTTCAATGCATCATGTTTCACTGTTTGCTCCCTAACAGCCTCAACGATAGCCGTTTGTTCTGCAACAGGCGGCAGCGGTACGCGGATATCACGAAAATCGTCCCAGTATAAGCGCAGTCGATCCCAGACGATTCCATGGGAATGTCTTGCCGTTTCAGCACTGAACATTGGCGTTTTAAACAACAGCCCGAAATATTCAACTTCCATTGGAGCAATTGGCTCCGCAACCACGTAATCGGGACTTACCAGGCCATCTGTAGGCGAGACACCAACAGCACCTTGCCACATTCGCATCTTGTTGAAGGAAATATCCCCTTTACGAGCAACCTTGTACGACGAGGCATCAGCGGCCACATTTTCAATACGGTCGTCTGAAAATTTCCGCAAAGTAACACCGGTGTTTATTGATACCACAAGTAACGGCAAATCCGGTTGGCTCCGTTCGTCTCGCTCACTAAATAGATATGCGATTCGTCTTGTTTCCCAATGTTCCGGTATTTCCCCTAGCCAGGAAATACCAGAATCCTTGAATTTTGCTTTCAGATTTGTCCCGCGTGTAACAGCTGATGATATGATGGCACGTCTCTTTTCGCCGAGAAGCTTGAGGAGGTTTTCTTTTTCTAAAATTAGAGTATCGAGAAGGGTGATTTTGTTCTCAAGAAACTTTGCAACAAATTCTTGCACTTCAATTGTTGGCAAATTTATCAGTAAACTTCCAAACCTAGGTCTACTTAACTCAATTTGATTTGTAGCCCCTTCTGAACAATAAACTGTTATTTGCTCTTGTAGAATGCTCAAATAATAAAACAAAAACTTAGGGCAGAATCTCTCCTTTGAATCACGAACGATTGTAACATGGCCATCAGCAAACATTGGTTCATTCGGATCGTTTTCAACATATGAGACTCGACCAAGTGTGCCCGTACCTGTTGAATTAATGAGTACGTCACCCTTTATTAACCACCCGGATATACGCTCGATGTCATTCTTGTCGTGAAGCTTAGCCTTTGAAATATCTAAACCTGATGACTGTACGCAACCTTGGCTAATGACCTTAATGCCATCACTTTCAACATATTTCGGGGCGTCACCACGAAAGATATAATCAGCAACATATTTTAACTTTACAGGTTGACCCTTCAGCATTCCGTCACCTGAGCCAGAAGTCTGACTATTGCCTCTTCCGCTTTCTTCAAATCTTCGTCTATCTCCATCAATGACCTAGGTGGGGTAAACTTGTAAAAGTTTCGATTAAAGTTAATCTCGTATCCGGTCTTGGTCTTCTCATGGTCTATCCAGGCATCCGGCACATGCGGCAGCACCTCGCGCTTGAAGTAAACCTTGACATTTTCCTTGAGCGGTACATTCTCGAAATCGCGCAGTTTTGCATCGGCCTCATACTTCGCCGTAGCTCCCTTCTTGGTGGATTTCACCGGTTGCGCCTTTGGGCAGGTCTCAGTAAAAACATCACGGAAAAACTTCTGCTCTGACGCTTTCCAGCTTGAGTCGCTCGTTTTCAGTAAATTACGCACCCTCTTCCAAACTTCATTCCAATCATTCTGCTCCTCGCGACCGATGAGACTGTCAATAATCTGTATGTCGTCGAGGAGATGGGGACAGCCGTCCAGAAACAGTTCCTTGCGTCCCAGACTGATCTGGAACTTGAGGCGCAACGGGCGCTCCACGGTAATGCGGGAGTAGCCGAAGTCAGCGTTATCGAATAGCTTGCTGGTCTTGCTGTTCTCCGCCGCGCCGAATTCGCGGACAATTGTCCCAATATCACTTTCAGAAAGCTCACGCCGTTTATCACCCAGCGAACGACGCAACGGCACCCAGCGGTCACGGGCGTCGATGAGCTGAATTTTCTCCTTGCGTTCCGCTTTCTTGTGATTGGTCACCACCCAGATGTAAGTGCCGATGCCGGTGTTGTAGAACATCTGCTCCGGCAGGGCGATGATGGCCTCCAGCCAGTCGTTTTCGATGATCCATTTACGGATGTCACTTTCGCCGGAACCGGCCCCGCCGGTGAAGAGCGGCGAACCGTTGAAGACGATGGCCAGGCGCGAACCGTGGCGGTCTTCCTTCAGGTTAACCGGCTCGAACTTGCTGACCATATGCATGAGAAACAGCAGCGCCCCGTCATTCACGCGGGGCAAGCCAGCATTGAAGCGACCAGTGCCCTTTTCATGCTCCCGGACGATCTCTTTCTGCTGCTTCTTCCAATCCACCCCGAATGGCGGATTGGCCAACAGGTAGTCGAACGTTTCCCCGGCATACTGATCTTCCAAGAGGGAGTCGCCGAAGCGGATGGCGCTCTTTTCGTGCCCCTTGATGAGCAGGTCGGAGGCGGCCACAGCATAGGAGCGCTTGTTATACTCCTGGCCGTACACCCAAAGCTGGGCCTGTTCATGGTGGCTATGCATGTATTTCTGCGCTTCAGCCAGCATTCCGCCGGTGCCGCAGGTCGGGTCAAGCATCTTGCGCACCGTGCCCGGCTTGGTAAGGAGATTATCGTCGTTGATGAAAAGCAGATGCACCATGAGGCTGATAACCTCACGCGGGGTGAAGTGATCCCCTGCGGTCTCGTTGGCCTGCTCGTTGAAGCGGCGGATCAGGTCCTCGAAAACGCCCCCCATGTGGTGGTTGTCCACCTGCTCCGGGTGAAGATCAATGTCGCAGAACTTGGAAATGACAAGGTAAAGAATATTTGCTTCACGCATCCGCTCTATCTCGGCGGTGAATTCGAAATAATCAAATATCTGGCGTACGTTCTCGGAAAAGCCGTTGATGTAGGAGACAAGGTGCTTATCAATATTGTCCGGATCGCCCTTCAACTTCTGGAAATTGAGGGGAGAATGATTGTGGAACTTCTGACCTGCAGCCTTGTTGAGCAGTTTGTCCAGCGCATCGCCTTGGTATTTGTCCTTGTAGCGCTCATACTCCTTGAGCACCTTGTCCTTGTTCTCCTCCAAAACGCAGTCAAAGCGGCGCAGGACGGTGAGCGGCAGCATGACCCGTTCGTACTGGGGCGGACGGTACGGCCCGCGCAAAAGATCTGCTATGTTCCAGATAAAGTTGGATAGGTCATAATGTGTCATATATAAAGAAACCTCGCAAATATTTTCCGAAATAATTACTCGTTAATACACACCTTCCTGCAACGAATTCATATCATACATGAACAATATTTCGGGTAGCCATCAATCTGCCTCAGCTTTCAAGAAAATGCAGGGGTCTGCGCTTAAATTCCCTGAACATATTGCACTGTTATCTAAAAATGTCAACGGGTTCAAATCGTTACCAGCCTCGGGATATCAGGGGGATGCAGACAAAAATCCCCCCGCGGCCAAGCAAGCCATCTGCCGGAGCGCGCGGTAGCATCCCTGGGGCGTGCAGTTGAAGCTCAACATCGGGATAAATCTTCGGGGTCTGCCAAGTTAACAAGGTGCAGTCGTCAACCGAACCAAGTCATGCCAAAGCCGTTCGAAGAATGTCACGAATATCACGTCGTGCCATGATGTTGAAGCCATTGTTTTCCGCTTCCAAGCGTTCACTGTCATGTGACAGCCAGTAGTGGCAGAATGAATGGATGGCTTCCGTTGAGCAAAACTTTACTGCATCCATCATGTCAGTTTCCAGATGCAGTTTGGGACATATCTTGGTGGAGATGACCAGTTTGCTATTTGCCAGCAGATAAGATGCTCGCACGATCGGAAAGATTGATTCAGGTCCATCATCGGTAAGACAGAGAACAATTTTGGAACGACCGATCAATTCGTCGCGGGCAGGTCCATAGAGCCCGCAGACAAACATACAGCGAAGCATTTCCTCACATAATTTTTTAAAAACACCAAGTCGATAGCTATGCGCCATACCATAAATTAATACATCGATATCCTGCTCCTGCGGTCTCGCGATGCGTTGCAATAGTGGCGCGAATCCGATTGGAACATATTTGACAGGCATTATTGAGTCCACTGTCAGCATAGTTTCAATATTTAAATAACTGTAATCCCACACCTCGAAATTTTTACGGATATAAGCATAAGACTCCCGCCTGCGTGCCAAAAAATCATTTTCAGGTTTTTCAACCCTACGGAACATGGGATAGGACTGTTCGAGATTGTAAATAATGGTGTCTGAGCGAAAGGTTTTTAAGGTTGCCACGGAGAAGCTATCGGCACAAAATACTATGTTTCGAACGTCAGCGTGTATCGCATTGACCGCAAAGCTTACGTCATATCCTATTTCTTTGAGCCCCCACAATAGCGTCTCGATAACCTCTTGGTAACCAGAGTGAAGATGCATTGTGTCATGGCGAGGCATGAATACATGTATTTTATTAGACACCTTGCGGAATCCTTTGCCTGTGACTTTTTAAGTTTTATTTACCAACTTGGAAGACTTGTACCTTTACGCACAAGCTCTTAGAGATGATTCCGGGAAGTCAGGGGGGTGCGGACAAAGATCGCCCCGCAGACAAGCGGGCCAACCGACGTAGCGCCCGGTAGCATCCCCGGGGCGTGCAGTCGAAGGTCAGCACCGGCCTGCCGAGACGCCTTTGCAAATCCTCCAGCGACACGTCATCCAGGAACACCCCCTCACCCTCCTTGAGCATCACATCCGGCACCAGGAGCCCCGCGCCGATCTCCTTCCCCTCCAGCGCGGCCAAGATGTCGTTGCCCGCCACCAAGCCGCTGACCGTCACGCTTTCCCCGAACAGGCGGTTTTCCACCGCTACCGGCACGATCCGGGCGCCGGTCCGCTCTCCCAACTGTTCAAGAAAAGCCCCCACAAACCCTGCGGCCGAGACGCCAGTCACGACCGTGGCCCGCACGCCGCCCACCGGCCGGGCCGTCCGGAGCACCTGCGCGGCGTCCCGCATGAAAAGCGGCACCATGCCGACTCCGTTCTCGATCTGGGGCAAGTCGCCGTACTCCCGAAGGGGCGGAAAGGGAAGATCGGCCTTGAGGTAAAATTCGTCGGCCAGGAAGAGGAACGGCTCTCCCAGGCGCTTATTCAGGGACTTGGCCTGCGGCCCCCAGGTGTTGACAAACGCCCGCGCATAATCGGCATCCACCGGCGTAAGCTGCGGCAGGCGCCCGCGGTGCCGGGTCAGCCCCAGCGGCACCACGGCCAGGGATTGCACCGCCGGGTAGAGTCCGGCCAGGTCGTTGATGGTCCGTTCCAGCTCAAAACCGTCGTTGAGGCCCGGACAGAGCACCACCTGGGTGTGCATATTGATTCGACCGGCAGCCAGCTCCCGCAACTGGGCGATGATGGGGGGGATGCCCGGCCGGCCCAGCAACTGCTCCCGCAGTACGGGGTTGGTGGCATGGACCGAGATATACAGCGGCGAGAGGCGTTGCTCGATGATACGGGCCAGTTCGGCGGCCTTCAGGTTGGCCAGGGTGACGTAATTGCCGTTGAGGAAGGAGAGGCGGTAGTCCTCGTCCTTGACATAGAGCGGCTTGCGCAGCCCCCTGGGGAGTTGGTGGACAAAGCAGAAAACGCAGTTATTGCGGCACCGTGCCGGTTCCGGGGCCGGAAAGGTGAGCCCCAGCGGCTCTCCCGGCTCCCGCTCGATCTCCAACTCCCAGACCTCGCCGTCCGGTTTGGCGACCTCCAGCAGCAGTTCGTCGTCGGCTGCGGTGTGGTAACTGTAATCGATGATGTCCCGCAGGGGATGGTGGTTGACGGCCAACAGCCGGTCACCCGGCTCCACCCCCATCTCCTCGCTGATGGAGCCGGACGTGACCGCTTCAATGATGAGCCCGTTCATCAGGTCCCCCGGTAGAAGTCGGAATCGCGGTACCAGGCCGCCAGGGAGCGCAGAAAGACCTGCAGCACGGCGGTGGCCGGCACGGCCAGCAACATCCCCATGATGCCGAACATCTGGCCGCCGATCAAGAGGGCAATGATGGCCACCAGCGGATGGAGACCGACCGTGTCCCCCACAACCTTGGGGGTGATGACCGTTCCTTCAAGGGTCTGGACCAGGCAGAACCAGCCCAGGCAGAGCAGGGGATGAAGCATGTCGTGGAATTTGAGCAGCGCCATGACGATCGACAGACAGATGCCGATGATGGTGCCCACGTAGGGAATGATGAAGGTGATGCCGGCCAGGGTGCCGATAGCGATGGCCAGGTCGATGCCGATGAAATACAGGCCGATGCTGTAGAGCACCGCCAGGATGGCGCAGACCGAGAGCTGGCCGCGGACGAACCCGCTCAGTACCGCGTCGATTTCGCCGAGCTTTTCGTTGTAGACGCTGCGGTAGCGCTCGGGGATGAACGACTGGACGAATCCCTTCAACTGGGGCAGGTCGGCCAGTAGGTAGAAGAGATAGACCGGGATGATGAAGTAGCCCAAAAATGCCAGGACAAAGGCGATTGTCGAGGAAAACGCCTCCCGGAGGAGGTTCAGGATCGGCTTGACAATATCCGGCGCAACGCTTCGCGCTTGGGTGATGACCTCATCCAGGCGCAATGCAAGTTTGTCCGGGGTTTCTATTCCAAGGTACGACTTGACCGTCGCCGGGACGATCTCGTAGAGATGACCGGCATACGAGGGGAGGTTGATCTGCATGTTGGAGAATTCGCTGCCGAGGGAAACCACGAAGAAGACGGCGATGCCGGCGCAGATCACCAGAGCGGTGGTAAAAACGATCAGGATGCTGGGGATGCGTCCCACCCCTTTCCGCTCCAGGAATACCACCGCGGGGTTGAGCACGTAGGCCAGGGCAAAGGCCAGGAACAGTTGCAGGAATACGGCGGACGAATAGTAGAGGATGACCGCCGCCAGGAGCAGGAGCAGCAGGGCGGTTGTGAGAAGGATCTTAATACTTTTGTTCATGGGGACCTGCAGGATAGCGCCTCCGGGGCCGTGACACCCCGGAGGCGGCCGAGAGGGTTATTGGTGCAGCCGGAAAGCGCCGTCAGCCGAGGTTATGGTGGAGATGGCGTGCTTGTAGATCAGGATGTCGCCATTGGAGTCCAGCAGTACGGAAAAGTTGTCAAAGGACTTGATGTGGCCTTCCAACTTATCGCCCGACATCATGGTCACGACCACGCGGACGCGCTCCTTGCGGGCCTGGTTGAGATACTGGTCCTGAATGTTGAAAGGTGCTTTTGCCATGAGGGGCGTTCCTCCTGTTATTCAAAAAATTCAATAGCATGCTGTAAAATACTACCAAACTTTCCCGGATATTCAAACCATATTATATCCCGGTCGGCATTGAACCACGTCAATTGGCGTTTGGCATAGCGTCGCGTATCCCGTTTCATGAGCTGCACGGCCTCTTCCAGGCTCAATTCGCCGGCCAGGTACGCGGCCGCCTCCTTGTAGCCGATGGCCCGCATGGCCTTCAATGGGCGGCCATACCCCTGCGCCAGCAGCCCCTGCACCTCAGCCAACAGCCCTTCCGCCAGCATCCGCTCCACCCGTGCCTCGATCCGCGCATACAGTTCCTTGCGGTCGATGCTGATACCGATCTGGAGCGTGTCATAACGCCGGGCACTGAATGCATGTTCCTGCTGGTGTCGGGAGAGAGGGACGCCGGTCAGGCGGTGCACCTCCAGGGCGCGGATGATACGCACCAGGTTGTTGGGGTGCATGCGTGCCGCCAACTCCGGGTCCACCTGCCGCAATCGCTCCAGCATGGCCTCGTTGCCGAGTTGCGCAGCCTCTTCCTGCAACGCCTTTCTGACAACGCCCGCGCCGCTGGGGGAGTCCACCAGCCCCTTCAGCAGGGCTCGGATGTAAAGCCCGGTGCCTCCCACCACAATGACCCGCCTGCCGCGGCCGCTAATGGCACGGATAGCCTCGTCGGCCGCCTCGGCAAAATCAGCGGCGGAGAAAAGCCGGTCCGGCTCCGCCACGTCGATCAGGTGGTGCGGCACGCCGGCGCGTTGCACCGGCGTCGGTTTGGCGGTGCCGATGTCCATGCCGCGATAGACCTGCATGGAGTCGGCGTTGACGATCTCGGCGTCCAGTTCCCGCGCCAGGCGCAGGGCCAGATCGCTCTTGCCCGAAGCGGTCGGGCCGACGACGACCAGTATCTTGGATCCGTTGTGAGAATTCATGGTCACATACCCGCAGGATTGACAGGGCCTGTCGGCAGGGGATCAGGTCCGCTTGAAGATCTTTTCCAACTCCCCCAGGGTGATGGTGTGGGATACCGGCCGGCCGTGGGGGCAGCTGGCGGCGAAGTCGGTCTCGTCCATGGCCCGCAGCAATTCATTGATCTGGCGGCTGTCCAGGGGGTGGAAGCCGCGGACAACCGAGTGGCAGGCGATGCGGGACAGCAGACCGTCGATGCTGTCGTTGAAGGCGGCGCTGGTACCCAGCGCGGCAAGCTCGGCCACGATGTCCTGCACCAGGCGCATGCCGTCTTTGTCCGCCGCCACTCGCGGCAGAGCGGCGGCGATGACGGTCGCGCCGCCGAACGGCTCCAGTTCGAAGCCGATCCGGGCAAGGTCGTCGCGGAAACGCACCACCAGTGCCGCCTCGCTGAAGGAAAGCTCCAGCGTCTCGGGAAAGAGCAAACGCTGCGATTCCACCCCGCCGGCCAGGAACTGCCGCCGCAGACGTTGGTAGGCGACCCGTTCGCTGGCTGCGTGCTGGTCGATAATCACCAACTCGGCGCCGGACTGGCAGAGGATGTATTCACCGTGGAACTGGCCGATGATCGCCAGGGACGAAAAATAGCCCGTGGACTCTGCCGGTGCGGGGTCGGGCCGGAACGGTTCAGCAGACTCCCGGACCGAAACGGACGCGGCTGGGGGGAGAGCGGCATCAACCAGCACCGCACCCTTGCTGTCAGCGGAAGCATAGCTTGCGGGATGGGAGGTGCGCGCCGGTCGTCCTGGAAGCACCAGGGATGCCTGGGCCGCGGCTGCGATCCGCTCCCGATAGGCCTGGCCGGTGGGCGGCGTGGCCGTTGTCGCGGGTGCCGGCTCCGGGCGGTGCGTCAGCCAGGGCGACCGGCGCAGCACTTCTTCCAAAGCGGCATGGAGGGCGTCGTGCACGGAGGCTTGGCGGCGAAAGCGCACCTCGTGCTTGGTGGGATGGACGTTGACGTCCACCTCGCCGGGCGGCAGCTCGATAAACAGGGCCAGAACAGGATAACGGCCACGGTCGATCACGCCGCGGTAGGCCTGCATGATGGCGTGCTGAACGACCTTGTCCCGGACGAAACGGCCGTTGATGTAGGTGAACATGGCCGAGGTTGCGGAACGGACAACGCTTGGGCCGGAGATGAAGCCGGTGACGGTGATGCCCCCCCCTGAAGCGGCAACCTCGTGGAGGCCGCCGGCAGCCTCCCTGCCCACGGCCTGGGCGATACGCCGGCGCAGATCGCTGCGCTGCACGCGCAGCAGTTCCCGGCCGTCACTGACCAGGCTAAAGGCAACGTCGGGCCGGGAGACCGCCATGCGGGCCACCGTGTCTCCCACGTGTCCCGCCTCGGTTTCGGCGCTGCGCAGGAACTTGAGGCGCGCCGGGGTATTGAAGAAAAGCTGTTCCACCGTGATGACCGTGCCGGGGGCCATGCCGCAGGCCTTCACGTCCCGGACCCTTCCCCCCTCCACGACGATCTCGGTCCCCTCCAGGCTGTCGGTTTCGCGGGTCGCCAGCCGGAAACGGGAGACCGAGGCGATGGAGGGGAGCGCCTCGCCGCGGAACCCCAGGGTCAGGATGCCGTCAAGGTCGCTGTCGGTCCTGATCTTGCTGGTGGCGTGGCGTTCGAGGGAAAGCAGGGCGTCCTCCCGGGACATGCCGTGGCCGTTGTCCGTGATGCGGATCAGTCGCCGCCCTCCTGCCGCGATCTCCACGGAGATATCCGTTGCGCCGGCATCCAGAGAGTTTTCAAGCAACTCCTTGATGACCGAGGCGGGCCGCTCGACCACCTCGCCGGCGGCGATCTTGTTGGTGATGGTTTCCGGAAGGATGGCGATGCGTTGGGACACGTGAGACTCCATGGGGGTATATGCCAAGGCCCGTCCGCCCTCGCAATCAGGAGGGGAACGGGCCCTGGCGGCTACCGTGTCGAATGAATGTTACTTCTTCGTATCGCCAAACAGACTACCGAAGTCATCCTCGCGAGGTTTGCCGGGCTTGTCGTCACCGGCCGGGTCCGGGGCGTCGTCCCAGGAAAAATTCTTCAGGTCGAACTCGTCGTTCGCGGCAGCGGAGTTGACTTCCAGTGCTGTGGAACTCTTCTGCGGGGTTGTTTCCAGGAGGCCGGTGAAGGCGTCTTTTTTGTCCTTGACTTGGGGCGATGAATCGGCCGGCTCGTCGTCAAAGCCGAAAAGGTCAGGGACAGGATCGGCCGGCCCCTGGTCGGCTCCCTGTCTGTTTTCATCAAAATCAAAGGAGAAAATATCGGAGGACATGTCCGCATCCTCAGCAGCATGGTTCTCCGCGCCTGCTTCGGCAGCCGTTGGCTGGGCCATTTCCGTTCGGGCCGTCAGGGGGAGCGCCATCGCCTTGAGTCCGTGGGTCGCCTTGTAGCCGGTAAGATCAGTGAGGCACTTGGGGCAATTGTCGTTGAACTCAAAGCTGTTGTATCCGCACTTGGGGCATTTCATCGGCGGCTCCTTGCTGCCTTTACATTATACCTGGATCCGCAACTCCTTCACGGCTCCTTTCGCTTAACATGCCTCAGTCCCAGCTTTGCCGGCCGTGTCTCCACCGAAGCGGAGGACCCGCGGCAAAGCCGGCATCATGCTGCACGGGCGGCGTTTGACTCCGGCATGTCGCTCACTCCGCCGTGCAGGCGTCACGTATTCAGCTTATGCCCCAAATATACTGTAAAATTGCACTAATGGCAATAGTCGCGGTTTCTGTCCGCAGAATCCTGTTTCCCAGGGAAACCGGCAGGTAACCCTGTTCGAGGAACTCTTGCACCTCAAGGGGATCGAACCCCCCCTCCGGCCCGATGGCCACGATGGCGGAAGCGGGACAGTCCCGATCGGCAAGCGCCGACTTCAGGCTCTGCTTCCGCTCCCCTTCCCACAGCAGCAAACGGAGTTCCTGGGACGTGGACCCGGCAGCTTCGGCGGCAGACGGATGCCACGAGACCGCAGGGACTGTACGCCGGTTGCACTGCCGGGCCGCTTCGGCAGCTATCCGCTGCCAACGTTCCAGCTTGGCTGCAAGTTGGTCTCCGCGCACTCGGGCCACGGAACGACGGCCGCCAAACAGGCAGAAATCGTGAACCCCCAGTTCCGTCCCCTTCTGAAGGATCAGATCGACCTTTTCTCCCTTGGGAAGTGCCTGGCAGATGGTAATCCGTGCCCCGTGGTCCACGGTTGCCGGCGCCTGCCGGGGCGCTTCGATCCTGACGGCGACCCATTCCCGGGACACTTGGTCGATAATCCCCTGGTGTTCTTTACCCGCCTCATCCACCAGGGTCACGCCGTCGCCGGTGCCGAGCCGCAGCACCCGCACCATGTGGTTGAAGAGATCGCCATTAAAGGACGCGTAGCCGTCGCGGATACTCTGCGACGAGATCATGAAGCGCCGCCTGCTCATGCCGCTGTATCGTCCTTGCGGTAGAGCATGGCGACCCACTCGCCCTGACGTGCTGTTTCCAGGTAGGAGAGGGGCTGGGCGGCGAATCCGCTGCGCACAAAAGCTTCCTTTTCTGCCAGGATGCCGGACAGGATCAGCACGCCGCCACAGGCCAGCCTCGTCGTGAGTTGCGGGGCCAGCCGGACAAGTTCCTCGGCCAGGATGTTGGCCAGTATGACATCGAAAGGGCCGCCCAAGGATTCCAGGGGGGTCGTGCTACACTCGATTCGCTCCGTCAAACCGTTGATTGCCAGGTTCTCCCGCGCCACCTCCACCGCCTCGGGATCGATGTCCACGGCGCAGACGCAGCCAGCGCCCAGACGCGCCGCGGCCATGGCCAGGATGCCGGAACCGGTTCCCAGGTCCAGCACCGAGGCTGGGGGCGCGGACGGACGGCTGAGCAGGACTGTTTCCAACCGTTCCAGGCAAAGCCGGGTCGTCTCGTGTCCGCCGGTGCCGAAGGCCATACCCGGGTCCAGGCTCAGGACAACATCATCGGGTCCGGCCTCAGCCTGCTCCCAGGACGGCACGATCAGAAGCCGCCGGCCGATGCGGAGCGGCTTGAAATTGGCCTTCCAACTCGTGCTCCAATCCTCGCTATTCACCGTCGCAACGGATGGCTGCGCAATGGACAGGCCTGGATTGACGGCAGCCAGATGATCCAGAAAAGCCGAGATCTCCGCCAGGTGCGCATCCATATCATCGGCGGCGCAAAAATATGCCTTGACGGTCGTGAGCGGGCTGTGCTCGATTTCGGAGGGGGAGAAGGCGTCCACGTTCAGGTTTTCGACGCAGACGCCGGCACCCGAGACGCCTGCCAGATACTCCGCCAGAATATCGGCCAGTTCGTTGGGCAGCTCACAGGCCACTTCCAGCCAGGTATCATCCATATCAATCAAGGGCTCCCCGTTTTTTAAGATTATTCTAACGTTATTACAAAAGGTTAGCAGAACACCGCAGTATTGGCAATAAAAATCCGGCAACTGCTCCGGACGATGAGCTGCCACAGGCCGCATACCGAGAGAATACTTGACGGCGTATCCGGCATCACCTAAAGTACTGGGTCAAGCGTTACATAACCTTTCACAGCCGGAGCACTTCCCCTATGGAAAATGTTGCCGCAATACTCCTTGCCGCCGGCAAGGGAACTCGCATGAAATCGGGTTTGGTAAAGGTTCTGCACCCGGCGGCCGGCCGGCCGATGATCGATTACCCTGTAACGGCGGCTCGGACCGTGGGGGCGAAACCGGTGGTTCTGGTGGTCGGCCACCAGGCCGAGGCGGTGCAGGAACGTTTCCGCACGGCCGATGATATTCGCTGCGTGCTCCAGAAAGAACAGCTCGGCACCGGCCATGCCGTGGCCTGTGCCCGCGAGGCACTGGCCGGCTTCAACGGCACGGTGCTGATCCTGTGCGGGGACACTCCCTTGTTGCGGCCGGAGACTCTGAAGAAACTGATCGACTTTCACCGGGCCCAGGCGGCAGCGGTGACCGTCCTGACCGCCATGCTGGATGATCCCTACGGCTATGGCCGGGTCGTGCGCGATGACAAGGGAAAGGTACTGCGGATCGTCGAGCAGAAGGACGCCGATCCCGAGGAGCGGGATATTCGAGAGATCAACAGCGGCATCTACTGCATGGATGCTGCCTTCCTGTTCGACAACATCGATAGTGTCGGGAGCGACAATGCCCAACAGGAGTTCTACCTGACCGACCTGGTGGCCGTGGCTGTCGGGAAAGGGCTTGCCTGCGTGGCCCTGTGCAGCGACGACGCCGAGGGGATCATGGGGGTCAACGACTTGAGCCAGCTGGCCGAGGCGTCGCGCTGCCTGCGCCGGCGCATCAACCGCGAACTGATGCTGTCCGGAGTGACCATTGTCGATCCCGGCCAGACCTACATCGACCAGGGCGTCGCCATCGGTGCCGACTCGACCGTTCACCCCAACTGCCGCATCAGCGGCACGACAATCATCGGCAGCGGCTGCGTGATTGACAGCAACGTCAGTATCTCCGATTGCCGCATTGCCGACAACTGCCATATCAAGGCCGGGTCGGTCCTGGAAGGGTCCGAACTTCTGGAAGCAGTGGCCGTCGGCCCCATGGCGCACCTGCGTCCCGGAACGGTGTTGCACGCCCACGTCAAGATCGGCAATTTTGTGGAAACCAAGAAGATCGTCATGGGGGAAGGCTCCAAGGCCTCCCACCTGACCTACCTGGGCGATGCCGAGATCGGCCGTGACGTCAACATCGGCTGCGGCACCATCACCTGCAATTATGACGGGGAGAACAAGCACCGTACGGTCATCGGGGACCGGGTATTCATCGGCAGCGACGTCCAGCTCGTTGCCCCGGTCACCGTGGGACGCAACTCCCTGGTGGCGGCCGGAACAACCGTCACCATCGACGTTCCGCCCGATTCCCTGGCAATCTCCCGCGTTCCGCAAGTGAACAAGGACGGCTGGCGGCTGAAGAAAAAATAGGCCCATACTGGTTTCATGGGGAGACAGATGACGGGATCGCTTTACAATGTAAAGGCCGGAAGTACCATCCTCATCATCGAGGACGACATCGCCTTTGCCGAGCTGACATCGGCGACCCTCGAAGAGCACGGTTTCAAGGCCCTCGGGGCGGCGAACGGCCTGGAGGCCATGGACCTTCTTTCCGCCACAATCCCCTCGCTGATCATTCTCGACTATTCACTGCCGGACATGACCGGTGCCGCCATTCTGGAGAAGATCGCCGACCGCGGGCTTTCCATCCCGTTCATCATGGTGACCGGCCGGGATGACGCCCTACTGGCGGTTCAGATGATGAAGACCGGCGCATGCGACTATCTGCTGAAAGACACCAGCTTCCTGGATCGTCTGCCTGCGGCGGTCATGCGCACCCTATACGACGCCGAAACCCGTGAACGGCTGCGTCGTGCCGAAGAATCACTTCGCCAGAGCGAGACCCGCCTGGCACGGGCTCAAAAGATCGCCCGCATGGGGAGCTGGGAGTGGAACCCCCAGACCGGGGATATTTACTGGTCCGACGAACTGTACCGCATCTTCGGATTTGCCCCCGGCGAGCCTCAGCGGGTCGAGATGGACTGGTTCATTGACCTCATCAACGAGACTGACCGCCCGACCTTCAAAAAGGCCATCAACAGTGCGGCGCGGCAGTGCCAGCCGTTCAGTCTGATCTACCGCATCAAATCGTGCAACGGGGACGAACTGGTCGTCAACAGCCAGGCCGAAGTGGAATTCGACAGCGAAGGAAGGGCGCAGCTTGTCTCCGGCACAACCCTCGACATCACTGCCCGCATCAGGGCCGAGAACGAAATCCAGCAGCTGATCAACTACGACACCCTGACCAATCTTCCCAACCGCACCCTGCTCCATGACCGTCTCAGGCACGCAATCGCCCAGGCTGCACGGGATCGGCAGATGGCCGGCGTTCTGTTCCTCGACCTGGACCGGTTCAAGGGGATCAACGAGACCCTCGGCCACGGCGCCGGCGACAAACTCCTCAAAACCATCGCCACACGCCTCAAGGCCTGCGTCCGCGAGACCGACACCTTGGCCCGCATCGGCGGCGACGAATTTTCCATCGTGCTGATGGGCGTTCCCAATGAAGAGGCCATAGCCGCCATCACCAAGAAGATCCTGGCGCTGATCTCCGAACCTATCTACATCGACGGCCATGAGATCTACACCACCGGCAGCATCGGTATCGCCGTCTACCCCATGGACGGTGAGGACGGCAACACCCTGCTCAAACACGCCGACCAGGCCATGTACCAAGCCAAGGAGCGGGACGGCAACAACTTCCAGTTTTTCTCCAGCGAGATGAACATCAAGGTTCTGGAACGGATGATGCTGGAGAACTCCATGCGCAAGGCCCTGGAACGCGAGGACCTCTTCCTGTTGTACCAGCCCCAGGTCGATACCCGCACCGGCAAGATCATAGGGGTGGAAGCGCTTCTGCGCTGGAGACACCCTGACATGGGAGTGATCCTCCCGGACAAGTTCATCTATCTGGCTGAAGAGACCGGCCTCATCATCCCGATAGGGGAATGGGTCCTGCGGACCGCCTGTTGCCAGGCCAAGACCTGGCAACGGCAGGGGTTTCCGCCAATGCGCATGGCGGTCAACCTGTCGGCCAAGCAGTTCGGCCAGAAGGATCTGGACGAGACCATCGCCGCCATCCTGCTGGAAAGCGGGCTCGATGCCGACTGGCTTGAACTGGAGATCACCGAAAGCACCATCATGAAAAACCCGGACAACAACATTCGCATTCTGCACAAACTTAAGGATATGGGTATCAGCCTGGCCATCGACGATTTCGGAACCGGCTACTCCTCCCTCTCCTACCTGAAGCATTTTCCCATCAATCGGCTCAAAATAGACCGCATGTTCGTGCGGGACATCATCAACAATCCGGACGATGCCGCCATCGTCGAGATCATCATCTCCATGGCCCACACCCTCAAGCTCAGTGTTACCGCTGAAGGAGTCGAAACGCGCCCCCTGATGGAATTCCTCTCCTCCCGCAACTGCGCCGAGATGCAGGGCTACCTGTTCTCCCGGCCGGTCAAGGCCGAAGAAATCACCACCATCCTCCAGAACGGACTGACATACTGACCCATGGCCCACACAAGCATAATCGTCAAAGGCGCCTGCGAGCACAACCTCAAATGCATCGATGTTGAAATCCCGCGGGACCAGTTAGTCGTCATCACCGGCATCTCCGGCTCGGGAAAATCCACCCTTGCCTTCGACACCATCTACGCTGAAGGGCAGCGCCGCTACGTGGAATCTCTCTCGGCCTACGCCCGCCAATTCCTGGAACAGATGGAAAAGCCGGACGTGGAGTCCATCGAAGGGCTCTCCCCGGCCATCTCCATCGAACAGAAAACCACCAGCAAGAACCCCCGTTCCACCGTCGGCACGGTCACGGAGATCTACGACTACCTGCGCCTTTTGTTCGCCCGCGTCGGCCATCCCCACTGCACCTCGTGCGGCAAGGAGATCACCTCCCAGACCGTCTCCCAGATGGTGGACCAGATCATGGCCCTGCCCGCCGCCACCAAGCTCACCCTGCTGGCGCCCATGATCCGCGGCCGCAAGGGGGAGTACAAAAAGGAACTCAACCAGTTGCGCAAGGAGGGGTTTACCCGGGTCGTCATCGACGGGACGTTGCGGGAGTTGGCCGAAGAGATCGAGCTGGACAAGAAGAAGAAGCATGACATCGACATCGTCATCGACCGCATCGTGGTCAAGGAGGGGATTCAGCGCCGCCTGGCCGACTCCCTGGAAACCGCCCTGCACCATGCCGAGGGGGTGGTGAAGGTTGAGGCCGCGCTGCCGGCCACGGATGAACCTGATGCGGATGGCGGCAAGAAACCTCCCAAACCGGTAACCCACATCTTTTCCGAGAAGCTGGCCTGCGTGGATTGCGGCATTTCCTACCAGGAGATCACACCGCGGCTGTTCTCCTTCAACAACCCCCACGGCGCCTGCCCGGACTGCACCGGACTGGGCACCCGCATGTACTTCGACGCCGAACTGGTGATCCCCAACCCGGAGCTCTCCTTGCGGGAAGGGGCTATCGCACCCTGGGAAAAACGGCTCTCGGGCTGGTTCCACCTGATCCTGGAGGCCTTGGCCAAGGCATATAAATTCGATATCCGCACCCCCTTCAAGGAGTTGCCCGAACCTGTCCGGGAAATGATCCTGAACGGTTCCGGAGGTAAAAAGATCGAATTCTGGTGGGAAGAGGACGGGGGACGGCGCCATACCTACCAGAAGGAATTCGAAGGGGTGCTGAACAACCTGGAGCGGCGCTGGCGCGAGACCGAATCGGACGCCTCGCGGGAAGAGCTGGAAAAGTATATGAACGTCATGCCCTGCCCCACCTGTCAGGGAGCGCGCCTCCGGCCCGAGGCGCTGCATGTCCTGGTGGGCGGCCGGACCATCCGCGACGTCACCGCCCTCTCCATCCGCGACTGCCTGACCTTTTTCGAAGGTTTGGACCTCTCCGACAAAGAGAAGGAGATCGCCCGGCGCATCCTCAAGGAGATCCGTGAACGCCTTTCGTTTCTGGTCAACGTAGGGCTGGACTACCTCTCCCTGGACCGGACCTCCGGCACCCTCTCCGGCGGCGAGGGGCAGCGCATTCGCCTGGCAACCCAGATCGGTTCGTCGCTGGTGGGCGTGCTCTACATCCTGGATGAGCCCTCCATCGGCCTGCACCAGCGGGACAATGCACGCCTGCTGGGCACCCTCAAGCGGCTGCGCGACCTGGGCAACACCGTGCTGGTAGTGGAACACGACGAGGAGACCATCCTGGAGGCCGACCACCTGATCGACATGGGACCGGGGGCCGGCGTGCATGGCGGCGAGGTGGTGGCCCAGGGCACGCCGGCCGAGGTCATGAAAAACCCCGCATCCCTGACCGGCCGCTACCTGTCCGGCGAACTGTCCATCCCGGTACCCAGGAAACGCCGCAAGGGTTCCAAGCAGCTCAGGATCATCGGCGCCTCCGAGAATAACTTGAAGAACGTGGACGTGGATATCCCGCTGGGCATCATGACCTGCGTGACCGGCGTCTCGGGATCGGGGAAATCGACCCTGGTGATCGACACCCTGCACAAGGTGCTCAGCCAAAGGCTCTACCGCAGCCGCGAAAAAGCCGGCGCCGTGAAGGACATCCGCGGCCTGGAGCACCTGGACAAGGTCATCAACATTGATCAGTCCCCCATCGGACGAACCCCGCGGAGCAACCCGGCCACCTACACCGGCGTGTTCGGCGATATCCGCGACCTGTTCTCCAATCTGCCCGAATCCAAGCTGCGGGGATACAAGCCGGGCCGCTACTCCTTCAATGTCAAGGGGGGGCGCTGCGAGGCCTGCTCCGGGGATGGAATCATCAAGATCGAGATGCACTTCCTGCCGGATGTGTACGTGGAGTGCGAGGTCTGCAAGGGGGCGCGCTACAACCGTGAAACCCTGGAAGTGCTCTACAAGGGCAAATCCATCGCCGAGGTGCTGGACATGACCGTTTCCCAGACCCTGGAGTTCATGGGCGCCATCCCGCGCATCAAGAACAAGCTCAAGACCCTGGAAGAGGTCGGCCTGGGCTACATCAGGCTGGGGCAGTCGGCCACGACCCTCTCGGGCGGCGAGGCACAGCGGGTCAAGCTGGCCAAGGAGCTTGCCCGCCGCGCCACCGGACGCACCATCTACATCCTGGACGAACCTACCACCGGCCTGCATTTCGAGGATATCCGCAAGCTTCTGGAGGTGATCCAGCGTCTGGTGGATGCCGGCAACACCGTCGTCATCATCGAGCACAACCTGGACGTGATCAAGACCGCCGACCACATCATCGACCTGGGTCCCGAGGGGGGCGACCGGGGAGGCGAGATCATCGTCACCGGCACCCCGGAGCAGGTGGCCAGGGCCACTAAATCCTACACCGGCCAGTATCTGCGGAAGATGCTGTAGTCCTGATTTTTCAAGATTCGATTCTATCGGTGTTCATCCCGGCTCCAATAGCTTTGCCGAGTCGTTTCCGGAAGATTAGTACGCTCCCTCATTATATCCCTCGCCACCACGACTCCGCCCCGGGCCTTCCGCCTCACCACTGGATTTCATTCATTCATGGCAAAACAGGACAAAAGAGGTATAATTACTTCCATACGTACCATGAGAACATCCGACTCTACTCAGTAGCCCGGAAGGAATATATCATGAGCGACAAGGTTATCAAGAACGATGCCGAGTGGCGCACGCTGCTTACCCCGGAGCAATACCACGTCACCCGGGAACAGGGGACCGAGCCGGCCTACACCGGAGCTACCTGGAACAACCACGAGAAGGGGACCTACCGCTGCATCTGCTGCGGCAACGATCTTTTCAACTCGGAAGCCAAGTATGAATCCGGCACCGGCTGGCCCAGCTTCCGGGAGCCGTCCGCCCCGGAAAACATCACACTGCGATCGGACAACGGCCTCTTCATGAAACGCACCGAGGTGGTGTGCAGCCATTGCGAAGCGCACCTGGGGCATGTCTTCGACGACGGCCCCAAACCGACCGGGCTGCGGTACTGCATGAATTCGGCAGCCATGCAGTTTGTCAAAACACCGTGAGCGGGGCGCCGGCCATAGCGCCCGACACCCCTGAAAACCGGGACCTGCGGGATAATGTCCGCCCCAGCGACTGGGTCAACCCGCAGCCGGCGGGACGCTACAACCTGGTGGTGATCGGCGCCGGGACTGCAGGGCTGGTCTGCGCCGCCGGGGCGGCCGGACTGGGAGCCAGGGTGGCCCTGGTGGAACAACACCTGATGGGGGGCGATTGCCTCAACTACGGTTGCGTCCCTTCCAAGGGAATTATCCGTGCAGCCCGGGCGCTGTTCGACGCGCGCAACGGGGCGCAGTTCGGCATCAGGGGCGGCGAGGGGGTCGGTTTCGACTTCGGCGCGGCCATGGAGCGGATGCGGCGGCTGCGAAGCTCCTTGAGCCGCCACGATTCAGCCCGGCGGTTCCGCGATGAACTGGGGGTTGACGTCTTCATCGGCGAGGGGAGCTTCGTCGCCCGCGACCGGGTGGCGGTTGGGGGCCGGGAACTCCTTTTCAAGAAGGCCGCCATCTGCACCGGCGCCCGTGCAAGCGCGCTGCCGATCCCGGGACTGGCGGAGGCCGGCTACCTGACCAACGAAACCGTTTTCTCCCTGACTGAATTGCCGCCGCGCCTGGCGGTGATCGGCGGCGGCCCCATCGGCTGCGAACTGGCCCAAACCTTCTCCCGTTTCGGCAGCCGGGTGACGCTGATCCAGACGGCCAGACAGGTACTGGAGCGTGAGGACGGGGATGCCGCAGATATCCTGCACAGCGCCCTGATCCGCGATGGTATCGCCCTGCTGACGGGTACAAAGGTCCTGGCCGTGGAACAGCGCGGCAACGACAAGGTGCTTCGCCTGGAGCGGGACGGCGCAGGGCAGGAGGTGGCGGTTGACACCATCCTGGTGGGCGTCGGCCGTACACCCAATGTGGAGGGACTGGGGCTGGAAGCGGCCGGCGTCGTCAACGGCCCGGACGGCATCGTGGTCAGCGATGCCCTGCAAACCTCCAATCCCGCTATCTATGCCGCCGGTGACTGCTGTTTCCCCTTCAAGTTTACCCACACCGCCGACGCCCTGGCCCGCATCCTGATTGCCAATGCCCTGTTCATGGGGAGACAGAGGACATCCGCCCTGACCATCCCGTGGTGCACCTTTACCGACCCGGAGATCGCCCACGTGGGGCTCTATGAACGGGACGCGCTGGAGAAGGGCATTCCGTTCACCACCCTGACCGTGCCTCTTGAAGATGTGGACCGGGCCGTACTGGACGGCGAAACCGACGGCTTTGCCCGAGTTCATCTGCGGGCCGGAACGGACAGGATCATCGGCGCCACCATCGTGGCCCGTCACGCCGGGGAGTTGATCAATGAATTCTCCCTGGCCATCACGGGGGGGCTCGGCCTGGGCGCCATCTCCCGGACCATCCACCCTTACCCGACCCAGGCCGAGGCGATCAAAAAACTGGCCGACACCCATAACCGCACCCGCCTGACGCCGTTCCTCAAGAGGGTGCTCGGCGGCTGGCTGCAATGGCAGCGGAGCGGTAGTTGATACGGAACATGCGGAATAGATTACAATGTCAGAAGAGGTGAGATGCCATGAAAACAACACTAACAGCGGGACTGGAACATACCTTCCACTATCGGGTACCGCGGGAGAAGACCGTTCCCTTCCTGTATCCCGAGTCAGACCTCTTCCGTGAAATGCCCGAGGTCTTTGCCACCGGCTTCATGGTCGGATTCATGGAATGGGCCTGCATGGAGGCGTTGCGCCCCTATCTCGACGAGGGTGAGCGGACCTTGGGCACCATGATCAATGTCACCCACCAGGCGGCCACGCCGCCCGGCATGGAGGTGACGGCCCGCGTCCGCTGCGCCGAGGTTGACGGGAAACGCACGGTGTGGGAGATTGAGGCCCGTGACGAGGTGGACATTATCGGCAAGGGCACCCATGAGCGCATAACCGTCAGCCTGGATAAATTCAGCGCCCGGCTGGAGACGAAGGCGCACAAGGCAGTAGGTTGAGGAGCCGAAGACGAGCCAACAAAGATGCCGCTTTGATTTGGAATTGGAATTACTTCCTGTCGGCGTCCTCCATGACCACATCCGAAAACCCCTCAAGAGGTTGCCGGGGATTCTCCAGTGCGGCCCTGACCGGTTCCGTGCCGGGGTTCTGCTGCCAGCCGGGCATGACCGAGGTTGGTTTTACGGGAATAACGAATTCCTGGCTGTTGGTCTGAATACCCGAGGCGTCAACTACGATAAAACGGTAGCGGAGTTCTGCCGCCCCCGGTTCCAGCGCCGGCAGGGTTGCTACGTAGGTAAACTGGCTTCCCGGCGCCTTAGCCATTGCCACGGAAGCGTACCCCCCCTTGTCCAGCGAGCGAAACCGGCACCTGACGGACTGCACCGCTTCCCGACTGATGACGGCCTTGATGACCGTGCGTTTGCCGGGCACCACATAGCTGTAAGGCTCATGGCTGATATGGTCACTGTCCGGCGTTGCCATGATATCTGCACCGCGTTGGGCCGTTTCAGGCTCCAAAGGCGCAGGCCGGCCGGGGGCAACAGCAGCCCCTGAGACCTCGGCCGGCGTCTCCCGCCTCGTTGTATCCTTTTTCTTTTCCTTGCGCTTCCTGGTTTCCGCCTTCTTCGGTTTCTTCTTCTCCACCTTCCTAAGTTCACTCAAGGGTATCTCGTAGTCGTTCTCCCCTGCAGCGAAAACCGATTCAACCGGCACGGCCGTCACCAGCAGGACAATGGCAATCAGCCACCTTGAAACCATGCTCATACGCCACCTCTTTCTACTTTGCTGCGAAACTATGTCAGAATAGCTCAAACGTCCACACTATTAAAAATAAAAATTTACAAAAAACCTGAATCCGTGACGCCGGAATGCCGTAGTGTCCGAAAGAGCCGGTGCCCGCCCGCCGCCGTGTCGTGACAACTCACTCACCCGGCTGGCACCCCGCCTGATCGTCGCAAACTCTTCAAACGCAAAGGCAGAGACCTTCCGGACCAGCGAAGGCATGGAGGCGTCACGGATTCAGGAAAAACGTATGTGCCGAAAGCAGCGAGCGCCTCCCTGGACAGGCATTGTAAATCGTAGCCTGGCTATTGACAATTATTGTTATGACAATTATTATTATGACATGATATAAATGAGGTTGCTATGGATCAGACACTGGACAATAGCCTGGGCTTCATCATTGCCAGGACTTCGATGCGCTATAAGAATGAATTGGGGAAGCGCCTCAAACCATACGACGTGACGCCGGAGCAGTGGGTCGCGCTTCAGAGTCTTTTTGAGCAAGGCGGCATGACCCAGAGAGAACTGGCGGACCGGGTCTTCAAGGACCAACCCACCATCACGCGCATCCTGGACAAACTGGAACGGAAACAGTTGATCAGGCGGAGCGACAGCGAGACGGATCGGCGTTCCTTCCGCATCCATCTGACCGGTCAGGGTATACACCTTCTGGAGCAGCTCATGGCCATCAGCCAGCAGGCACGGGAGGATGCCTGCCAAGGGGTGACCGACCGGGAACTGGCAGCACTCAAGGCCACCCTCAACAAGATCTGGAGCAATCTTGCCTGACGAAAAAACGCCCATTGGCCATACGGGCGTCTCGCTTGATGTGGCCTCTGCCCGCATGGTTCATGCGAAGAAAAGGAGACCATCATGCACAAAAAAATCCTGCTTGCCTATGACGGCACCGAGGAAGGGCGGGTTGCCCTTCTCGAATGCGCGGATATCGCGCACCTGTTCCATGCGGAGACCCACTTGCTGGCGGTCATGCGCATGCCGTCCGGCATCTTTCTTGCCGATGGGTTTGTCCCGGACGCGGTGATGGAGGAAGAACGGCAGCTCGTTCAGAATACCGTCGATAACGGGGTTGCCCTTTTGCGCGAAGGGGGGCATAGCGCTCACGGACATCTGGCCTACGGCGAACCGGTAGAGGAGATCTGCCACCTGGCAGCCGAACTGAAGGTTGATCTGATCGTGCTGGGGCATCGGAAGCAGACATCGTTTGCCGCCCGCTGGTGGAAGGGTTCGGTTGGCATATCGCTTTTGGAACGTGCTCCCTGCAGTATCCTGGTGGCGGTCGGCTGTTAATGTCCTGTGCGGCGGGCGAACTAGTTTCTATTCGGAAACGAACTAACCGCATTCCTCCAGAAGGCTGCGCAACAGGATCTGCTGATGGGGGTCGAAGACATGCATACCCATATGCATGCTGCCGTCCGGGTTATAGGCGGAATAGATGCACCTGCACGTAAGACTCAGGCGCGAGATCTGAAAAATGACCTCCGCGGTCTCAGCCTTTCGGGGGATTGCCAGGGAAAAAGGCGTAGGGGGGATGGAGAGCTTCAGCCCTTGGCTGCTGATATCAACAACTTGTGACTCAATCTCCGACTTGTCGGGCAATACGAGCAGGACCGTTGAGATGGTCTCCGGTAATTGATCGAGGTTGTAGCGAATGGAGAATCTGTTTTCCATGGTAGAACCGCGGCATGTTCTTTTTGGTGAGGGTGGCTGCCGTTTCTCACCGGCAGGTTACGACGTAGGCACGGAATAATGGCCTGATGCCGGTTCAACTATATTTCAACAGGTTATTGCACAGCCGTCGTCATTCCGCACTATGGAAAATACTATATTCGCTTGCCGTCCCGCAAAATAATGTTGCCTGCCGACGCTTGTAACTTCTTTTATAACACTTCCATGGGGTAATTTCAACGGCCTGACGCTTAGTGCGGCCTCGGCGCCTCAAGGTAAGCGGCGCCTAAATTTCTCCCCGGCAGCCAGCGAAGGAGGATCACCCCCCCTATGACTACGCCGCAGGCCGATACCGCGGGCCATCCTCCCCACGCATAGCCGGCGCTTGCAAGGGTGGACCCCGCGGCGCCTCCGATGAAGTACGAGGTTAGGTAAACCGTGGTTACCCTGCTGCGGGCATCGGAACTGCCGCGGTAGATTACTCCCTGGTTGGTGATGTGCAGCCCCTGTACCCCGATGTCGAGGAGGATCACACCGGCGATCATCGCAGCCAGACTGCGCCCGCCGAGCCAGATAAGCCCATATGATGCGGTTATTGCCATCCCGAAGAGGCCGGTGGCGAAACGGCTTCGGCCCCTATCCGCCAAACGGCCGGCACCCGAGGCGGAGAAGGCTCCGGCAGCCCCGGCCAGTCCGAAGAGGCCGATCCTGCTTTCGCTGAAACTATAGGGCGGCGCGCTGAGTACGAACGACAGCCCGGTCCAGAGCAGGCTGAAGGCGGCAAATGCAAGGGCGCCGTAAAGAGAGCGCTCACGCAGTACCGCGTCTTCGAGTGCCATGCGGCCGGTCGAACGCAGAAGCTGCAGGTACGGGGTGTGGGGCCGGTGTGGGTCAGGTGGCAGCATTTTTACCAATAGGACGATCAGAACCGTCATGGCGCTGAATGCAACGATATAAACGGCACGCCAACCGGCAAACCCGGCAATAAGGCCCGCGACCGTCCGCGCCAGCAGGATTCCGAGAAGGAGGCCGCTCATGACGGTGCCGACGACCCGCCCGCGCGTCGCATCGGGCGCCAGGGAGGCCGCAAAGGGCACGAGCACCTGGACCGCGCACGATGAAAGGCCGACCATCACCAACGCGAAACCGAACAGATGGTATGACGGGCTCCAGGATGCGGCCAAAAGCGCAACCGCAACCAAGGCGCAAAGGCTTATGGTCAGCCGGCGCCTGTTGAGCGTATCGCCCAGGGGAACGATGAAGGCAAGGCCGATGGCGTATCCGATCTGTGTCACGGTTACCAGCAGCCCGGCCTTGGCGATCGAAACCTGAAATTCCGCCGCAATGTTGGCCAAGAGTGGTTGGCTGTAATAAAGATTTGCAACGACACCGCCGCAGGTGACGGCAAAGATCAATGTGAGAATTCCCGACAATCCTTTTCTCCTCCCGGCATGCCTTCTCCGAACGTCCCCTCCTTATACCGCTTCAAAACGAAGAAAGCCACCCGAAAGGGAGGCTTTAGTGACTGCCGGCAGACTTGTTCGAAATACCTGAATCAGGTCATTGCGGTGGTAATCTTCAATTCCAGTTCTTTGAGTTGAAATGGTTTCTGAATAAAACAATCGGGTTTTTCCTGTTTGAACTGTTCGGATACAGCCTGTTCATTGTAGCCGCTGCAGAGAATAACCCTCACGTCCTGCCTGATTTTCTTGAGCTCGAGAAATGCTGCGGCACCGTCCATATGTGGCATCGCAAGATCGAGAATAACGAGAGCAATGTCGTCCGCATGCCGACGATAGAGTTCAAGGGCTTCATTGCCATCGCCCGCTTCAATGGCCTCAAATCCTAAATGCCGGACATATTCGGCTGCCAGTGAACGAACAGGTTCCTCATCATCGACGACAAGGATTTTCCCCTTGCGCTCAACTAAATGTCCGGCTCCAGGCAGAGGGCTATCGACTGCCATGATCGGTTGAGTTATTGAACTCTCAATGGCGGGGAACAGAATACGGAAGGTTGTCCCTTCTCCCACGCTACTTTCCAGCAGGATAATCCCCAAGTGAGTCCTGACGATCCCCTGTGTTGCCGCCATACCCAATCCGCGTCCGGTGAATTTGGTTGTGAAGAACGGCTCGAACAGGCGTCGTTGCGTCTCAACATCCATGCCACAGCCGTTATCCGACACCTCAATAAAAACATATTTGCCTGGAGGGGGTTTCTCTTCAAGGATGCTTTTCCGGACACAGCGATCATCACAGACCATTACACCGGTAGTTAATACCACAACCCCATTGCTTGCCCCCAATGCTTCGACGGCATTGGTGATCAGGTTCATCACTACCTGCTGGATTTGCCCGGGATCAGCCATGATCGGGAGGAGGGCGCTCTCCGCATTGGCCAAAAAGGAGACATTGCGTGGAACGACTGCCTTGAAAAGATCTATGTTGTCCCTGACGATCCCGTTGAGGTCTATTTCTTTCATCTCGAAGAGACCTTTGCCCGAATAGGCGAGCATCTGACGGGTCAGGTCGGAAGCCCGGCGGCTTGCCAGCATGGACTGTTCGATATTAGTTCTGACCGGAGAGGATTGGGGCAAGCGCATCAGCGCCAAATCGAGGTTGCCGAGGATTGCGGTGAGAAGGTTGTTGAAGTCATGGGCGATCCCGCCGGCGAGAACGCCCAGGCTCTCAAGCTTCTGAGCATGCAGGAGTTTGCGCTCCAATTCGATGCGTTCATCCTCTGACCGTTTTTGATCGGAAATATCACGGCCGACACCGATATAGAGAAGAGTCCCGTTGTTATCAACATAGGACGTTCCATTCGCCGTGAAGGTACGCCATGAACCGTCAACATGCTTGACGCGATAAGGCGGGCTGGTTCCGCTCACCCCTGTTGTCAGGATTTTGCCAAGGTATTCAGTGCAGAGCGGCGCATCATCCGGATGAATGAGAGGTTTGAAATCGTGCCCTATGACATCGCCGGCAGGATATCCAAAATGCTTCTCAAATGATGGAGAGACAAATTGGAAGACGCCTTCGGCATTGAGTACAAAGATGACATCAATGGAACTTTCCACAAACGTCCTGAACTTCTCTTCACTGGCTTTCAATGCTGCTTCAGACTGTTTGCGCCCGGTGATGTCATGGTAAATGGAGCTGATGAGAGAACGGCCGGAAATGGTGACATATTGGAGACGGACCTCAACATTTCTCGGTTCACCCTGTTTCGTGGTGTGGATCGTTTCAAAGGCGGCAGTGCCGGTTTCAATAAGGCTTCGCGCCCGTTCCTGAATCATGGGAAGATCATCAAGGGGGTCCAGATCCTGGACCGTCAAACGGGCAAATTCTTCCCGCGTGTACCCCAGATCCCGGCAGGCTGCATCATTGAAATGATTCAGCTCGAAGGTATTCGGATCAACCAGGACAATCCCGTCCGGCGACTGCTCAAATAGTGCGCGGTAGCGCTCTTCGCTCTCCCGAAGCGACTCCTCAAACCTTTTACGCTCGGTAACGTCTTCCATCAATGTGAGGAGGCAATTGAGGGTCCCGTCTTCATTGCGGACACAGCCGACGGACAGTTCAACAACAATTATTGACCCGTCTTTGCGGATAAAGCGCTTGGTGATGGAATAATCATCGATCTTGCCGGCAACAAGCTGATCGAATTTCTCGATGTTCTCAGGAAGGTCATCAGGGTGGGTCAGTTCCTCCCAGGTCATGCTTTTCAGTTCGTCCCAATCATAACCAAGAATCCGGCACCATTTGTCGTTTACCGTGTTCCAGGTTTTATCGGGGTTCGAGATAGCCATCCCGACTATCTGGCGTTCAAAAAAGAGCCGCATCCGTTCGTCGTTTGCACGCAGAGACTCTTCCGCGGCCATGTTCCGCTTCCACCCCTGGTATGCGACCCAGCCGGCAATTATGGACGCAAGGGCAAAGAAACCCAGGAAGATGCCGGTATTTGCAGCCTCCGCTCGCCACGGGGCCAGATACTCGTCCTTTGCAAGGCCGACAAAAATATAGTACCGGTTGTTGCTGAACTTACGGTAGCTCCAGGTGCGTATCCGCTTGTCAAGGCCTGACGGAGCGTCGTAGGTGCCGGCGGTTTGCCCCTTTTTCAGGAGTGCCAGGAACTTCCGGGACATCAGTTTATGCCCGACAGCGCTGCCTATCCCCTCCGGCTCAGGGTAACGGGACACCAGCCCCAGGTCCGTGCCGTCCCGCAGGGCAAAGGCCCCGTATGTACCCACATTGATGGAGGAAAAGAGCTCGTCGATCTTTTCCAGTAATATGGACCCGAAGGCCACCCCTGCAAAGGTGCCATCCGGCCTGTTGATCCGCCGGGCCAGGGAAATGTTCCATCTCGGGATCCGACGCCCCTTGAAAGGCTTGGAAACCACCAACTGCTCTTTGGGGTTGTCACGCAGGCGAATGAAGTAGTCCCGATCCGAGATATCGATTAACGGCCCTGATAATGGGTTGAGTCCGTAAACGACCTTGCCCTGGGCATTTGCGACCCTGAGCCCGACAAGTTCAGGCAGATGGCTCTGGGTCATGGTCATGTACCCGAGCAGTGTCTTTTCGTCGACCCCTTTTCCCGCAATCTGCCTTTCTACTTCCCGGGCCAGGCCAAGGACTCCGATATCCACCTTGTTTATGGTTCCCGTGATATTCTGTTCCAGTACCTGAGCCAGGTTCTGGGCTGTTATGGCCGCCTTTTCACAATACTGTTGCCTGCTCTTGACAAGGGACCACCAGGAAATCCCGATAATGACCAGATTGAGCAGCACTATACCGGCTATTATGGTTGCCAAAACTTTATTCGTCATTTGCGGACCTTGCAAATCTGCCTCTCTTCTTCCCCTTATCGGGCCAACCGCACCACATGAGATTTTACGCACGCCGTGCTTTTTGAGGTCCGGTATTGGTCTGCCCGGGCATCCGCCGGTGAAGCTGCCTACCCTTTAGCATACCGTTCACGCACAAAATTAATGTGGTCGCGAAGCACATAGAATTGTTCGGTATAGGCCAAAGGTATTTTCATCTTGCTCACATTCGCCTCGATAATATCAAACTTCTTGAGAAGTTCTTCCCGTTCATCAGGCGAAGGATGAGCCAGCATATCCCGTTCGAGATTGATCAAAATGCCGTACCAGCGGTTAATGCGGGACCTTATGCGCCAATTGTAAAGAGCCGGCACAAGTTTCAGCCCTGGGATCAGCAACACAACAATCGGCACCACCACCACGAGCAAACGGTCAACGAGGCTTGCCAGCCAGAACGGGAGATAGCGGTAGAAAAAGCTCTTCCCGGAGGTGTAGTAACGCCGTGCGTCGGCGCTTATTCGATATTCGTGTTCAAGTGGCGCAGGGAATTCACCGGCGCGCTGCAATAGTTTGGCGCCACCATGAACCTCGCGTGCCGTTTCAATCAAGAGGTCGGACAGTGCCGGGTGCAAGGTATCCCGTGCGACGAGTTCCACGGTGGGGGCGATCAGGGAAATATCCTGTGGCGGAACATTCTTGCCGAAATCGAACGCCCCCATGGGTAAATCAACCTTATAGAGATAGGGATAGCGGCGAGTATATGCGTCAGCTTGGATAAAATCGAGGAGCCTGATACCGGGGGCCGATAAAAGATTACGTATAACCGGCGGAGTGGCGGAATCTCCCATCAGGAATGCCGCGTCGATCTTCCCGCTGAGCAGAGATTGTGCCGCCTCTTCCCCCCCTGCATTTATGAGCGCCGTCGAACCGGCAGGCTCGATACCGTTAGCCTTCAGAAGAATCATCGCCAAGGCATGCGTTCCGCTCCCATCAGGCCCAATGGCGATCCGCTTTCCATTAAATCCGGAGAGTAACGTTACCGGTGCGTTACTGTGGTAAAAAAGAAAGAGCGGTTCATGGAACAGGCTTCCCAGAGAAACGAGCCTGTCAAATTCCATCCCCTCTGATAAGCCGCCCTGCACAAAACCAACATCAACGGTAATCATGGGGTCATTTAGTTTTTTGAGATTATCGAACGACCCTTCCGTCGGTAGGATTTTCAGCGTAATTCCTTTGCGTGCAAGTATCTTTTGATATTTTTCCGCTGTAATTCGGAAAGAACTGCCTTTGGGGCCGCTGGCAATAACAATGGTTGTGGGAGGCGCAGGACGAATTAACCAATTTGCCGCCACGCTCGCGATGACTATGAGCAGTATCAGTGGTCCGATAGATATCGCAAGATCGCGTAAAGATATGCCAGATAACCTGGAAAGGGGGCGGAACGACGCGATATTTCTGACGTAATCGTGTTTCATACCGTAATCTTTTCAAACACCTTGCATGCAAAAATAACGTTGCATACGGGCGCGAAAAGCCTCAGCCGTGGCAAGGAGGTATTCAATAATTCTCCGCTCGTACCCCATTGCCTTGCCCCCCAATCAGACCTTGAATTTTGAAAGCACTCCACGAAGACTTTCGGACTTTTCCGCAAGGCTTGCAGCAACCCCTCCGACTTCAATGGCAACAGTGCTGTTCTGCTCGGTAAGCTGTATAATCTGTTGCATTAACTCGATCAGTTGCTTCGTGCGAGTGGCAATGTACGTGCTCTTGCTGACAAGATCCGAAGAAATTTCGACCGCGCCTTTAAGTCTTTCGTCAGTCTCCCCAACGTTCAATATCAGTCGACGAGTCTCCTCAGCTATCTCGCGCATCCGAGAAGCGCTTTTTTCATTTGCAAGACAGACTTTCTCAACACCGTTCACCACCGACTGTACCCCGGAGTTAATCTGAGTAAGTGAATTCTGTGTTTTGGCGGCAAGAGCTCGGACTTCGTCGGCTACAACCGCAAATCCACGCCCTGCTTCTCCTGCCCTGGCCGCTTCAATTGAAGCGTTTAACGCCAACAGATTAGTCTGGTCCGCGATGTCGGCTATGATGTCAAGCACCATGCGTATATCGGCGGCTTTGACAGCCAACTCCTTCGTTTGAGCCGTCATTGTGGTCTGGCTGTCAGATTCATTTATAATTGTGTCGCCTGCTCGGTTCAAGTCGTCCACAAAGCACGCGAGAGTGGTCCGAGTTGCCTCGATCGTCTCAGTCGTGGAAATTGCCATTTCTTCCGTGATATCCAGGTTGCCTGCCACGTCCTGCGTTACTTGATTACATTCAACGATGGCTGCCGACTGCCGCTGAATGTTGCCCGACAGGTTGGATACGATATGGGAAAGCTCCTGACTGGCAACCGCAGTTTCGTTTGAGTTATCGGCAGATTGAGCTACGCTGTGCTGAACCTTGGCAATAAACTGGTCAATTAAGCCGGCTGCTGTTCCGATTTCGTCATTGTGAGTGAGACCCAAACGCTTTGTCAGGTCCCCCTCTCCATGTGCAAGATCGTCCGCCATGCTGACCATCTGTTTGACCGGGATTGTCACCTGTCGGCTTATCAAGATGGAAATAGTCATGATAAACGCAGCAAAAGCAATGTCCCCGCCCAATAAAATCAATTTTATGAATAACATTTGTTTATAAAGATCATCTACGTATATCCCGCTGCCAACAACCCATCCCCAAGGTTCATAGAGCTTGACATAGGAAATCTTGGGAACTGGCTGGCTCTCCCCGGGCTTGGGCCAGAGATATTCAACAAACCCTCCCCCTTTCTCTTTGCATATCTTGGCAAATTCCAAGAAAATGGCTTTTCCGGAAGGGTCCTTTATATTCGTCAGGTCCTTGCCGTTGAGATCCGGTTTAAGAGGATGCATCACCATTCGAGGTTGCAGATCGCTAACGAAAAAGTACTCTTTATCTTCATAGCGAAGGTTGCTCAGCCTTTGGGCAGCGAGCTTCTTGCCGTCCTCAGGCGACATCGTCCCGTTTTTCACTTGACCATCTATCTCAGCCAACAGCCCCCATGTCGTTTCTACAACGTGCCTCGTTGCTGTCTGCTTTTCCTTGAGAATATTCTTTTCAAAGAGCGGCAGCAGATAGACAATAACCCACACGGTCATGATAAAAGTCATTATTGCGGGAGCAACAAGAATTTTGTTCCTTATTTTCCAATTTTGCAGAAAGGTCATCTCATCTCCTGTCTCACTGCCAGCCTACCGCTTATTTTCGACAAAACGTACATTGAAAGGCTGTACCAGGCTTAGCTCATCGAGAAGCTCATAGAGGCGATGGTCGCCAACAATTATGGAGAGTGGAATCCTGTCGAGGTTTACCAGTTTCATCAGATGGCCAATAACGGTCGATGTCATCGAAAAGGAGTCCTGTATTCTCAACAAAATATTTGCTGCACCAGCTCTTTGGAGGGCGTTGACGGCCACTTTGATGTCTATACTGTCCTCAATGGACTTGATATTGCCGATAATAGTCAGTTCGTTTCTTCCGTTACTTTCAATCTGCATGAGTAATTTCCCCTTCCAGAGTCTTCAAGATAATCAGGCAACCATGTGGCCCACCGATAAAGAGGGAGTCGCTGAAGCGGCTGATCATCCGTAAGCCGCGGCCATTGACCGAATTCTTATCTGCATCTGTTTTGAGTGCGTCCCCTGGCAGTCCGGGGCCATTGTCAAACACTTCCATAATCAGCAGTGGGTTCCCCGCGCTGCGATACAGAATCGCGGAGAGAGATATTCCGGAGCCTGACAAGGCGATCCGCCTTTCGAAAGCATCTTCATACTCACCCTGGAGCAGTAATCGGGCTTTATCGTCCCGGCTGATTCCAAAGCAGCCATGCTCCAATGCATTGGTCAGCGCTTCGGTCAAAACGAGTTCCACTTCGTCACGCTCAACCGGGCCCGGATCAATCTCCGCTATGAGAGCATCAAGGAACTCATTAATTGTTCTGCTCAACCCCGAAAGTGTCAATTCAGGCTCGCCGCGCCATTTCCATTCAGCATCGAAACTCAGCCGCCGCAGGTGTATAAAGGTCAGATCATCCAACTCATTATGGTCTATTCTTTCCCGAAAACGACGCTGGAATGATGCCAGGGTTGGCGATGTATGAAAATCACTCTCGATCACTTCACGATATGAACCGCCCTGCGCAAGCGGCGCATCTGTGACTCCATCGGTCATGACGAGTAATTCCGCGACATCTGACAGGGATAACATACTGGTTCTGACTTCAGAGGAATAAATTCCGAGTGGCGGATTTTCCCCAGGGACTCGCCGGACAGAGCCGTCGGTGACTTTTACCAGCAGTGGAGGCAACGCAAAGAATGCGCATTCAGCTTCCTCCTTAATCAAATCCACCAAAAGAAAACCGCAGGAAAGGACTTCCTCTTCAAGCAGCATACTGGAAAGATACTCTTGAAAACGTTTAAGAAAAATCCGCAGGGTGAATGTTTCCCAGAGATGCAGATTTTCAACCTGATAATTAAAGAATGATGTGGTCAACATTGCGCTTAGAGAGGCGGACATACCCGATCCCATGGCATCGACCACATAGATGAGCTGCCGGCCGTCAAACAGATTACGTACGGAATATCCATCGCCGCACGTAATGTCACGGGGTGAATAGGCCACATTTATTCCCCAGGGACTGCCTTCGGCACCTTTAAGCACTTGATTGCGCAAATCATGACGCACGACATGCCGTTCCTTGCACCGTGCCGACTCCTGCTGCATTGAATTGTAGGCATCCCGATAACGCAGTATTTCAATTTCCTGCCGGCGGCGCTGTTCCAGCAGCCGTTCATTGCATATCTCACTGGTAATTCTTTTGAGTATTCGAGTCAGCAAATCAAAATCAAATGGTTTAGGTATAAACCTTTCAACCCCAGCGTTGATCGCATCAAGAAGAATCTGATTGTCAATGGTGCTGGTCATAAGAATCAAAGGTGTTTTTGCCCCGGTCGCGCGAATTTTATGCATCAACTCAAGACCTGAAATCCCAGGCATTAACTGGTCTGTGAGGATGATATCAGGATTGTGCTTGCTAAAAATGCGAAATCCCTCATCGCCATCAGCTGCCGGAAAAACATGCCTGAACATACCGTCAAGCCGCATGAGGAGGATCTCTCTACTTAATTGGTCGTCTTCCACGACCAAAAGCGACAGATCCCTTTCACAATTTTCTGACTCGACGCGTTGATTTTCGGCGGTTGTTTTATCCGACATGTTCAGCACATTACTCACCTTATCGCACAAAGAGAATGTCTCTTTTTCTGGCTTCCCGAAGGGCTGAATTGATGTTGCAAAATTATCAGATTTGTGACGTTTCCGCAAAGGTTTATCGGGAAATCGGTTGTCCGGAGTTGTTCGTGTAATTGCTGAAGATGTCGCGTGAGGGCAGGACGTTCTTCGCCAGACATGGCAAGACGGGTTTCTGCTTTTGTTACATGGCTTCCCTATGAGAGACAATTACATATTATTCCGATTTCAAATCAAAGATGACATCAAGGCGGCGAGGAGTGAGGCGACGAAAGCGTACAGGCAGTGCGTTGAGGAGCCGAAGACGAGCCGACGAAGATGCCGCTTTGATTTGGAATTGGGATTAGCCATATTCCTGAAAGATTGATCCTCTGGAGGAGTAGACCAAGAGATTCAAATTGAAACGGGCCGGTCAACACTGAGGATGGATAAGGGTCTCATCGAAAAGCTGTTTTTCAGTATCCAGTTTTAGCTCCAACTCCGCTTGAATTATACCCCTTCTGTCTTGCTTTTCGCATTTGGATTGCGCCGGCGGCGTCTCTTTTTCCTCCGTTGCGGCACCCCGGTTTCTTCAGTGAGTGCAGGCGGAAGCTGCACCGGAGCCTGTTGCCGTGCCTGGGCCGCCCACCAGTCGAGTTGTTGTGCGACATCCTTTTTGTCGCCGCAGGTGATCCGGCAATATTCAACGATATCATTGAAATCGTGACGGGCGATGAACGACTCCGGCCGGCGGCCGGGGATCTTTTTCAGGCGCATCTGCTGGCTGATGATGTCGCGGAGCGCGAGCCCGACGCGGTTCGTAATCATAATGATCGGACAGGTTTCGCCCATGAACTCCGCAACCGCGGCGTTGACGCTCTGCTGCCAGGGCGCACCCTGCCGGCGGAAATGCGCCGTCTTCTCATCAATGTATTCGCCGAAAAGAAGTGCCAGGAGGAGCGGCGGAGAAACCTTGTACCCCTGCTGGATACGGGAATCGACGTGATTGAGCACTTCCCCGAACCGGGTGTGGGGAAAGCCTTCGCTTTCAGCGCCCAGCCAGTTCGAGAAATCCGGGAAAAGCGCTGCAAAGAGCCCGCTTTGGCGGAGGAGTTCGTAGCTCTTTACCCCCTCTCCCGATAAGAGAAGCTTGAGGATCTCCTCGTAGAGACGCGACGGCGCCGCCCTGACAATGGTAGCAGCGGCGGCGACCAGCGCCTTCCGGGTATTTTCCTCGATGGTGAAGGCGAGTTGGGCGGCAAACCGCACCGCACGCAGCATCCGTACCGGGTCTTCCTGGAAGCGGACGCCTGGATCGCCGATGATGCGGATGATGCCGGCGTTAAGGTCGGCGAGGCCGCCAGTGTAATCAATGATCGAGAAATCGACGATATTGTAGGAAAGCGAGTTGACGGTGAAGTCGCGGCGCAGGGCATCCTGTTCAGGGGTTCCGTAGACGTTGTCCCGAAGGATCATGCCGTCATCGTCCTTCAACATTCGCGGGTGCCGCTGCCGGTGATCCGTCCCGTTTGCTTCTTCCAGGTCGGACTCAGGCTCGTTCGTCGCCTGGGATCGAAAGGTCGCCACCTCGATGATCTCATCCAGGTAGTGGATGTGCGCGAGACGAAAACGCCGCCCGACAAGACGACAGTTGCGGAATATCCGCTTCACCTCGGCAGGGGTGGCGTCGGTCACCACGTCGAAATCCTTCGGCTCTCGTCCGAGCAGGAGGTCGCGCACGCAGCCGCCGACGAGATAGCCGGCAAAGCCGTTATCTTTCAGGCGGTAGAGTGTGCGCAGGGCGTTCGGGCTCATGAGTTTGCGGGAAATCCCATGTTCCTGCCGTGCAATGATGACCGAACAACTTTTTTCCTTTTTCATCCTGTTACCGCAACCACTTGCTGATTTTATTTTGTTCAGAGCACCCACGGATCAAAAATCTTGGCATGGCATCTTTCCAGTTCCCTGGTATTGCGCGTCACAACGAACAATCATAGGTCGTGCTCATCACCAAATGATTTTCAGTCCCAGTTTCCGATACGCACGGAATGAGCCGTCAACCGATATTAGTGTCAATTTGTGAGAAATAGCCTGCCAGATGATCAAGCGGTCAAATGGGTCTTTATGTTCCTGCCGCGGAAGGCCGTGGAAGGTGGCAGCATCAGTTTCGGTAATCGGCAGGATATCGAGGCCAGATTGACGGACGAGCGCCGGGATGTTATCGGGGACTACGCCACTCAGTTCCAGTTTCCCCACGGCGTATTTCAGTGAAATTTCCCAAAAGGAAACCACACTGACAGCAACGGACACATTATTATCAAGGATGCAGTCAGTCGCATTTTTTCCCAAGCGTTCAGGAGTGAACAGCGTCCAGAGCAGAGTGTGGGTATCAAGCAGATAGTTCATGACGCCAGCAGATCATCATCATCCATCTTGAAATCAGCTGAGGTTGCAAACGAAGCCTTCCCCGCCAAAATGCCAAGAATGCGCTGCGGCTTGCCTTCATAGCGATCAAACGGCACCAGTACGGCAATCTTTTCCTTTTTTTTGCCATAGCTGATAACAATGTCCTCTCCATTCTGCACGAGGCCAAGAACTTCGGAAAAATGTGCTTTGAAACGACCGACCGTCATTGTTTGCATGATGCGTACCTCCATACGGATTCAGTATTATATTATCGTGACAAGTTGTCAAGCAAAATACCTAAACAAGATACGAATCGCTCGTCCACCGCTTCTACCTGTGCCGACATTATTGGTCCACTGTCAACGGGCAGTCAATACTGCGGATAGAGCTACCAAGTAAAAGATCCAACGCATGAGAAGCCTCTTTTGCATTGTTACGTTTAATTGTTTCCAACTACTTTGCATAACGAAATACGCGTGACCATGAAGGTCCTGCACTGTATATCGTTACACGGATTTCGATATGATTCTTTTCAAACACAAACGGAAAGTATGTGTCTTTGCAGTGTTTACAAGCCCCCCGAAACCCTGAACCAGTTTATGGGGAGAATGTCACTTCGGCGATGGGTTTAACTTTTTCCACCCACTATCTTTTCAAGCTGGTCATTCGACAGTTCACTGACTGGTTTAATCTCCTCGTGATTATTGAGCCAGGAACTGGCTTCCTCATAGGTAAATTTACACCCAACATTATTGGCTTCTTTAAGTGCGTTTTTGATCACATCATCGTGGCTAGTAGTCCCTTGCAGTATTCTAGTTCTAAGCATCTGGTCATTAATAGATTTTTGGTATAGTTTTTCAATGTTAGCCTGTGACATAATTTTCTCCTTTTCTAGTAGTGTCGGCAAAATTTACACGGCAAGCACTGTGAATATTAGTCAACATGTTAAAATATATCTACTGTAAATTTACTTATAGAGTGATAATGAGATATCAGTTTCGTCAGCACTGGCGAGACCAGCAGGATATTTGCATGGCATCGAATAGTTATACACTTTCCCCCCTGATGCAGTACTCAGATTCGCTTATGTGTTTGATTCCAAGTGGGCCTTCTGTGAATCCCCCTCACTATGTCAGGCGCCATTGTTAACAGGGAACTGTCGCATCCATGCACGATTACAGCGCAAGAGATTTGTAGACACCACGGGTTTCGCCAAAAAATACAGCATATGGCTGCATCCAACGCTTCGCGAACCGCACATTTTGTAGGTAACAAACCGGTATTGCCCACATACCCTTACTAATTCCAATACGCGCCATACGTGTGACAGCCTCGCTATAGAGCAGGAGTACGCGCCCGAGACGTGCGAGATCAGGATGAATATATGAGCAAGTGAAGCGTAGCACATCATCGATAAGGTGATTCAAACACCATCCGACGATTGCACCTCGGTAACGCAGAGCGAGACTAGTAACCGGCTCGACGTTGTACTCGTAATTGAAAGGGATCAGATCATCGGCAATCCAATGGTCATGCTCATTTGATGCGCGTATCGACGCACGCTCATCCGCTGTTAGACATACCCACGGGACGATACTATATCCGGTGGGCAACTCGCGAAAGTTATTGATCCAAGGGGCGCCGGATACCGAATCAAGCGTGCAGCGAACGACCAACATGCGGGTCTGAGGTTCTGACCAGCCAGTCTTGGCTAGCACCCTCTCTACCGCCGCCGTAAACGGTTGGCAAGTCATGTAGCTTCCACGCACTGAATTAACACCGCGCGCTGACAGTTCGTTGCACGTTTTTTCAAGCAGCACCGAAGCCACGCCTTGCTTGCGGTAATTGCCATCCACATATATCGATAACAACTCCGAGCCGGCTCCTCGTGAATCAATTATCGCAAGTGCTAGGCCAATCGCAACACCTTCCGTCCTGGCACCGACGAGAACTAACGGTGACTGCGTCCAACTAAAGTCTAACGCCTCACGATAGGCCGGGAACGTCATTCCACTAAATGAATCAGCTTCGGCCCCATGGAGTGTCAGGTACTCGACCATTGCAAATGCCCACTTATGATTTGTGTTTGAAAGTGTTACAAAAAAGCTTCAATGCCTAATCAGCTACTGGTAGTCACTCTTCTGCTCTATAAACCCAAAACATCCAAGTAACTCAGCACATGAATGTCGGTTCAGCCAAACTATTTCGCGCTTAAACTGTGTTTCTTGGTTTTACCTAAGCTTACAACTCTTACAACTCCGCAAAATATATCTATTGGGTCGTCGTAACGACCTTTGCACAAGATCCTGGTGCGATTTTTACGTTGATTGGATCGGCTTTTACAGCCGTCGAAGGTTTTGCGGTTGCAGTAAGTGTCAATGTCTGGCCTATTACTAAATTTTTGAAGGTGATGTCAATTCCAAATGGCTTTGCATCCTTAGAAGGAATTGCAGAGGCAGTAACTGTAACTGTGCCATTGGACGTCTGAAGAGGCAACACGTTGACAGGAGGTTTTGGATCGGAGAATGCTGCACTCAATATCTCCCCACCTTTGGCCGAGATTGCAATGGACGGGATTTTCTTTCCAAGGGGGAATGTCAGGAGAACTCGCATAGTGGCCGTGTTGTCACTTGCTGGCGTGATTGCCGAAATGCTATTTGTGAACGTGAATGGCTGAGGAACTGCCGAGGACTTTGCTTTATCATCTGCATGCTGCGCCAATGAGTTGAGAGCAATGGCCAGGGGGATCGCATCAATCTTGCTGCCATCAGCAGGTTTTGCATTTGCCGTAAGGATCAAAGTTTCGTCATCAATTAGATTCCTAAAACTAAGGTCAACTGCAATGGGTTTGGCATCTTTGGTTGGTATCACAGACGTACCCACTGTAACGACACCACCAGTATTCACGAGGCTAATCGATTTTGAAGGTTTTGCATCAACCAGCACCGCTTTCATAATTTCACCGCCTGTGGCAGATATCTCAATAGAAAACTTTTGGCCCGCAGGGAAGGTTAGCAGCACCCGAAGCTTACCCGTGTGATCACCTCCAGGCGCTAATGTCGAGATTGCGCTGATAAATGTGAAAGGCGGCGGGGTGGTTGATTTCGCACTGCCGCAACTGGTTCCGCCGACATCTATCGTCGCACTAGCCACACCATCTGGCCTGATCATTGAAAGCACAAGGGTAGTCAGTCCCTTGTTGTTGGCTTTTAGTAGATTCTCAAATGTTAACGTTACGGTTTGTACATTCTTTGGACTGGTCGTTTTTTGTTTGGAGCTGACTCTTGCACATTCTTTATCGTTTTCAACTACACATCTGTTATCGTCATCAACGACCCTTGTAATCCCTGTCGCCCGAATCGTGCCCAGATAATAATCTTCCATCTTTGTCGAAAGATTTGTTCCCATCACGGTGATATCTACGTTTGAATCGCACATAGATATTTGACTTGGCGACGCGGCAAGGATTGTCGAAGATTTATCCGGCGTTCTACCGGCAGTTTCACCAGCGGTACTTTCACAAGTTGCGCTGATCCTCGTTTTTAGGGTAGTTTCCGCAGCGCCATGAGCTGTCCAGACAACCAAAGTTGGGTCACTATCCAAGGACGCTTTTGAAAGAAGAGATGTGTCAATAGTAGCAGCAATACCAGTCATATCTGGCAACACGGAAACGCCGCTTGCCGGGACAGGCTGGCCACCAAAAATTACCGTTGGATAACGCCATAGATCAATGCCGTAGATTAGTATCGTTATACTCTTGTTAGTGGCGTCGGCACAAACGGGTATAACGCTGGGACGCACCATATCGATCCGCGCCTGATGGAATCCTTGCCCAGTGATCGCTCGAGCGAGGTTGACGGTCAGAGCGTCGAAAGCGGATGGATTAAGATTGAAACGTACAGGAAGACTATACTCATCGTAGTCAGAGGTCTTCTCATAAGCATTAGTGTCTTCACTAGTGGAGCGGGCATCGCTGAGAATATTGCCGCCACCGACAAAAGCACCCTTCCACGCCGTTCGAACTTTTAAGCTCGCTCGAGGCCACCAAGCCGGTACTGATATATCAGCGCTAACCTGTTGCGTCCGCGCTTCTTGGCGCAAAACCAAATTATTTCCGTTGGCATCGAGACTCATCTTTGGACCAAACACCCAACCGAATTCGTAGGTCTGTTTCTGTGGGTCATCCTGGTAACGGATAGGTCCGGCAAATCCGAACACTTGCGGAACCCGCTCAATCGTATCCACACGTCCTGCTGCGCGTCGTGAATAGCCCATATCTGCGCCAACGCCAGCTCCGTATTGCGGCAACTGTGCCGTTACTGCTGCTGCAAGATCGAGTGCATTGGCTGCGCTTGCGACGGTGGAAACCCGCTGGCTTCGAAGCACAGGGTCAACACTATAGGGATACGCCATGCCAGCCGCCTTCACACATTCCGAAGATATCATTTCCTCACAATCCACATCCTCACAAACAAGATGATTTTTGCAGGCGTCAACAAATAATGCTTTATAAAACTGCGGAGGAACGCTGAAGTCGGGAGATTCATATTCGTCACAATCTCCAATATCAGTATCAGCCTCTATGTGTTTCCTCTTACAGACTTTGCCGATCTCACTTAAAACCCATCTAGCGTTTGGCAATGCCTCGTCGTATTTACTAAGTTCAATTTGCGCTTCGCGTTTGATATCAGTAGGAATAAGGCTCCGATCGCCCAGCGCAAATACCGTAGTCTCTACAGAAGGTACCACTCGAATTACAGCCTCATATGCAATGAACATTTCGTCGATGGGGATTTTGCAGAAGCCAGATTGGCACTTTGTTTGTTTTTTTTGATCTTCTGCGAATTCTTTATTCAGAGTGGGGATAGAACAATCTGAAGTAAAATTTGAAAAAGTCTTAATTATTTTAGTTTCGTCAGGTTGTGTTGACTTTTTGAGATTTGTTAAATAGTCATGGATTTTAGAGAGACACTGACCGCGTGACGCTTCTGTAAGGCCTTTTAAGTGTTTTGCAAATTCATTTTGCTCGTCCTTTATATCGATGTCATATTCAAAGCCATCCTTATCCCCCGGTCGAACAGCCAGCAAAACTTCAAACTTGGGATTATTCCCCCGAGGGAGTTTCATATGGGCAACATCATAGAGCCCAGTAACCGGTCCTAACATTTCGTAGCTCATTGCCGATTTCACATCTTTCCGGTCGTCAATATTCTGATTCATCCGGTTGGTCATCGTCGCAAGCCAAGTGTAGTAGAGAAGGTTTACGTCATCCTGATTAAGATGAGGCGGTTCCACTTTAATACTCGCTACACCAAATTGACTTTTTTTCTCATCAGGCAGCAGGGTGGCCGTAAACTGAAGGTGATAGAGCGCGTTGCCATCAATATCGTGAGCATCATCTAGAGCGTTTGCATTGATAGCTTCGCGAATGCGGTTACGTAGAGCTAGCCTGTCCTCGAATTCATCTTCCAGCGTGCCAGTTACTGCATTTTGCCTGGTAGTTGTGCCAAGACTCGCAAGAGCAGTAAGTGCAGTATCGATACGACTTTGCAAAGATGTTATCCGCGTATCTGAGGACGTCGTGCTCGTACCTGATGCAACACTAGTTGTAGGACTAGATGCAGGAGCAGCTGGACCCGCACCTGTCCCATTTTGGAGAGCTTGAAGTTGATTTTTTAGAGTTAGCAACTGACCTTGAAGCTGGACTACGTCAATCTGTTGTTGCAAATCCGCTAGCTGATTTTGTCGCTGAAAATTAATTTTAGTGGCTGGATCAAAACTAATGGACAACTGTGCTGATAATGCAGAAATAGTTTGCAGATCACGCGCGAGACTCGTACCCAGTACGGCAGATGCACTATTAGTCAGTTGATCATTCAAAAAGCCCGCCTCTCGCAACCGATCGTTGATCAGTTGCCCACGAGTGAAGACTTGCGGTGGGCTAAGACGGATGCGCGCCGGTCTTTGCGGCGAGGATTCATCGATTGAGTCAGCACTAACTGATGCGAATGGCTTCTTAAAAAGCGAACAGCCACTCAACAACAGGAGAAGCGTAATAAAGGCGTAACTCAACAACAAATATCGAATAAAACAATGCTTAGTATCTAACCGCCACTTTGCAATCATAGCTTTTACCCCCAATATTGATCAGGCACAAAAAAGGCCAAGCAACACGAAGAAAATATTCTTCGGCAGCCCGGCCATCTTCGTAATGAAGACCCGCGGTTTTCCGCCCCCTCCTCGCGAAAGGTTAGGCTTTATCGGAATGTATGTTTACTATTTGAGTTTGCAATGAAGCGTATCATTGATATTCAATCCGTCAATTTTTCAGATAAATTATTTATTTCTAATCGTTTTCATGGAAGTGATTCCCTTTATAAAATGAGCTACAGGGACGGGTGGGGGTCATTTACGAGGAAAACGATCCAGGGTGCAGCGACAGAGTGAAACGGAGACAGAAGCAGTGTTAGCGGGCGTACAAAAAAATGACCCGCATTTGGTGCAAATGGCGTCGGAAATTGGCCCACCTCAGCATCCTGCTCCATGCTCTCGTGACTATGCGAGAGAGGAGACATAGAAAGGAGATGCTGACCGTGGAAACCATACGAATCCATGCTGAGTTGATGACGTCGGGACATGGTTTCCGTGATGAGATAGCACCCCATGGTACGTGCAGTCACGGCCGGCACCGGTCCTGTAAAAAAACCAGGCATGGGCGCCATTTCCGGGACGAGATCGCTCAATGGCGACTGGGATATCGAGCAATTGGCAAGTATCCCGAAATGCGGCGATATCCTCCTGCCAGTTTGACTCGTCGAAATCTGCTGCCAGAAACCAACAGGTGTCGTCAGGCAGTAATGAATAAACACCGATGACGTGTTTTCCCTGGAGGTGGTCACGAATGACTTGATCGCTCATCGGGATATAGCTCTGGAACCCGCACTCGCTGCACGACATGCGTGGTTTGCGTCCCTTGCCGCACCGGCCGGAGAGAAGATCGTTGGCACAGGCAGGAGCATAGCCTTTGCCTCCAGAGCGGTTGGTCCATAATTTCGGGAAGACATCCTCGCGTCCGCAAAACAGGCTGCGGAACAGGGTGATTTTTTCTGCGGGTGTAAGTGATGTATTGCTTTCTGATTGGTTTATCGGGAGATTGGTTGTTCGGAGTTGTTCATGTAATTGCTGAATATGGCGCATGAGGGCAAGACGTTCCTCGTCAAGCCTGGCAAGACGGGTTTCCGCTTCTGTTATTGCCTTGGTAATGGCGTCCATATCGGAGATAATAGCATGGTGTATTGGTAAATCCACGTTAAAAGGGACGATCGAGCGCCTACCCCGTCCTCACCGTGATCACCAGTGTTCATGCGCTTTATGCCTACGCGTCCGCCTGCGACCCGACTTACTGCCTTCGGTTGTCGGTGGGTGCGCGAATAATTTCATTGCCCTGGTTGAATCCTTACTATAATATTAATTGCAAGGAAAAGGAGGTGACACCATGTCACTTGCAACCATGACCTCAAAGGGGCAGACAACCATACCCAAGGAGATCAGAGATGCCCTCTGCCTGCAGCCGCAGGATCAGATCCAGTTTACCCTGACTGCGGACGGCACCGTCATCATGCGGGCTAAGAAGCGAAGCATCAAAGATCTGTACGGCCTGTTGCACGATCCGGAACGTAAAACCGTTGCCGTTGACGACATGAAAAGCTGGCGCTGATGTACGGACTTGATACCAATGTCCTGATCCGCTATCTGCTACGAGATGACCCGGTGCAGGCCGAACAAGCCAGGGCGACGATAGAAAGCGCCGTACAATCCGGCGAACCGGTTGTCATATGCCTCCTGACCATGCTGGAAAGCGAATGGGTGTTGCGTTCATGCGCCTCGCTTGACAAAAGAGCCGTCATCTCCACTTTCAGGATGCTGCTCGAAACCCGCGACATCAGAATCGAACAGGAAGAGACCCTGGAAGAAGCGCTCTATCTGTACGAAAACAACAACACCGATTTTGCCGATTGCATCATGGCTGCCCGATATGCCAGACTCGGCTGCTCCGCGATGCTCACCTTTGACAAAAAAGCGTCGCAACTGCCGGGAGTGGTCACGATCTGTGACATCTGATTGACTTTCAGAGTGTTCTCTCCCCGCTATCCCCCGAAAACCTCACGAAGACCGGGCCTGACTACGTAAGACGCAACGTGTGACGTGACGTCAGACGGAACGTCACACGGGACAGCTCAATAACCCACCTCCCCTCTTCAAAAAAAAGCTACAAAAAAATTGCACACGCCCCCCCGTAAAACCTGGCCATACTGGTCGCAGTACAAATAAAACGACTATATTTCGATTACTTGCGCAAAAACCCTGTGATAAAGAGGAGCCTATGATGATAGTGTTGAGGAATGGAGTGGGAGGTGCTATGCGCGATCCGGGATATACGACCACTTCTATTATTTGCCAAGATTGATGTCAACTCGCCCGCCTTCGGTTATCGAGGGGCTGGCGAGGGAGTATTTGGTGGGGTGGTGAGAAAGTGAGGAATTTTTTGTTTGCGTTCATACATTCAAAACTTTAATAATCACAGTATGAAACGAGCGAATTTAGAACACATAATAAGGGCTGCTGGTTCTATTGCTGCCGTTAAAGAGATATTTATCATGGGGAGCCAAGCAATACTTGCCGAGCATCCTGAGATAGATGGCGAGTCCGATAATAGTGCCATTGTTCGATCACTAGAAGCCGATATACTCATACCGGACGATTATGCAAAAGCTGAAACCATAGAAGGCGCCCTCGGAGAGGATTCGCTCTTCCACGAGACCCATGGTTTTTACGCTCAGGCAATTGATGAGACAACTTGTAAATTACCAGCGGGTTGGCGCGACAGGCTTGTAATAATTTGTAATGAAAACACTGATGGCGTAACAGGTTTTTGTTTGGAAACACACGACCTGATGATATCAAAATTATATGCGAACAGAGAAAAGGATCGAGAGTATTTCAAAACTGCATGCAGACTCAAAATTATTAAGAAAGACACTTTATTAATGCGCCTTGACATGACCCCGGATATCTCAGATAATGTTCGTGAAAGAATTAAATCTGCTATAAATCGTGAGCTTAAATGAAAATGCAAGAAAGGTCAGATAAGCGGTCGTTGGAGCTTCACCGCGAAGTGGTTAAACAGTTGCGGCTAAATCCGTCACTGTGGGATGTACCCTTGCGTAATATCGATCGATGGACGGATGATGATGGTTCATTGCCGGCACCTTATAAAGAATGGAAAGAAATCCTTACTTCCATGCCACATGAGACAATTATTAAGCTAGTGCTTTCCAAGTCTCAACGTTCAACTCAGCTCAGGAGTTCTAGCCCATTTACCGGAATTATAGACAAGGAAACCCGCGACAAGATTTTCCAGAAATATAAGATGCATTAAAAGGGCCTTAATGGCCCTTTTAATTTTGCGCCACCACGCTCTCCCCATCCTCCCACCATCCCCCGAAAACCTCACGGAGACCGGGCCTGACTACGTAAGACGCAACAGGTGGCTATACGCGATCCGGGACGGATACCCATTCCTCATGTAATCGATCAGAAATCTCATTGAAGGTTAAACCAAGAACGTCTCTCAGTTCGATTATCCGATCCGAGAGACGTTCTTGATAGTGACTATATGGGGATGTCCACAGTTTATTGGTTCTTATTACGACCTCATATTTTAAATATTCAATATCTGTATCGGTACAAAAAATACTGTCACGTTGGCATCGTTAATTCAATAGGTTGCGATGGTCAAATTTTGGCAAAGATCTTATTAATAACTGTCACCAATGTCAATGTTGAACGAATCATTCGTAGAAATCATGACAAAAATTACTGTCATCAAGTCAGCATTCGATGCCGACTTGGATTAGAATTCAAATGTCCCTCGCTGGTATCCGGTCGACACACGTCGGAAAATCAAAACCCAGTCAAAAGAAAATCAATCGCATTCAGGATCGTCAATCGTTCGTCGGACAGATTAGTTATTTTTGGCCCAAGGTCTCGCACCGGGTACCCGGCAAGTTCCGGCGTACCCATGATATACTCCCCCCCATCAACGGTTAAAATTGGGCATAACTTTACCATGTTTTGACTTAGGATATACGGCCGCAGTAGCGGGACAACCGTACGTGTTACAAGGGATTGATGTAGACTGTGCTGGACATCCAGCAGAAAGGGAATGGTTTCCTGGGACGCCAGATCAGTATTTTGATGAACATCAAACTGCGCCATCAGAATCTCCTTTTATCTGCGGCAAACACACCATGTTGTTCGATGTGTGCGTTATAGTCCTGTATTGCTCCGCGATTTTCTTCTAACCACAGTTGTTCAAGTCGTGCTTTTACCGTAGTCAATACTGCTTCTTCGAAAACCTGCGACAGATTCACACCAATATGTTTTGCCGTCTTGATCAGGTCACTGTTTGCGTTCAAATTTACCGCTTTTTTAGGGGCAGAAACATCATAGATATGCGTTTGCATATGGTTCTCCTTTTGCGCAATTATTATGCGTATATTATTAGCGCAAATCGTATGATGATGCAAGATAATATAGTACTGTGCCGACAAATACTGGGAATCATTTTCCTTGTCTCATTCTCCCACCATCCCCCGAAAACCTCACTGGGACCGGGCCTGACTTACGTTAGTTGACGCGGCGCCACACGGGCCTTCCTTGACTACAAGCCTGAGACTAGACCACGACACCTACTTCCCGAAGATGAGGTTAAACAGGAAAATGACCTAATCCGGCTTTACGGTCAGCAAGTTTACGATGAAGTCAGGGTGACCAGAAATCTCATTGAAGGTTAAACCAAGAACGTCTCTCAGTTCGATTATCCGATCCGAGAGACGTTCTTGATATTGACTATATGGGGATGTCCACAGTTTATTGGTTCTTATTACGACCTCATATTTTAAATATTCAATATCCTCTATGCGTCCAAACGAACTTACTCCACCGTCACCGATTTTGCCAAATTCCGCGGCTGATCCACGTCGGTCCCCTTTAACACGGCAATGTGATATGCCAGGAGTTGCAACGGCACGGAGAGCAGGAACGGGTCCAGATCCTCGTCGATGCGGGGGATCTCGATGGTATCCTCGGCCCGGCCCCTGACCTCTTCATCACCTGCGCTGCAAAGCGCAATCACCCGGCCGTTGCGGGCGATGACCTCCTCCATGTTGGACAGGGTCTTTTCAAAGGCGCTGTTGAGCGGTACGAGCATGACCACCGGCACGTCCTCGTCGATCAAGGCGATGGGACCGTGCTTCATCTCGCCGGCCGGGTAGCCCTCGGCATGGATGTAGGATATCTCCTTGAGCTTAAGCGCTCCCTCCAGGGCGATAGGGAAATTCTTGCCGCGCCCCAGGTAGAGAAAGTCGCGCGCGTTCATGTATTTGCGGGCGATCCTTTCGGTATCGGCATTGAGCTTGAGGGTCTCCTCCAGCAGGGCCGGAACCTTTTTCAGGGAAGCGATCATGCGCTGGCCGGTTGCGGAATCGATGGCGCAGACGGCCCGGCCCAAACGGATGGTGAACAGGTACAAGGCCGTGAGTTGGGTGACAAAGGCCTTGGTGGAGGCCACCCCGATCTCGGGACCGGCGTGGGTGTAGATCACGCCGGAGGATTCCCGGGCAATGGAGGAATCGAGCACGTTGCAGATGGACATGTTCATGGCGCCGCGCGATTTGGCCTCTCTGAGGGCCGCCAGGGTGTCGGCGGTCTCCCCCGACTGGGAGATGACCATCACCAGCGTGTGCTCGTCGATGACCGGGTTGCGGTAGCGGAACTCCGAGGCGATGTCCACCTCGACCGGGATGCGGCAATACCCCTCGATGTAGAACTTGCCGACCAGGGCGGCGTGCCAGGAGGTGCCGCAGGCCACGATGACGATCCGCTTCACGGCCGCCAACTGCCGGTCGCTGAACTTCAGGTCCTCCAGGTACACGTCCCCTTCCTGCTCCATGAGCCGCCCGGCAATGGTGTCGCGTACGGCGCGGGGCTGTTCATGGATCTCCTTGAGCATGAAGTGCCGGTAGCCCCCCTTTTCGGCCATCAGCGGAGACCAGTCGATGTGCCGGGCCTTTTTGTCAATCGGGGAACCGGCGATGGTGGAGAAGGCGGCCGCGCCTTCGCGGAACACGACCATTTCGCCGTCCTCCATGAAGACCATCTCGCGGGTATGGGCCAGGATGGCAGGAATGTCCGAGGCGACGAAGAATTCCCCTTGCCCGAGTCCGACCACCATGGGGGACCCCAGTTTGGCGGCGACCAGCGTGCCCGGTTCTTGCTCATTGAGGATGCAGACGGCATAGGCGCCCCGCAACTCAGCCAGGGCCAGCCGGACCGCCTGAACGAAGCCGGTACCGCCTGTGAGTTTTTCCTCGACCAGATGGGAGATGACCTCGGTATCTGTCTCGCTCTTGAAGATGTGGCCGGCCTGCTTGAGCTGTTCCCTGAGTTGCAGATAGTTTTCGATGATGCCGTTATGCACCACGATGATCGGGCCGGCCTTGTGGGGGTGGGCGTTGATCTCCGAGGGCCGGCCGTGGGTTGCCCAGCGGGTGTGGCCGATGCCGATCACACCGGAAAGCGGCTGCTCGCGCAGCAGGTTTTCCAGGTTGACCAACTTGCCCTCGCTGCGCCGGATGCCGGATTGACCGGCCTCCAGGGTGGCGATGCCGGCCGAATCATAGCCACGATATTCCAGTTTCTTGAGCCCGTCAAGTATGACCGGTGTTGCCTCTTGCCCGCCGATATAGCCTACAATTCCGCACATAGAAGATTACCTCCGAAATTTATGATACTGCTCTTTGTCCAGCCTCTATTCCCCGACCAGTTCCGGCACCTGAACCACCAGCAGGAACAGGCCCAGCCTGCTCAGCATGTCGGCGAATTTCTGGTAATCCACCGGTTTGGTGACATAGCAACTGCATCCCAGGCTGTAACAGGTGCGGATCTCACGGGGGTCGTCGGTGGTGGTCAACATGATAATCGGCATGTTCTTCAATTCCGGGTCGGACTTGATCTGCCTGAGAACCTCCACGCCGTCCACTTTAGGCATTCGGATGTCCAGGAGCATCATATATGCCTCCCCTTTTTCGCAACGGGGCGCATCGCCTTCAGGCTCGCCGTAGAAAAAATCCAGGGCTTCCTGGCCGTTGTGAAAACGGATAATCGGGTTTCTGAGGCCCGAATCCTGAAGATTGTCCTGGATCAGTTCGGCGTGGCCGTCATCGTCCTCGGCAATCAGGATGATGACCTCCTTCTTGAACCGGTCGTTAATCATCTCATACTCCTGTCGTCAAATTCTCATCCGGTTTCGGCGCGCACGGCAGAACCACGTAGAAGCGACTGCCCACCGCCGGTTCGGACTCCACCCAGATCGAGCCTCCCAGGCGATCGACGATGCGGCGCGCCATGGTCAGACCCAGTCCTTCTCCTTGGCTATCTCCCGGATTGAGGCGATGGAATATCTCCCAGATCTTGTCCTGCTGGTCACGGGGGATGCCGATGCCGTTGTCCTCGACGCAATAGCGCACACCGTCATCAAACTCCTCGCTTGCGATATGAACCACCAGCGGACGGCCGGCGTCACGATATTTCAAGGCATTATCCAGTAAATTGCTGAATATCTGGGTAACCTGGACACTGTCGCCGAGACAGGGGGCAAGCGATGGATCGACCTCGACCCGTGCACCCGCGGATTCAATCTGATAGGTTACTGAAGCAATAATATTTGATATCAATGAGCGCATGTCAAGGGTTTCGAAGCAAACCGCGGTCCTTCCCATGCGGGAGAGCCGCAGCAGGCCGCCCAGCAGGCTATCCATCTTCTCGATGCTGCGGGTAATGAAGCCGAGGGATTTGGGGATGCTTTCCCTGAGTATCGGCTCGATGCGAGCCTGATCATTCTTATCCAGGCCCAGCCCGGCCACGAACCCGTCCAACTCGGCACAACTCTTGGCCAGCTTCCGGCTGAATCCCTGCACATTGACCAGGGGTGAACGCAGGTCGTGGGACGCCACATACACGATCCCCTCCAACTCCTTGTTCTTTTTCTGCAGCTCCACCATCAACTGGTCGCGCTGGCGTTCGGTTATTCTCCGCTCGGCAATCTCATTCTGCAATTCCGCGTTGGCCCTGGTCAATTCCCCGGTACGTTCCGCGACGTGGTGCTCCAGGGCCTCATTGTTGTAGGTGATCTCCTGGAACCGCTGCCTGAAGGCGATGGACATGACCTTGAAGTTTCCGATCAGTTGGTCGATCTCACTGACCATGCTTTCCGGCCATGCAATGATGTTCTCCCGCAGAAGGCGCTTGGGCAGGTCGGTCGTTACCTGCGACAGCCGGTAGAGTGGCGCGGCCAGGCGGTGGGAGACCGAGAGCGAGATTACCAGAACGAACATGTTCAGGCCGAGCACGATCAACATCGATTCGATATGGTCGTGGAGTAACGCCCGCTGGTAGGGAGCAAACGGGAATTCGACGACCATGCTCCAGGTGGTGCCGCCGCCTATGGGGGCACGGCGGAAGAAGGTCGCGTCGTGCATCCGCTGCAAAAGTGGCACTGGCCTGTCCTGCGTAGGCATGCAACGGTAGATGCCGCTCTCCCCAACCGGCTCCGGTGTCCCGCCTCGGCATGGTTCGAAGCTCGACACGGCTCCCGGAGCGTCATCGGTTCCGGTAATAACCTTGCCGGAACCGTCGATCAGGGTGATCCGGCACTGCTGACTGCCGCGCGTATCCAGGAGGATGCCCCGCAGAACACTATCAACCTCGGTGCCCTGCATCGAGGTTCCGTCCGCCTCCACGGCCAGTTCCTGGAGCTTGAGGCGAGTTTCGTAGCCGGCAACCTTCAGGCTGTCATCGATGCCCGCATACATCTCCCTGAGGTAGCGCCCCTCGGTCCCCTTGCCATAGAAGACCATGACAACGATGGATGGCAACAACACCACAGCCATCAGGATGTTGAAGATCAGGTGATGGATCGGTATGGTGCGGGACATGTCCAGGCCGTAGAGGGGGGCGATGCGGGGGATATAGGCCAGCAAGAGACTGGCGACCAGCGCATTGGTGATGCCGATCACCCAGTAGGTCAGCACGGCGGCCACGGTTCCCAACACCGTCACATGCATGACATACCGGAAGATGAGCCACACCAGGGGAGCCCCCACCAGCGGCCAGTAGAAGGCGTCATAGAGAAGAATGTTGCGTTTTTTCCCCTTGTGCAACAGCCAGCCGACAAAGAGCGGTTCGCCGCAAAGCCAGATCACTGCAAAGGGATGCCCGTAAAGCTTGATGGTGCATAACGAGGCAGCCAGTCCGGCCACAAGCCCCCAGCGAATGCCGAACAGGCGGACCGTCAGGAGCACCGAAATGCTGCCTAACAGAAAGTTGAAACCGGTGAAGAGACGCAGCGAGAAGAAATTTCCGGCAAAACCGGCAGCGATCAGAGCAATCAGCAGCAGAAACGATTTGCCGCTGTATCTGAGGCGCCGCCCCTGTTCACCCATGACTGTCTCCCCCGGCGCGCTGCCATCTGAAGCCCTCTATTTGTACCACACTTTACGCTCTGTGATAAGGCGTTTCTGAATAACCGCCCGCAAAAAAAATGCCGGCAAGCTTGAAGCGGAACCCATTTGCGGCTATGATCGAGATACCAACCATTAGAGGGAACTGTGTGAATATTGCCCAAATGAAACTGGTCCTGCGGGAAATCCTCGCAAAAACCGATCTGACGCCGTGTGTCGTCGGGCACCGGGGCGTCGGCAAAACCGCCGGGGTCATCCAGGTCTGCCGCGAGGACAACTGGCGCTACGCCTCACTGCGACTCGGGCAGATGGAGGTCGGCGACCTGGTCGGCATTCCCTATCGCGAAGGGGACGTGATGCACTGGTCGAAACCGTCATGGTGGCCGGCCGACAACGACCCGCCCACGGTGGTCCATTGCGACGAGTTGAATCGCGCCCAGCAGGAAGATACCCTCCAGGCCATCTTCCAGTTCGTCGAGCCACCCATCGAAGGTGAACCGCGTGCCCTCCACACCCATCGACTTGCCTCCCGCCACAAGGTGGTGGTGACCATCAATCCGCCAGACGGCAGCTACCAGGTGGCCACCCTGGACCGGGCTCTGATCGACCGGATGGTGATGCTGTACGTGGAAAGCGACCATGCCTGTTGGTCGCGCTATGCTGCGGAACGGGGTCTGGATGACGGGGTCCGGCATTTTCTGTCTGCCAATACCAACCTGCTGGCGAGCCAGGGGGCGCCCATGGACCTCCAAGTCGAGCCGACCGAGCGGGCCTGGGAGATGATCAGCGTCCTGCGCAGGAACTGCCGTTTTCCCGGCGACCTGGAGATGGAGGTCTATAGCGGCATCGTCGGTCGGGAGGCGGCCATCATGTTTATGCGCTGGCTGGCCGACTGCCGCCATCGTCCCTTGACGGCCGCCGACATACTGAACAACTGGCCGGAGGTGGCAGAAAAAGCGGCAGCCCAGCGCGACGATATCCAGGCTGCCACCATGACGGACCTGACGGTAGTGCTCCAGGCTTCGCCGGTGCTGGGGCCGATCCAGGAGGAGAACCTGGTTGCCTACATCGCCATCCTTCCCCGCGACCTGCGCTTCGGTTTCGTCAAGACCCTGCTCAAGATGCCCGCTATCGCCCTGGCCATCAGCCAGGACAAATACGACGCCGTGGTCTTCGATGCCATCCGGACCATCAGCGAAGTGGCCAAAAGCTAGAGAACCGCCCTTTCTTGAGAATTGCCGGGGTCCGGCAGGGAAATCTGGTTCTGACAGAGCCGGATGCTGCCCTTTTTTCTCCAGATACAGCGACACCCCGCCGGAATGCATCCGGTGGGGTGTCGCACGTCACAAGCCAGTCTCCCGCTTTTCTATGCCGGGGCCGCTGCCGGGGAGGCGGCAAACTCGTTAGCCAACCTGCTCCTCTCCCCCGCTTCTGCACGGCTCAATCGTTAATCATACACGTTCCTTCAAACTCTACTTAACGTCTGCCCAGTCACTTTATGCCCGGAAGGTTCTCCCTCCCAGGGAGGAGAGGACTTACGGAAATTTTCAGTGTTATAGCATGACTAGGAGGCTCTCCGCTCCAAGCCGTCGTAGCTCGGGCTTTTCCTCCACCGAATGGGGTCCACGCCGACGGTGACCCATCCCGAACTGCGCTTGAATTTTTGGACCTTGTTCACTTCCAGCAGTCTGTCAAGTTGGAAGCCTTTGACATAATCATACTTGTTGTCGTCATAGAGCACCTGGATAAGCATGGCTTTCCCCCCGGCGGGCCCCCCGCCTCTTTGTTAAAAAATCCTTATTTTTCTTTTCGTTACATACCTACTGTCCACTAATTTTATATCAAACGATGGTGCTAATGCAAGGAGGATTTGCTCCTTTTTTTATCTCACATCCTTATTTTATATCGAGAAGCGCCCCCCGAAGGTGGTTGATTAGGCCACAACTTTCACCATGCCGGCAGGTCAGTACGCCCAGTAGGGGCCTGTCCCCAGGCTCGAACTAGTCCCATCGATCCCCACAAAGACGCTTCGCCCGAAGAAAAAGGGGAGCCCCCAATCGAAACTGTTGGCCGCGCTGCCTCCCACCTCGCTGAACACCCCGTTTTGCGTACTGAACAGGCTGTCGGCATTGCCGATCAGGAACGGAACTACCCCGCTCGGCGAACCTCCGGCACCCGAATTGGTCGCGGAGAGGTCCGTGACAGCGGGAGGGCAGTACCAGGCGGCATTGGGAGAGGGACAGGCGGGAAGCTTGGTCGCCGAGGGGCTCGGGAAAAACAGTCCGTTGGAGCCGGTATCGAGTAAGCCGACATACTGGGTGCCGCTAAAGGTGGTGGTGAATTCGGCGGCTTGATCGGCGCCATAGGCCGTCACCCCGGAAGGCGCGTTGTTAGACTGGGTGCCGATTCCCAGGATGAGCGAACCGCTGACCGAACTCGCCACGCCTCCGGGGACAGCGGGCAGTTGCACTATCACGCCGTTGTTGTCATGGGGAAGTGCTGCAACAGGGTTTATTACCTGGCTGGAGAGGGACACCGCAGTCCCATTGTTGCAAGTCGTTCCGCTACAGGCGTAATACATGCCGATATTAGCGCTGTTTACGCACGACGTCCCGCAATCCTGGGCGAAGAGCCCGACCCCCAGGACGCCGTTGTATTGGGTTTGGGGATTTGAAGGGCCGGCAGAGGCATTCCTGCATGCACTGGGAAGAGAGCCGAAGGTCACGTCGGCAACCTGGATCGGAATCTGCACGGCAGTCTCGTTACCCAGGATGACGCTTGCCGTCTGGACAGGCCCCCAGAGGGCCGAGCCATCGCCGAACACGATGCATTCAGCTATCGATCCGGAGCTGTTGCTGACCTGGGTCAGCGGCACGCTCAAGGCCTGGCTGAAGATCCGCAACCCATAACTACCGGTATCCAGGATGATATCGTTGATTGTCTGACAGTTGCCTGTGCCGGGGGAGCAGACCGTGACGCTGACGCACGGCTTGTTGACATCGGAGGTGCCGCCTGAACAGAGCGAACCGTTCACCGTCACACTCATCACGTTGTTTCCGGCAACGGACGGACCTGTAACCGAAGGCGCCGGCGAACCGGAACCGCCCCCTGAGCCGCCACAGCCGGAGAACGCCATAAGCATGAGGAGCTGATATACGACCATCTTACTTGATTTCATCGAGGCTCACCCCCGTAGGCACTAGAGCCGGGACATACGCCCGCCCTTGCAGATTCCGCATATGCCCCCATCTTTCCACAATGACCCTTTTTCCCTGTACGCGCTGATGTCTCACTCCAGTTTGGCGAGGGGTGTTCCGTAATGCCTGTTCATATTCAGCGGCATAGGAACCCAGAAGCGGCGTAAGGTCGGGAGGCATAAACCCGTTCCAGGCAATTGCAAATACAATCCCACCTGGCGATACGTATTCCCGCACATGGGTTGCATCGGAAGTAATTTCCTGGACCGTATAGCCCGGCTTGACCGCCGTGGCCCGCCGCACGGCCGAAAGCGCCTTGCGGTCCGTCGTGACCGAATCGGCAGAACCTCCCAACGTGGCCCCGGCCTGCTGAACCACCCCGAGAGCCGCTGCCATCAGACCAAGACCGACCAATAGTACGTACACCGTTCTCTTCATGACGCCACCCTCTCCTAGGAGGTTGTTGAAAAACAGCCATCTCGCCGCCATCCTCGAAAGCCCTTTCGTGCGGCGTAGCGCTGCTACGCCTCCTTAGGGCCTTCTGCGGGTGCGACGATCTGACTATTTTTGAACAACCTGAGTTTTTCAACAGCTTGCTATTCCTCTGCTTCAACCCTGATATTCCATGAGGCGGAACAAAGCTCCTGCACGAGCCCTGCAGGCTTTTGAATATCGTATTTGTTGCAGTTATATTCTACGCCATTTTGACAAAAAAACAAAAAAAGCCGTCTCGCGACGGCTTTCAAAGGGACGATACCCAGGCGGGATGAGCAGAAAAAGATATGCTACCTTCTGGCCACCATGCGGCTTTTCATACGGCCGCCCATGGCTGCCATCTGGTGTTTCTGCAAGGCCCCCAGGCTCTCCAGGTGGAACTGGAACCACATGTCGCCGTAGTTTCTCATCTTCATCTTTTTCCCCTGTTCCAGGCATTCAAGGTTATCCTTAAGCGGACCGTCGCCGGGCAGCTTCTTCAATCCCCTCCCCATAATCTCCTTGGCCTTCGACACATCGCCGCATTCATTCAGGCAATAGGCGTACAAGCCCCAGAGCAGCGACTCCTTGGCATTCCACTGGACCGCCTTCTCAAAGGTCGCAATCATTTTGTCCTTCTTCTGCCGCTTCATGTAGCAGATGGCCAGCATACCCATGGCTGCCCAGTTCTTGAAGAACGACTTTTCAAGATACGGGAAGGCGTTGGAAAAATCGCGCTTCATGTAGTAGATCATGCCGATCTGGGAGTTGACCTGTCCTTCCACGTAAATCTGCCATTTACCGTATTGCAGGGCCTCCTTCAATTCGCGGACAGCCTTTTCAAAGCGCGGCGGTTGCGCCTGGAGGTCCTTGCCGGCGGTTTCAATGGAAACCATGACCTTCTTCATGATAACGCGGGAAATGAGCAGAAAGGCCACGGCAAAGACCACCAAACCGAGCAGGAGCGACGCCCACCAGGGTAGCTTGACGGCAAAGAGCAGCAGCAGAAACAACGCCACGCCCGACGCGGCGGAAATGAGGATATTATACATCGGTCCTTCCTTTCATGGTGAGGCAGACAAGGCGAAAAAATCAGCTTTTCTGCGCTTCAGGCATCATAGCCCCGTTCTTTTCGATAAACTTGGCAATGATGATGCGCCGTCCCGGCTTCAGGGCAACCCTTTGCTTCAGGTTGTTCCATATCGAGAGGAGCTTGGATGAGACGTTGAAACGCTTGGCGAGCGACACCAGGGTATCGCCTTTCTTCACGGTATAATATTTGGCGTAGCCGCCCTGGGGCGTACTGACGGAAGAACGCCCCTCGCGGCTGAAATCAACCGTCTGCCGGATCGGCACAACCAGCGTCTTGCCGGCTATGCGGCTCTTCCCGGAGAGCCCGTTCAATTCTGCCAGCACATCCGGAGTCGTGTTGTAACGGAGTGCGATCATCTTGAGTGAGTCTTTTTTCCGGGCGTGATAACGGGTGTAAAAAACCTTCTCGGTGAAGCGCTGGTCCTCGGGAATCTTGCTGTAAGCTGCCTCGAATTGCTGCTTTGTCCCTTTGGGAATCTTTAGTTCGTAGTCGGGATAATTGGGCGGCGTGCACCAGTGGCGCAGGGCCGGATTCAACTCCTTGACCGACTCGTAGGTGGTGCCAATCAGCTTGGCCACCAACTCCAGATCAGTGCGGGATGGGACCTTGACGGTATCGAACTCGACCGGCGGCTGGTAGGCCACGTCGGAAAAACCGAAATGGGCTGGATCCTTGGCAATTATGGCAGCGGCCAGCAGTTTGGGGACATATTCCTTGGTCTCCCGCTTGAGATAAGAGCCCCGGGAGAGTTCCCAAAAATCGCTGGTGTTGTACATGTTGATGGCGCGCAGAATCTTGTTTTCGCCGGCATTATAGCCGGCGGCTGCCAGATACCAGTCGCCGTTGAACATGCCGTAAAGCTCTTTCAGGTACTGGGCGGCAGCAACCGTTGCCTTGAGCGGATCCTTGCGTTCGTCGATCCATTGGTCGATACGCAGGAAATACCGTCGACCGGTGTCGGAGACAAACTGCCACGGCCCCACGGCATTGGCCACCGAGCGGGCATGCATATGGAAACCGCTCTCGATCATGGCTACGAAGACCAGGTCTTCCGGCATCCCTTCATGCTTGAGAACCTCTTTCATCATGGGGATGTAGCGGGACGAGCGGGAGAGCCAGCGGGAAAAGGATTGCTTGCCCCTGGTCTGAAAATAGGTGAGGAAATATTCGACTTTGCTGTTGAGGGCCAGAGGGATATCGGCTTGGGGAAGTTCAACATCGGGCAGGGTCAATTCGGCCGCGTCGTCCGTTTTGTCCTTAAGCTCTTCGAGCGTAAAAAGCTCATTGACGTCCTGCTGTGGCTCCTCTACATCGGTCAGCTCGTCGCGCGGGACGAGCGCCACCTGTTCCAATGCGGGCAGCGCCGGAACCGAGGGGCTGGTCAACTCGGCCAGCAGAGGCTGGACCGGTTCGGCAGCGCCTGCCGGAAGTGAGCAGAGAACGAGGAGTAAGGCTATGACAATACGCATCGCATGATTTCCTTGAAAACATAACGCCGTGACTCATCAGGGCTGACGGCATGGGCCTCTCGAAAACTCTTCGGCCTGAAGAATCAGGAGCCTCTGCCGCTTTCAGCCATGGCCGTGCAGCCACCGGCATTTCGACGTCGCGTTCGATAAAAGTTGAAGGATTATAAAGGAATTTCAAAAGAAAGTCAATGACGGGCGAAGCCTTGCGGCATGGGCGTTTACGAGGCACTCACTCCCTGACCCCCGTTGCAGGCGGGGTTGTGGCAGGCATGCCGTCCTGAAGATATCTACTATTCAGGGTCATACTAAAAAGCCCACCGTAGTGGGCTTTTCCTTGACTTCACATCAGCTATTAGGTGTGGAGACGCGTTCCTTCTCTCGATGCATCGCTTCCCTGCCGGCTTCGATGGCCGACGCCAGGATGCTCTTCTTCTCCACGATGGTTTCCTTGCCGTCCTCGATGGCCGTCTTGATCTTGTCTTGGGCATCCTTGGCGTATTCCTTGATCTTGTCGACCGCATCATCGGTCAGATCAGCGATGGTTTCGCGCATCTCTTTGCCGCTCTTGGGCGCATACAACAACGCAAGTCCGGCGCCGAGAGCCGCTCCCGCCAGAAATGACACCATTACCGTTCCTGCGGAAATTCCTTTTTCTTCGTCAGACATGGTCATTTTCCTCCCCGATTTTTGAGATAGCGTTCAAACAGATATCTACCCGCCACCTTGGCGCCGACCGCCCAGGCCGATGTGGTAGTGAGCACTCCGGTAACGACTCCTACCGACCGATTGATGGTGTGGAGATTGTCACCGGTCTCGCCCAGCGCCGTCATGAAGCGCTTGACATCGTCGACGTGCTCGGCCACATCACCGCCGACGATCTTCAGTTCGGTCAAAACCGCGGTCAACTCATGGATGGCAGGTTTCAGTTCCTTATGGATCATCTCCGACAGCGAACTCAGGGAAACCGCCGCCCGCTTCACGGCCATGAGGGTCGGGATAAAAGCCACAACCATGATGCACAGCACTGCCGTGATAATGATCAGCACAATTCCGGGCAGGGTCATTTTTTTCTCCGGATAACGTTTTCAAGCCTACTACAGTGCCTATTAGTATAAAACAACTTGGGAATAATTCAATCTAATGTTTCGCGTGCAGCGCCGATTTTGTCCAGAACCCCTGCCGCGAGGAGCGGAATCATGATTTCGTGGTGACCGGTAATCGCCAAGCCGCGGCTGTCACCTGCGGTCGGACGCTTGACCACATTTTGCAACGGACGGTAATGCTGTTGCATATCGAAATTGACCGTGGTGAAATGGTCCACATGAAAACCCATGTTCTGCGCAATGGAGAGCGCCTTGAGAAACACCTCCGGCATGATCACGGCGCTACCGATATTGATGAAGACCCCTCCATCGCCAAGTGTCGCCACCACGGAGGTGAACAACCGGAAATCGGTGAACGTTGCCTGTCCCAGCACGGCGCCGTCGGCCTCCGGGTGCTGATGGATGATGTCGGTACCCACGGCCACATGCACCGTGGCGGGAATGCCCTTGACATGGCAGGCCGCCAGCAGGCTGGCCCCGGCATGGGGGTTGCGGTTTGAAACGATGAAGCGCCCGAGCGCCTCGCCGTATCCCAACCCCTCGGCAACGCCGGCCTTGATCGCCCGGTTGATATCCCGCCCGGTCTCTTCGGCCATGCCGAAGGTACCGCAGTGAAGCACGGCGCCCACGTCCTCGCTGGTTTCTCCGATCAGCGATATCTCGTAGTCGTGGATCGAAGCGGAACCGTTCATGGCAACCGCCGTCACAACATCGGCGTCGATCAGAGCCTTCAACACCGGCTGCAGGCCGCATTTGACGACATGGCCGCCAATGCCGATCACCACCGGCTTATCCTTGCGACGGGCTGCGACAACCGCGTTAATGGCCGCATTGAGATCCTCGGCGCCCAACTGCTTGGGCATGGCCGCCAGCAGATCGGCAACAGTCATTCCGGGCGTGATTGCAGCGGCGAAATCACGGGCAAGGGAGACCTTGTTCCTGCGTTCGGCAATGGGGTAGGTCGTGACGGCGGCGAGATCGATGGGCTGGAGTTTCATGGCGTAACCTTCCGTATTGGTCGAGGGTTTCCCCCCTTTACAAAAGGGGGGCAGGGGGGATTTGCTTTTGCGGCAATCAACGGCAAATCCCCCTCGATCCCCCTTTATCAAAGGGGGAAGCAAAATGAACTACCCGAACAGCGCCTTTTCCACCAAGTCGCAGACGATGTGGATGATGGTGATGTGTCCTTCCTGGATGCGGGGGGTGTCGTCGGACGGAACGACCAGAGCCAGGCCGCAGGCGCCCTTGATGCTCCCGCCATCACGCCCCAGCAGGCCAACAATGCGGCAACCGCGCTCCCGCGCCAGTTGCAATGCCTTGAGCACATTGGGAGAGTTGCCGCTGGTGGAGATGCCGACCACCATATCGCCCGGCGCTGCAAGGGCCTCGACCTGGCGGCTGAAGACGGCCTCAAAGCCGTAATCGTTGCCGATAGCGGTCAGGATGGAGGTGTCGGTGGAGAGCGCCACGGCCGGCAGCGCCCGTCGCTCCAGCTTGAAGCGCCCGACGATCTCGGCCGCGAAATGCTGGGCATCGGCCGCTGAACCTCCGTTGCCCATCACCAGGAGCTTACCTCCCCTGCTGAGGGTATCGGTCAGCATGGCGGCCATCTCGGCAATCAATGGCGCCATATCGCGCTCCATGACCTCGATCAGCGTTCGATGGGCCTGCAACTGCGTCGTCACATCTGCAATCATGAACTACCTCCGTTCCGGACCAGGGCGGCCCGGCACTCACGTATTTTCGTTATACCGATTCCAAATCAAGGCGCTATCTGCGTTGGCTCGTCTTCGGCTCCTCAACGTACTATCTGTACGCCTTCGTCGCCTCAATCCTCACCGCCTTGATTTCATCCCTGATTTGAAATCGGTATTTTATGCGTCTCTGATCGCGGCAGCCATTCCCGTGAAAGGAATGGCCATCTCCATGCCGGCAGCGGGCGCATCGTCGTTCCAGCACACCATGATCATCCCGGGGGCAGCCACATGGAGCGCTCTCAGCTTGCGCACCAGGTCCCGTTGCGGCATGAACATGGACAACTGTACCAGATCGATACCGGTGTGCAGGCAACTCCATCCGCAGCGGCGAAACTCCCTGGCCTGGCGGTGATGCAGCAACAGGGTGAAGCGGTGCCCCTGACGGGAACCCTCAAGGATGGTTTCCACGGCGTCGACGAGCAGGCTGGCATCCGTATCCGGACCGAAGTAGATGCCATAATGGCGGCTGGCGCCCCACTGTCCCAGGTAGAGTGCCCTGCTGGCGCGGACCTGGCACTGCCGGCGCTCCTCAGACCCAAAGACGGCTTCCCGGCCGCAAACCAGGAGTGAGCGTGACGTTGCGCAGGTACGATACCCCTTGCTCCATGCACGGCGTACATAATCAGTCAGGCACCACTCGCCGTTATCCATCCTCTCGTCGAAAAAGCCGATCTGCATGCGCATCTCGTTCTTCAGCAGCAGGGCTGAAAACGATACCGTGAAGGTATCGAGCAACGAGCAATCGCGCCTGTTGTTGACCGCACAGAGCGGCGATGCCCCGCTGCCGCTGAAAACCGGCGACACGATACCGACCCGGGAATCACGGGCAACATCCGTGAGCGCTTCCAGCCATCCGTTCGTGACCAGCACATGCGGCCGGATAATGACGCTATAAGCGCCGTCCGAGCGCGCCAGCCCCCTATTGACCGCCGGCACCAGCCCGATGTTACGCTCGGACTTTATGAACAGGCCGCGTTCTCCCAGCGGCTCGGAAAACTCCTCCAGCATTAGCTCGGTCTCCCGGCTGCTGCCGTTATCGACAATAATCAGACGCGCCTCGGGAGAGTGATCAAGGATCGCAGCCAGACAGGCACGGGTTTCAAAAGGGCTGTTCCAGACAGGGACGATTATGTCGATGGAAGGAGTTGTCATATCTCGTGGCCTGAGTCGTTGATTCATTCCTTGTTTTTCAGGTACTTTGAGCCCTTGGCTGCGGCGCCGGGCCTTCCAGGGGCAAAACTCAAAAGGAATTACTTCCCACGATTAACCGCACGGGACACAAGGCTCTAAAATGAGAACAGGGATAGACAGGAGGAACAGGATCGGCAATTCGTAGTGCATCCTGAAGATCCTGTCCATCCCTGCTGATTGAAAGTTTCCGTGTGGCTCTCGGGAGCAGCCCCGGTTAGGACGTGACCGCAACCCGGCGGAGAAGATTCAATTCGTCCAGCACCTTGCCGGAGCCTAGCACGACGCAGTCCAATGGATTTTCGGCAATCAGCACCGGAACCTTGGTGACCTCGCGCAGCAGCATGTCCAGATTGCGCAGTTGGGCACCACCGCCGGCCAGAAAGATGCCCTTGTCAACGATGTCGGCCGCCAGCTCGGGCGGCGTCTTTTCCAGGCAAATACGCACTGTGTCCACAATGGCGTTGACCGCTTCCTTGAGGGCCTCGCGGATCTCGTCCGAGTTTACCTCAATGGTCTTGGGAATGCCGGACACCAGGTCGCGACCCTTGACGTTCATGGAGAGGACGTCGGGGCCGGGGTAGGCCTCGCCGATCTCGATCTTGATGCTCTCGGCCATGCGCTCGCCAATCTGGAGATTGTACTTCTTGCGGATGTACTGGACGATGGCTTCATCCATCTTGTCCCCCCCCATGCGGGTGGATTGGGCATAGACGATTCCGGCCAGGGAGATGACCGCCACCTCGGTGGTGCCGCCGCCGATATCGACGATCATGTTGCCCGAGGCCTCGATAATGGGCAAGCCGGCCCCGATGGAGGCGGCCATAGGCTCCTCGATCAGGTAGACCTCGCGGGCGCCGGCTGATTCGGCCGATTCCTTGACTGCGCGCTTCTCCACCTGGGTTATGCCGGAAGGAACGCAGATCACGATTCGGGGACGCACCAAGGTCTTGCGATTATGCACCTTGTGGATAAAGTAGCGCAGCATCTCCTCGGTGATGTCGAAGTCGGCAATGACACCGTCCTTCATGGGGCGAATGGCGGTGATGGAGCCAGGGGTGCGGCCCAGCATCTGCTTTGCCTCCATGCCGACCTTGAGTACCTTCTGCTGGCCGTTGGGCATCTTCTGGACCGCGACCACCGAAGGCTCCCGAACAACGATCCCTTTGCCCTTCAGATAGACCAGGGTATTGGCGGTTCCCAAGTCAATGGCCAGGTCATTGGAAAACAAACCAAACAGATAATCGAATATTTTCAACATTAGTATGACGATCCTTTCGCGTATGGGTCCGATAGCAGTTCAGGAAAAGGTCAATAAGATTACCAGAATAGGGTGACATGTGCAAGGAGAATGTGAACTTTCAGCGCCCGGCCCCTGATTCGGCGGTTCGCCGCCTGTCCGTGCCACGGAGCAGTCCGGCAGCGACGTCAGTTATTGTACCACCGCTACCCTCAATGGCAATCCGTGCGCCAATATTTCCCCCTGCCCGTCAAACATAGGGCATTCCTTGACATTTCCCGGCTATCACGATATTTTTATTAAATTTTCAACCACGCAGGAGCCTGTGAGGAGACAGCACCATGGATTATAAAGACACACTCAATCTGCCCCAAACCGACTTTCCCATGAAGGCCAACCTGAACCAGCGGGAGCCGGAAATCCTCGACAAATGGGCAGCCGAGGAGCTGTATGCCCGCATAGAGGAGAGCGGGAAGGATAAGCAAATCTACATCCTGCACGACGGCCCCCCCTACGCCAACGGCCATATCCATATCGGCCACGCCCTGAACAAGATACTCAAGGACGTGATACTGAAGAGCAAGCGCATGGAGGGTTTTCATGCCCCCTACGTGCCGGGCTGGGACTGCCACGGCCTGCCGATCGAGCTGCAGGTGGAGAAAAACCTGGGATCGAAAAAGAATGAGATATCCAAACTGGAGATGCGACGCGAGTGCAGGAAATACGCGGAGAAATTTATCGCCATCCAGAGGGATGAGTTTAAACGCCTGGGCGTCCTGGGGGACTGGGACACCCCCTACCTGACCATGAACTACGAATATGAGGGGCAGACCGCCCGGGAGTTGGCCAAGTTTGCCAAGAACGGAGGGCTGTATCGCGGCAAGAAACCGGTCCACTGGTGTTCCTCCTGCGTCACGGCCCTGGCCGAGGCTGAGGTGGAGTATGCCGACCATACCTCGCCGTCGATCTACGTCCGTTTCGCCCTTCAGGACGACGTCTCCGCAGCCATCCCGTCCCTGGCCGGCAAGCAGGCCTATGTGGTGATCTGGACCACGACCCCTTGGACCATCCCGGCCAACCTGGCCGTGGCCCTGCACCCCGAATTCGACTATGTGGCCCTGGAGACGGAAAAGGGCATACTGATTGTGGCGGAAGGACTGAAAGAGAGCTTCCTGAAGGCCGTCGGCCTGTCAGGGAAGGTCATCGCCACCTTCAACGCGACCGCTCTGGAGCGCAAGCGCTGCAAGCACCCCTTCTACGACCGGGATTCCATCATTCTGCTGGGTGAACACGTGACGCTTGAGGCCGGCACCGGCTGTGTCCACACCGCCCCCGGCCACGGCCAGGAAGACTACGAACTGGCCCTGAAGGAGGGGCTGGAGATCTACAACCCGGTGGACAATCACGGCAAGTATCTCCAGAATCTGGAATTCTTCGGCGGACAGTTCGTCTTTGCCGCCAACCCGGCCGTGATCGAGAAGCTGACCGAGGTCGGGGCACTGATCGGGCAGGCCGCCATCACCCACTCCTACCCCCACTGCTGGCGCTGCAAAAAGCCGATTATCTTCCGGGCCACCGAGCAGTGGTTCATCTCCATGCAGACCAATGACCTGCGCCGGAAGTCGCTGGAAGCCATCGACCAGGTGCAGTGGATTCCCAAATGGGGCAAGGAACGCATCTACGGCATGATCGAAAACCGCCCGGACTGGTGCATCTCCCGCCAACGCACCTGGGGTGTACCGATCACGGCATTCTCCTGCAAGGCCTGCGGCGAATACTTGGCCGACGGCGCCATCATGGACCACGTGGCCGACCACTTTACACAGCACAGCGCCGACGTCTGGTTCGACTGGGAGGCCGCCCGGCTCCTGCCCCAGGGGACAAAATGCCCCAAATGCGGGTCAACGGAGTTCGAAAAGGAGATGGACATCCTGGACGTGTGGTTCGACTCGGGCGTCTCCCATGCCGCGGTGCTGGAGTCCAACCCCAAGCTGGCCTCGCCGGCCGACATGTACCTGGAAGGAAGCGACCAGCACCGCGGCTGGTTCCACTCCTCGCTGCTGGAGAGCGTCGGTACCCGCGGCCGCGCCCCCTACAAAAACGTCCTGACCCACGGTTTCGTGGTGGACGGCTCGGGCCGCAAGATGAGCAAGTCGGTCGGCAACGTGGTGGCGCCGGAAGAGATCATCAAGAAGTACGGTGCCGAGATCCTGCGCCTGTGGGTGGCGGCCCAGGACTACCGCGACGATATCCGCATCTCCCAGGAGATCCTGAGCCGTCTGTCCGAGGCCTACCGCCGCATCCGCAATACCTGCCGCTACATCCTGGGCAACATCAATGATTTCGACCCGGAAAAGGCCAGCACGGCATACGCGGACATGCCCGAGATCGACCGCTGGGCACTGCACCAGTTGGAGCTGCTCAAGGAAAAGGTGCTGGCCTCCTACGGCGACTTCGAGTTCCATGTCCTGTACCATGCCGTGAACGGCTTCTGTACCGTGGAAATGAGCGCCTTCTACCTGGATATCCTCAAGGACCGGGTCTACACCAGCAGGCATGACTCCCTGGAGCGGCGTAGCGCCCAGACCGTCATGTACCGCATCCTGGATACCCTGCTGCGCCTGATCGCGCCGGTGCTCTCCTTCACCGCCGACGAGGCTTGGCAGTACTTGCCGGGAGAGCACGAGGCCAGCATTCACCTGGCAGGGTTCCCAAAACTCCAGCCCGGGATGAAGGACGACAAACTGGTGGAGCGCTGGGACCGGATCATGAAGGTGCGGGCCGAGGTCTCCAAGGCTCTGGAACAGGCCCGGGTGGCCAAGGCCATCGGCCACTCCCTGGATGCCGGAGTGACCATCTGCGCCGAACCGGAGCTGTTGGCCTTTCTCGGAGAATACTCCGCCGACCTGGCCGCGATCTTCATCGTCTCCAAGGTCACCCTGGTTGACGCCATGTCTGGCGACAGCTATACGGCGGAAGCCGTCTCCGGCCTGCGGGTGCAGGTGTCTGCCGCGCCGGGTGAAAAGTGTGATCGTTGCTGGTGTTATAGCGAGGAGTTGGGACAGGATACGTCGCATCCTACCATATGCCCCAAATGCACCAAGGCGGTGGTCTAAAACCTGTGAATGGTGAATGGTTACAAGCGAAAAACGAACGATGAAAGATTTTTATTCACGTCTCACGTCTCACCATTCACCATTCACCATTCACGTCTTTGTCCTGGAATTGCGGATTTATCCGGAGGTAATTGAGTGAAAAACCGTTGGCTTCTGTTTTCATTTATAGCTCTTGTCGGGCTGGTCGCCGATCAGTTGAGCAAGCTGTACATCGACCGGAGCATGCAGATGTTCCAGTCGATCCCGGTCATCGACGGCCTGTTCAACATCACGTACGTGCGCAACAAAGGGGCTGCCTTCAGTTTCCTCTCCCACGCCTCCTGGCGGCTCCCGTTTTTCATCGCCATCTCGGCCGTCGCGGCGGTGGTGATCGTGATCGCCTACAACCGCCTGCGCAATGATCAACGGCTGGCCCAGGTTTCCCTGGCCATGATCTTTTCAGGTGCCGTGGGCAACCTGATCGACCGGGTCCGCCGGGGCGAGGTGGTCGATTTCCTCGATGTGTACTGGAGAACATACCACTGGCCGGCCTTTAACGTCGCCGACTCCCTGATCTGCGTCGGCGTGGCCCTGCTGGCGCTGGACATGCTGCGGGAGGAACAACGGCAGAAGAGATGAGTAAAACCGATGAGAGACAAGAGATGAGGGATGAGAAAGGCGGACGAAAGATTTTCCCTCATCCCTCATCCCTCATCCCTCGTCCCTCATCCCTCATCCTTCATGCGCCTTTTTCACAGATCACCGGTCATCTCCTGCAACAGGTAGAGCTTGGGGTTCAGACCGCCGACGCAGGCGATCACCTCCTTCAGCCGCTCCTCGTCCAGCCCGCACTCCTCGTCAACCCCCTGGAAATAGCCGAAACCCTTCGGCAGGGAGGAATAGCTGCCTGCACGCAACAGCGACACATCGACCATGTCGTTGATCCTCCCCTGCGCCACCCAGGGGTCGCGGTAGTTGAACTGGCGCGCCACCACGTGCAGCCCCATGCCGTTGGGAAAAGTGGCCTTGACCTCGAAGGAGAACTCCCGCGGGGCGCTGTAGCTCTCGCTCCTCCCGGAGCGCACCATCACTTCGGCCCCCGCCTCTTCCAGCAGCATCCCGACAGATTCCGCGGTCATCGGTTTGAATTCGTCCATATCGTCCTTTCTTACTACAATTTAGCCACAGGGTCACAGAAGAGACCGAGAGCAGGATCGAAATAGTCCCTCCCCCCAGCGGGGGGAGGTTAGGAGGGGGGATTAGCTAAATTGCAGCCATTTCCCCCTCCCTAGCCCTCCCCCGCTGGGGGAGGGGACTTGGTTCCACCCTGTTCATCCCTGTAAAGATTATTTTTCTCTGTATCTACAGAGTCTCTGTGGCAGATTAAGGTTTTAACGTTTCACATCGTTTCGTGCCTCTGAGACGGACGTTACCGTTCACACGTCCAACCGCAACTCGACCCCCCACGGCGCCGGCCGGTCCCCTTCCCGGGTCAGCACCCACAGGGTGGGGAACGGCATCGCCTCCGGAGCCGGGCCAATGCCGTCGGTCAGGTAAATGACCGCAGCCGGCAAGGGGTGCATGGCCCTGGCATACTCGAAGACCGGCCGCAGGTCGGTAAAACCGCCGCCATCGTAACGCTGGGCTACGAACGACGAGCCGCTAAAGGCTTCGACCCGCTGGATGCGGCTGTTGGCGTACAAAACTGTTATATGGGCGTCCCGGCCGCGGGCGATCTGAACCAGTTCACGGGCAAAGGCCTCGCGCAATTCCACGATATTGGTGGAATCGCTGACATCGATCCCCACCAGCAGGTTGATCCGGCGCCGTTTGCGGATACCGGGGGTCTGGTGGCTGAAGCGGCGATGCTCCCTGCTCCAGGTGCTCTTCCGCCCCACCCGCCCGGCCGTGGCGGCAAACTGCCGCAGCAGCTGGCGCCAGGGAACGGGTGACGGCCGCAGGATCCCTTCCACCAAGGCCAGGATCTCTTCCGGAGCCTCGCCGTCGCTCCCCCGCAGGCTGTCCCGCGTGATGGCCCGCACCATCTCTTCACCCAACGGCAGCGGCGTGCTGTCGGCATCGCTCCAGATCGCGTGGTCATCCAGGGTCGTCCCATCCCGGAGTGCGGCCCGCCCCTGCCCGGCCGCTCCCTGGTCCTCCTGTTCGCCGTCGCCGTAACCGCTTCCTTCCAGGTTCCCGGTGTCAAATGGGGGAACCAGAAGCCCATAATACTCCTCCGTCGCCAAACCCGCTTCCAGGCCGTACTGCTCCGGCACGAGGGCATCGTCCGGCAATCCTTCGATGCCGGGGTTGATGGCCAGGTCGCAGGCCACGTCCCAGTCGTGGCGGTTGCGCTGCTTGCGCCGCAGGGGGTGAAGATGGAGGAGATGCTTGACCAGGTGTTCGAGAAGCGCCTGCTGCCCTTCGCGGGACAGGGCGGCAAACAGAGGAGGGTTCAAGGAGAGGGTCGGAACACCGTCCCGAATGGTCACGCCTGCGGCAGCGCCGGGTGAGGATTGCTCCGCACGACGCAGGTTGATGATGAAATGGCCGTAGAACGGTTTATCCCGCAGCAAGCGGACAATGGCGGTTTCAAGGGTGTTCATATCGGTAAGGATAACAGACTTTGGCTGTTGATTGCCAACTTTTCGGGTTGGATAGAAGCGGGGATGGTTTTGCTATTTGCTAAATGGTTTAATATCCCCCCTTTACAAAAGAGGGGTCAGGGGGGATTTGCCTCTATCCGCTCCTGAACCACCGAATAAATGTGCTCCACGACAGCATCCAACTCCGTCAATACCTGCAAATTATCAAAACGTAGAACGATCAGCCCCAGCGTTGAGAGCGCTGCGTTCCGCTCTTCATCACGACGACGATGTTCCTCTTCATAATGTTGGCCGCCATCAACTTCAATCACCAATCCGGCGGCAGGCGCATGAAAATCAACTATAAACGGACCGATTGGCTTTTGACGATAAAACTGAATTCCGAGAATTTGTTTCCGTCGCATTTTCGACCAGAGCAGTTGTTCCGCATCTGTCATGCTGCCACGCAGTTCACGAGCTGGCTTGTTCAGTTCCCGACCGTATGGCAGCATCAATGAATCTCCACTTGGTTGCAGAGTATGACTAATGCAAATCCCCCTAAATCCCCCTTTTATAAAGGGGGACTTTTTGCAGCGTGAATAATTCCGCCATGACAGATAAGTGCCTGCTCTCAGTCTGTCCCGTACCTGCCTCCCTCATACCGCTCACCGCCCACATACACTTCCTGGACCGCCCCCTCGCAAACGACCCGTTCCAGTACCTTCTCCGCCACCGCCCCCCCATTCCCGACCACCTGGAAATCGGCCCGCTTTCCCGGTTCCAGCGAACCGCAGGAGGCTGCAATGCCGAGGGCGGCTGCCCCGCCGCTGGTAACCATGCTGAAGACTTCTGCCGGCGACAGGTCATGCCTGAACAGGTCCAGGGCGAACCGCATTTCCTCCCACAAGGAGAGGGAGTCGTTGCTGGCCAGGGAATCGGTGCCCAACGCCAAGGGAATGCCAAGCTTTTTGAAGATATGCAGAGGCGCCTTGCCCACATCGAGGCGCTCGTTGCTGCGCGGGCAGAGCACGACGCTGACTCCCCGTTCCTTGAGCGTCTCCGCATCCGACAAGGCGACATGCACGCAGTGTATGGCCAGGGTAGTGGGGGAAAGCAGGCCGCTGCGGTCCAGGAGTTCGGTGGAGCTGCAGTGGCGGGGCGGTATCAGGTACTCCTGCCACCCGACAAAGGCATAGAACTGCTCTGCCAGCGGACCGCTGGTGTCGAAGACGAAATCAGCCTCCTCACGGGATTCGGAGATATGGATCGCCAGGGGGAGAGCACGCGAGGATGCCGCTTCCCGGATCAGCGCCAGCCCCTCCTCGCCGATGGTGTAGGGACTGTGGGGCGACAGGCCGGCAGCGAGACGGCCGGTTTGCTCCTCACAGGCGGCAAGCGCCCTGTCCCGCATTCTGCGGAACAGGTCCGGGTTGTGGCCAAGCAACTCGAAAAAGAGACGCCCGGCAAGTGGAGATGCGTGGTAATGCGGGGTCAAAGCAGGGTTGGTGACGATCTCCCCCACGGCAGTCGTTCCGGACTCCAGGCACATGCGGACCCCTTCCCGCAGCGAGGCGAGGATTTCCTCATCCTTGAGCCCGCGCCTGATCTTGATCAACTGGATGATCCAGTCCACAAAGCTGCGCGGGTTGTAATCCACATGGGTCCGCAACTTCCACGAGGGGAAATGGGTCAATTCCAGGTGGGTGTGGGCATTGACGAAACCGGGAATGATGGCGCTGCCGGGAAATTCCACAACCGGGGCGGAATGGGCGACGGCCAGCTCGGAGAGCGTGCCGACGGCAACCACCTTGCCATCGCTCACCAGCAGCGCGCCGCCGGCAATGGGCGGGGTATCGGGATTGATCAGCCATGAGGCGGCGTAGATGGTGGATTCGGACATGTTCAGCCCCCTGCGTGGTGTTTGCAATGAAACGAGACAAAGGAGATTAATCCTAGAAAAGAAATTATACTCCAACCGTCACAAAAAGAAACAGGCAGAAAGCCGAAGCCTCCTGCCTGATGTCCTTAATCCCGTCCGCCCGCATTAGAGCTTGTTTGTAAATAACTGCCGCGAGGACCGCGCCCGGATTTGCGGCGGATTTGTCCTGGCCGATTGAGCAAAACCGCAAGCGTAGCAGCGCTACGTTGAGGATTTTGCGATTGAGGCCGGGGCGAAGATGCCGTGAAGGCGGGATGCGGGATTAGTGCACGCACTTCAGCTTGGCCTGCCCCGCATCTTCCTTGCGGGTCGGCAGCATGCGGTTCTGCTCATCCACAAAGACCAGCTTGGGCTCGTGGGCGATGGCCGCTTCGTTGTCCATGTTGACGAAGCTGGCGATGATGACCAGGTCCTTGGGCGCCACCAGGCGGGCAGCGGCGCCGTTGAGGCAGATGACGCCCGAACCGCGTTCCCCCTCGATGGCATAGGTCTCCAGGCGGCTGCCGTTGGTCACATTCCAGACAGCCACTTTCTCGTAGGAAACGATGTCGGCCGCGTCCATCAGGTCGCGGTCGATGGTGACGCTCCCCTCGTAATGAAGGTCGGCGCCGGTCACGGTGGCGCGGTGGATCTTGCTCTTCAGCATGATTCTCTGCATGGTTACAACTCCTCTCCCAATAAGGTGTTATCAATCAGTCGTGTCTGTCCCAGTTTGACCGCCAGCGCCAGAAGCGTTCCGTTGTCCGCGGTCTGCGACGGCTCCAGCGTGGCTCCGTCGCATAATTCCAGATAGTCCAGTGTGGCCAGAGGCTCTTGGGCAATAGCGGCCAGGGCCTCGTCTTTCAGGGCGGCGGCGGAGCGCTCCCCCGCAGCGTACCTCTCCCTGGCCCGCACCAGTGCGCGGTAAAGACAGAGGGCGCCCTGCCGTTCTGCCGGCGACAGGTAGCTGTTCCGCGAGCTCATAGCCAGGCCGTCGGCCTCCCTGAAGATCGGCATGCCAAGCACGTGCACCGGCAGGTTCAGGTCGGCCGCCATGCGCCGGATAACGGCCAGTTGCTGGTAATCCTTGCGGCCGAACAGGGCCACGTCGGCCTGGACGATAGAGAACAGCTTGGCCACTACAGTGGCCACGCCGTCGAAGTGCCCCGGCCGGCTGGCGCCGCACAGGGGCAGAGAAAGTTCGCGCACCGTCACGCCGGTCTGAAAGCCGGGCGGATACATAGCGGTGCTGTCGGGGGTGAAGACAATGTCCACACCGCACGCTTCAGCGGTGCGGCAGTCCCGCTCCCGGTCACGGGGATAGCGGTCAAGGTCTTCGTTCCTGCCGAACTGGATCGGGTTGACGAAGATGGAGAGCACCAGGATATCGCCCCGTTTTCGCCCTTCCCTGAGCAGCGATGCATGGCCTTCGTGCAGGTATCCCATGGTGGGGACAAAGGCGACGGTCTTGCCCTGGCGTTTGAGACTCAAGGCGGTCTGCTGCATCTCTTCGATGTCGGTGATGATGTTCATAGGCTTTCTGATGACCTTCTTTTCAACTTACAGCAGCGAGACAGCTGTTTTTCAACCACCCAGGTTGTTCAAAAATAGACAGATCGTCGCACCCGCAGTATAATCGCCTCCGGCGATTATCGGTGACGAAGCGGAGCGGAGTTCATCCCGCAGGGACAGAACCGGAACGGTTCTGCTAAAAGACACGCGGAGGCGTAGCAGCGCTACGCCGCACAAGGCGGCTTTCGAGGACGGCGGCGAGATGGCTGTTTTTCAACAACCTGCTAATTGAACGAATGCTCGGCAGTGGGAAACTCCCCTGCCCGGACCTCATCGACATAGCTTTTGACCGCCCCCGAGATGATCGGGGCCAATTCGGCATAGCGTTTGACGAATTTGGGCGAATACTTTTCGCACAACCCGAGGATATCGTGAATAACCAGCACCTGACCGTCACAATCCGGTCCCGCGCCGATGCCGATGGTGGGGATGGAGAGTTCGGCAGTGATGCGGGCCGCAAGCTGGGCCGGTATCCCCTCCAGGACCACCGAAAAGGCGCCGGCCTCCTGGATTGCCAGGGCATCCTCCATGATCCGTTCGGCCTGGTCCTTGCGTCCCTGTACCTTGTACCCCCCCATACGGTGGATCGACTGGGGAGTCAGGCCGATGTGGGCCATGACCGGGATATCGATGGCCGACACCGCCCGGATGACGGCGGCCATGTTCACACCCCCTTCGATCTTCACCGCCTCGGCGCCCCCCTCCTTGATCATCCTGCCACAGGTGCGGCAGGCATCCTCGACACCGGCCTGGTACGACATGAACGGCATGTCGGCCACCACCAGGGCCTTGGGGTCGGCGCGCCTGACCGACTTCACATGGTAGAGCATCTCATCCATGGTGACCGGCAGGGTCGTATCGTGTCCTGCCACCACGACACCGGCCGAATCCCCCACCAGGATCATATCCACCCCCCCCTGGTCCACGAGACGCGCAAAAGGAAAATCGTAGGCGGTCAGCATGGTGATGCGGCGCCCTTCCTGCTTCATCAGAAAGATATCCGGTATGGTTATTTTCTTACGCATGCAATCCCCTGTCTCCAAAACAAAAAACGCGCCGGAAAGGCGCGATATCGTTCAGTGCAAAAGACCTGCAATGCACTGGCGGGTATTCCCTTCCGTCCCGGTTCGTTGCCGAATCCTGGCGGTATATGGTCGTACTCTCCGGTCCCGTGCCTGATCGACCCCCTTAAGGTGGCCGTCATGAAGACCGAATGCTTATTTATACCAAAATAACTGCAAAAGGGCTACGAAAAAACGCCTCAGATGGAGCGGGTTGCTGAAAATCGTGATGAGGGGGTCGAACTGTTCAGGCACCTCATGGACTCCAACTCCGTGATCACCTCAGCACTCTGGTCACGACGGGTCTCCATGTTGTTGAACATATCTTTCACCATGCCCCCGACCGACTCGACGATCAGGCTGATGCGGAGGCCGTCTCCCACCTGCTGCGAGGTGGAATTAACCATTGCATGGGCCATCTCCTTAATGGATTCTATGGAGCGGGCGATACTCTTGGTCGCCTTGGTCTGGTCGGTCGAAGCCGCAAATATCTGGGTCGTCATGGCATTGATGTCTTCCATGGACTTTGCGACCAGATGAACGCTCTTGGCCTGCTCTTCCGTGGCATGTTTGATCTGTTGGGTCATATCCATGGAGCTGACCGAGCGGTCGTAAATTGCCTTGAGGGTTTCGCCGGTCGAGTTGCCCAGCTCAACGCCGCGCTGCACGAGGCCCTTGGTGGTGGTAATATTGTTGGCGGCGGCTTTGGATTCGGTCATGATCTGTTCGATGATTGAGGTGATCTCGCTGGTCGAGTGCCCGGTCTGGAGCGAAAGGGTGCGGATCTCCTCTGCCACCACGCCGAAACTCTTGCCGTATTCACCCGCCTGGGCAGCAATGATCGAGGCGTTCAGGGCCAGCAGGTTGGTCCGCTTGGTGATGTCGTTGATCACATTGACGATATTTTCGATTCTGTTGCTGTTTTCGGACAACCTCGTGATGGCTTCGTAGGAGAGCCCGACCGACGCCTGAATCTCGGCAAGGGAGTCGATCGTCTCGGCAACGATGGCCCGGCTCTCGTCCGCGTGGGATTTTACCTGGCTGGATACCTCGTGTGAGATGGCGGCGGTCTGCTCCACATTGCTGATGGTGCTGCTGATCTGTTCCATGGCGGATGCCGATTGGTGCACAATGTCGGCCAGGTGGTCCAGGTTGCGGGTAACCTGTTCAATGGATACCGAGATTTGGCAGACAGCGGCACTGGTTTCATCCACCGAAGCCATCACCCCTTCGGCTGCCGAGGCAATGGCGGACGTACCGCCGGCAACCGACTCGACGCTTTCCTTGAGATCCTTGACGTTGTTGAAATACTCCCCTCGGCTGCTCAGCAGGAAGGCGAACGAGTTTTCCATCTCCATCGTCAGGGTGTTGACGGAGGTCATCAGGTTGATAGTGGTGATGGCCGACGCGACCTGATCGGCAAAGAGCATGATCGTATCGACGTCGGAATCGTTCAGGGCGCGGCGGCTGGATTTGTTGTCGATGCCGAAAACGCCGACGGCTTCGCCCTTGACCACAATGGGGCAGAGGACGAAGCTCTTGGAACGAAGAGGGGTCAGGCTGTTGTAGGGGGTTTGCAGATGATAGTCATCGGGATAGTTGGAGATGTCGTCAACCAGGAACACCTTTTTCTCGGCAAGACACTTGTGGATCACGCCGATCCTCGCGTCGAGGGGCAACATCACGCCGGAAATCTCATAATCATCCGTGCCGGCGGTCGTGACGAAACGAAGCTGGGTGTTGTCGTGGACCATGAGGATGTTGACCCGTTCATAACCCAGCACCTCGTGAAGCCCCGCAGCGCACAGCCGCAGGATTTCGTCCAGGTCGAGGGACATCTGCATCTTGCTGCTGATCTTGTGGAAGTTTTTGATGTTGTTGTCCAACACCTTGTAGCGATTTTCAAATATCTCTTTCTGGGAGGCAACCTCGCTATGGAGGGCATCGAGTTCAGCTGCCCTTTCGCGCATTTTGCAGTCGTTTTGGCCGATAAGGAATCCCATGCCGGCCAGAACGATGGCGGTCCCGAAGCCCATGTAATTGTACATGGCGAGATGTTCGGGCGAGGCGACGATATCGTTCAATATCTGGTCCAACAGCGGTTTCCCGCTATCGTAAAACAAAAGCACGCGAATGATAATCCAGCCGACGGGGGCGCAACTGCCGAGCAGGAAACCGGCAAACGCCAAAGACGTGGAGCGCTTTCTCACGGTAAGTTGTTTACGCACGTGTGCCTCTCACTTTTCCTCGGCAAGCTTTTCGTCGATGGAGTGGTAAATCTCTTCCATTACCTTCTCGGCATCCTTACTGTTGTAGGCAATGATATTTTTGAGGTGAGTATAGGAATCCAAGTCTATCTTTTCGAAGGAGAACGCAATGCCGTTCTCGGCCTCCCGGCTCACCCTGCCGGTGAAACCGACAAACAATTCGGGGGATGTTCCGCTCAGGACAATGGTGATTTCCACCGGTTCCCCTTCCGGCAGGCGTTCCGCGGTGTACAGAAACATTCCGTTCATGCTGAGGTTCTCGACATTGCCGTAAAACTGGCGGTCTGCCGTCTTGACGGTTGCATTCACCCGGAAAGGGACGCGGGAAAACCTTCTCGTATTCGTCATGGGTGTATCTCCTGAATTCGCGCCGACTTGGCAGCCGTCCCGATCGGATCAGTCCTCGAAGTTACCTTCGGGGCCCTTGTCTCCGGCAATGGATTTGGCCCGTTCCACAATCTGCTCCCTGGTCCAGTGGGCCGGGTCTTCGATCTGGGCACCCTTGGGGCCGACGTCGTACGAACCTGCCTTGAGGATTGCCTCAACGGCCAGTGGCGCCGTATCCCGGCTGTTGAAGACCTCGGTCATCATCTTGTAGACGAATACCTCGACCCGTTTGGCCATCCGTTCCCTGACCTCCTTCGGTTGCGCCAGGAGCTTGTTCTCGAAGGGAAGGTTCAGGCTCTTGTAGTCACCCTTCTTCCATCCTTTGGAGTCGGCATAGGCGACCATCTCGGCCCACAGTTCCTCGGTCATCCCTTCGCCCGGCACCTTGATGAAGTTGCCGTTTGCATCCAGTTGGGCGTTGCCGTAGTCGTTCACCTCCAGCCCCCAGGAGATCATCTGCAGAGCGGTGGCCACATTGGCCTTGGTGGTGGCGGTATTTTGGGTAATCTCCCGCAGACGCTCGGAACTGTTGCCGGATGTACCGTGCTGGGCGCCGCTCAACTTGTAAGGGGCCAAGGCATGGTGGATTTCGGCGGTCAGTGCGACCTGGATGCCGGTGTCGCTCGCCTCAATGCCGTGGGTGGTCCCGTTGTTGAGGGCGATCCAGTCGGGGAAGATCTCATGAGCGTTCAAACCCTGGATCAGGAACTTGGCCTCGGGAACGGTGGAAAGCCCCTCTTTTCCCTTGATCTCCCCCACCTCGGTCTCAAGCCCGGCCCACTTTGGAATGAAGCGGCTGATCTCCAGGTTGGCCAGAAGGTTCTGATCGTCCGGGAGATGGGAAGCATCGATGGCAATGGACGTAATCCCCGCCTCGAACATGGTCGGCACTTCCACCCTGGCGGCTGCCAGGTCATTGTCGTTCTTGATCCCGTAATGGTCGGCGTGTATGGCGACCGGGACGGTAATCCCCATCTCGTTGCAGAGGGCATCGACGACGCGGGCCATGTTCCAGTAGTTGACCGCACAGTAGGCCTTTTGGCCCCCTTCAGACTTGGCTATCTCGATGATGAGCGGGGCATTGGCGCGCTGGGCGGCGGCGAGCGCGCCGCGGATGACAAAATAGTTGCGGCCGTTGGCGGCCATCGTAACCGCCTTGCCCTTGGCGAGCATGGCACGGTCGATGACCTTGCCGCTGACGATCAGGGCCTTGGAGTTGGGAAAGAGCTTGCAGATAGTGGGGGGACGCCCCACCTGAAGCGCCATTTCGAAATCCGCCGGATAAGTCATATCACCCTCCCGTGATTTTTATTTACTGGACATTACCATCAAAAAATATCAGTCGGTTTTTTGTACCATTTTACCCGGTTGTATTCAAGGAGGAAAAAAGTTCCCGAGACTTCCCTGTTGCCAGCAGAGGGGGAGTCGCCTATACTGTTTCCTGGAGAATTTTAATGCCGGAAAAGATTTCATTCACCCAAGCGCTGCTGGATACGCACTGCATCATCGATGCCCGCACCCCCCTGGAATTCGCCGAAGATCATCTGCCCGGCGCCGTCAATGTTCCGATCCTGACCAATGAGGAGCGTGTCGAGATCGGCACGCTCTACAAACAGGAAGGTCCTCAAAAGGCACGCTTGCGCGGCCTGGAGCTGACCTGCGGCCGCTTTGCCGCCATGGTGCATGACGTCATTGCCCATGCGGCCGGCAGGCCGGTGCTGGTCTACTGCTGGCGCGGCGGCCTTCGCAGTCTTTCCATGGCCATATTGCTGGAGATGAGCGGTTATCCGGCGGTACAGCTCAGGGGAGGTTACCGGGCCTTCCGCAACCAGGTCGGCGCCAGTTTCGAAGCGTTCACCCCCCCGGCGCCTCTTATTGTCATTCACGGCATGACCGGCACCGGCAAAACCACCTTCATCAATAGCCTCGACCGGGAACAGTGGACCGTAATCGACCTGGAAGGGTTGGCCTGCCATCGCGGCTCGGCCTTCGGCGAGATCGGACTCGTTCAGCACATCAGTCAAAAGCGCTTCGACACCCTGCTCTGGGACGCCTTCCGCAGGGCTCCCGGCGACCGCCCGATCATCGTGGAAGGCGAAAGCCAGCGCATCGGGAAGGTATCGCTCCCCGGAACGGTCTATGAAACCATGGCCGGCGCTTGCAAGGTCTGGTGCCACGCATCGCTGGAGACGCGGGTGCGCCGGTTGGCCGGAGAGTATGCGTGCGTGGAGTACCGCGAGGCCATGGCCACGGCCCTGGAGCGGATCAAGAAGAAACTGGGCGGCGCGCGTTACGCCGAGATCAAGACGCTGCTGGACAACTGGGATGTTGAAGGGATCGCCCGGAGTCTGGTTGAGCATTACTACGACCGGCTGTACTACAAAAACCGTCCCTGGACACCTGACGTGGAGATCGACCTGGAGGATTTCGGCAGGGCCGGACAGCGCCTGGCCGAATTCTGGAGCGAGCGGCAACGCCGCCAATAGATATTCAACCTAAAAACGGCAGGTTTGCTGCGAAGGTGCAGACAGAACTAGTTCTCTCACTCGCTCACTATCGTTCGCTAAAGCTCACAGAGGCACGGAGAACACCAGGAGCAAGGCAGAGGTAAAATCAACGACGTTAGATTGATGGTTTTACCCAAAGATATTTTTTCTTTTCTCAGTGAATCTCTGTGTATGTAGGCTTTTCCGATTTTCTCTGTGCCTCCGTGAGCTTTGTGAGAGATAGCTTTTGACGTGCTTATCTCCGTGTCTCTGTGGCTCCGTGGCAAATACTTTTTCCGGGTTCAACGGCCTTGTGAAATGACCAGTTCCCCTCCTGAGGCCGGCAAGCGGGCAACGTCAAAACAGCCAACCCCCCAGCGGAGAATCTCGTCGCATGGAGTTCCGGCCATCCCGTGCGGCGGGTTCTGCCCCAAAAACCGCAGCACCTCCAGCAGCAGGGCTCCCTCTTTCCCACGCCAACTCCCCAGGTGGTGCGAAACCAGGTTGTCCCGCTTGCTGAGCTTGGCCCCGCAGGGACCAGCCACCAGGGGAATATGGCAATATGCGGGCCGGGCAAGCCCGAGCAGCCCCTGGATATAGACTTGCCGCGGCGTCGAAGGGAGCAGATCCTCGCCCCGCACCACCTGGTTCACCCCTGTAAGATGGTCGTCCACCACCACCGCAAGTTGATAGGCTATCTCCCCATCTCCGCGCCGCACGGCAAAATCCCCGCACCGTTCACCCAGATGCTGGCAGACCACCCCGTTGTGCAGATCTTCGAAACAGACCGGCTCGTCCGGCACGCGCAGGCGCCAGGAACGGACAGTCGCTCCCTCCTGCATACCGCGGCGGCAGGTACCGGGATAGGGGAGGCAGTCGTCATCCGGATGGGGCGCCGACGCGGCCAGGGCGATCTCCCGGCGCGAACAGCCGCAGGGATAGACCAGGCCGGTCGTGAGCAACTCGCTGAAATAGTGCTGGTATGTCTCCCGGTTGTCGCTTTGCCGGGAAACCTCCCCATCCCAGTACAGGCCGAAAAGCTCCAGGGTTCGCATGATATCGTCGTCCATGCCCGGCACCCGGCGCGGCGCATCCAGGTCATCGATGCGCAGCAGCCAGCTCCCTCCCGAACTCCTGGCCATCAGCCAACTTGCCACGGCCGTCGTCAGGGACCCGGTATGCAGGGCGCCGGTGGGCGACGGGGCGAAACGGCCGACAGGTGGTTTGGAGGTTTCATCAGGCATGCAGGGGCATCCCAAATTTTGAACAAACCATTAACAGGCTGTGAAAAACCCAGGTTGTTCAAAAATAGTCAGATCGTCGCACCAGCAAAAGGCCCTACGGAGGCGTAGCAGCGCTACGTCGCACAATTTCACTCGTGAAATTGGACCGCGAAGGCGCCCGAAGGGTGAGGCCGCAGGCCGAAGTCACAAAAGGGACTTCGAGGATGGCGGCGAGATGGCTGTTTTTCAACAACCTACTTAAGACAAGAAAGAGCAGCAATAATCCACTACCGTCTCCGTCCTCATCAAGAACGTGGAGTGGGCAGGCACGTTGAATGCTTCGCCGGCCACAACCCCTTTCCATTCCTTATCATCCTTTACCTGCCACTCCAGTTCACCGGCCAGGATCTCCATCTCTTCGGCCGCTCCCGTGGAAAACTCATACTCCCCCGGCTGCATGACGCCCAGGGTCTTCTTGCTTCCGTCGGGGAACAACACCGTTCTGCTGACCACCTTGCCGTCGAAATAAACGTTGGCCTTTTTCACCACGGTAACGTTTGTGAATTCTGACATGACTTCCTCCCGGATTTTTTTCGTGGTATTTACTCACAACCGGCCAGGGAAGCAAAGAAAAAAACGCCCGCTGCAATTTCGCAACGGGCGTCGGGTTCATTCCGGTTTCAAATCAAAGACGGCATCAAGGCGGCGAGGATCGAGCCGACGAAAGCGTACGAATTGGAATCACGCTGTCTTGGCGCGGCAGGGAGGGAATATTACCAGAATGTCCCTCGCAATAACGAAGCGCGCCAGGTGATGTTTGTCTGGCGCGTGGCCGGAGAATCGCTTAAATCGGGGATGACGGTCGGCATGGCGAACTTGACAATGCCGTTATCTATCTGCGCCAGGGATCTGGCCGATTTGGCCACGCCATAGACGGTTCCGACCAGAACACCGGAAGCAGCCCCATAGCCCAGGTAATCCAGGTGATTGGCCGGCTTCTTGGTAAAGGCCAGCAGAGCAGCACCCACCAAGGCCCCTGCCGCACCGCCGTAAAAAGCGTCCTCGAATATATCGCGGAAGGCATTGTCGCCGGCAAAGGCCGTTGCCGCCGAAGCCAACATGGCACAGCAGATGATCAGAGAGATGAAACGTGCCATTGATTTCATGTTCTACCCTCGTTGCGTAGCATTTAGTCGCTTGCAAAGTAATGCAAGGGTGACGCCAAAGGCGGAAAAATGTCGGCAAAATCTTGCAATGATAATGGTTACTGTAGTTTACCGATGCGAAGATGGCATGTCAAAAGAAAAATCAGTGACAAATTTGCGTGGCGCCGGCAGGTCAGTGACGCATTTTTGCAACACAAACTCCGTCATCTGACAAAATAAGCCGCAGCGCCAAGGCACGCTCCTGCTCGTCGTTAACCACCTCGCCGTTGAGGCGCGCAACCAACAACCTATCCAGGATCTTGCGAAAGCGCGGACCCGGCGCCAACCCCAGCGCAGCCAGTCCGTCCCCGTCAAGGGAGCAGCGGACTTGGCGCAGGCGGGTGACGTAATGGGAAATAAAGCGCCTGACCTCCTCGCGGCTGGCTCGCGCGGCCAGATAAAGCAGCATTTCCAGCGGCAGTCCATGAAACCAGGCGTACATATCGCTGTTGTGAACATTGGGGTTGCGCCTCAACCTGCGTTGGATGGCGTCAAGGGTTCCCAACGCCTGCCGGCGATGGCCGAAGACCTTGGTAATAACTCGCCCCGGCACCACCAGTCGACAACAAGCATCATGAAACTCGTCATGGGTGAGCCGGTCGCCCAGGGCCAGGAAGTAGACCTGCCACTGTTCGCAGGCATCCGGGAGATACAGCAGACGGAACCAGGCCAGGACCCGCCCGGCCTCATCCACGATCCGCCGTGTCTCAGGGGCAAGCCTGAGGGCCGGATGGATAAACGGCAGCAGGCCGAAACCGGCCATGCGGTCAATGGCGCCGGCCGGCTCCTTTTCCCGCAGGATTTGGATCAACTCGTTCAAAAGGCGCAGGCCGCCGACCTTGTCGAGGACATTCATCCGCACCGCACTGCGGATCAGGTTTTCGGTATGGGGCGCGATGTGGAAACCGAGACGCTGCTCGAAACGGATCGCGCGGAAGACCCGGGTGGGGTCTTCCACGAAAGAGAGGTTGTGCAGCACCCTGACCAGCCGTTCCTGAAGGTCCTGCTGCCCGCCGAAGTAATCGGTCAGACGCCCGAACGACGTGCTGTTGAGGCAAAGAGCCAGGGTATTGATGGTGAAGTCCCGCCGGTACAGGTCGTGGCGCAACGAGGAGCGCTCCACCGTGGGAAGCACGCCGGGGGACTCGTAGTATTCCAGCCGGGTGCTGGCAACGTCGATCTTGACGCCATCCGGGAAGATCACCACTGCCGTGTTGAAGGTCCGGTGGCTGCGCACCCGGCAGCCATGGCGGACCGCGAACTGTTCGGCAAAGAAGATGCCATCCCCTTCCACCGTTACGTCGATGTCCAGGTTTGCCACCCCCAGAAGAAGGTCGCGAACGAAACCGCCGATGGCGTACACCTCCAGCCCCAGTTCATCGCCGGTTTCCCCCAGGTCGTGCAGGAGCCTGGCGGCGGCAGCGGGAAGCCTCCTGTTGACCAGGCCGGCAATGGAACGGTTTTTGGGGGAGAAACCCAGGGCGTCCACATCGTACAGTGCCCCCGGCTCGCCACGGCGGCCGCCGTACATATGACGCAGCAGGTCGGTGCGCGTCACCGCGCCCGCAAGCTCCTCCCCTTTAAACACCGGCACGAAACGGCGGTTCCCCTCCACCATGTACTCCTGGATATCGCTGATGGGCGTGGTTGGAGCGGCCCGCATGAATTCGGTATGCATGAAGTCAGTGGCCGGGGCGTCCCCCAGATCATGATAGAGCGCCTTTTCCACGATCTTGCGGGAGATGATCCCGATCATCCGGCCAAAGGACATGACCGGCATTGCGTTACAGTTGTAACGGGTCAAAAGATCCCTTGCTGCGGCGATGGTGACGTCGTCAGGCATAGTCTTGACCGGAGCGGACATGATGTCCCCGGCGCAAATCCGCGGACTGACCTCGCCCCGCAGATGTTCCTCCAGGCGCTGCAGCACCTGGGGCAACGACTGGTCACGTACCACGGCCGACGCGGCAGTGGCATGGCCGCCCCCGTGGAAGCGCCTCAGGATATCCCCCACGTTCACCTCCAGGATACGGCTGCGCGCAACCAGGTAGACGCGGTCCACCATCTCAACCACCACGAAGAGGGTATCGAGGTTTTCCATGTCCCGCATCAGGTGCGCCAGGGCGGCAATGTCGCTCACGTACCGATCGCTCGCGGCGTGGGCGATGGAGATGTTGACGCCGTTGATGGTCGTGGTCTTGAGCGTGGCCAGCAAGAGCTTCAGGAGCCCCATCTGCTGGCTGCTCAATTCCTGGGAGAGGGCACCGGCCACGACATTCACCCGCGCACCCTGCTCCATGAGCCAAGCCGCCACACGGTAGTCGTCCCGCGTGGTCGAGGCGAACAACAGCCTGCCGGTATCCTCGTGGATGCCGAGCATGATCAGGGTGGCTTCTTCAGGTGTGAGCTCCGCTGCCTGTTCCATCAGGAGACCGGCCAGGATGGTGGATGATGAGCCCCAGGGACAAATCAGCCCGCCGGTCGGCCTGATGCTCTGTTCCGTGATCGGGTGATGGTCGTAGATGTGGATATCAAGGCCGGGACGCTCCAGGAGGGAGGCAAAACGACCGATGCGTTCGCCATGTTGGCAATCGACGATGATCAGCCGGGTAATGGCGTCCAGGTCGATATCCTTGGCGCGAACGACACCGGTGAGGTACTCGG